>FWPV01003183.1_pt1 | contig 23775 bp, 16 predicted proteins | sample 2228371 | NCBI WGS metagenome assembly FWPV01 (sample SAMEA103939776, study PRJEB20133) | metagenome | reverse complement strand
CCAGCTCTAAGTAGGCTAATAGCCGATAAAGACGTCCTGTTGGCGTCAATAGTAGCTAAGACTGTCGGGCTAGCACGTCGAGCGCCGGGGCTTCCGCCGCCGGGAACGGGATGCCGGTGGCGCGGGCGAGCGTGGGCGCGATCGAGCGCATATCCACGGCGCCAAGGTCGTGGTTTTTGCGGATGTTTTCTCCCGCAATGACGAAGAGGGAGTCCATCTCGGGCAGCGTTGGCGCGTAGCCATGCGTGCCGCGCCGGGAGACCTTACTCACGAGCGGGCCGGTGAGCGAAGCCGAGAGGCTGAATCCAGACTTGAGGGTGAGCCAGTATTCGGCGTCAGGCGATCCGCCCAGACGGTTGATCGCGGCGCGGTCGAGAATGGCGTCGATCCCATTGCCTGGGTCGGCGGCGAGTTCCTCCAAAAGGCGGACGACTCTGCTGCGTACGGCCGAGTCAGCCGGGTTCCTTAACCGGATGGCGGCTGACCCGCTCGCGGACCAAGGCATTGCCTCCCAGCCCGCCACGCCGGACGAGGCGAGGGTTTCACGCTCCGTTTTGAGGGTGATCAGGCCGGCTCGGACGAATGCCGCGTCGAGTTTTAGATAGTGATTGACCGGCGCGAATCCGTGATCGGAAACGACGCACACCACAGCGCGGCGATCGAGCTGCAGGATGGTCTGCTCCAGCAATGCGACCATCTTGTCGACTTCTTCCACAGCTTCGATCGCTTCCGGGCTGAAGGGGCCATGCCGGTGCTGTACATGGTCCGTGGCGGCCAAGTGTAGGGTCAGAAAATCGACCTTCTGGCGGCGGAGAAATTCCACCGCATAGCGCGTTCGCGACCAATCCCGCGGGATGGCTTGGTTTACATCGATCAGATACGGTCCGGCGCTGCTCTCTAGCTGGCGCATCAAACCCGGCGGGGCAAGCGCGCGCAGCATTTTGAGATCTTCCGGAGTCCGGGTGCCCGCGTATTCCGGGATGTTGACAGCAATCGCCTTGGCGCCAACTGTCACCGGCCAACTGATGCTGCCGGTGCGGAAGCCGGCTGCCGCGGCGGCATCCCAAAGCGTGGGTACGCGAATGTCCTCGGCGTACCAGTACCAGGCATTGGGATTCTGTGCGGAGGGGTCGAAAGGATGGTTGTAACCAATGCCGTGCCTGGCTGGCGAAACCCCGGTGACCAGCGTGGCGTGGCTCGGATAGGTCACGGTCGGCAGTACGCCGCGGACGTTCATTGATGAGGCGCCTTCTTTGACGAGACGGCGGAGTGTGGGAATCCTCAAGCCGTGCTTGTCTGCCTTGGTCAGATAGTCGGGCCGCAACCCGTCAAGCGAGATCAAAATGGCGCTACGGCGGGCGCTGCCACGCTGGGCCGAGGCGCGTGGCAAGAAAATGGGCGAGCAAGCAAACAGCCCGGCGGCGCGCAAGACGGCGCGCCGCCGGATGGGGGCCGAGGTCGGGAGGTGATCCATATCAAAAGATGAATTTCAATCCAAGCTGCACTTGGCGTGGGTCGCGGGCGCTGCTGATCAGACCGAAAGTGCCGCTGATGTTCTTGCCGTCGGCGCCGGGGACGAAGCCGCCGCCGGGCATCCCGAGGTTAACGTGGTTGAGGAAATTGAATGCCTCAGCCCGGAATTGCAGCCTGAACCTTTCGGTTATGGAGGTGTTCTTGGAAAGAGAGAGGTCGAGGTTCACGGCGCCGGGAGCACGTACGTCGGGCAATGTGCGGCTCACGTTCCCATAGGTGTATTCGGGCGGGTTGACGAACGCCATCGTATCGAACCACCGCGCAGCCGACCGGTTCGTGACCTTTGCGGATACACCGGTGGAATTGGGGCGGGAGGCGAGGCGGTTGTTGGCTCCCGTGACCGCAACAGGCAGCCCGGTCTGAAATACGCTGATGGCGTTGACCTGCCACCCGCCGGCGAGTTTGGCCGCGAACCGGTTGGAGGGATTCCAGCGCTTGCGGGGGCCGAAAGGCAGCTCATAAATGCCGCTTATTACGGCTCGCTGTGACACATCCTGGGGGTCCACCGACCGTTCGGCGCGGCGGTTGTACTTGCCGTTCTGAAAACCGGTCATGCGGGCCGAGTTCTCGCCAAAATCGCTCTGCGGGAGGTGCAAGGCGTCGCTGATTAGCTTTCCCCCGGTGTAGGAGAAGAGCAAGGTCAAGCCGTGGGTGGTTTTCTTCTCAACCCGCACCAGGAGTAGGTTGGAGAAGTAGTTCCCGATGTGCGGATTGATGACGCTGACCGAGCTATAGTAAGGAAACGGCAAAAGCGACTGGCTGCGGGTAATGGTTGCCGCTCCAAGCGCGCCGGGCACTAGCCCCGCATAGGGGTTGCGCACATTGTCCATCAAGGCGCGCCCAAGGGACAGATACTGCGGGTCCAACTGATTAAAGTCGTACGAGCCGGTGATGAAGTTGTTGCCCTTATTGCCGCTATACGCCGCCTCCACCAGCCAGCGGCCAGGCAACTGATGTTGCAGCGAGAAGTTCCACTGCTGAGTGAACGGAGTCTTGCCCCGGTTCTCTGTGAACTTGATCGATTGGCCGAGGAAGGCATCATCGCCTCCGGCTGCGCCCAACGGCTGTAGCGGCGCGTACGGGAAGCCGTCCTTGAATTGGAACGCCGGGTAGTTGTAATCGTTGCCTCTGGGAAGGTACGAAGTGGTCATCGAGGAGAATCCGGTTCCCTGGCTCCCGAAGCTGGCGCCGGAATAGAAGATGAACGGGTAGTAGATGCCGTAGCCTCCGCGGAGGACGGTTGTGCCCTTACCCGACAAGTCCCAGGCGAAACCGAAGCGGGGGCCCCAATCGTTATGGTCTTCCGCGCGCCACTGCCGCGGCTGGCCGCCCACGCCGGCGTAGACCGCTCTCCCGATTAAACCGGAGACCGAGCTCTTGGTGTTCATGTCGAAATTCATGAGGCGGTTATGGCGCTCGACGGGTTGCTGCTGGAAGTCGTAACGGAGGCCGATGTTGACGGTGAGACTGCGGCTTACTCTCCAATCGTCTTGGACAAAGAACGCCGTATTGTAAGCGTGCATCGAGATGCCCTGCGACATGTCGACGGTCGCATTTCGAACCGCCCCGAGAACCATGGACGCCACGCTCGAGCCGGTGCCTGCGGGCCGCAAGACGTCCCCGGTGAGAGCAGAGGTGAAGTTGAAGGTCCCGGACGGGTTGGACGTCTGCCGGTTATCCCCGCGTAGGATACGATGCTCGGCGCCCACCTTGAGGGTGTGCCCTCCTCGCACATGGGTGAGCAGGTTCTGGAGATTCCAGTTTACGGTCCCGCGTTTGCCGACGATGCCGTAGCCCACGCTAGTGTAGCCGCTGATGCTGACGGTGGGGATGACATCAGGCGGCACGGTTTCAGGCAGCCCCAGCTTGCGCGGCCAGTTTTGCCCATAACTCGCATCGGCGAATGTAAACGCCTGGCGGACCAAGCCTATCCGCAGTTCATTGATCAGGCGGGGGGAAAAGGTGTGCGTGTCGGACAGGACCACGTTCTTGTTGGAAAGATCGTCCCGGCGACCGAAGATATCGCCGGGGAAAATCACCTGCTTCTGGAAGGGAACGTGATCAAACCAGGAGACCCGCATGAAGATGCTGTTGTGGGAGCTCAACCGGTGGTCAATCCTGCCGTGGTACTGGTCGCTGTCGGTTTTCGGCACGATCTCCGTGTAGTAGTTGCGGCTGTTGGTGAAAGGGTCGGCGGGAGGATAGTTCGGCAAGGGAATCAACTCGAAGACCTTTTGCGAGACCGGATCCAATCGCTGCGCAGGAATGAGATTGCCGGGGAAGCGATCTCTGATGACGCCTGAGCCGGCTGGATTGGGCCGGGTGGTCAGGGGATCGTAAATGGGGATCACATTTCCGTTGATGTCGCGGGTGTTGGAGAAATCTCCTTTGCGTTCCGCCGCTACGGGAACGGTGGCGATGCGGGGCGATCCTTGGCGGACGCGGTATTGCTCGTGGTTGAAGAAGAAGAAGGTGTGATCACGCCGGATTGGACCGCCCAGAGAGGCGCCAAACTGGTTGTAGCGCAGGCGCTCCCGGGTTTGCGCGAAAGCGTTACGGGCGTCGAGCTTGTCGTTGCGGATGTATTCGTACGCGGTTCCGTGGAAGGTGTTGGTGCCGGACTTTGTCACAAGGTTGACCACGCCGCCGGCTGTGTAGCCAAACTCGGCGGACATGGCGCCGCTTTGCACCTTGAACTCCTGGACGGCATCCACCGCCGGCGGGACGGCCACCTCGTTAATCCAAGTGAGGACGTTATGGTTGCCATCGAGCAACTGGCTGTTCATGCCTCCAGGACTGTTATTGATGCTCATGGTCGAAATGCGCACGCCCCGGTCGGCAAAGCCGCTGTAGCTCGGGCCGACGGAAGTTCGAACACCCGGCGTGTAAAGAGCCAGCGCCAGCGCATTCCTGCCGTTTAAAGGCAAATCTTGGATGCGCCGGCTCTCGACTACGGTCCCCACCGTGGCGGAACCAAGGTCCACCAACGGCGCCTCGCCGACCACTTGGACGCTTTCCGAAAGTTCGCCGACCTCGAGGGTGAAGTTGACCACGGCCTTTTGATCTACTTCCAGGGTGACGCCGCTTCGCACTGCTCGTTTGAAACCGGGCGCCACGGCTGTGACCTCGTACTCGCCAACCGCAAGCCCCGGCGCCGTGTAGAAGCCGGTTTCATTGGTTGTGGTGGAGAATACGGAGTTCGTTCCGATGTTCCGTATGTCGATCTTAACGCCGGGCGCTACGGCGCCTTGAGCGTCAGTCACCGTTCCCGATATGGTGCCCCTCCCCTGCTGCGCGAACAAAGCGGGGGAAAGCAGGGCGATCACCAGCGTTGTGATGAGCCGTTTCGTGAACATTGTGAGAGTCCTCCTTCGACTCGCATAAGAGTTAGTTCCGTTCTTGCCGCGGCTCGGCGTCCGCGGCGGGAGCAAGGGAGAATTGCGGGATCGAGGATTGCAAGTTCGCTCCGGGAGGTTTCGGCGGAACGAGCATGCGGCAAACCAGATACGCCAAGGGATGCAGGAAGCCCATGAGCACAAAAAGCGAGTTGTAAGAAAACGCTTCGACGATTCTGCCCGTCAGGTTCATGAACAGAACCCCGCCCAAGCCGCTCCCCAGAGAAACAATGCCGGACACGGAACCCACGGACTGGACGGGATAAATGTCGTTTGTCATGGTCATGAGATTTGTTTTCCAAACCTGATGGCAGAATGTGATGGCGCAAATTAAAGCCAAGACAAGCGAGGAGGAAGATGAAAAGGCGATAACGATGCTCACCGGCATGAAAAGAACGCTCGGCAGCATCGTTGCGTAGCGTGCTTGGAGCGGGGTGCGCTTGCCGCCGAGCAGACGCCCCGAAAGGTAACCGCCGGCGAGCGAACCAAGATCTGAAGTGAGATAGGGCAGCCAGGCGATCAAGCCGACTTGGGCGAGAGTAAAGCCGCGTTGTTCGACCAAGTATTTCGGCATCCAAAAGAGATAGAACCACCACACCGGATCAGAAAAGAACCGGGCTAACAGCAGCCCCCATATCTCGCGCTGCCCCCAAAGCGCAGCCCACCTCGCCGGCGGTACGGTTGCCTCCTGCGTCCGGCTTGTCCTCAGCAGATTGAGCTCGGCGGGAGTAATGTAAGGATGCCGTTCCGGCAGGTAGTAAAGGAGCAGCCAGAAAACCAGCCAGACGAAACCTAAACCGCCCGTAGCGAGGAAAGCAAAGCGCCAGCCGTAGCGCAAGGTTAGCCAAGTGACGAGGGGAACCGCCACCACCGCGCCCAGTGCGGAGCCGGCATTGACCAATCCGTTCACAAACGCCCGCTCCTTGGGCGGGTACCATTCCGAACTCGCTCTGGCGGCAGCCATATAGTTGCCGGGTTCTCCTACCCCAAGGAGGAAACGGAAGATGCCCAACTGGAAAGCGTTCCGGGCGACCATGTGGAACATGTTGCTCAGCGACCACCAAGTCACAAAAGCCGCGAGCGAAAACCTGGTGCCCCAACGGTCGACAAGCGCGCCCGAAACGACATACATCACCGTGTAAGCCGCCAGGAAAGCTTGAAGGATATTCCCGTACTGAGTCGGCGTGACCTTCAGTTCCGTGGTGAGCACAGGGGCGACGACGGACAAAGTCTGCCGGTCAATATAGTTGATGACGGTGGAGAAAAAGATCAGCGCCGCGATATGCCAGCGAAGGTGAGGAATCTTCATCGGCATCTCCGTAATGACCTCAACGGCTTCCCATGGCGCGATTCGGGCGGAATATGAATAAGTATGCTGACTAATCTATCCACCAGCCTACCCAATGATAGAGCAGCACTCGAGCCGGGGGTCAATGAGATTTTTGAAGGTCCGGCTATGATTTTCGATACCCGCTTTGAGATGTTTCTTCAGCGGGCGAACTCCCGCCTGTACCGCGCCGGACTCCAGCCCGTGCGCCGTTTCAGGACGTTGCTCATGTATTCGGGATGCCGGAAGCCGGTCCTTTCGGCAATCTCTGCGAGAGACAGGGAAGTCTGGGCGAGAAGTTCCTTTACACGGGCGAGGCGCATGTCGATGATGACGTCGTGGATGGACCGGCCGGTCGCTTTCCGGAAATGCTCCTGCAACGCGGAGCGGGAGATATAGACGTGGCGTAGCACCGTTTCCACGTTGATGCCGTCGCAAGCGTGCTGGCGTATGAAACGCAGAGCTTTGGCGACCACGGGGTCGGAGATGGCAGTGATGTCCGTGGATTGACGGGTTGCCACTTCAATGGGTGGAACGCGGATGTCGGTTGGGGGGAGGGTCTCGCCTCGCATGAGACGGTCCAGCAGCCGCGCTGCTTGATAGCCCATTTCCCTGGCGTTCAGCACCACGCTGGATAAAGGGGGGTGCGCCAGTTCGCACGCCACGTCGTCGTTTCCCACTCCAAGCACTGCAGCTTGTTCCGGCACGGCGACGTCCGCCAACCGGCACGCTGCCAGCAACTGAAGGGCGCGAAAGTCATGGCAAGCCAGGATCCCGACCGGCTTGGGAAGCTGTTGGACCCATTTCGCGACGCGATCCAACTCCAGTTCCCACCTTCCTTGAAGCAAGGCGCGGGAGTCCTCTGCCCTGCCGCCATAGATGTCGCAGTCGTAACCTTCCTCACGGAGCCGCGCGGCGAAAGCAGCGCCGCGAGGATCGGACCAGTGCTGTCCGAGCTGCCCGGCATAACCAAAGTGGACAAAGCCGCGCTCCAAGAGGTGTTCGGCGGCCATCCGTCCAATTGCTTCGTGGTCGTTCGTGATCATCGGGACGCCCATGCCGCCTAGTTGTTCGTTAAGATCCACTACGGGGATATCCAGTTTGGCCACGACGTCCCGGATAGCCGGGGAGGGCACGCGGGAAATGATGCCATCGCCGCGCCATTTCTTGAGCCAGGAGGGAATGGGATCATGAACTGCCCGTTCGGTAAAATAAACGGCCCAAGGCCTGGTCTCCCGGATGTAGGACGCTATTCCGCAAAGCAAGCGGCGGCCGAATGAGGTTGAAGTCTCGATCACCAGGGCGACGCGAGGAGGGTTGGAATGCGACGGAGCGCATTTGGCGGTGGTGCGGCGCGGGGAACCGGCCAGGCTCATTGGCGTATCGTACCCCCTGTCTGCTATTGTCGCCGCAGTCTATTTGGCCCGCATCATGGAAAGGCCGACCTGTCGAAATTCATACGCTGGACGTCGAAATCTCTATTGATGCGCCGCGCCGCGTCGGGCTAGCTTGAAGCTGAATGGTGGAATTCGAGATTCGAGAGATAACCGAACCGGAGAGGCGGGTTCCGGTTCGCGCCGCAGTGGATGTGCTGGTGGTCGGCGGAGGACCCGCCGGACTAATGGCTGCTCTAGCGGCTTCCGAAGATAAAGGGGCGAGCGTCGCGCTCGTGGAACACCGCCCGTTTGTTGGCGGCAACCTCACGATAGGGTTGCCCGTGCTTGGCTTCCTGAGCCAGAAAGGGGAGCCTATAATCGCCGGTCTTCCCCAGAAGTTTATCGACCGCCTTGCCGCGATCGGAGGGGCAAGCCCTCACCGGCCATGCCCGTTGCACATGAGTCTGACGCTGATCGAGCCGGAAGCGGTGAAAACAGTGGGCTTGGAGATGTTGAGCGAGAACGGCGTGGACGTGATGCTGTATAGCATGTTCAGCGTTCCCTTGGTGGAGAACGGTGTTGTGAAAGGAGTGATTGTAGAGGGAAAAGCGGGCAGGGAAGCTATTCTGGCAAAGGTGGTTGTGGATTGCACCGGCGACGCCGACGTGGCTTTCCGGGCGGGCGTGCCTTGCGAAAAAGGCAACGAACAGGGGGGCATGCAGCCACCCACTCTGATGTTTTGCCTGGCGGGCGTGGATACGGAAAAGCTGCGGCTGAGCATCGCCAACGAGCCGGGAAATTACACGGCCGATTTCATCCCCAACGAGTATTTTGGAAGGAACCGGCAGTTCATCGTTGTGGGCTTGCGGAGGCAGATCGAGCAGGCGAAAGCGGATGGCCTCTCGATCCCAACCGAGCGCACAATCATCATCACCGGGCTTAAGGAAGGGGAGGCGTGGATTAACATGACCCGGGTGAAGGGGGTGGACGGAACGGATCCCCGGAGCCTCTCTTATGGGGAGATGGAGGCACGCAAGCAGATCGCGGACATCGTTAAATATCTCACGCGGTACGTGCCCGGCTTTGAGAACTGCCGCTTGGCGAAAACAGCGCCTTTTTTGGGGATTCGCGAGACCCGGCGGATCGTTGGCCGGTATGTGATGAACCGTGACGATATTTTGAAATGCCGCCGGTTTGACGATGCCATTGCGGTAGCGAGCTATCCGATTGACCTGCACCGGCCGAATGACGAAGGATGCACGCTCGAATGGTGCGGGGACTGCTATGACATACCCTATCGGAGCCTCCTGCCAGTGGGCCTGGAAAACCTCTTGGTCGCGGGCCGGTGCATTTCAACCACCCACGAGGCAATGGCCGCCATCCGGGTGATGGCGACCTGCATGGCGATGGGCGAAGCTGCGGGAAGGGCGGCAAGGATGGCTGTGCTCGAAAACGTGTCTCCGGCTCGGATCGATGTGCGAAGACTTCAAAGCGAACTCTTGGCGAAAGGCGCCTATCTGCGGGCGTAAACGGGCGTGGTAGGGACGGGCAGATTCGAACTGCCGGCCTGCCGCTTAGGAGGCGGCCGCTCTATCCATCTGAGCTACGTCCCCAGACTTCTTCATCTTACCAACGCTTGAGGCCTTTCCGGCCGATGTCGCTCCGGTAGTGCATACCCTCGAAGCGGATCTTTCCAGCCGCGCGGTAGGCGTTTTCGATGGCCTCGGGTAATGTTGCGCCCGATGCCGTGACTCCTAGCACGCGTCCACCGGAGGTCACCAGGCGCCCGTTGGTCCGTTTCGTGCCGGCATGGAAGACCACCGCCCCTTCCGCTTCCGCCGCCTCAATCCCGGTGATTTCGTCGCCTGTTCTGACTTGGCCGGGGTAACCGTGGGCAGCAAGGACCACGCAAACGGACGGGTCCCGCCTCCACTTTAATTCCTGGCCGGCCAGTCCGTTCAGAGCGCAGGCTGAAAGGATCTCCGCCCAGTCGCAATCCAGGCGATGAAGCAAAGCTTGGGCTTCGGGATCTCCCAATCGCACATTAAATTCGAGGATCTTTGGTCCGGCGGAGGTCATCATGAGGCCGGCGTAAAGAAAACCCGTGAACGGGGAGCCCTCGCGGCGCATGGTCTCAATAGCCGGACGGATGATGCGGTCCATGATTTGGCGGGTCTGATCGGCGTTCAGAATGCGCGAGTCGCAGTAGGCGCCCATGCCTCCAGTATTCGGTCCGGCATCGCCGTCCCAGACGGCTTTGTGATCCTGTGTCGGCTCGAGAGGCAACACATGCTCACCGTCGCTTAGGGCGATGAAACTGACCTCCTCGCCGGTTAGGTATTCTTCGATGACCAGCCGGGACCCTGCCGAGCCTACCAGGGCTCCGGATAGCAGACCTTGCGCGGCTTGCTCCGCTTCGGGGCGGCTCATTGCGATGATGACCCCTTTTCCGGCAGCCAAGCCGTCGGCTTTCAAGACGACCGGACAGCCGAAGCGGTCGAACGCTTTCTTGGCGTCATCCAGGGTTTCGACGGTTACGAATTCCGCGGTTGGGAGACCCGCCCGGCGCATGAAATCCTTAGCGAAGACCTTGCTGCTCTCTAGCTTGGCGGCGGCGGCTGTAGGACCGATGATCGAAAGCCGATGAGAACGAAATAGATCCACAATCCCGGCGGCGAGGGGCGCTTCCGGACCGACAACGGTCAGATCAACGCCAGCAGACTTTGCCGCCGCAAGCAAGGCTTCGGCATCCGTGGCGGACGCCGGGATCAGTTCGGCCACTTGTGCTATCCCGGGGTTGCCTGGCGCCGCGTAGAGCTTCGAAACCGAGGGGCATTGGGCGAGCCGCCAAGCGATGGCATGCTCCCGCCCTCCGCTCCCAATGACCAAAATCTTCATAGCGTTACAATGATAGCAATGGGCGGCTATGAGGTGATTGTAATCGGCGCTGGGCACGCCGGTTGCGAGGCCGCGCGCGCCTGCGCCCGGATGGGAATGCGTACGGCTTTGGTGACCATGAACCTCGACTTGATCGCCCAAATGTCGTGCAATCCGGCCGTTGGGGGCATCGCCAAAGGCCATTTGGTTCGGGAGATCGACGCGCTCGGCGGGGTCATGGGCGAAGTCACCGATGCGGTGGGCATCCAGTTCCGGTTGCTGAACACGAGCCGGGGTCCCGCAGTGTGGTCGCCCAGGGCGCAGTGTGACAAGAAGCGGTACCGGATCGAGATGCGCGCCCGGTTGGAAAAGGAGCCCAATCTCCGGATCATCCAAGCCGAGGTGGCAGAGCTGTTGTTGGAGAACAACGGGAGCGGCAGAAGGGTCAGGGGAGTGACGCTGTGTGACGGGCGCACACTGCGATCCGATGCCGTGATCGTTACCACGGGGACGTTTCTCAACGGGCTGGCTCACGTGGGTGAAAGGAAATACCGGTGCGGGCGCAACGGCGAGCCCCCTTCAGACCTCCTGGGCATGCAGCTCCGGAATCTTGGGCTGTCCTGGAGGCGGCTTAAGACAGGCACGCCGCCACGCCTTGATGGCCGGACAATAGATTGGGCGCGTTTTGAACCGCAGCCTGGCGACCCCGAGCCGACTCCTTTTTCCTTTCTCACCGAGGCGATCCGGCGCCCCCAAGTGCTTTGCCATATCGCATACACGACAGAGGAGACTCGGCGCGCGATCATGGAAGCCATCCACCGCTCGCCCCTATATAGTGGGCAAATCGAAGGCATCGGCCCTAGATATTGTCCGTCGCTAGAAGACAAGTTCGTTAAGTTCCCCGACAAGCCACGGCACCAGCTCTTCTTAGAGCCGGAGGGTCTCGACACTTATGAGGTTTACATCAACGGCATGTCGACGAGTATGCCGGTAGATGTGCAGATGCGGATGGTCGCTTCAATCCCGGGGTTGGAGAAAGCCGAGATCATCCGTCCAGGATATGCAATCGAGTACGATGCGGTGGATCCGCGGGAGCTGAACCACTCTCTGGAGGTCAAAGGGATTCGGGGGCTCTTCCTTGCTGGACAAATCAATGGCACGTCGGGGTACGAAGAGGCGGGCTGCCAAGGGATCATGGCGGCGCTGAATGCTTGCGCGCGCCTGAAAGGTCGGGACCCTATTGTCGTTGAACGGTGTGACGGCTACATCGGCATCTTGATCGATGATTTGGTGACGAAAGGCGTGGATGAGCCCTACCGGATGTTCACCTCGCGCGCGGAATTCCGGCTGAATCTGCGCATCGACAATGCCGATGAGCGGCTGACGCCGCTAGGAAGAGAGATGGGGCTCGTTACGGATGAGCGGTGGCGCGTCTACCAGGAGAAGCAGGCCCAAAAGCAGAAGATTCTGCACTTTCTTGAGAACCCTGCGAGCCGCAACGGATCCGGGCCGGTAGAACTGCCGGAAGGCGTGCGACCGCCGCTGAAAGAGTGGCTCAAGCGGCCTGAAAACCGGCTCGAATTGCTCCGTCCGGCGCTCGAAAAGGTGGTCGGCGGGCCGCTCGCTCGTGAGGTGGCTCTATGTGTTGAGACGGAGATCAAGTACGGCGGCTATATCGCACAGCAAGAGCGGCAGGCCGCACGGTTGCGGGAGGCGGAGGGGCGGCGGATACCTGCCGGGTTCTCCTTTGACAAGATTCCAGGGTTGTCGCGGGAGATTCGGGAGAAGTTGTCGCGTGTTAGACCGGTGAGTCTGGGCCAAGCGGCGCGCATACCGGGGGTGACTCCGGCAGCCATAGCGGTCCTGGATTGCTATCTCACTTTGTGGAGCGAGGGGCGCGCTGAGCAGTGAGCCCACCGTTCGATTTCCGAGGTGCGTTACGGCGTGAAATTGGCAGCATCCTTCTGCTCAGCGAAGCCCAGTTGGATCAGTTGGAGCACCACTTTCAGTTGCTAGACCGCTGGAACCGGAGAATGAATCTGACCTCGATTCGAGAACCGCTCGAGATCGTCCGGCGCCATTTTTGCGAGTCGGTATTTCTCGCCGCTCATTTGCCGCCGAACATCGCCCGGCTAGCCGATATTGGCAGCGGGGCGGGCTTCCCTGGGCTGCCGGTGGCTATTATGCGCCCTCAGGTTCAGGTCACCCTGGTTGAGTCGAACCGGCGTAAATCCGTCTTCCTGTCCGAGGCGGCTCGGGAACTCCCCAACGTCAGGGTGCTGGCTGTCCGTTCCTCGGAAGTGCTGGGAACCTTTGACGCGCTAACGATTCGGGCGGTGAGCTTGGAGAGCGTCTTAAAGGACGCGGCGCGGTTGGCGAACCGGCTGGAGATTCTAACCACAGCCGGCGCCGCTGAGCTGTTCTCTCACGTTCCCCATTTTCAAGTGGAGCGGCAAATCCCACTTCCCTGGGGAGAGCAGCGTGTGCTGCTTTCAGTTGTTTTACGTTCCACGTGAAACAGTTGGGCCAGTGTTAGAATGGTCAGTCTCCGGGAGCTGCGCGTTTGGCCAAAGTAATCGCGATCGCAAACCAAAAGGGCGGCGTGGGAAAGACGACCACCGCCATCAATCTGGCCGCTTCCCTGGCAGTCAATGATCTGAAGGTTCTGCTGGTGGATTCGGATCCCCAGGGCAACTCTACTACAGGATTTGGGGTGCCTAAGACCGATAACTACAAGACGTTGTACGATGTCATGCTCGGCGGCGAGGCCCTCGAGAATGTCATCGTGGCGACGGAACTGGAAGGACTCGATCTCGCCCCGGCCAACCGGGACCTCGTGGGCGCCAACCTGGAACTGATCGAACAGGAAGATCGCGAGTCCCGCCTCCGTTTCTGCCTCCGGAGCGTCCGCGACCGGTATCACTTCATTCTAATTGACTGCCCGCCTGCTCTCGATATCTTGACTCTGAATGCCTTGGTGGCTGCCGACAGCGTCCTGATTCCGATTCAGTGCGAATTCTTCGCTCTTGAAGGACTATCTCAGTTGCTGGACACGATAGAACGCATACGCGCCTCTTTTCAGCACGACCTGAGCATCGAGGGCGTGCTTCTGACGATGTACGACGACCGTACCAACCTCACCCGGCAAGTGGCCCAAGACTTACGGAATTTTTTCGGAGACAAGGTGTTTCAAACCGTGATTCCCCGGAGCGTCCGGCTCGCCGAGGCTCCTAGCCACGGCAAGCCAATCCTGCTATATGACGTCCGCTCCAAGGGCGCCGAAAGTTACATCAAGCTCGCAAAGGAGATCCTCTCCCATGACCAAAACGCCTGACCGGAAAGCCCTCGGGAAAGGGCTCTCCGCCTTGCTGCCCCAACGCACGCCGGCGCCGGTTGAGACGTCGCCCCCGGCACCAATCCGCACGGGCGCCGTGATGGTGCCGATTGATTCGATTGATCCTAACCCCTTGCAGCCGCGCACTGTCTTTCAGCCTGAAAGGCTGATCGAACTGGCCCAATCGATCGAAGCCAATGGCATCATTCAACCGTTGGTGGTGGTGCAGAAGGGCAGCCGGTATCAATTGGTGGCTGGGGAGCGAAGATGGCGCGCCGCCAAACTGGCGCGTCTCACGGAAGTGCCGGTAGTCGTCCAGGACTTTGCTGATAACCAACTCCTTGAAATCACTCTGATTGAAAACATCCAGCGTGAGGACTTGAACCCGATTGAGGTTGCTCAGGCTTTCGACCGGCTCGGGCGGGAATTGAAACTCAGCCACGAAGAAATAGGGCGAAGGACAGGCAAAGACCGCACCACCATCACGAATATGCTGCGGTTACTCAAGTTGCCTGCTGATGTGCAGCGGCTGCTGGCCGAACACCGGCTTTCCATGGGTCACGCCCGGGCGATCCTCGGGTTGCCCCATGCAGACCTGCAAATTGAGGTTGCGGAGCGCGCTGCCGCACAAGGCATGTCGGTCCGGCAGGTGGAGCGTTTGGTTCAAAGGATGACTACCACCCGGGAGCCGAAGTCCCCGGAGGAAGTCTCGCAAGATCCCAACGTTAAAGCGGCGGCGCAAGAACTCGAGCGCGTTCTCGGCACAAGGGTGCGAATCGTGGAAAAGACGGAGCAAAGGGGGCGCATCGAGATCGAATACTATTCAATGGAAGACTTACACCGCATCTATACGCAAATCGTAGGGGAAGCATGAGTGGTGCCGGCGGAAGGACTTGAACCTTCGACCTGCGGATTATGAGACCGCCGCTCTAACCACTGAGCTACACCGGCGTTTTCGACACCGCCTCTCTTCCAGGGTATTCGCTCGCCCTAATCGGTGTCAATTTAGCCAAACACGCCTCCCTCCAATTTCGATTGTGACACCCCATTTTCTGGAACAAGTCTCGCTGTGATATTGTATTAGGGTGCTGAACCGACCGGACGGTATATCCCGTATGCTTCCATCGAAAGACAAAATTCTCGACGCCGCCGAACGCGTGGTCTTGCGCGACGGCGTGATGCATCTCACCCTCGACGCAGTCGCAGCCCAGGCTCAGATGTCAAAAGGCGGACTGCTCTATCACTTTCCAAGCAAGGACGATCTGATCCGCGGCATGATTCGGAGGTTGCACGAGCAGTTTCGATCCGACGTGAAACGCTTCGAGGCCGAAGATCCGAATCCCGTGGGGCGCAAAGCGCGCGCTGTACTCAACGCCGCATTTCCTGCGGAACCGAGCGAATCAGCCGAACGGTGCGACCGGCTTGCCGCTGCGCTCTTGGCGGCGGTTGCCACGAACCGCTCTCTACTCGACGACGTCCGCGAGTTCTCCGCTCAGCAGGAGCAAGACTTGCTCAACGACGGATTAGACCCGGTCCAGGCGATGATCATCCACTTGGCTGCGGACGGACTTTGGTTAAGTAGCCTCTTCGGCGTCCTGCGGCCTTCCGGACAGCTTCGCGGACAGGTCATCGAGAGGTTGCGTGAGATGACCACAGAAACGCATCAAAGGGCGGGGAACCCGGGACGATGAGAACGACACTGATTCTTTTGCTGATCTGCGGAAGCGGCAGGCTTCTGCCGGGGGCGGATGCCGAGCTTCTGACACTCGAAGCCGCCATCAAGATCGCGTTGGAGCGCCACCCCGACATCGAGAAAGCTCGCGCGGCGGCGGACGCCCTCCAAGGCAAGATTCGGGAAGTGCGCGCCCAAGCGCTTCCGGAAGTAAACATCAACGCCGGGTTCAACCGGATGAGGGATCCGTCCTTCTTGAACTCCTCTAGCCTGGATAAGTTCCCGAAAGAATTGATCGACGCCCTCGATCCGGTGGGCTCGAACATTTTCACCTACAACGTTACCTTGCGGCAGCCCCTTTACACCGCCGGGAAAGTCGGCGCCGCGCTCCGGCTTGCCTCGGTCGAAGCGGAGGGCTCCTTGTCGGAGATCGACCGGGCCAAGCAGGACCTTGCCATCGAGGTAGTGCGCGCTTTTTACGCCCTGATGTGGGCGGAAAAGTTTCGCGACAACGTTGCCGAAACGCAGGCGCAGCGCGAAAAGCACGCCGCCATGGCGCGCGCCAGACGGGAGCACGGGGTGGCCACCGAAGTGGACGTGCTCCGCTCGGAAGTGGCGGTGGCCAACGGAAAGCCTGATCTTGTGCGCGCCGAAAACGCCATCCGCCAGGCGCGCGCCTTGCTCAATTACTACCTCGCGCGTCCAGCCGATTTTCCGACTGAGGTGCGAGGCAGTTTTATCGAACAGCCCTGGGAGGAATGGGATCTCGACGCGCTGGCCAAAGACGCCTTTCGGGCCCGCCCCGAGTTAACGCGGCTCAAAATCGCGGAACGGAGCGCTGAGGTGATGTTCGACTTGGCGAGAGCGGAAAGCCGCATGCGCGCGGACCTAACCACCGAGTACGGCATCATGTCCCGCCTTCCCAAGAACCTCTTGAGCTCCCGGTTCGTCCGCTGGAATATCGGCGTGAATTTCACTCTTCCGGTCTTCGATGGCTTCCGGCGCAGTGGCTTGGTATGGCAGGCCACCGCCAATCAGCGCAGCGCCCGGCTGGAACGCGAAAAGCTCGAACAAAGAATCCGGCTGGGGCTACAGCAGGCCTTGGATGAACTCAAAGCGGCGCAGGAGACTATCGAAGCCGCACGCGCCAACGTTCGCCAAGCCGAACGAGTACTCGAAATGACTCAAGCGAATTACAATTACGGCGCCGCTACTACACTTGACATAGTCGACGCGCAAACGGCGCTCTCCATCGCGCGCACAAACCTGCTTCGCGGTTTGCACGACTATTCGGTAGCCCGGGCCAATCTCCGCTGGGCTATGGGCCGGACCCCTTGGGAGTGAGAACAAATGCGAAAGACATCCATAGTGCCCGTACTCCTGGCGGGATCGCTCGTCCTGGGAGGATGCAAGAAGAGGGAGGTCAGGCCGCTCAGCGCCGAAGCGCCGCCCGTGCGGGTAGAGACGCTGCGCGTTGAGCCGCAGCCATTCGCTATCACCGTTCCGATCACGGGGACCTTGGTTTCCACCGCGAAGGTGGAAGTGAAGGCCGAAACAACTGGCAAGGTGCTCAAATTCCCGAAAGAAGAAGGCGACACCCTTCGAGCGGGCGAGGCGGTGATCTGGGTGGACGACACTTACAAAAAGCTCGCCGTTCAGCAAGCCGAGGCGGCCTTGCAAACGGCCGAAGCGGCGCTTGAAAGAGCCAAAGTTCTGGAAGCCCACAACCGTTCCGAGTACGTCCGGGCGCAGAACCTTCTGAAATCCGGCGGCATCACGGACCGCGACTACCGTGCCGCGGAGCTGGCAGACCGCGACGCCCGGGCCCAAGTCGCCCTCGCCGCGGCGCAGCTTGCCCAGGCCAGAACGCAGCTCGAGCACGCCCGGAAAGCGCTCGCCGACACCATCGTCTACGCGCCCATCGACGGTGAAATCCAAGCCAAGCTGGTTCGACCAGGAGCTTATGTCGAGCCACCGACAGCCGTGTTTGTGCTTGTGGACAATGCACGCCTGGAGTTGGAAAGCCATGTGGCGACCGGCGATCTCGGGTCGATACGACCGCAGCAAACGGTGAACTTCACCGTGAACGCCTTCCCTAACGAGACATTTCGCGGACGGGTCATCGAAATCAGTCCTGCGGTGCAAACGGACAGCCGCTCGGCTAAGGTTCGCATCAGGGTTGAAAACCCCGACCGGCGGCTGCGGGCGGGAATGTTTGCGCAAGGCGCCATTCTAACGGGCGTCAACCAAAAGGCTATCGTCATCCCTGCGGCTGCGGTGTATCGGGACGACCGCACCGCCAAGTCATCGTACGTATTTGTGGTTGAGAATGGCACTGCACAGCGGCGCAACGTGCGAATCGGGCGGGAGCGCGACAGCGCCGTGGAGATTGTCGAAGGGCTTAAGCCCGGCGACGTTGTGGTCGCTCAGCAATCGATTGAGATCGCCGAAGGCGTGCGGGTAGCGACCCAGCCACCCGGCGAAACGGCTGGAGCGGTGAGGTAAACCCATGCTGTTAAGCGACCTCTCCATTAAACAGCCGGTGTTCGCCACGATGATCGCTGTATCGCTAGTGGCGCTAGGCGCATATTCCTACCGCGAGCTATCCGTCGACTTGTTCCCGGACGTCGAGATCCCGGTTTTGACCGTGCAAACGGTGTACCGCGGCGCGGCGCCGGAAACGGTCGAACGGGAAGTTACAAAGCGCATTGAGGAGACGCTGAACACCATCTCCGGGGTCCGGCACATTCAGTCCACCACTACCGAGGGTCTCTCGGTTGTCATTGCGGAATTCCGGCTTGGAGTGAACATCCACACGGCGCAGCAGGACGCCCAAGCCAAGATCAACGCCATCCGCTCGGATTTCCCGGCGGCGATGGACGAGCCGGTCATCCAACGGATCGATTTCAACGCCATGCCGATTATCTCAGTGGCCGTCGAATCGAGCCAAGCCGACATCAAGACGCTTTCCTCGCTTGCCGAGAAAGTGATCAAGAAGCGCCTGGAAACGGTCCCCGGCGTCGGGCAAGTCTCTCTGGTTGGCCTGGCGCGGCGTGAAATTCAAGTATTTATAGATCCGGCCAAGCTGCGCGCCTTTGGCTTGACTTACGCGCAAGTCGCCGATGCGCTCCGGCGCGAGAACCTTGACCTGCCGGCGGGCAAACTCGAGCATGGGGAACATGAACCGCTGGTGCGCGTAGCCGGCAAATTCCGCTCCGTGGATGAGTTCCGGAACGTCATCGTCGCCACTCCCGGGGGCAGACCCGTATATCTGCCGGAAATCGCCCGTGTCGTCGACGGGATCGAAGAGCGGCGCAGCGCTTCGCTGCTTGATCAGCGCGAAAGCCTGGCGTTGGAGATCGTCAAGCAGACCGGAGCGAACACGATCGAAGTAGCGGACGGATTGTACAAAGCCATCGATGCCCTCAACAAGGAGCTCCCCCGGCATATCCGCTTGAGGACTGTCGTCGATCAGTCGGTTTTCATCCGCGAGTCCGTGGAAGATGTCCGCACTACGCTACTGATCGGCGCGTTCCTCACAGTGCTCATCGTGTTCCTGTTCCTGAATTCGTGGCGCAGCACTGTGATAACGGGCTTAGCGCTCCCCATCAGCGTCATCAGCACCTTCATCATCATGAACGCGCTGAACTTCACGCTGAACGTTCTCACGTTGATGGGATTGTCGCTGGCGATCGGTCTGCTGATAGATGACGCCATCGTGGTGCGGGAAAACATTGTCCGCCATATGCATCAGGGAGCGGACCACTACACAGCGGCGCGTGAGGCGACGAGCGAAATCGGCTTGGCGGTGATGGCTACGACGTTCACGATCGTCGCGGTGTTCGTTCCGGTAGCGTTCATGGGCGGCGTGATCGGACGATTCTTCTACCAGTTCGGCATCACGGTCGGCTTCGCCGTTCTTGTGTCTCTGTACGTCAGCTTCACGATCGATCCGATGATGTCGTCCCGCTGGTACGACCCCGCGGCGGATCCGAACGTGCCCCGGCGGTGGCTGGGAAAGAAACTTCAATTCCTGAACGACCAGTTGGACCGGCTCCGCTTCGTCCTCGCCCGGGTCCTTGGATGGTCGCTCACTCACCGCTGGGCGGTTGTGCTAGTGGGTGTGGTCTCGATCATCGCTAGCTTCGGAATCTTCGCGCGGCTCGGTTCGGCGTTCATGCCTGAGTCGGACGAGGGACAGTTCCGGGTGAATTACAAGGCTCCGCCGAGCGTGAGCCTTGAGCGCTCGATCGCTATCGCCCGGGAACTCGCCTCGGAGATCGTCAAGAACCAGGGAGTAGCGTACACCTACGCCACAATCGGCGGATCCGGACGTCCGATCAACGAAGGCAGCATCTTCGTGAAGCTGAAGGAGCGCGAAGGGCGCCCGCATCAGCTAGATATCATGGCGGACATGCGCGCTCGCATGCAGCGCTTCCGGGCGCTGACAGTATCGGTCGGAACCGCCGAGGATCACGCCGGCGCCGGCAAGCCCATCCAGGTCAGCGTTCGGGGCGCGGACTTGAGGCGCATGAACGCCATTGCCGAGCGAGTTATGAACGAGATGCGCCAGGTACCAGGGGCGACCGACGTCGACACCAGCGAAGAACAGCCACGGCCCGAGGTGCGGGTGGCGGTGGACCGCCGCGCAGCGGCGGACTTGGGTTTGGATTTGGGCTTGGTGGCGTCGACAGTGCGCGGTTTGGTAGCTGGTGAGGTGGTTTCCAAATTTGAGGACGCCGACGGCGATAGTTATGACGTGCGCTTACGGGTGGAACCAAACGAACGGGCGCGCGCTGCGGACCTGATGTCGTTGGACCTCCCCGCGCGGATGGGGAAGACCCTGACCCCGTTAAGTCAGGTCGCTCGCCTGGAGCCGGGCACGGCGCCGTCCAACATCCGGCATCTGGACTTGGTGCGCGAAATTCGCGTGTCAGCCGCAACGCAAGACCGCTCTCTGGGCGAAGTGATGACGGACATAAAGACGCGCCTGGCTGCCGTGGACCTGCCCGCCGGGTACAGCATCACCTTCACCGGCGATTACGAGCAGATGATGGAAAGTTTCGGATATGCGCTTAACGCGCTCGCGCTCGCCGTGGTGCTGATCTATGCCATCCTCGCGTCCCAGTTCCGGAGCTTTCTCCAGCCCTTCGCCATTATGCTTTCCTTGCCTCTCTCGCTGATCGGCGTCGCGGGAATGCTCTACCTGGTGCGGGACACGCTGAACATCATGTCCATGATCGGCATCATCCTGTTGATGGGATTGGTCACCAAGAACGCCATCTTGCTGATCGACTTCACCAACGTTCAACGGCGCGCGGGATTACCCCGGCGGGAAGCGATCATCGAAGCTGCCCAGGTGAGGCTGCGTCCTATTCTGATGACCACGCTGGCGATGATCTTCGGCATGCTTCCGCTGGCGCTCGAATGGGGCGCGGGCGCCGAGTTCCGGGCGCCGATGGCGCGCGCGGTGATCGGGGGCTTGATCACTTCCACGCTTCTCACGCTCGTCGTAGTTCCGGTTGTATACACCTATCTGGACGACATTGCCCAAAGGCTGCGGGCTCTTCACGCCCGCTCGTTGCCGGAACGGGCGCAGGCGTATCACGAGTAGGACCGGTCAGCCGGCGGCTTGCATGATTTCAAACGCCTGCTCGACCGCTTCCAGCGTTTCGCTAACATCTTCGCCGGTGTGCGCTGCTGAAACGTAAAAACGACCGTCGGGCAAGGCGTAAACGCCCCGGCGCAGAAGCTCAAGGAGGAATCGCGCAAGCCGTTCCTTATCGTCCTCCAGTACGTCCCGGTAATGTTCGAGATGCGGGCGGGTGGTGAAGTGAACGGCGAACGCCGCGCCGAAACCGCTCGCGAGAACCGATAAGCCGTGGCGCGCCGCCGCTGCGGCGATACCCTCCATTAGCGCGCGTCCTCTGCGATTGGCTTCCACCAAAGCGGCTCCGTTGTTCCGCGCCAGCTCTTCGAGCGTCGCAGCGGCGGCGGCAAGTGAAACCGGGTTGCCATTGAACGTTCCGCCGAACGCCACGCCCCCGCCACCGATCAACTCCAGAATTTCTTTCCTTCCCGCCACCACGCTCAAAGGCGCCCCGCCCGCCACGGCTTTGCCAAAAGTCGCCAAGTCGGGAACGACGTTGAAGACAGCTTGAGCGCCGCCAAGGGACATCCGGAATCCCGTGATGATCTCATCGAAGATCAACAGCGCTCCATGGCGTTGGGCGATCTCCTTGACGCGAGCTAGATAGCCGGGCGCGGGCAGGATGCCGCCGCTGTTGCACAGAACCGGCTCCATGATCACGGCGGCGATTTCTTTACTGCGGGCGGAGAACACCCGCTCCACCAAGTCGGCACGGTTCCAGGGCAGCACGATGACGTTCTCACGGGCGTTCGGCGCTTGCCCCCGGGATTCCGGGACAGTATTGGGCGATTCCAGCGGTCCGACCTCCTCCGCCTTGGGATGATGGCTGAGCAGAACGGAGTCCATCCACCCGTGATAGTGCCCCTCAAACTTCAGGATGACGTTGCGTCCGGTGTGGGCCCTAGCCAAGCGCAGCGCCAACTGCACGGCTTCGCTGCCGCTCGACGTGAACGCCACCCGCTCCGCGCAGGGAACCGCGGCTTGAATGCGCTCGGCGACTTCTATTTCCAGCCGGTGCTGTGCGCCATAAATCAAAGGCTGCCCGGCTACCCGGCGAACGGCTTCGACCAGCTTGGGATGACAGTGCCCCAGGATGGCGGGTCCCCACGCCAGCGTGTAATCGACGTACCAATTTCCGTCCTCATCCTCGAGGCGTGATCCTGACCCTCCACGGAAGTACAACGGCACGGGAAACTTTGCCCGGAAAGGGCTGCTCACGCCGCCCGCCAGAGATTGCTTAGCTCGCTCCAGCAGTTCCTGTGACTTGCTCCAAGTTCTGTCCGCCATCCCACCTACTACACTATCCTTGTCAGGAGCGGTAGCGGCAATGAACGGCGGGTCCGGTTCCGGCCAAGGGTTGAGGCGCCTGTGGGTGGGCTGCTGCGGTTGGGCGGAAGCCCGGCAGAAATACTTTCGCGAATTTCCAACCATCGAGCTGGAAACGACCTTTTACCAGCCGCCCTCAGTAGAGTTGGCGCAGCGATGGAAGCAGGAAGCTCCGGATGGCTTCCGGTTCTGCATGAAGGCCTGGCAATGGATCACTCATGCGGCTTCCAGCCCGACGTACCGCCGGCTGAAAGCGCCGCTGCCGGAGAAAAGTCGCAGCGCTGTCGGATTCTTCCGGCCGACCGAGGAGGTGTGGGGCGCCTGGCGAACGACGCTTGAAATCGCCGCCGCGCTCGACGCAGCGGTGATTGTCTTCCAATGCCCGGCGTCGTTCCGCCCGGAGCCGGACAATATCCGGAATCTTGAAGCATTCTTCCACAAGGTTGGCGATTGCGGGCGCCGCCTGGCATGGGAACCCCGCGGCTCCTGGCCCGCCGGGGTAGTGAAGGACCTTTGTGCGCAATTCAACCTCATTCATTGCGTTGACCCCTTTGCGGCGAAGCCTGTAACGGACGGCACCCGTTACTACCGGTTGCACGGACGAGGCGGCTACAACTATCGCTACGAAGACGCGGAATTGGAGGAACTGATTCGGTTCGTCGAGACCGGCGCCGCCGGAGACGTCTATGTCCTGTTCAACAACGTCTACATGCAGGAAGACGCCCGTCGATTTCTCGCTCTAGTCGCTTCCCGGAGACAGGCTCACTAACCACGGCCCCTTACGCAAGTTCTGGCTATCCCCGGACCCGTACGCCTGAAGCCGCCGTATCGCGAATTTCGCCAACACTCCACTTCAGGGTGAGCCTTGCCGCTACTTCTTAGGCCTTCTTATGCCTCGGGTATTTCACACGACTCCGCCCAATCGTGTTGTTCTTAGCTTCATCAAACTGAAGTGGAAGCTCGAATTGACCAGTTCTTTGGCGAATTCCACGAAAAGATGAAGGCCGGCTTTGCGGCTCGCGAAATTTACGACGGAGCGACCTCAGACCGTCCGGTGCAGCTCTCGTCGCGGCAACCGTCTAGCGCTCGCAGTCAATTTCGGAAGTAAGAAATCTTTGCGGCAGAAAAACGAGCCTCGCAGAACTCGAGCAGCGCCGGAATCGCGCCGGCAAGACCATCCCAATCACTTTCCGGAACGGGTTGGAGTTGCCACCCGAGTTCCTCGATCAGCCAGTTCTGCTTGATGGAGTTGCACTTATAGCACGCAGTCACCAAGTTCGACTCA
>FWPV01005982.1_pt1 | contig 23776 bp, 19 predicted proteins | sample 2228371 | NCBI WGS metagenome assembly FWPV01 (sample SAMEA103939776, study PRJEB20133) | metagenome | reverse complement strand
GTCCACCTCGCGGGTGACTTGGGCCTTGTCGCCCGAGACTTCCACCTTGCTGGCGAAGGTGGCTTGCGGCAGGTCGGCCAGCGCGGCCAGCATCTGGCCGGTCTGGTTGGCGTCGTCGTCAATGGCCTGCTTGCCCAGAATCATCAGGCCGGGTTGCTCTTTGTCCACCAGGGCCTTGAGCAGCTTGGCCACGGCCAGGGGCTGCAGCTCCACATCGGTCTCCACCAGGATGCCGCGGTCGGCACCGATGGCCATGGCCGTGCGCAGCGTCTCCTGGCACTGCGCCACGCCGCAAGACACCGCGATCACCTCGCTGACCACGCCCTTCTCCTTCAGGCGCACGGCTTCTTCCACCGCGATTTCGTCAAACGGGTTCATGCTCATCTTCACGTTCGCAATGTCCACGCCCGTGCCGTCGCTCTTGACTCGCACTTTGACGTTGTAGTCCACCACGCGTTTGACGGGTACCAACACTTTCATAAAAAACTCTCGTGTGATCGGGTTGTGCAAAAGACCATCGCGAACAATGCCACGACGGGCATCACTTTGTCAAACCTGGTTGACAAAGTGACAGGTTCTGGCCACCGCTGCTTTCGCAGCGGGCGGCGCAAGAATACGGTGCTTTGGGCATAAAAACTGACACCTACGCGCAGGGTCAACGCGCTGGGGCGGCCACCAAGGGTTGGCGCACGGGCAACTGCAGCGAGACGGCTGCGGCCAGCAAGAGAATGGCGCCCGCGCTGCCAAACGAGATCCAGTGGGTGCCATAGGTCTCGTAACCCCAGCCCCCCAGCCAGGAACTGATGGCGCCGCCGATCTGGTGCGCCAGGAAACACAGGCCATAGAGCAGGCCCACCAGGCGCACGCCGTACACGTCGGCCAGGATGGCCGATGACAGCGCGATGCTGCCGGCCCACACGATGCCGCCAATGGCCGCGGCGGTGTACAGCTCCCACTCCACGCCCACCATGACCAGCGCGAAAAAGCCCAGACCGCGCACGCCGTAGATCACGGCCAGCAGGTTGCGCCGGGGCGTGCGGTCGGCCAGGCGGCCCAGCAACAGGGTGCCGCCAATGGCGACCAGGCCGATCAGGCCCACGCCGTGGGCGCTGGTGGTGGCGTCAAAGCCGTGGTCCATGAGCATGGGCACGCCGTGCGCGCCCAGCAGGTTCATGCTGTAGCCGCAGGCGAACAGGCCCAGGGCCACCTGCCAGAAGGGCGCGGTGGTGAGGGCTTCGCGCAAGGTGGCGCTGGGTGCGGTGGCGGCGTTGCTGGCGGCCTTGGCGGCGCTGCCCTGGTCGGTCTCGGCCGGGGCGTTCTCGCGCATCACCCACAGGGCCAACGGCACGGTGGTGAGCACCAGCACTGCCGCGAAGCCCATGAGCGTGGTGCGCCAGCCCACGGCGGCGATCGCGTGGGCCAGCACGGGCGTCATCACCGCCATGCCGGCCATGGCGCCGGTGGACAGAAAGAACAAGGCCATGCCGCGCTGGCGCGTGAACCAGCGGCTGATGATGGGCGTGAGCGCCACGGTGCTGGTGAACGACAGGCCCACCGACAGCAGCACGCCAAACGAGAGCATGAAGGGCCACCAGCCCCGCGCCACCACCGTCCAGGCCGAGGCCACGAACACCGTGGCGCAGCCCAGCAGCAGCACGCCACGCGTGCCGATGCGCGCCACCAGGTGCCCGGCCACCGGCATGGCTAGGCCGTACACCAGCATGCCCACGGCCACGATGGCGGCCAGTGCGCTGCGGCTGAAGCCCAGGTCTTGCGTGAGCGGCAGGAAGAACGGCCCGAAGCCCAGGCGCAGACCCGAGGACAGCAGCGTGACGAAGGTGGCCGCCGCCACGATGTTCCAACCGAAGTACCACGCGGGCCTGGGGGTGTTCAAGGTTTGTCTCCACGCAAAGGCGTTCAAAACGAAAGCCACGAAACTTTACCATCATTGGTTGGGCCATTGAACACCCAGCCACTGGACGCAAGCCACCGCGCCACCTGCCCGCGTACCCTCGGCCCACCGCCCGCGAGGCAACCCATTCCCGGAGGCCCCCCCTGTTTGCCACGCACCGCATTGCCAGCAACGGCATTGACATGGCCGTGCACCTGAGCGGCCCCGAGCACCCGCCCCGCCCGCCCGTGGTGCTGCTGCACGGCTTCCCGGAACTGGCCCATTCGTGGCGCTACCAGGCCCAGGCGCTGGCCGCCGCCGGCCATCGCGTGGTCGTCCCCGATCTGCGTGGCTACGGCGGCACCGGGCCGCAGGGCGGGCTGGCCGACTACCGCATGGCGAACCTCGCGCAAGACGTGCTGGGCCTGCTGGACGCGCTGGCCATCGGGCGCGCGGTGGTGGTGGGGCACGACTTTGGTGGCGCGCTGGCCTGGACGCTGGCGCGCGACCACGCCAAGCGCCTGCTGGGCGTGGCCTCGCTGTGCACGCCCTACACGCGGCGCACCGAGGTGGACTTGGCCGAGACCATGCGCCGCACCCGTGGCCCGCAGAACTACATGGTCACCTTTCAGGCGCCGGGCGTGGGCGAGGCCCTGCTGGGGCGCGACATCGGGCAGATGTTCCGCCGCCTGATGCGCCGCCCGGCCCTGGACCTGGAGGCGTTTCAGCGCGAATCGCCCCACGCCAAGACCTTGCCGGCCGAGGCCTTTCTGGGCTTGCCCGAGCTGATGGGCGAACCCTTTCTGAGCGAGGCCGAGGTGGACGTGTACGTGCAGGCCTTCACCCGCACCGGCTTCACCGGCGCGCTGAACTGGTACCGCAACCTGCACCGCAACTGGCAAGACACCGAGGGCCGCCCCGACCACGTGGCCCTGCCCGCGCTGATGCTCTGCGCCGACCGCGACCCCTACCTGCCCCCGGCCACCACGCGGGGCATGGACCGCATCGTGCCCGACCTGGAGCGCCACACCATCGCGAACTGCGGGCACTGGATGCAACAGGAACGGCCGCAGGAAGTGAACGCGCTCTTGCTCGACTGGCTGGGCCGGCGCTTCACCTGAACCGTGAGGGCGAATGGCCCTTTGGGCGGTGGATGTTGGTACCCTCGGGCATCGACATGCAAGACGCGCTCTTTCCTTTTGTTGGCGGCCTCGGCCTGTTTCTCATCGGCATGATGCTGCTCTCCGATGGCCTGGTGGCCTTCGGCGGCGACCTGATGAAGCGTGCGCTGGCGCGCTTCACCGGCACCCCGTTCAAGGCCTTTGTGTCGGGCGCCCTGGCCACGGTGGTGGCGCAGTCGTCCACGGCCACCACGGTCACGCTGATCGGCTTCGTGAGCGCGGGCCTGATCACGTTTTCGCAGGCCATTGGCGTGCTGATCGGCGCGAGCCTGGGCAATACCGCCACGGGCTGGGTGGTGGCCACCCTGGGCCTGAAGGTGAACCTGGGCTTCTACACCCTGCCGCTCATTGGCATTGGCGCGCTGCTCAAGCTCATGGGCCGGGGGCGGGCCAAGCCGCTGGGCCTGGCGATGGCGGGCTTCGGCCTGATGTTCGTGGGCCTGAGCACGCTGCAAGAGGGCATGCGCGGCCTGGCCGCGGGTGTGGACCTGGCGCGCCTGCCCACGGCGGGGCACGGCGCGCGGCTGCTGATCATGCTCATTGGCCTGGCGATGACGGCGATCCTGCAGTCGTCCACCGCCGCCATTGCCACCACGCTGACCGCCCTGCACACGCAGGCGATCAACATGGACCAGGCCGCCGCGCTGGTGGTGGGCGCGGCCATTGGCACCACGCTCACTGGGGCGCTGGTCACCATTGGCGGCACGGTGCACGCCAAGCGCACGGCCCTGGCCTACATCTTGTTCAACGCGGCGGCTGGCCTGCTGGCCATTGCGCTGTTGCCGGTGTTCCTGGCCGCCATCGACTGGCTGGGCCGCCTGCGCTGGCTCAATGCCGACGCCACCAGCCTGGCGGCCTTCCACACCCTGTTCATTGGCGTGGGGGTGGCGCTGTTCCTGCCCTGGGTGCACCCCTTCGCGCGCCTGGTGGAGCGGCTGCTGCCCGACGAGCCGGGCGACGCGCTCACCGCGCGCCTGGACGACTCGATGCTCAGCATCCCGTCGGTGGCGCTGGAAGCCTCGGCCCGGGCGCTGGAGCAGATCACCCTGCGCCTGCTCGATGTGTACGGCGACATGCTGGCGGGCCATGGGGCCGACACGCGCCACGCGCGCCTGAGCCACGCCGGCCAGGCGCTGGACGAGATTTATCAGTTCGTGGGGCGCATTGAGCTGCCCGCCAAGGACGCCCGCACCGGCGAGCAGCGCCTGGCCCAACTGCACGCGCTGGACCACCTGATGCGCTTTCGCACCCGGCTGACCGATCTGTCACAGGCCGCCGTGGACTTGACCGAGCCAGGCTACGGCTGGGCGCTGGACCACAGCCGCCAGATCCTGGCACTGGCCCGCCAGGGCATTGAGACGCAAGCACTGAGCGCCCACCTGGAGGCGCTGGAACAACACGCCACCGCCCTCACGGGCGTGTCGCGCGAGGTGCGAAACGATGTGCTGCAAGGCACGGTGGCCGTGCCGCACAGCGCGGCCCATGCGCTCAAGCTCAGTGACACCGCGCGCTGGCTGGAACGCACCGGCCACCACATCGCCCGCATTTGCCACCACCTGGCCCAGGGGCACCAGGCGGTGGCGCGAACCACGCCTTGACCGCGCCCCTGAGCAGGTCAGGGCTGGCGGTACGCGTCGATCACGGCCTGGTAGGTGCTGGTGGGCACGAGCTGGTCGATGGTGAAGCTGCCGAACGACGCGGCGCCCGAGTAGAAGTCGTAGTCCTGCGCCGTGGTCTGAAGGGTCATCACCACCGCGCCATGGCGGAAAGCACCGAACGCGCCTTCGCTGTCGGTCTCGGGTGCGCCATCGGGCGACTGCTTCCAGACCTTGTTGGCGAACTGAAAGTGGATGGCGCCCAAAACCTGATCGGGATAGGCCCGCTGGTGATCCAGCACGCCCTGCAACTGCGACCGGACCGTGTCGGCGGCATTGGCGCTTGACACGCGGCTTTGCCCGATTTCGGTGAACAGAATGGGCAGGCGGTACCGGTCCCAGGTTTGCTGCACCCAGCCCTTGCCACCGCCCGCGTCGACGAACAGGTACTGGCGGTCGTTGTAGGTGTTGGGGTTCAACATCAACTGGGCGCGGTAGCTGGCCAGGCGCGGGTCACTGGTCAGGCGGTCGAACGCGTCCCAGGCTGGCAGCTTGCCGTTCTGGCTCTGGAAGCTCACGGGCACGCCCACCAGCACACTGGTGCTGAAGCCCTTGTTTTGTGCCTCTTGCAGGAAGCGGGCGGCCAGGCCAACGGCGTTGCCGTAGGCCTCGGGGCCTGCCAGGTCCAGCTCGTTTGAGAGGGTGACGCCGGCAATGGCCGGGTGCCAGTCGCGCCCGGTGCTGTTGCCGAAGTTGCGGCTCGTGAAGTAGGCGGGCACTTGCTCGGCCCAATACTGGGGGTTGGTCGCCAGCCAGTTGCTGATGGGCACGATCACCTTGATGTCCAGGCTGTGGGCATAGTCGAGGAACTGGCTGTGGTTGTTGCGCGGGTCCCAGTCGTAGAGCCGGACCAGGTTGATGCCCATGTCCTTCATGGTCTGCAAGTCGTCGCGGCAATGGGGCTGGCAGCTCTGCAGCAGATACGACGTCTTGCCCCACAGCGCGCCCATCTGCTGGCGGGCGATGTCACTGCCGAAGTAGATGGCGGTGGTGTTGGCGGTGGAGGGGTCATATCCTGGGCCGAAGGCCTGGTAGGCGGTGCCCCTTCCCGGCAACGGGAAGCGGGACACCAGGGCGTCGTCGATGCTGAGGATCACCTGGGTGAGCGGCTCGGGGGGCGTCACGAGGCCGTCCATCGAGGTCACGCGGTAGCTCACCTGGCTGGTGGCCGGGTCAAAGACCGGGTCGTGCAGGGTGAGGAACTCCAGCCGCGTCTCGCCATTGGCCGTCCTGCCCAGCAGGGCGGCGTTGGGGGCGCTGGCGCTGAATCGCTGGGCCCATCGCGCGGTGAACACGGGGGTGGGCCGAAGCTCGTGGTACTGGGCCGGGGCGTTGCTGACCAACAAGGTGTGCGCATCGGCCTGGCGCATCACCAGCCGGTACTGCCCCTGCACGGCCGTCATTTGCAGCTCGCCTTGCTTGGCGTATTGCACATACGAGGCCACGGTTCTGCCGCGCTCGACGTTGTTGAGCACGTTCATCGACACCTGCCGCAAGCTCAGCGGCCCCGTGGACAAGGGCACCGGCGAACTCGCCAGCAGGTCGACCCGAAAGCTCAGGGTGTCGGTCTTGTCGTCGTAGGCGGGGCTGGACAGGCTGACGAAGGCCCGTTCCAGCGCATCGCTGCCCTCAAGCTGGAAGTGGACTGTGGCGTTGGGCGGCACCTTGCCATAGGCCTGGCGCCAGACGCTGCCCACGTAGTCCGACAGTGGCGTGGTGCCCGTGTCGCGCAGCGGCCGGTCGGCGTACCAGATGGCTTGCGGGTAGGGGTTGCGCAGCACCAGCGTCCAGGCTGTTGCGGCCCCCGGCGCGGTGGCCAGCGGCACCAACTGCCCCTGGGGCGCGGCCATGACGTGAATGCGAACCGAAGCGTCGGCCACCTTGTCGCCAGCGCCACTGCCGCAAGCGGCCAGGCACCAGCAGGCGATGAGCGCCAGCCACCAGTGGAGAGTGCGTTGCAGTGTCATGTGATTGGGCGTGGGTGGGTTGGCAAACGCAGGTGCCCTGAACCACGGGTGTTCGGTCGCAGCCACCGGCACCCCAGAGGCTCCGGGCCCTGGCACACGCTGAATAGGTGCACCGCCGGCCGCGAACGCTGCGCCGCCGCCCAAGGGCTAGGCGCGCAAGGCCACGGCCACCCCACGCCCAAACCACAACGGCCGCCCCCTGGCGCAATGGCACCAGACGGCGGCCGTGGCACGAGCGGGCGAACGCGCGCCCGAATCAGACGGGGAGGTTGGGCAGCAGCACCTTGTCGATGACGTGGATCACGCCGTTGCTGGCGTTGATGTCCACCGCCACGATGTTGGCGACGTCCGGGGTGGTGTCGCTGATCTTGGGCGCGGCAGGGTCGTTGATGGTGATGCTCTGGTTGGCCAGGGTGTTCACGGGCGTGCCGAAGGGAATGCCGCTGGACTCCACCACCGAGCCCAGCACGTGGTAGGTGAGCACCGTGGTGAGCTCAGGCACATCCAGGCCGGCCACCGTGCCGGCGATGGCGGCGAAGGCGGCGTTGGTGGGGGCGAACACGGTGAGCGTGGCGGCGGGGTCGGACAGCGCGTTGACCAGCGAGGCATCCACCACCGCCCCCACCAGGGTGCTGAAGCTGGGGTTGAGCTGGGCCATTTGCACCACATTGAGCACGCCCGGCGGCACCAGCACCTTGTCGATCACGTGGATCACGCCGTTGCTGGCGCGCAGGTCGGCGGTGGTCACGTTGGCGGTGGTGAGCAGCTCGTCGGTGATCTTCACGCCAGCCGACACGTCAACGGCCAGGCGCGCGGCCGATCCGCTGTAGGTGTAGAGCGTGTTCACGTTGCCGGTGCTCAGGCCGGTGGACAGGTTCTGGCCCGCCACCACGTGGTACAGCAGCACCTTGGCCAGTTCGGTGGACGGCAGCGCATTCACCAGGGCCGGGCCGTCGGCCAGGCCCAGGGCGGTGGCGGCGGCATTGAAGGCGTCGTTGGTGGGCGCGAACACCGTGAGCAGGTCGGTGCCCGACAGCGCCGTGGCCAGCCCCGCCTTCACCACCGCCGACACCAGCGTGGTGAAGCGCGGGTCCGACTGCGCCAGGCCCACCAGGTTCGGGGTGGCGGGGGTTTCAACCACCGGGTCGTCGCCGCCACCACAGCCGGCCAGGGCCAGCGCGGCCGCGCCGGCCAGGGTGGAAAGCAGCATCTTGCGTCGTGGGATCGTCATGGGGTGCTCCGTCGGTGAAAGGTTGGGAAGGGCCGCCAGAAGCCCTCCGTTGGGCCGCGGCCGACGGATGCTATTCGCTTAAGTCCATTTTGTGACTAATTAGTCTCCTGAATTACTCAACTGTATTTTTTGGCACTTTTTGGTTTTTTCGGGTGCCCTAGGCCCCACCGAAGCGGGGCCTTGGCCGTCACCCCGCCTCCACCACGAAGCTGGCCACCGTGGCCAGCGAGCCGCCGATGTTCAGCGTCTGCACGCGGCGCGCGCCTTCGATCTGCATGGGCCCGGCCTGGCCCGTGACCTGGCGGCTGGCGTCCAGCAGCATGCGTGCGCCGGTGGCGCCCACCGGGTGGCCGCAGCCGATCAGGCCGCCGCTCATGTTCACCGGGCAACGGCCACCGGGGGCGATGGTTCCTTGCTCCACCGCCTGCCAGCTTTGGCCGGGCGCGCTCAGGCCCAGGTGGTCCAGCGCCACGTATTCGGTGGTGGTGAAGCAGTCGTGGGTTTCCACGCCGTCGATGGCCTCGATGCCCGAGATGCCGGCACGGCGCCAGGTGTCTTCGATGGTCTGGCGCAGGTGCGGAAACATGTAGGCCTGGCCACGGCTGCGCTCCAGCTTGTCGAGCAGGCGAATGCCGGCGGTGCGGTGGCCCCAGCCGGCGATGCGCGCCACCTGCGCCAGGGTCTTGCCCTGGCGGCGCGCGTGTTCTTCGGCAAAGCGGGCCGAGACCAGCACCACGCCCGCGCCGCCGTCGGTCACCTGGCCGCAGTCCTGGCGGCGGGTGCCGGGCTCGATGAGGGGGTTGGTCTCGTCGTTGTCGGTGAAGCTGTCGGGGCCGAACTGCCAGCTTCGGGTCTGGGCCAGCGGGTTGAGGCGGGCGTTGGCGTAGTTGATTTCGGCAATGCGGTTGAGGTAGCGGCGGTCCAGGCCGTAGCGCTCTTCGTACTCCTGCGCCACGCGGCCAAAGGCGGCGGGCCACATGAAGGTGCAGTCGATGTCTTCGCGGCCCTGCCAGGCGGCGGCGTTCTGGTTCTTCGATGCCTCGTGGCCCGAGGTGTTCTTGAACTCTTCCACGCCCAGCACCAGCACGCAGTCGTAGCGGCCGGCCTCGATCTCGGCCATGGCCGCCAGGGCGGCCAGCGACGACGAGGCGCACGCGCCTTCGTGGCGCATGGCCGGCACGCCCCACAGCTCGGGCACCACCTGCGCCACCATGGCGCCCAGGTGGGCCTGCTGGCGCTGAAGCTCGGCAAAGGCATTGCCCACGTGAATGCTCTGAATGGCCGAGGCGTCCAGGTCACAGGCCTGCAGCGTGCCCAGGGTGGTCTCGCGCACGATGTCGGCAATGTCCTGGCCGTGGCGCGACCAGACCTTGGCGAAGTCGGTCTGGTAACCGCCGAGGATGTAAACAGCTTGGCTCATGGGGGTTCCGTTCAAAAGGGGTTGGGGGTGGTGGACGCGGGCCTCAGGCCAGCGCCCCTTGGGGCAGTTCGCACAGCGGGCGCAGCAGGGCCGCCACCGGCTGCGGCTGCTCCAGCGGCAGCATGTGGCCGGCCTTTTCGATCTCGTGAAAGCGGGCGTGGGGAATGAGCGCGGCCAGCTCTTGCGAGAGGGCCGGCGGGGTGATGCGGTCGGCCGCGCCGCACAGCACGTGCACGGGCAGGTCAAGCCGCGCCAGGGCCTCGCGGTGGTCGCCACGGGCCATGATGGCGCGGGTCTGGCGCACGGCGGTCTCGGCGCCCACGTCGAGCATCATTTGCGTCAGGGCCTGCAGCAGCGCGGGCGTGGGCTCGTGGCTGCCCCACTGCGCGATGCCTTGCACGGTGCGCGCAAAGTCGCCCTGCAAGGCGGCGATGCTTTTCTCGCGCATCGCCTGGCCTTGGGGCGACTCGGGCCGCGCCGAGGTGGCCACCAGCGCGGCCGCGCGAAGGCGGCGTTGCGGGCGGGCCAGCATCTCGATGGCCACGTAACCCCCCATCGAAAAGCCCACCAGCACCACCGGTGCCTCGGGGGGCAGGTCGGCCAGCAGCGCCCAGGCGTCTTGCGCCATGGCCGGGATGGTGGCCTGCGTGGTGACGCGGGCCACGCGAACCTGCGCCACGTCGGCCAGGGCCTGGGCCACCTCCGCCCAGACGCGCTCGTCGTTGAGCATGCCGGGCACCAGCAGCAGCACGGGCTGGGTGGTGGCGGCCGTCATGCGGGCACCCCGTCGGCCGGGGCCAGCACGGCCTGGCGCAGTTCGCGCTTGAGCACCTTGCCCACCGGGTTGCGCGGCAACTGGTCCAGCAGCACCAGGCGCTCGGGCCATTTGAAGGCGGCCACGGCTTTCTCGTGGCGCAGGTAGTCCACCAGTTCGGGCAGGCTCAGTTGCTGGCCCGGTTGCGGCACCACCACGGCGCACACGCGCTCGCCCAGCACCGGGTCGGGGTAGCCGATCACCGCCGCCTCGCGCACCTTGGGGTGGCTCACCAGCAGGTTCTCCACCTCTTCCGAGGAAATGTTCAGCCCGCCACGAATCAGGATGTCTTTGTGCCGGCCGGCGAAGCGGTAGAACTGCCCGCGCTCGCCCGCGATCTCGAACAGATCGCCCGTGCGGTAGTAGCCCTGCTCGTCAAAGGCCCGCTCGGTCAGTTCGGGCGCGTTGTAGTAGCCGCTGAAGATGGTGGGTCCCTTGAAGCGCAGTTCGCCCACGCGGCCGGCGCTGGTGATTTCCTCACCGGTGTCCACGTCCACCAGGCGGGTCAGCACGCGCCGGGCATTGGAGAGCGACCACTCAAAACCCGGCACGCCCATGCGCGGGAAGTACTGCGCGCGCAGGGTGCGGTCGGGAATGTCTTGCGGCGTGGCCGACAGGGCCGCGCCCTCGTTGGAGCCGAAGTAGTTCACCAGCTCCACGCCAAAGCGCTGCGCGAACTGCTCCACCAGCCAGTCGGGCACCGGGCCGCCGCCCGAGCCGATGCGCTTGAGGCGACCCAGGTCCACGCCCTGCAGCTTGTCCGGCTCTTTGAGCAGCATGCACAGCACAGCCGGGGCGGCCACGGCGTAGTCCACCGGGTTGGCGCGCAGTTGCTCGATGAACACGTCAATGTCGAACGGGTGGTGGTGGTGCAGCCCGCCGCCCACCGTGAGCCAGGCCACCAGGCTGGTGGCCACGCCGGCCATGTTCACGAAGGGGAAGGGAATGAGCTGCTGCGCGCCGGGCTGCAAGGCGCCGGCCTCCACCACGTTCTGGCCCACGATGAGCCACTCGTTGTGGTTGCGCGGCACGCCCTTGGGGCGCGACTCGGTGCCCGAGGTCCAGCAGATGGTGAACACATCGTGCGCGGTGAGGCCGATGGCGCGCATGTGCTCGCGCAGTTCGGCCGCGCCCCAGGCGGGCGCCTGTTGCAGGGCGGCGCTCAGGTCCAGCACGCCGGCGGGCAAGGCGGTGGCGCCATCGCCCAGGGCGCCCACCCAGCGCAGGGGCTCATGGCTGGCGCGCAGCGCGGCCCAGTGCTCGGCCGCCGCGTAGTTGCCCACGCGCGGCACGGTGATGGCGGCCTTGGCGCCGGTGGAGGCCACCACGTGCCCCAGCTCGTGCGCCCGGTACTGCATGGGCACGGGCGAGACCACGATGCCACTGGCCGCGCAGGCCAGGTAGAGCATGTGCAGCTCCACGCAGTTGGGCATTTGCAGCACGACGATGTCGTCCTTGCGCAGGCCCTGCGCGTGCAGCATGGCGGCGCAGCGGCCCACCTGGGCCAGCAGCTCGCCCCAGGTCCAGCGCTGGGGCGCGCTGCCCATGAGCGCGGGGCGGTTGGGTGGGTCGGCCACGGCGAAGGCCTCGGGCTGGCGCTCGGCGGTGTCGATGAACAGGTCGGCCAGCGTGCGCTGGCCCCACCAGCCCTGGCGCACGTAATCGTCAATCTTGGCTTGCGGCACCAGAATCATGGCTGCCCCCAACGGTCAAGGGTTTGCTGGCTCACGAAGGTGGCGTGAAAGCCATTGGGCACGCGGCGCGGCAGCAGGATGCGCGCCACCGGGCCTTCGGCCAGGCGGGCGCCCTTGGCGTCGAACACCTGAATTTCCGAGCGCTCGTCCACCGCGTTCCACACCAGGGTGACGAGGTAGCCGTCGTCTTCCGACTGCGGGTTGTCGCGCGGCGCGAAACCGGGCTCGTTGTAGAAGTGGCGCGGCCCTTCGCTGAAGGCCACGTAGCCGCCGGTGCGCAGGTCGTACTTCACCAGGCCGGGGAAGCGCGGGTTCTCGTTGCCACCGGGCGGGAACACCACGTGGTACGAGAAGTGGTTTTTGCGTCCCTGGTAGGCGCTGTTGATCACCGGGAATTCGGTGTTGAGCACGTCGTCGATCACGCGCTCGGTGGTCTCGCCGGTCTTGAGGTTGAAGCGCCACTCATAGAGCATGAAGTCGCGCTGGCGCAGGCGAATGGTGGTTTCCAGGCGCTGGGCGTCGGGCTTGCCGTCGGGGCCGGTGTGCACGCGGTAGGGCGTGCCCACCATCACCACCTCGTCGCCCTCTTCCCAGGCGTTGACCACGTGCAGCAGGTAGGCCGGCTTGGCGGTGAACCAGCGAATGTCTTCGGGCTTGCCGTGGCGCGGCACCACGGCAAAGCGCGTCATCTGCTCGCCGAAGAAGCGCACCTTGTAGCGGCCAGCCGCCAGGGCCTCGGGGTCGGGTTTGAGGGGGAAGTCGTGCAGGATGGTGTAGTGCTCGGTCACGGCCATGTCGTGCGGCAGGCTCGGGCCGTCCAGCGGAATCTCGATCTTGTGCTTGAGCTGGCGGTCGGGGCCGATGACGCCGTAGGTCATGTACGGCGGCTTCACGTCGTAGTCGAAGAAGATCAGCTCGCCGGTGTGCTCGTCGGGGCGCGAGTGGGCCGACAGGCGCGCGATGGCGCCGTCAAAGTCGGCCGGGCCGATGGTCTGCAGGGTCTCGGGGTCGAGCGCGTAGGGCAGGCCCGAGCGGTACCACATGCTGATGAGGCGCCCGGCGTGGTACTTCACGTCGGTGTTGGACGTGTTCTTCAGCGGCTCGTCGGGGCGGTCGGTGCGCTGCGGCTCTTTCAGGCCTTGCCACAGGGCGCGCCCGGCGGCCTTTTCTTCCTTCAGCGCGCGGGTCTCGATCCAGCGGTTGCGGTAGCTCACCTGCCCCTGGCGAAAGCGCACGGCGTGCAGCATGCCGTCGCCGTCGTAGGCGTGGTAGCGCCACTCGGGCGGGTAGAAGGCGTTGGGGCCGTTGCGCACGTACAGGCCATTGAGGTCGGTGGGCACTTGGCCAATGACCTCCATCTCCTCAAAAACGTCTTCCTGCGACACGGGCGCGTTGTTGCCGCTCAGGGCGGGAATGGGGTGCACGGGCAAGGCGGTGCTTGTCGTCATGTGTCTCCTCTCGGTGGGGTTCAAAACCTGAGAGGCATCGTAGGAAGCCGGTCGCCTGGGTGGCGCAACCGTTTCGATATATCAACTACCATTTCGATATGTCTGCCCCCCACGGTATTCCCGATGTCCCTCGTCGCACGCCACACGGCATGGACGACTACGACGGCGACCGCCAGTTCGCCACCACCCTGGCCCGTGGCCTGGAGCTGCTGCGCTGCTTCACGCCACAAGAGCCGGTGCTGGGCAACCGCGAGCTGGCGCGCCGGCTGCAGTTGCCCGGGGCCACGGTGTCCCGCCTGACCTACACCCTCATGGCCATGGGCTACCTGGCGCAGGACGAGAACCAGAGCAAGTACCGCCTGGGCTCGGCGGTGCTGTCGCTGGGCTACCCGCTGCTGGAGATGTTCAACATCCGCCGTCGGGCACGGCCGCTGATGATGGAGCTCTCGCGCGACTTCCGGGGCACGGTGTCGATCGGCATTCGCGACCGCTTCCAGATCGTCTACATCGAGGCCATGCACGCCGACAACAAGCGCATCTACCCGCTGGACGTGGGCACCCGCCACTCGCTGGCGGGCACGGCCATCGGGCGCGCCTACGCCATGGCCTGCTCACCGCCCGAGCGCGAGGCCTTGCTCAACCAGTTGCGCCTGAAGGCCCCGGCCGAGTGGGAGCGCTTTGGGCCTGAGCTGCTGCAAAACATTGCGCAATACCCGCAGCGCGGCTGCTGCGTCTCGATGGGCGAGATTCACCCCGACGTGCAGGCCGTGGCCGTGCCCCTGGGCCGCATCGACCGTGGCGAGATCGCGGCCATCAACTGCTCGTTTCAGGGCCGCGCCTTCGACAAGCAGTGGCTGGTGGAAAAGGTGGCGCCGCAATTGCAGTCGCTGGTGCAGCGGCTGATGTGAGGCCGCGCGGGAACAACGGCGCAGCCTCAGAACAGCGGCACGCTGTGCACCGGGCGGGCCATGCCCTGCAACTCGCTGTGCAGCAACTGGCCCAGCTCGCGGCGGCGGGCCGGGCTCATGCGCGGGCTGGGGCCGGCAATGCTGATGCCCACGTGGGTGGTCTCCGAGATGGGCACCGCGCAACCCACGCCCGATGTGCCCACCGGCCCGAAGGCCGTCATCTCCGAGAAGCCGCGCGCCCGCGTGGCGTCGATCAGGCCGCGAATCACCGAGAGCGTGGCGCCCACGCCCTCGTAGTGCGGCACGTTGTGGCGGTAGGTGACCTCCAGGTCGTGGTCGGGGCCGTGCGCCAGGATGCTCACGCCCACGGCACTGATGCCCAGCACGCGCCGCTTGCCCGGCAGCACGTGGCCCGAGGGCTGGGCATGGGCGCCGCTTTCGCGGTGCACGCACAGGGCGTGGTGGCCGCTGCGCGCCACCAGGTACACCGACTCGTCGGAGAGCCGGGCGATCTTGAGCATCAGCGGGCGGAAGCGGTCCACCAGGGGCGCCATCTCGGACGACACCAGGCCCAACTGCGCCGCCTCCACGCCCAGGCGGTAGTGCTTGCCACCGGGCACGCGCTCCACGAAGCCCTCATTGACCATGCAGGCCAGCAGGCGGTGCACGGTGGACTTGTCCATGCCAGTGAGGGCCACCAGGTCGGTCAGGCGCACCCCAAGCGGGCTGCGCGCACCAATGTGTCGAAGCAGCACCAGCGCCCTGGCGGCGCTCTGCGTGCCTGTGTTTTCGGCTTGATTTCTCATGGGGCGAGAAAACTCTTATGTCTCCGTTGTGGGGCTTCAAGGCCCTGCGCTTCAATCCGCCCGACCAATATACATCCGGTCTTTTGTGCAAAAGAAGATTGGGTGCATGGCGGTTTCGCAGAGCGAGCCAAGACGCACTTTTTGGCGCGAAGGGCTTGCCTTCCAGCGAAAAGGCGTTCATGAGTCAACACAGCAACACAGGAGACAAGACATGAAAAAACCCAACCGCCGCAGCGTGGTGCTGGGGCTGAGCGCGGCACTTTGCTCGTTCGGCGCCACGCCCACGTTTGCCGACACGGGTTACCCCAACCGCACCATTCGCCTGGTGGTGCCCTTCGCCCCGGGTGGCGGGGGCGACGTGATCGGCCGCTTCTACGCGCAGAAGCTGTCCGACTCGCTGCGGGTGCCGGTGATCGTGGACAACCGCCCCGGCGCCAGCGCCATGATCGGCACCGACCTGGTGGCCAAGGCGCAGCCCGACGGCTACACCCTGCTGCTCACCGTGCCGCTGCTGGTGCAGACCCCGCACCTGTACCGCAAGATTCCGTACGACCCGTTCAACGACCTGGTCCCCGTCGCCGAGCTCAACACCTCGCCACTGTGGTTCGCCACCAGCACCACCAGGAACGACGCGACCTCGCTCAAGGAGTTCGTGGCCAAGGCCAAGGCCAAGCCCAACGACTTCAACTTCGCCTCCATCGGCATGGGCTCGTCGGGCCACCTGCTGGGCCAGGCGCTGAACGACGCCAACCAGCTCAACATGATGCACGTGGCCTACAAGGGCAGCTCGCCCGCCACGCTGGCGCTGATGGCCGGCGAGGTGTCGGCGGTCTTCCTGGACTACGTGACCTTCAAGCCCCAGATCGCCAGCGGCAAGATTCGCCTGCTGGCCGTCACCGGCACCCAGCGCTCCGAGCTCACGCCCGAGGTGCCCACCCTCACCGAGCTGGGCTACAAGGGCTTTGAGGGCCGCGTGTGGGGCGGCATCTTCGCGCCCGCCAAGACGCCCAAGGAAGTGGTCTCGCTGCTGGAGCGCGAGACGCGAAAGATCCTGGCCATGCCCGAGACCATCGCCAAGTGGCGCGAGCTGGGCTACGACACGGGCAACAAGACCCAGGCGCAGTTCGCCGACGAAATCCGCAAGGACTCGGCCCGCTGGGGCGCCCTGATCAAGTCGGCCGGCGTGACGCTGGACTGACCCACCCCCCTCCTCCTTCTTTCCTTTTTCGGCATTTCACCCATTCACCGGGTGTGCCCGCGCACGCCTGTACACACCATGAAACACACCACTTCTGCCCAATTTGCCCTGCTGGCCGTGCTCGGCGCAGCCGCTACCACCGCCTCGGCCCAATCGTCGGTGGCGCTCTATGGCCTGATCGACGCCACCTTCATGGTGGGCCACGGCTCCACCGCCAACAAAACCCAGCTCGGCAACAGCGGCAACACCACCAGCCGCCTGGGCTTTCGCGGCACCGAAGACCTCGGCGGCGGCCTGAAGGCCGGCTTCGTGCTGGAAATGGGCCTGAACAACGACGACGGCACCGGTGCCACCACCAACCCCAACAACCAGGGCACCTACAGACCCGCCACGGGCCGCTTCACCGCCAACGCCTCGGGCGGCGGTGGCACCACCTTCAACCGCCGCTCCATGCTCACCCTGAGCAACACCATGGGCGAGCTGCGCCTGGGCCGCGACTACACGCCGCACTACTGGCAATACGTCTTCTTCGACCCCTTCACCATGAACGGCGTGGGCGCCTCGCAGATCTACGCCGGCAGCCTGGGCGGCCCCACCCTGGTGCGCGCCTCCAACTCCATCGGCTACGTGCTGCCGGGCAACCTGGGCGGCCTGTACGGCCAGGCGCAGGTGTACCTGGGCGAGAACACCGGCACCGAGGCCGCCCCCATCGGCAAGAGCGATGGCAACGGCGTCTCGCTGCGCCTGGGCTGGGCCAACGGCCCGTGGAACATGGCCGTGGCCATGGGCCGCACCCAGTTCGCCCTGCCCGGTGACATCACCACCAGCAACGCCGGCCTGAGCTACGACTTCGGCAGCTTCAAGCTCAGCGCCATGGTGAACCGCGACAAGGTGGGCAGCGCCGCCAAGAGCTCGGGCTACCTGGTGGGCGTGAGCGTGCCCACGGCGTCTGGCGAACTGCGCGCCACTTACTCGGGCTCCAAGGCCAAGGTGAACGGCACCTCGCCCGAGGCCGACAAGGTCTCGCTGGGCTATGTGCACAGCCTGTCCAAGCGCACCGCCGTGTACGGCACCGTGGCCTACCTGTCCAACAAGGGCGGCGCGACCTTCGGCCTCAACGGTGCCACCACCGCGGCCAACACCAGCTCCAAGGGCCTGGACATCGGCATTCGCCACGCGTTCTGAGCCTGCTTGCACCACACGGGCCCACGTGGCCCGTGTGGCTTTTTCTTCCGACTGTCACACACCAACCCCATGAACCCCAGCACCGCGACCCTTCCTGCCACCACCGCCGACGCCGACCGCAAGCTCGCCATCTTTGAAGACATGATGCGCGCCTGGTCGGCCAAAGACGCCGCCACCTGCGCCAAGCTGTTCACCGAAAACGGCGTGCTGCACTCGGTGATGATCGACCCCATCGTGGGCCGCGAGGCCATCTACCAGCGCATCAAAGGGCTGGAGGCATCGAACAAGCAGTTCCACGGCCACATCCTGCGATACGGCGTGATCGGCAACGGCACGCTGGTGACCGAGCGCGTGGACGAACTGGTGATCGACGGCGTGAGCCGCTCGTACCCCGTGGTGGGCCTGCTCGACTTCGAGGGCGACCAGATCGCCCTGTGGAAGGACTACTACGACCGCAACCAACTGCTGCGCGCGCAAGGCCGCACGGTGGAAGTCACCGTCAGCTAAGCACCTGCCCACGCCGCGTTTCCCCTAGACCCCGGAGCCCCACCATGGCCAACGCCCCCCTGAAGAAAATCATTGGCTTCTACTGCCGCTTCACCCCCAGCTACAGCAAGATCGGCTTCAACTTCCGCAAGCTCTTCTGGCGCCCGCTCAAGGGCAACTTCGCCGGCCAGGTCTGGCTGGTCACCGGCGGCTCTGAAGGCATTGGCGGCTCGGCGGCGCATTCCGCCGTGGCCGGTGGCGCCACCGTGATCTGCGTGGCCCGCAGCATCGACAAGCTGCGCGCCTTCGCGCAAAGCACGCCCCACCCCGAGAAGGTGATCCTGGAGGTGGCCGACTTTTCGCTGCAGCAAGACATTCACGACCTCGTGGCGCGCCTCGCGCAGCGCGGCCTGAAGATCGACGTGCTGGTGAACAACGTGGGCATCCAGAAGAAAGACCAGGTCATCACCAAGGAAGGGGTGGAGACCTCGTTCGCCACCAACATCCTGGGGCACTACCTGCTCACGCGCGATCTGCTGGCGAACAAGCTGATTGCCCACAATGGCACCGTGATCGAGGTGTCGTCGGGCGGCATGTACAACCACCCCATGGTGGTGAACGACCTGAACATCACCGGCCCGGGCTACCTGGGCGTGCGCGCTTACGGCCTGGCCAAGCGCGCGCAAATGATGATGACCACCGCCTGGCGCGAGAAGTTTGCCGGCACCGAGCGCCGCTTCTACGCCATGCACCCAGGCTGGGTGAACACCGCCAGCGTGAACCGCTCGATGCCGCGCTTCGTGGCCATCCTGCACTCGGTGCTGCGCAGCCACCCGCAAGGGGCCGACACCATCGTGTGGCTGGCCGAAAGGCGCCCCGAGCAAAAGCGCGCCGAGGCCATCTGGTTCGACCGCAAGGAACGCCCGGCCCACATCTACCAGCACACCCCGCTGTCCAAGGACACGCCGCAAGACGTGATCCGCACGCTGGAGCGCTGCCTGCTGCCAGCCGCCCGTCAGCCCCTGAGCGCGGCCACCAGCGCCCAGGCCGCGCCAGCGGTGCCGGCGTCCCTGGCCACTGGTGCCGCCCGCAGCGCCTGACCACAAGCCCGTGCCACCACGGGCTGCCCCCTTTTGACCGACACGACAACAAGCAACAGGAGACACACCATGACATCGCGCCTGCGGGCTTCGGCCCTGAAACTTCTGGTTCTGCTGGGCGTCTGCGCGCAAGCGCCCGCCGCCCTGGCCGACGCCTACCCCAGCCGCTCCATTCGCATCGTGGTGCCCTACGCCGCCGGCGGCGGGGCCGACGCCATGGCGCGCCTGGCGGCCGAGCGCCTGCAAGTGCACCTCAAGCAGCCCGTGGTGGTGGACAACCGTCCCGGCGCCGGCTCGGTGATCGGCTCAGACATGGTGGCCAAGGCCCGCCCCGACGGCTACACCCTGCTGTTCAACATCCCGGCCCTGGTGCAGGCCCCGGCGCTGCAGCCCAGCGTGCCCTTCGACCCCGTGCGCGATTTCGTGCCCATCACCACCTTCGTCAGCGCGCCGGTCTGGCTCTCGGTCAGCGCCTCGCGCCTGAAGGCCGCCGACTTCGCGGCCTTCAAAGACGAAGTGCAGAAAGGCCCGGCCCGCAACCGGCTGGAATACGGCTCTTGGGGGCCGGGCACCACCAACCACCTCTACGGCGAACTGCTGCTCAAGTCGCTGAACATTCAGGCCGTGCACGTGCCCTACAAGGGCTCGGCCCCGGCCATGCTGGCCCTGGCCGGTGGCGAGACCGCCTTCATGCTGGTGGACTACATCACCCTGCGCCCGCACGTGGAATCGGGCAGCGTTCGCATCATGGCCTCCACCGGGGTGCGCCGCCACAAGCTCACGCCCGATGTGCCCACCCTGGCCGAGCTGGGTTACCCCGGCTTTGAATCGGTGGGCTGGGGCGCCTTCTTCGCCCCCAAGGACACGCCCACGGACGTGGTGGCCAAGCTGCAATCGGTGATTGCCGAGATCACCCGCGAACCGCAGGTGGTGGAGAAGATGGTGAGCCTGGGTTACGAGCCGGGCGGCAAGCCGCAGGCCGAGTTCGCCCGCGAGGTGCAGGGCGACCAGGAACGCTGGCGCCGCACCATCCAGACCATTGGCTTCAAGCCCAACTGACGATCAGCCCAACGGCAACAAACAACAAACGACCATCAACAAACGACAAGGCCCTCCCCCACCCTGGGTGAGGGCCTTTGGCTTTGCTGGCATGGGCTGCCTCACGCGCCCGCCACAGGTCACCGGCAAAGCAAAAGGCCCAAGCCGGTGTGGCTTGGGCCTGGGGTGCCAGATGGTCAGGTGGCCAGGTGGCCAGACGGGCTTGCCGGCCCGGTCTCAATCGGCTTTGAACCCGATCGCCTGGATGGTGCGGCGCCAACGCTCCACATCGCCCTGCACCTCGCGGGCGAACTCGGCCTGCGGCTTGCCGCCGGGCTCAAAGCCCAGGCTGGCCATTTTTTCGATGACCTGGGGCTCACGCGTGATCTCCGCGATCACCGCCTCCAACTTGGCCACCACCTCGTTGGGCGTGCCCTTGGGGGCGAAGAAGCCCGCCCAGCCCACCGATTCAAAGCCGGGGTAACCCAGCTCGGCCAGCGTGGGCACATCGGGCGTGAGGCGGTGGCGGCGCACCCCGGTAGAGGCCAGGATGCGCACCGTGCCGGCCTCCACGTGCGGGCGCAGCGTGGTGTAGTCGGCCAGCATGAAGGCGGTCTCACCACTGGCCAGGGCCAGCGTCGCCGGGGCCGAGCCCTTGTAGGCCACGTGCACCGCTTGCAGGTTCAGCGACTTGAGCAACAGCTCGCCGTAGAGGTGGTTGGTGGTGCCCGGCCCCCACGAGCCGTACTCCAGCCGGTTCTTTGGCTGCGCTTTCGCCGCTTCGTCTTTGAAGGAAGCGAAGTCGGTGGCCTTCAGGCGCGTGCGGTTGACGGAAAACCAGACCGGCGCGCTCACGAAGGTGGTGATGGGCACGAAATCGCGCACGGGGTCGAAGGGCACGCTGGGTTGCAGCAAGGGGGCCTGCACCAGAGCGGGAATGTTGAACAGCAGGGTGTAACCGTCGGGGCGCGACTTGGCCACGAAGTCCGAGCCGATCACCGAGCCGGCCCCGGGCTTGTTGTCCACCAGCACCGGCTGCTTGAGGTGCGCTTGCAGGCGCTCGGCCGCCAGGCGCGCCATGGCGTCGGCCCCGCCGCCCGCCGGGTAGGGCACCACGACGCGAACGGCGCGGCTGGGGTAGGTGTCGGCCAGGGCGGCGGGCGCTTGCGCGCACACGCCCAGCAGCACAAGGGATTTCAGGGCCGTGGCCCAGAGGCGAGGTGTCATGTTGGTCTCCTGTTGGTTGTTATGGGAACGGGTGGTGAAACAGGTGCGGCCTTACTCGGCGATCTCGCGAGCGTCGGCCCAGCAGGCATGGGTGCCGCTGCTGATGCGGTGGGGCAGGATGATGCGGGCCACCGGCCCGGCCGCGATGTCGCGGGCATCGAGCACCACGCACTCGGAGCGGTTGGTGTTCATGTCGGTGACGAAGCTCACCACGTAGCCGTCGTCTTCGGCCTTGGCGTCGTGGCATGGCGCCATGGGCGACTCGCTGCCGAAACGCCCCTCGCCGAACAGGTACTGCTGCGCCTCGCCCGTCACGTGGTCGTAGCGCAGGATGCCGTCGAACAGGAAGTGCCCCGGGTGCGCCAGCATGTTGTACGAGTAGCGGTACGGGCGCCCCCAGTAAGACGCGTTGATCATGCCGAACTCCAGCAGGCGGTCGTCGAGCTGGCGCTCGCGGGTCTTGCCCGTGCTCAGGTTGAGGCGCCATTCGTAGAGCGTGGGGCCGTAGCGCGCCGGGCCCAGGGTGCGGCCCTCGCGGTCGTAGCCGCCCTTGGGCATGGGCGTTTCCTGGTGGTAGCCGTGCATCACGATCTCGTCGCCCTCTTCCCAGGCGTTGAGCCAGTGCAGCACGTAGGTGGGCGAGGCCTCGAACCAGCGGATGCCGGTCTGCGGCGCGTGGCGGCGTGGCACCACCGCGAAGCGCGCGGGCCGCTCGGCGTGGTACACGGCGCGGTGCTTGCCTTGCGCCAGCAGGGTCTCGTCCCAGTGCAGGGGAAAGTCGTTGAGGATGGCGAAGTGCTCGGTGAACACCATGTCGTGCGGCAGGCGCGGGCCGGGCAGCGGCACGGGCACGTAGTGCACCAGCCGGTCGTGGCGATCGACCTCGCCGTAGTGCATGTACGGCGCCTGGGTGGAGTAGTTGAAGAACAGCAGGTCGCCGGTGCGGGGGCAGACCTTGGGGTGAGCCGAGATGCCGCCGTCCGGCAGCACCTGCTCGCCCCAGGCCGACACGCCCTTGAGGGCCAGGGTGCGGGCATCGAGGCGGTAGGGCTCACCGCATTGGTAGAAGGTGGCCAGGGCTTGGCCGGCGTGCACGATCACGTCGGTGGCCGCCGTGTCGCGCAGGCCGCCGCGCGCGCCCCAGCCCGGGCGCTCGGCCAGCGAGGGGCGGTCGATCAGACCGGCATACAGGGCACGCCCGGCCGCCTGCTCTTCCTGAAAGCCCTTGGTGCGCACGAAGCGGTTGCGGTACTCGACCTGGCCGCGCCGAAAGCTCAGCAGGTGCAGCATGCCGTCGCCATCGAAGGGGTGGTAGGTGCCCAGGGGCTGGTGCACCGGGTTCTGCGTGTTGCGCAGGTACACGCCGTCCAGGCGCTCGGGCACCTCGCCAATGACCTCCAGGTCAACGGCATTGACCTCTTCGTAGTTGGGCGTGAAGGGCCCGGTCATGTAGGGGTGCGTGCCCGGGACCAGGGTGGGATGGATGCGGTCCACCGTTTCAACTTGCATGCTGTGTCTCCTGAATGGGGTGTGGAAACTGTAGGAATTCGCGCGTTTTCCCGAGGCACACAATCCCGATATTCCGGCGACGATTCCGATATGCCGACACTCCAGACCGAACCCGCCAGCCGCACCTGCGTGCCGCCCACCTACCAGGACTACGAAGGAGACCGCGAATTCGCCACCACGCTGGCGCGCGGGCTGGAGCTGCTGCGCTGCTTCACGCAAGACGACCAGTTGCTGGGCAACCGCGACCTCACCCAGCGGCTGGGCTTGCCCCGCTCCACCGTGTCGCGCCTGACGTACACGCTGGTGGCCATGGGCTACCTGTCACAAGACGCGGCCTCGGGCAAATACCGGCTCGGGGCGGCCCTGCTCTCGCTGGGCTTTCCGCTGCTGGCCACCTTCTCGGTGCGCCAGCGCGCGCGCGGCGCCATGCTGGCGCTGGCGCAGCGCCTGCGCGGCACGGTCGCCATCGTGATTCGGGACCGCCTTGAAATGGTCTGCGTGGAGGTGGCGCGCTCCGGCACCCTGGCGGTGGACACCATGGACATCGGGCGCACCTATTCCATGTGCGGCTCGGCCGTGGGCCGCGCCTACCTCACGGCCTGCGCCCCGGCCGAGCGGCAACGCCTGCTGAACCAGATTCAGGTAAAGGCCCCGGCCGAGTGGGAGCGCCACCAGGCCCGGCTGCAGCTCAACCTGACCCAATACGCCAACTGGGGCTGCTGCGTCTCAACCGGCGAGATCTACCCCGACATCCAGGCCGTGGCGGTGCCCCTGCGCCGGCAGGAACACGGCGAGCACGCCGCGCTGAGCATCGCCTTTCAGCGCCGCGCGCTGAACGAGCGCTGGCTGATCGAAGAGGTGGGGCCGCAACTGACCGCGCTGGCGCGGCAGTTGATGTGAACCGCCGCGTCAAACCCGCTTCACCTCACACCCGCTCCAGCACCACCGCAATGCCTTGGCCCACGCCAATGCACATGGTGCACAGCGCGTAGCGCCCGCCCGTGGCGTGCAGGCGGTT
>FWPV01005981.1_pt1 | contig 23778 bp, 18 predicted proteins | sample 2228371 | NCBI WGS metagenome assembly FWPV01 (sample SAMEA103939776, study PRJEB20133) | metagenome | reverse complement strand
TGATTAACCCCAAATAGCGAGGGTGGCCATTCATAATTCAACCTTTATAACTCATAATTTCAGAATCGCGAAGACCATTTATAGGGTGTCCCCTATCCCAAATCAGAAATCAACGATCAAAAATCTCAAATGGTTCATTCATCATTCAAGCTTCCTAACTCATTGTGGGACCATGGACCATGTACCATAGCCGGGGCGTTGGCGCTCTCCTAGTTGTGCTGCGGACTGTTTAACCACAGGGTGCGCAGAGTTTTTCACGGAGAAGCACAGAGAGATTTGGTTTCAGCTCTTCAAATCAAGAAGAATTCCAGCGTAGCTGATTAACCCCAAATAGCGAGGGTGGCCATTCATAATTCAACCTTTATAACTCATAATTTCAGAATCGCGAAGACCATTTACAGTGTGTCCCCTATCCCAAATCAGAAATCAACGATCAAAAATCTCAAATGGCTTATTCATCATTCAAGCTTCCTAACTCATTGTGGGACCATGGACCATAGTTGGGGCGTTGGCACTCTGCTAGGGGTTCTTCGGGCTGGTAGTAGTATACGGTCAACTCTATGAAGGGATGTTCAAGCATTAATCGCTCGACTAATTGAGTTTTTTCCAAAAAACAACTTTGTCCTCTCCGTTTTGATAAAAGTCGCGAATTACTGCTTCCCGATGGTATCCGCATTTGTCATAAAACTTTCTGGTTAATTCAAATTCCGGCAATCCGGATGTCTCCACTAACAAAATACGTTTGCCCTTTGCCGTTAAAAGATTTTCAATAAACGACATGAGTTGTATGCCAATGCCCTGTGCCTGAAAATCTTGGCGCACTGCAATAAGGTATAGGTTATAGGTGCCATCCGTTAATCTTTCAGGAGCGCAATAGGCAATTGCAATCGGTGTCTGATTGGATAGGCGGGTTAACCATATTTCTTCTGATGCCGGATTTGAAAAATAATCTGAAATCATTCCATCCAGAAGCTCTGCCGGAAAGAGTCCGCTTGATTCAATAACTCGTTTTAGTTTGTCCAGGTCTGACTTAACTATGGCTCTAATTTCTTCTGACATTTCTTTCTATTAATTGGTAAAAAGGTCAGCAAAGCTATGGAGGCGATTGAGAGGAAACTTGTACGATTCTGCTATTGTACGCTTTAGATGGTTTAACTCCCAGCATACTTTTAAAACTTTTGCTAAAGTGTGGTTGGTCATAAAATCCACTTTTCACCAAAGCCGTGAATAAATCGTCTTTGTGGTTCAAATGGTTTTTAATGGTGAATTTTAGTTTCGACCAGATCAAGTATTTCTTCATTGAAATACCCATATTGGATTTGAAGAGGTGTGAAAGTCTGCTTTCGGAAAGATGCGTAATGGTTCGAAACGTTTTTATCATGTCCTCATAGTCCAGGTCATGCTGTTTGAGATACGCTATAATCCGTGAAATGCGCTTATCATAGTAGTTCCATCCTTCACCTTCATGAATTTGTTTAACTATTCCTGCTACTTGAATTACTAGTTCAGGTGGTGTTGATTGTAAAAAATATCCTTTGGTTAAATCTGAGCCATTTATTTTAAAGTGCTCCAGAACCCATTGATGGTGGTGTTCAATCATGATGATTTGGAGGATGCCCTCGGTGGAGGAAAGCTTGTGTCTCCTGTTGGCCGGTACGAGGGCCCATGCCAAACTTTCAAAGGAGAGACCGTCTATCCAAAGCGAAAAGACCCCCGATTTTGCCCATATAATTTCAATGGCCGGGTGGCTATGAAATTCTGTTTCAAAGCGATCAAGCTCAAAAATGTACAGTCCTTGGTTGTTATTAAATTCTTCTACAATCACTGGTTTTTATAAGGTCCTGCCATGCTTACTCTGCTGTTGGCATTAGGCAGGATAAAACTCGTAATGCCCATGTGGAAATCTATCCTAATGGCATAGCGATGTTTTTCAGGTCGACTAAGTTATACAATATCCAAGAGTTTAGAATAACATGAACATCCGCAAACCGAACAGCCACTTTGGGAATTTCAATGAACAATCCCGTAGGCATTCGTGACCAATCACCAAAAAACACAAACTTGAACATTGGTTCCGAAAGCTTTCGAAATTGGAGCTTGAAACTTGGCACTTGCGTATTGGCATACGGTGACTTAGGGTAATTTACCTATCTTGAACCTGAAATCCCCAAGTAATGAAAACCAAAACCCCGTTCCTCACTCCTATTTTGTTTGTGCTATTCGCCCTAAGCCTTAGCCTGGGCAGCACCCAAAACAGCCAAGCCGAACCCTGCTGCGAAGAAGCCGCTGCCACCTGCTCTCCCACCGGCACCTGCAAAGCTTGCAAGAACTGTAAGTACTGTAAAAACTGCTCTAAGAATGGCGGGAGCTGTTCGGTGTGTAGGAAGTGATTAAATCTTCTTCGCCTTCTCAACATCCGTCTGGAAATACAAGGTCCGTCCGGTTTTAAAACTTTGTCCTAATTCTGTTTTTAAGGCAACCCTTAAGGCTGAATACACTTCTTCTTCCAAATCATAGGCATTCGGATTCTCTTCCCAAAGTGGCATTATGTATAATTTTAAGCTATTAGAACCGGTCATTTCTCCTATCACCGAATCGTAGGCCGCTACGTAGATATAGCCATTGGTTCCATTCAGGTAGAAATTGAAACTGTTCTCTTGGCTTAGCTCACCTTGGAGCAATTGATCTATAAGCGACAGTAAATCCGGAATTAGCTCTTCTTTTACTCCAGCATCCGAATCTGCCCATACTAAACCCTGCAACTCCGGTTCCTTTTGCCAAGTTAGTTGGGATGCTTTGTAATTGGGCGTTTTGTTGAAGAATCGGTATGGCATGATTTCTCCGGTAAAGCTATCTGATTCTTCTAATTGAATCAAATTTCCGCTTTGTACTCAATCACTCTACTGCCTATACTTCATCAACAAGCTCAACTCTTCATTCAACTCAGTGCTGAGTGGAAAGGGTTTTTGGAGTGTGGAGATGTTCAAAGTATTTTGCAGCGATTCAGAGAAGGCCTGTTTCGGTAGGTTGCGGGCGAACCACTGCACTTTGCGGTAATGGTGTAGCTCCCAAGGGTCGTCCGGTACAAAGGTGTACTCACTGAGCACCTCTCCGATGAAATAGAGGCGCTCAAATCTGCCGGGCAGGATGATCCAATCCCCTATCTGCATCTCAAAGCGCCAGATGGCCAAGGCATTGGTGGCCACCGGAGTAATACCTCCTGAATCCTTCCAGAGCTCCCTGTAGAGGATCTCAATGATTTCTTGCTTGGATTGCGCCTCCTCCACCGAGTTGCCCATCCCGAAAAAGGGCACGCCTACCCGCTGCTGACTTAAAAATTCTTTAGTGTAGCGTCCTTGATAGCCCGCCCAGGTTACCCATGTTGTTTGCATGGGGTAAAGTTCAAAGCTCAGTACGACAGAATGCGGCGGGATAATTCGGGACTATTTGTAAGCGCCGGCAGACTTATAACTCAACATTTATCGTTTTTTTTAAAATGAACTTCAGGTAGGATAATGCGGAATTCTTGTGCACTGTTTTCTTCTTTCCACAAAAGGATATATTGGATTGATGCACTTTGTGGCACATAACCCTGTTGAGCTAAATGGTCAATCTTCCCTTTAAACAGATTTGAAAATTTAAGAACCAAATGCTCATTTCCAAGACCTTCATGACCAAAAAAAACAAGTTCATCACCACTTTGATACGGTTTCACAATTTCCTGCTGCGTTTTAAAAAAGCTGAGATACACATCTTTATGAGACAAACTCATGCTGATTAATTCCGGTTCCTGGTGTAGGTTTGAACATTGAAGATTTTCAATCCCATTCGCATTCATCCCATCCAATATGTTTGAATTCAGGTGAATGGTCAGGCCCTGTTTCGCTCGGGTGAAGGCTACGTAAAGTACTCTTTTCGCTTCTTCACTTTGTAAGGTAAAATCTTCAAGAAGTAAAAAGACATGATCAAATTCCTTTCCCTTGGTTTTGTGAATGGTTGAAACTAAAACGGATTCCCCACTAAGCTTAACAAAATCCTCTAACTTGGATTCGTAGATAAAGGACTCCAAGTCTGATTTATACCTTCTTTTAAGACTCGTTTTGTCAAATGCCTGAATTAATTCCAAACAAACATTTAACAAGCTACTTCGGAAAAAGCGCGTTTTTAAAGCCTGTATCCCTTCCTCCCAAAGATCGTCAGAAATTCTAGAATCGACATCTTTGAAATAATGCAAGAAAAACCTAAGCTCTAGGAGATTCATGAGTTGGAAACTCTCATTTGACTGAATGAGTTTCGCTTGTACCCCTCTATTCCGTAACAATCCACACACCTGCAAAGCTTGGTTGTTCGTGGAGGTCATCACACAGGCGGTGCCGCTGTAAGGGGAATTTAAAAAATCTTCCACCAAAGGCAGTAGAATGTTACCATGGTGGTGGCGGATAATTCTAATTTTTCCATCTTTCGACTCTATGGCGCGAATAGGGCCATGCTTTAAGCGATGTTGAAGCTTGTTTACGAAGGCATTGGAAAAAGCAACGAGGTTTTGTCGACTGCGATAATTATCCAAAAGTTCATATTGGAAGGCTTTGTTTCGATCAATAAATGCTTTAAGATATTTAGCATTCGCACCTCTGAATTCGAAGATGTTCTGGTCATCATCCCCAACGGCTAAAACCCGCATCGTTTCATTATGATTCATTAATGACTGAACCAGGTTAAATTCATCTTGGTTCATGTCTTGTGCCTCGTCAATCACCAAAACCAACTTCGTTATTCGGCCCGGTTCTACATCACCGTCTTCTATTTTCTTTACAGCCTGCTTTATGACTTCTGCTGAGCGATCATGTGAGCCTTTTCTCCCGATCAAATCGAAGCAATACGAATGAAAGGTTTTAATCTCCACGAAATAGGCTGCATTACCAATCAACTCAATCAATCGCTTTTTAAACTCTGTAGCCGCTGCCCTAGAAAAAGTAAGCATGAGTAATTGCTCGTGTTTAATGTCTTCCATCAACAAAAGCGAGGCTAGCTTATGCACCAAAACCCTCGTTTTCCCACTACCCGGACCGGCTAAGACCGCCAAGTGTTGGGAGTTATTGTCTTTAATGATTTCCAATTGAGTGGGCGATAAACTTCCAAACAACTGCCTGAACTTCTTAGCCGTAATTTTTTGTTTTAATTCATTCGCTTTGCTGCCCGGAAAATACTTGCTTAGAAAGGATGCGTAGTTGAGTTGGAAATAATCGTCTACAAACTTTAGGGCTCCTTCGTAATCGCGGAGCATCTTTTTGGCATATTCGCCAACTATATGAATTTGCTGGATTTTCCCTTCATAAAACTGCTCCAGTTTGCTGTAGTCTTCCTTTGTATAGCTCTTGCGGTTGTTGAGCTCCGTGCGTGTGATGCTCAGCTTGTTGTAGAGAACGAGAAATCCGCCTTCAATCTTAATGGAATCAATCCTTGATAAATAAAAAAGCGCGTCTTCTATCTCTTTGGAAGTAATACTGTCCTGATTTCTCAGCATTGCGTTTTGATACGCTTGACAGAGTTCACTAACTGAAAACTCTACGATTACGTCCTTTTGATCCGGTTTAGTCCAAACGGCTTTTTGAAACAGGTGTTCTACTATCGACAAAGCAACATCGTATCGCTGTTCTAATACCGAAATCAAACGTCCCTGCGTGTAGTTTAACCTAATGTGCATGTAATCTTTAGCATAGTCGACTACTTTCCGCTCAATGAACTTTTGAATGGACCACAAATTAAGTATGGTTTTTAATTTTGCCGGGCTAACTGCTGTGCATCCAGCAGCTTCAGCCTTTTCATTCAGCTCCTTTAGGCTGTATGACTTGGCTTCTTGTGAAAGCTCCTTAGCCAGAAACTTTTCAATTTCGTAATGCGCTTTTAAGATTAAGCCGGAGCGATTTTTTGTATCACCCTGTTTAATGAATGCCGTTAAATCTTTAGCATCCGCTAATACCTCAATCTCTCTTAGAAGCTGGATAATGCGAATCACATCTTCCTTTACGATGCCCAGGTGGTCGCTGATGTAGTCTACGCGCGATTCGGCATCCTCCTCTTGCGACTTGTATTTGTTTTTGCTGGAAAATAGCTTTTTTAAAATACGCGTGGCCTTCTCTGCATCTTTTGGTGTAAATACCCCGGATTGATGCACCTTTTCTATAGCCTCTTGTGCCGTTTTGGCTAAAATACTGTTAGCGTATATTTTAGGTTCATTAGACCCTCTGCTCAGGTAGCCGGCCTCTTCCAAAGCAGCTAAAGCCGTTTTTACCCTCGATTCTATGTCTGCCACCGAATCATCCCAGCCTGCTTTTCGGGCAATTTCCAGGGCGGAGTTAGACAGGCTATTCCGGAATTTGGTAATGTCTTTTATGGCTTTCCAAATTTGTTGTATCTCGTTAGCAGAAAGCTTGGTTTGATTCAATAAGAGCAAATGCTTGCTCAGGTCTTCTTCATTAAAGAGTACGTAACAGTCGGCTACTAGATTTTCATCCCGCCCGGCCCTTCCTGCCTCCTGTATATAATTTTCTAGTGAATCTGATATTTCATAGTGCACCACCAACCCTACGTCTTTTTTATCTACCCCCATACCAAAGGCTGAGGTAGCTACCATAATAGGAATGTCGCCACGAATAAAGGCTTCTTGGTTTTCCGTTTTGTGGGTAGCATCCATCTTTCCATGAAATGGCGCAGCCTTCAATCCATCTTTACATAATCGCTCCGCCAGTTCTACCACTTTTTTGGTGCGTGAGGCATAGACAATCGTTGGACAGTTCTTCTCTGCAATCAGGTCTCGGAGTTTGACGTATTTTTCCTCCGGATCTTCTTTATGAAATACCTTATAGTGAAGGTTTGCCCGCGAAGAGCCGGCTGAAAAGACCTTCAAATCCAAACCAAGGTGTGTTTTGAAGTAATTGCAGATGTCTTCAATCACTTTTTGTTTTGCTGTAGCGGTGAAGCAAGAAATCGGTATAGCTTCAGTCAACCCTTTTAATTTTTGAAAAGACTGTATGAACTTCCCGATGTACAGGTAATCTACCCGAAAGTCTTGTCCCCAAGCCGAAAAACAGTGGGCTTCATCAATTACAAAGCGAACTACATTGCGGTTGAGCAAAAGGCGTTCTATGGTTTTAGACCGCAAGGATTCAGGTGAAATATACAAGAGCGAAGCAGAGCCGTCTTCTACTCTTTCAATAGACTTGGCCCTTTCTATGGGATCAAGGAGTCCGTTGATTGTTACCGCTCTGGTAATCTTGTGCTGCTCCAGGTTATCTACCTGATCTTTCATAAGCGATTGCAAAGGCGAAATGACAACGGTTAAGCCGCGTTCGTTTTCTCCTGCCATCAGTGCCGGTACTTGAAAAGTGATGGATTTTCCGCCACCGGTAGGAAATACCGCCAATACCGATTGATGGTCTAGAGCGGCTTGAACGGCTTGTTCTTGCAGTGGTATTCCATCGTAGCGTCGGTAGCTGTTGTAGCCGAAAAATCGTTTCAGACCGATGTGGATATCCAAAGCCTCGTTGCAGTAATCGCAGCCTGAAATACAGGAATTGCTACGGAGCAGGTACATCAATCGCTCTATCTCCGGATAATTTTTCAAAACCCAAGGGGGTGTGATGGAATCGTATTCAGCTGTTTGAATCAAAGCCAAACAATAGGCAAGCTCAATGGGATTTTGGTTTATGATGCGCTCGAGATCGGCATTTATGCAGATCCTTTCTTTGAAATACCTGTGTATGAGCGAAATGAGGTTTTTTTCATCCGCTTGGAATTCTAAATACTGAAACAGTCCGTAGAACTCAGGTTTACCGTGAAGTAAGCTGTAGTAGATGTCTTGTAAAGCAGAAGGAAGGGATTTAAACTGCTCCACCTCGCTCCAAAAGAGGTCCTTTGCTTTGATAGCATCATTCAGCGGATTGTTCATTTCCTCGCTTTGCAATTTTTCATCTTTCAGCAAAGCATGATAGGGTTTTTGCGGAAACAATAGTGGCGACCAAAAGAGTGTATCTACCGTCAGAAATGAGGCTATATCGGGTAAGTGGGGCTTTAAATACGTTAAATCGTGCCGGATGATATTATGTCCGCAAACAAACTTAGAGCCCGATAAAATCGCCTTAAACTCCGTCAAGGAGCCACCTTTATACCTTGCGTGATCAGAACGAATAATGCCTAAATCGAGGATTTTCCCCGACTTGCTATCCAATTCGACATCGATAAATGAGACAAGGTTCATGCAACTAATCCAAACTACCTAAGGTAAATAGAATGGAGAAATATATGAATTACTGACTTTATTCCTTCTATACCCATGCTAAATTAGAAACTACGGTACAAAGTAGATTCTGAAAATGAGTAGTACAAGCCCTTTTTAGCCGAGTACTGGTGGCTCCGCTAAAGAAGGAACTGTGAAGGATTCAGCACCCTTTTAACCGAATAAAATGGCACATACAGAAGCGAAATAGCTGGACTGACACTATTTGAACCGAATTAAACATCATTCATTGACTTGACATGCTTGGCCATTGCTCTCCGATTTTTAACCGAAACAAAACCATAAAACCAAAAGAGTCAATATCCCGGGATACTCAACTAACCAAAAGGGGTCAGTTTGGAGCGGAATTCTCAATTAAACTCCATTCCAACAAAAATGCATAAATCCTTTCTCCTCGTTCTTTTACAATAAGTTTCCATTCTTCCGGATTACTCCATTTGTCGGAGTGTTGATTATGGTCCGAGTAGGAGCCTCCCGTGCAAGAAGAATAGCGTTTTTCTGCTGGATGTGAATTGCTCAAACTGGAATTCTCTGAGTGTATAACGAGAATCAAATTTCCCAGACCATTTATCCAAGTATTTACGTCTTTAACTTCTCATATTTTTTCAATTAATTCAGTTCTCACAACTCCGTAGGCTTCTTGCGGATTGTAAGGCACATCAGGCCGTAACAAGGCTGTAATGTCACCTAAAAATTCTGCGTCCTTCATTTTGGCTTCCATGTTCAACAGAAATTCTTTTTGGGTTGGTGGGTTAGCTACGGAAAACTTCATGTACTCTAGGTAACTGTGCAGCAAAGCCTCTTTGTCTAATTTCGGGTACTGACTTAAAGCAATGAACATATCATAAAGATCACGTCCTTTTCTGCGTTGATAAAGAGCTCTAAGTTTAGTTCCAAGCAATTCTTCAATGCTGTATGTTGTCAGATCACAGCTTCTTTCAAACCAGCTTGAGTTCACTTCAAAAGGGAATTTTTTAAGGCCAAGTATGGTGAAATGTTCACGGGTATTGGTTTCCACTTTTAATCGAAGATTAATAACTGGCGGGTATTCAGATTCAAAGCGGTAATAAAGAGTAAAATTATGCGCTTTTGGACTTCTCCTAGGTTCTCCAAGAAATTGCAGTCGTTCTCTTATTCTGTCAACGATAGGTCCAAAAGGTTCGCTAGTAATTTGGACTAAATCAATATCTTCAGAATACCTAGGTTGAGGATTCAAATAAAGTTTGTGTAAGGCAGTCCCTCCTCTGAATGCTAATCTTTCTGCCAGCCACTCATCCGAAAAGATTTCCACTAAAGCACGACAGATTACCAGATCTTGCTCCACTTGCTCATTGGTTTGCCAGGGCACCTGCTGGCTCCATTCTGTTATGTAAGCCTTCGGTATCATTCGTCAATCGCGATTTCAGTATTCACAATCACCTTCCACCTGTTATCTGATGAAAACCCTTTGGTTTCTTTCGCTGCCTTTAATGGAATGCGAAACAAATTCAGACTTTCCCTTTTCATGGCTAGAAATAGTGCATCAGCCAATTCGGAATTATAGCAAGCGTTCTCTAATAAATACCCCAATCGTTGCAATGCGGTACTATGCACCTGTTGTAGTAACGCGGTAGTAAAATCAGTTGGATTAATCACTTCTGCCAGTTCGTTCAACACAGAGGCTGCTCTATTAAGTCCGCCTACTCTCTTTTCGAATTGCATTAAATTACAAGCAGTTAAGGCTGCATTGGAGACATTCAAATACCCAGCTTCTGTCTTTCTTTTTTCGATTAGGTGTTCAGGAATTTCTTTGATGCTGATGTAGTTCACCTTCAAGCCTTTTTTGTGGGTAGGGCGTAGAACCGGAAAATTGGTCATCACAAAATACTCCTGGGGCTGTTGATGGGAGGCTCCATGAAACGCAGCAGCATTGAGCAAGGCCACATAGTAGGGTCTTTGCAAATGTTTCATAAAGGCATCCAAATACATGGCGGGAGGCAAAATACCTTTTGATGCGTATTGCGGTGGCAGAATCAGATAATACCCTTTGTACAGGGAAATAATCTTTCCTTTTGTGCTTAGGCGACTTAATGCTCTTTTGACAGCAATCTCGGAAAGGCCCGGAATTTCCTGGTGCAATGCTTCTTTCGCAAAGCCATAGGCTCCTCTGGCCAGCAAGTTATCTAGCCATTGGTTGATTGATATTTCATTTATCTCCGCCATTTCTAAGAGTGATATTTTGCGAAAGGTACCATAATTAGGTACTTATCGCAAAATATCTATTCTACGTTCATCTTTTGTTTCCATTCTACCATCGGCAAAAAGTAGTGTACTCCTTTAGATTTCAATTCAAACTTGAGTGCTTTGGCCGGGTTTTGATTGTGGTATAGTTCCGGTTCACTCTTGCATTTCATTGCGATATACAAACAAGCATTCAAATCAATATCCCGGAATACGCAACCAATCAAAAGGGGTCAGTTTGCCGGAATCAGACTCAAAAATTCAGGGGGTCAGTTCCCCGGAATGGGGGGTCAATTTGAAACGAAATGAGGGGTCATTTTGGAGCGGAATTCTCAATTTACCTATCTTGAACCTGAAATCCCCAAGTAATGAAAACCAAAACCCCGTTCCTCACCCCTGTTCTGTTTGTGCTATTCGTCCTAGCCTTGAGCCTGGGCAGCACCCAAAACAGCCAAGCCGAATCCTGCTGCGAAGAAGCCGCTGCCTCTTGCTCTCCCACCGGCACCTGCAAAGCCTGCAAGAATTGTAAGTACTGCAAACATTGCTCTAAAAATGGTGGGACGTGTTCGGTGTGTGGGAAGAAGAAGTTAGTTAAATAGGGTTGCCATTGCATCAACAGTGCAAATGCTAAATTGAGTTTCTTCGAATAGCATTGACAATAGAATCCGTATTCCAATTTACCATTTCAATAGCCGAATCGGATACAATTCTCGGAATTCTAATTTGACTTCGCGGCCTAACACCAATAATTGGCTTATTGTACCGTTTTGCAATTCCAATTTCCTTCTCAATCCATTCGCTATAAGCCGCATACATACCTGAAAGTATTAACACACAGTTAACAGGGCGAACTTGCTTGTCCAATTCCATTTCTAGCATTTTTTTTCCAATTATTGTATTCGGGTCCACCTTAGGGTTATGAGCTGGAACACTATAGTTTCTATAGTAAAAGTTAGAGGCCGAATTCAAAAGCCTTTCCAACTTGTAGTAGTCAGCATTGTACTTCCAAGCATGACTCATGAATAAATCGTAGGTCTTTAAACGCGGCATTTTTATTTCCTATGAATTTTTAAGACCAATCCTTTCGATTTCAAATAGGTGTTCTTTTCCCACTCAGCATCAATGTTTTGGAAAAAAAGTGCTTCGTATTTTTCTGCCATTTCCATTTCACCTTTAGCAAAGTTACATTGCGAATAAGTTGCATAGATCCATTTGATATCAATTCGAATTTCACTGTTTTCCTCAGCGAGTATGTCTTTAAGGTTGGATAATATCTCAGAACGCGTTCTTCGCGCTTCAACTACGTAATAGGTTTTTTCGTCCTGGGACGGCTCAACTTCAGCCATCATTTCTAGGCAAAGGGCATAATTCTCACCAGTATAATAGTCTGAGTTAATTTGAAATCCTTTTTTATAATATTCAATTGCTCGTTTTAATGATTCCTGATCCCCATTTAATAACCACATCCGTTTATAAATAGCACCTGTTAAGCCCAAAGTCTCCGGATCATTTGTTTCTGACGGGTTTAACTTATTGATTATGGTTAAAGCATCAGTAAGCGCCACTCCTTCAGACGGTGATTTGCTCATATACGTACAAAATGCTTCTTGTTGTATAAAATAGGTCTCTGATTCAATCTTCAAGTGGGCTTTGTGCCAAAGTTTAGCCGCCAATTCAAAGTTGCCTGAGTCTCTTTCTATTTTCGCTTGCTCACTCAATCCAAAAACATGTTCTTGCTTATCAACAATGCTCTTGATCATACCTGTGTAATCCTCTTTTGTAAGCTCAATTGGTGTTGTTGATTTTAAATATTCATAGAGAGGACTGTCAACATCATTGTTGGAGCTCACAGAGTTTATTAAACTCGATAACTGCTCAATGCATCGTTTTGATTCGGTTGCTGAAATATCATCACCTTGGTGATGATAGTGAAATATTTTACTATGATTTAAATCAAATGGCAGCTTGCCACCACTCTCTTTTAAAATTATTGTGGCTCTTGGTCTAGCAGCATGACGAATACCCAATTCATAAATTGCATTAGGATTGAAAGTGGAGATATCAGCAATAACTAAATTGGAGTAAATCAACATTGCATACATGCTTTTGTCAATTATGCCACTTTCTTGAATTTCATCTCCTCTCAAACATTGATAACCTGCTGCAATAACAGCAGGTTCAATGATGTTTTTGTATGTTTTATCTAAATCTAAAGTACGACCAGATTCAGGGTCAGTTTTTTTGCCATATCCCATAATGACAAAACAAATAGGCTTTGTTATACTCATGGTCTTACGGTTACACGATTAGAAATTTCATGAAATCTTTTATCAAATGCCTGATCAATGAATGAATTTGGATTCTTTACAAATACATCCCAAGGAACCAATACAGCATATCGATCTTCCTCCGTCCAATGACAAGTATTTTCTCTGTCAATGTAAAAATTGTGACTGAATTCTCTTACCACCGTACCATCATTGATTGCAACATGCTGGTAATTCTTGCCACAACTACAAGTATGCACACCACCATAGATCCGAGGAACAGCTTCAGGCAAAACTACACCGAGTAGACCATTTCTGGTATTTCCTTCACCATTGAAAAGGGAAGACTGTAATTCTCGCTTGATATATCGTTGTTCATATTCGCCCAAATTTTCCGCACTATTAAGACCAATAAGATGAATGGTCACTGTAGAGTCAGACAAATAGTCTTCACGTATTTTTCGCATGATATAATCTTCATTTTCCGAATTTATCGGCACATCCAACGACTTGTCGACCATATCGATATTTAGCTGTTCCTGAATTATTCGTTTGTATTCGGCATCTTCAGTTTTGAAGGAAATAAAACATTTGTGTCCCATCGCTCTATCCTTTAATTTCCCTCGGGTCATTCCCATAAGAATTCTTCTCTCGAATCTTTCCATCCACCCCGTGAATTAGCACTTCCGATTTCTGATTCTTTGCAATTTGAATTGCAATGGCTTCTGCCTCTGCTTGTGTTTTGGTTACTGCGGTAGCTTTTTCGTTTCCTGCTCCGATAACCTGCCATCCTTCTGGATGTTTTGTGACGTGTTGGTTTTTTCCCATAGTCTTGGTTTGTGGTTTAAAATGCACCAATGTTTCAATGCTGCGGCATGGCGCGTTAATCCGGAAGGAGAATGAAATGAGATTGAATTTGGAGGTAAAAGAAATCTACCTACTTTTGCAGCCTCAAAAGTAAACTTGATAGAACTGTGAAGTTTGGCGACCAATCAGTTCTAAAAAATTCAAGCGGCTGTCTCCTTCGACAGCTGCTTTTTTTTGACTTCTACTGTCAAGTGATGTGCCATTGGGTTGAATACTCATAAATTATGGTCGACTCCATCATAATGGCAGAAAGGTTTAGAACATTTATGTGATTAAAGTCACATTGGCAGGTTTATTTTACTATCTATTCGGCTTTTTCTGCCATAAGTAAGACTTACTACACCTAAACCTCGAGTTGAGAATAGAATAGAGGCGAATATTTTCAGTCCTCTTCCGTATACTTGTATTCCCCCTATTTCTATGACCCGCTTTAACGAAGACAGTCGAGTAAAAATACCAAGTATCCTGCACCTTATTGGGTTGGGATATGAATACTTATCTCTCAAGAATGCCCAATGGGATGAAGAAACAAACTTCTTTCCTGCCATATTCAAGGAGAGCATGCTTCGGATTAATCCCGATATGAACGAGCTGGATGTGAACCGACTCTATGGGGAGTTATCGCTTTGTTTGGAGAATGAAGACCTCGGACGGGCTTTCTATGAAAGGTTGATTGACCAGTCTGGGGAAAGACTTATCGACTTCCACAATTTCGAAAATAACGCCTTTCACGTTGTAGCAGAGCTTACCTATAAGAAGGATGATGAAGAATTCCGACCGGATATTGTCCTGCTCATCAATGGAATGCCTCTAGCGTTTATTGAAGTGAAGAAACCCAACAACCCAGAGGGCATCTTAGCTGAAAGAAGCCGAATAAATAGGCGCTTTCAAAACAGCAAGTTTCGAAAATTTGTGAACCTCACTCAGCTCATGGTATTTTCCAATAACATGGAATACGATGAGGACCCTGAACCGATTCAAGGTGCTTTCTATGCTACCACCTCGTATCATGAGCCTGTATTCAACTATTTCCGAGAAGAACAGAATCTGACACTTCCCGCAGAATATACAACAAGAACAGAGGCAAATGAAGACCAACTTCTTCAGGACACCAATTATGTTGGTATCAAACATTCGCCTGAATTCTTAACCAATAAGAACCCCGAGACGCCTACTAACCGCATTTGTACTTCCCTTTTCAGCAAAGACCGTATTCAGTTCATTCTGCGCTATTCCTTTGCTTTCGTTAAGGAACTAAAAGGCTTAGAAAGGCATATCATGCGCTATCCGCAGTTATTCGCTACCAAGGCCATTGAAGAGAATCTGAATAAGGGTATTCGGAAAGGGATCATCTGGCATACACAAGGAAGCGGTAAAACGGCATTAGCTTATTATAATGTTCGTCACCTTACCGACTACTACCAAAAGCAAGCTATCATTCCTAAGTTCTACTTTATTGTAGATCGCATCGACCTGCTTATTCAAGCGAGCAGAGAGTTCAAAGCTCGTGGAATGATTGTCTTCAACATAAGCTCTAAAGAGGAGTTTGCCAAAGCCATAAAATCCAAAACCGCACTACACAATGCTTCCGGCAAGCCGGAGATTACGGTAGTGAATATTCAGAAGTTCAAGGAGGATACGGATGCTTTGACTAATGTTGACTACCAGCTTGACCTGCAAAGAATATACTTCTTGGATGAGGTACACCGCAGTTATAATCCAAAAGGTAGCTTTTTGGCCAACTTAAATGAGTCTGACCCAAATGCCATTAAAATTGGATTAACCGGCACTCCCCTTCTTGGTCAGGATTTCAATTCCAGATCCTTGTTTGGCGACTATATCCACAAATACTACTATAACCTGTCTATTGCTGATGGGTATACCCTGCGTCTCATTCGCGAGGAAATTGAAACGAGTTATAAGCTCAAAATGCAGGAGGTACTCAAGGAAATTGATATTCTCAAAGGTGATGTTGAGAGAAAACAAGTTTTTGCGCATCATCGCTATGTAGAGCCTTTGCTGGATTATTTGGTGAGCGATTTTGAGAAGTTTCGTTTAACGGAAAACGACAACAGTGTTGGGGCCATGGTAGTTTGTGATTCTTCCGATCAGGCTAAAATGCTTTTTCAAATATTCCAGGAGAAATATGCTCCAAAAGAAGATATACTGTCTCTAGCCGCTGAAGATGATACGCCAAGCTATGGGTCGAATTTAGAGGAGCGTCGAAAAATGAAACGTGCTGCTCTTATTTTACACGATGCAGGAAGCAGGGAAGATCAGAAGAATCAAGTCGAAGACTTTAAAGAAGGTAAAGTTGATTTACTGATTGTCTACAACATGTTGCTCACCGGCTTTGATGCCAAGCGACTTAAAAAACTCTATATAGGAAGGGTTATCAAATCGCATAATCTGCTACAAACGCTTACTCGGGTAAACCGAACTTACAAAAAGTTCAAATACGGATATGTGGTAGACTTCGCTGATATCTCATCGGAGTTTGATAAAACCAATAAGGCCTATTTTGATGAGCTCCAGTCTGAGCTTGGCGACGAGATGGAGCACTATTCTAACCTCTTCAAATCGCAAGGGGAAATAGAACTAGAAATACGTGAGATAAAGGATGTGCTCTTCCATTTCGATACACTCAATGCCGAAGTGTTCTCTCAACAGATTTCGCAAATTCAGGATCGCGGTAAAATGCTCAGTATCGTTAAGGCCTTGAACAATGCCAAGAGCTTGTATAACTTGATTCGTCTTTCCGGGAATTATGAATTGCTCGAGAAGCTCGACTTCAAGAACTTAAATACCCTGGCTACGGAGGCGAATAACCACCTAAAGCTCATCAACCAAAAACAGGCTTTGGAGTCGGGAGAGGATACCCAAAACTTGCTCAATATTGCACTGGAAGATATTCTGTTTAAGTTCACCAAGATTTCTTCGGAAGAGATGATCTTGGCCGACCAACTCAAGGATGTATTGCGCCGAACCCGTGAAAAGATGGGAGGCAATTTTGACCAAGGCGACCCGGAATTTATTTCCCTAAAGGAAGAGCTGGAACGCCTCTTTAAAAAGAAGAACCTGAGTGAAATCAGCCAGGATGAGATGATGGAGAATATCGAACAACTCAATCAGATTTACGATCAGGCTCGGGAAATAGATAGGAAAAATCTGTTATTGCGAGCCAAATACAATAACGATGAAAAGTACGCCCGCCTGCACAAGCGTTTGATGGAAAAAGACCCGCTAACCGACAGTGAAAGCAAACTCTTTGAAGCCTTGAGCGATTTGAAGAAAACACTGGACGCACAAATTTTGCAAAACGCTCAAATGCTCAGCAACGAGAGTTTTGTAGAACGCATGACCATGCGCCTATTAATAGAACAGTTTAAAACGAAACACCATTTCGACTTGAATCCGGAAATCACCAAACGGATTAACGGAATGATTGTAAAAGAATACATGAATCAATACCACGGAAGAGTAGCATAGAACAATGAACGAGACGGTAAAATTCGAAAAAGAAACAAAAGCCCTGATTGACAGCCTAAAAAGCGTTTGCGCGAATTATGGCTTAGGCAATGATGGCAATGAATTTAAAATTATCACCCAGGTATTCCTATATAAGTTCCTGAATGACAAGTTTGTATATGAGGTAAAGAAATTAGATCAAAGCATTGCAAAAGCTGAAAACTGGGAAGAAGCCTTAAAGGCCTTGAGTTCAGACGACTATGAAATGCTTTTGATGCAATTGCATGAAAGTACTGCCCGACTCAAGCCGGAGCAATTTATTTCCTCTTTATGGTCGAGGCAGAACGAAGCTAATTTTGCCTCCATCTTTGATGAAACGCTATTGAGTATCGCGCAAGAAAACAGCGATATCTTTTCAGTCATTACAAACGGTGGCGAGAAGGTGGTTTTGTTTGAGAACATCAGCAAGTACGTAACCGATGACCGGGATGCTTTTTGTGTTGGGATTATCAATAAGCTTATCCCCTTCAGCTTTGAGCATATTTTTAAAGAGAAGTTCGATTTCTTCGCTACCATCTTTGAATACCTAATCAAAGACTACAATACCAACAGCGGCGGGAAATATGCCGAGTACTTTACGCCTCATGCCGTAGCGAAGATCATGGCGCGTTGCCTTGTACAGGGAAACCCAACCAACGTGAGCTGTTATGATCCAAGTGCGGGTTCTGGATCACTGCTCATGAATCTGGCCCATGCCATTGGCGAAGACCGCTGCACCATTTACTCACAAGACATTTCGCAAAAGTCATCCAGCCTTTTACGCCTGAATTTGATACTCAATAACCTGGTTCATTCCATCCCTCATATTGTAAAAGGCAATACCATTTTGGATCCTTACCACAAAGAGTCGGATGGAAGTTTGAAGCGTTTTGATTATATCGTATCCAATCCTCCCTTTAAGTTGGACTTTTCGGACTTCAGCGCCGACCTGGATACAAAAGAAAATAATGAACGCTTTTTTGCGGGTATTCCCAATGTGCCGAAGGCTAAAAAAGAGTCCATGGCCATTTACCTGATGTTTATACAGCACATCATGCATGTACTGAAGCCGACAGGGAAAGCAGCAATTGTAGTTCCTACTGGCTTTATAACTGCCCAAAGTGGAATTGACAAACGAATACGTGAAAAATTGGTATCGGACAAAATGCTGGCAGGTGTGGTAAGCATGCCGAGTAATATTTTCGCAACGACAGGTACCAACGTCTCCATCCTCTTTCTGGATAAAGAAAACAAAGAGGATGTTGTACTCATTGATGCTTCCAATCTGGGTGAAACCATCAAAGAGGGCAAAAACCAGAAAACTGTACTAAGCAAAGAGGAAGAAGACCGGATCATTCGGGTATTCAACAACAAGGAGATAGAAGAAGATTTTTCTGTGGTGGTGAGTTATGATTCCATTAAAGAGAAAAACTATTCATTAAGTGCTGGACAGTATTTTGAAGTGAAGATTGAGTATTCCGATTTATCAGATGATCAATTTCAATCCAAACTAAAGGAGCATGATTTAGCCCTTAGGAATTTGTTTAGTTTTTCAAAGGAACTTGAAAGTCAAATCACTAGAAACTTCCAAAGCCTAACTATTAACAAATGAAATTAGAAAGATTGGGAAACATTGTTAACTTCAAAAGAGGTTATGATTTGCCGTCATACGGTAGGATTGACGGACCATACCCAATTATCAGCTCATCCGGCATATCTGGCTACCACAATGAGTATAAAGCATCAGGGGAAGGTGTTATTATAGGTCGATATGGTACCCTAGGAAAACCATACTATATCAATGGTAACTATTGGCCGCATAATACTGCATTATACGCAACGGATTTTTTTAATAATAGTCCAAAATATGTCTATTACCTGCTTTCTTACTTAGGTGAGTTTCAAACGGGATCTAAAAGTGCGGTTCCTGGCGTAAATCGAAATGATTTACACGAAGTCATGGTGCCCTATATTCAAAAGCATGATCAAGAGAAAATCACCAAAGTTCTTTCAGATCTTGACTCAAAAATCGAACTCAACAACAAAATAAATGCGGAGTTAGAGGCTATGGCCAAGCTCATTTACGATTATTGGTTTGTTCAGTTTGATTTCCCCATATCCAAAGAACAAGCTCAAGCCATGGGCAAACCCGAACTCGAAGGCAAACCCTACCGTGCCTCCGGCGGCAAAATGGTGTACAACGAAGAACTCAAAAGAGAGATTCCTGTGGGGTGGGAGGTTAAGAATTTGGGGGAATACGCTAAAGTGAAAAAAGGAACCTTGATAACTGAGAAAACTGCTGATAACAACGGTTCGATTAAAGTTGTTTCAGCTGGGTTGACTCATTCATATTTTCATTCCGAATCAAATTACCCTGAAAATACAATCACAGTAAGTGCTTCAGGAGCAAATGCTGGATATATAAACTTTTGGAGAGAACCCATTTTCGCATGTGATTGTACTACAGTCAGGGGTAAAAATGATGCTGAAACATTGTGCATTCTTGGTTTTCTGCGTTTACGACAATCTTACATAATGCAGCAAGCAAGAGGATCTGCTCAGCCTCACGTCTATCCAAAAGACTTGGAAGCATTAAAATTTGTAATACCCCCAGATAACATTATTACTAATTTTGGAAAAATCGTAATTCCAGGCAATAAAAAGGTATCAAACAACCTAAAAGAAAACCAAGAACTCGCCTCCCTCCGAGATTGGTTATTGCCTATGTTGATGAATGGCCAGGTTACCATCAAAGAAGCCGAGGAGCAAGTGAGTATGGCTGCTGAGGGGGAGCTTGGGTATGGCAAATAGTGAATAATCCCATAAATAGTACTTAATTGAAGTTCTGTCATCCTGCATGAAAACACTAAACTCCATAGAGGCTATACATAAAGTGTATAACACCACTGGGAGTAGTCCTGTTCTCGTTACATGCAATGACCTGAATGAATGGGTATGCAAGTATGATCGGTCTTCTATCTCTTTATTTAATGAATATGTTGCTGCATCCTTTTTACAACTTTGGGGTCTGAAAGTCCCTGAATTTGCCTTCGTAACTATTCACCCACATCATATCCCGGAAAAAATATTGAGTGGACGCACACAAGGGTGGCTTTTTGAAAAAGGTTGTTTTGGTTCTTGCCTCAGTCCCTATGCCTTGGATCTAAACGAAACATTTAAAGCGTTTAAGGGAAAGACGTATGACCTCTCCAAGATAGACAACAAAGAGGAATTTTTAAAAATTGGGCTCTTTGATTTATGGCTTGCCAATGAAGACAGGCATCCTAACAATTACAATCTGCTCTTAAATCCGGAACCTGATGGAAGCCTGTCATTTGTTCCTATAGATCATGTAGCCTGTTTCAATGGAGGCAACATGGATAAGGAGCTTTATCTTTTAAACGAAGTAGAAACGATTTTAAATTCACCACTGGCCAAGGTCTTATTCAGACCCGGTACTGACTTGAACAAAACTGTGGATAAATTAACTGAGGAACTGTACATTTGCAGCGCACGTTGCCATGAAAAGTTACCCGAAATACTAGCTAAATTGCCCATTACTTGGGGATTAGACAAGGATAGATTAGAACACGACATTCAGCAAATATTCAGTGAAAAATGGCTAACTCAAGTCGCTGAAATATTTCGACACTATATTCAAACCGGTATACGTTAATAGAAAAATGAACACTTTTTACTCCATACTTTATGTACCCATTCGTCCTGCATTGGATGAAAAGGTCAGTATTGCCTTATTCATAAGGCAAGGTGAAAAAGTTATGTTCCATTATTCACCTAATAAACTCAATATTATTAAGCATTTGATTCCCAATGAGGCTTTCAATTTGTTAAAAATGTCGTTGAAAAACATGAATCAATACCTTCAAGATATTGAGCGTAAATTTGATTCAAATAAACTCACTCTAAACGATAAAGATTCTATACAGTTTATTGGCGAAAACTACTTCAGCTATCTATCGAAATACTCCAATAACCTTCTCACCTATTCTGAGCCAAAATCCATAGACGTAGAACTATCTGAACAGATATATACCAAGCTCTTCGAGAAATATATTTTCGAAATGGACCTTCCTGTTCAAAAGGAAAAGAAGGTTACGGTGCATCAGCGTGTGCGTGCAAATTTATTCCCAAAAATTAAGGAACACGTGAATGTTGATCGCCATTTAACCTCGCACGAGATACCTAATCTTTTTGCTCCAACTGATGTTGATTTTATCGGCAGAAATGATGTTCCGGTAGTAGGTCATAGTTTCGATTTCCAAAAAAGAGCCTATGACTTGAATAATCATATTGCTCGATTTGTTAGCTTGACTACCGCTTTTGAACTAAAAAATAAAAAAGCAGGTAAATTTTATGTCATTGGCGTAGAACCATCCAAAAAAAACTTACCAGAACAACACGCGAGCTGGAAAGTTATCCATGAGTCCAAACTTCTTGAATTTGTGCCAGTAAATGAACTGGATAGAATCGATGCGTACATGAAAACCCACGATGTAAAGCCGTACTTCGAAGATTTAGAGGTGTAAGACTAGCTAAAATCTAGTACCTAATAATCATCCTATTAACTATTTTCAAATACCTGGCAATCCTTCCTACAAAATGCGGTAAAACACTAATCCTTCAAAAGGACTTGACAGTGTTCTTAAACGCGGAGTATTTCTAATGTGTCTAAATTCGGTAAAAGACGCGTCAGGTAGAAGTATTACTTTTCAATAAGTCAATAGTTAAGGGAAAACACAAAAGAAAAAAAACTTCAACCTACACTTCACCAATGTATAGACTGTACTTTTAAAAGTTTAACCTGTACTTTTTAATTTACAGCTTGTATTTTTAGAAAGTATAGCTTGTATTTTTCCAGAATTCCGAGGTTTTGAGGCATAAAAAAAGCACCCCGGAGGACATATCAGCAAAAATAGGCGTCGACAAATCCGGCTATTTTAGTTCAAGTCTGTTGGCTTGGTGCAAAAAATGACATTCACCGGAGAATGAAGTGACTTCTACGCTACACTGTGAAAAAACTGGCACAGTTTCTTGGAAAAACTGCATACAAGTTTGGAGAAAAACAGGCACAGTTTCAGAGAAAAACTGGTACAGTTCTGAGGTAAAACTGCTGCAGTTTGTTGGTAAAACTGCCACAGTTTTGGAGTAAAACAGGCACAGTTTCATTGTAAAACTGCTGCAGTTTTTTAGGTGTGGAAGCATACAGTTTTTAAGCTCTACCTAGTTAGAAGTGCAGGGCATTAATCAGAGGGTAATTTCGCTAGAATATCTTCTATTACTGAATCCATTCTGGAAAAGGCAAACCACTTTTTACCAAGGTCTTTGAGGGAGGCACCTAGGTGGTAAAGTTCTATTTGATCGATAAGTAGAAAACGGTCATGACTGCAAGAAAAAGACTTTATGCGTATGGGAGGATATTGGCTGTTGTGCTTCGCTAAGTCTAGCTGCAGTTGTTTGGATATGCTTTTGGAATAGACTGTGGCACGCACTCCTTTTCTTCGTTTAGCTAATAAAGTTAAAACCGTTTCATCCACGTAATTGTCGATGAGGATAATGTCGGTTTTCGCCCATTTGATAAGGCTTGCAGCAAACACATAGGCATCAAATAGTTGTCCATCGAAAAAGATACCCTGCTTGGGCAATTCTTGTGTTTTAAGTTGGATAGAAATCTGCTCTACCTTTTTGTTCAAATTGTCGAAGCGCGATTCCATTCTGTCCAATCGCTGATTTAGAGCGTAGCCTTGTAACATATAGTCTCGCAACACACCGGTAGCCCAAATCCGAAAAAGGGTTCCATTTTTTGATTTCACTCGATAACCCACTGAGATGATTACGTCGAGGTTGTAATACTTTGTCTTGTACTTCTTTCCATCACTGGCAGTTGTCAAGTAATCCTTGACAACTGAACCAAGCTCAAGTTCTCCCTCCTTAAAACAATTTTGAATGTGCAAACTGATGTTTTGTTTGGTTTGTCCGAATAGCGATGCCATTTGCATTTGGCTTAGCCATACTGTGTCGTCTTCTAGCCTGACTTCTATCTGTTCAGACAGCTCATTAGATTGGTACAAAATGATTTGATTTTTCATATTGGACGGGAAAGGATGAGACGGCGGAACTCCATGCTTTTGCTACCGAAATTAATGAGCAGGCCAATTTCTAATTTGTAGGCTTTGAGGTAATTCAGGGCTTGATTCAAGTGCGCATCGGTAAGAGCGGTAACGGCCTTAAGTTCAAGAAGTACCTTTCCTTCAACAACAAAATCAGCCCGTCGAGTACCTATAGGTTCAGGGAGATTCTTGTAGTAAATCTCTTGTTCTAATTCTCGGGCAAATTCTAAACCCGCTTGCCTCATTTCATAAGCCAATGCCCGCTGGTAAATCACCTCTTGAAAGCCATTGCCTAAGAATTTGTGAACTTCAAATGAAGAACCAATGATCTTTTCGGTGACGTCGCGGTATTGTAATTCCATGAGGCTAACTTGTTAAAGCCTCAATCTACCCTCAAGCTCCTTTCCTATCAATAGCTCCTTCCCTTTTTGACAAGCATCTGACCAATAAAGGATAATCCTTTTACACTAGTTAGCTTTCTCTCCCCCTCAAC
>FWPV01005980.1_pt1 | contig 23779 bp, 13 predicted proteins | sample 2228371 | NCBI WGS metagenome assembly FWPV01 (sample SAMEA103939776, study PRJEB20133) | metagenome | reverse complement strand
TTTTTACCTCAGAGTTAGACACGCCGCTCGCATTTGTTTATTCGTTTCCCCTTCGTTGGCCCATTTCCCCTCGGCGTCCCAGGAAGCCCATCCCGGAGCAGGTGAAACCCGTTGAAGGGCTGCGCCCTCCCAAACCCTCCCGCGGGCGGGCTCTGTTCGCCTCAGAGTCAGCCACGCCGCGCGCATTCGTTTATTCGTTTCCCCTTCGTTGGCCCATTTCCCCTCGGCGTCCCAGGAAGCCTATCCCGGAGCAGGTGAAACCCGTTGAAGGGCTGCGCCCTCCCAAACCCTCCCGCGGGCGGGCTCTGTTCACTTCAGCCCCAGTGTCTCCGGGAGGCCCAGCATCAGGTTCATGTTCTGCACCGCCTGCCCCGAGGCGCCTTTCAGCAGATTATCCACCGTGGCGACGATGATATAGCGGCCCATCTCTGGTTCCACCGGCTGCAAGCCAATCGCCAGGTACATCGTCTGCTGCACGTGGCGCAATTCGGGCAGGCGACCCTCCGGCAGCAGCTTGATGAACGGCTCATCGGCGAAGACGGCATAGGCCGCCCGCGCTTCCGCCAGGCTGGTGTGGGGGGGCAGAGTGACATAGATCGTCGAGAGAATGCCGCGAAAGACCGGCAGCAGGTGCGGCGCGAAAATGATGTGCAGTCCGGTCTCCTGCTCCATCTCGCCGAGGTGGCGATGCGCGCGCCCGACGTTGTAGGCGCTGAAGGTCTCGTGGGTTTCGCCAAAATGGGTGCGCAGGGAGAGTGAACGTCCGGCCCCGGACACGCCCGACTTGCTGTCTACGATCACCGTCTGGTCGGCGATCAGCCCGGCGCGCACCAGAGGCCACAGGGGCAGAATGGCCGTCAGGGGGTAACAACCCGTATTGGCCACCAGTCGCGCCGCGCGGATTCGCTCGCGGTGCAACTCGGGCAAGCCGTAGACCGCTGCGGTGAGCAAGTCGGGCGCGGGGTGTTCGCGCCCCCGGCGCCGCTGGTAATCCTCGGCGTTAACCAGGCGGAAGGTGTCGGAGAGATCGACCACCTTCACACCGCGCTCCAGCGCCTGCCGCACCAGGGGGATCAACTCCGGCGCCCCGTGAGGCAGACAGGTGAAGACCAGGTCCACGCCACTCAGATCGGCTTCCTCGACCCCCACCAGGGGCAGATCGATCAGCGTGGGAAACACATCGCTGAGCAGTTGCCCCGCTGCCGAACGAGCCGTTGCAAAGGCGATCTCCACCTCGGGGTGCCGCGCCAGGATCTTGATCAGCTCGAAGCCCGTATACCCCGTCGCGCCATAAATGCCAACCCGGGCCATGGCCTCCCTTTCGCCTCAGGCGTCCATGCGGCGGCGCCGCACAACGACAAGATCAACCCCATAGAGGCGCGGCGCCGCCGCGCCTACACCCAGGCCCTCCCCGCAGGGAGGGGCGTGGGGAAACCCGGTTTCCCCGATGCTCTAAATATCCAGCTCGCTCACCTCTGCCGCGTGCGTCTGAATAAAGCGGCGCCGGGGCGGCACCAGATCGCCCATAAGCATGGTGAAGGTCTCATCGGCGCGCTGGGCATCTTCAAGGGTGACCTGGAGGATCACCCGGTTAGCCGGGTTCATCGTCGTCTCCCAGAGCTGCTCGGCGTTCATCTCGCCAAGCCCTTTGTACCGCTGGATCTCGACCCGGGTGCCCGCCGGCAAACCGGCGATATACGCGTCCCGTTCGGCGTCAGAGTAGACGTAGCGGTGCTCCTTGCCGTGCTTGATGCGGTAGAGGGGCGGCTGGGCGATGTACAGGTGACCGTTGGTGATCAACGGGCGCATGTGGCGGAAGAAGAAGGTCAGCAACAGCGTTCTGATGTGGCTCCCGTCAACATCGGCGTCGGTCATGAGCAGAATGCGGTGGTAGCGCAGTTTATCAGGGCTGAACTGCTCGCCGATGGCCGTGCCGATGGCAGTGATCAGAGCCTTCACTTCAGCGTTGGAGAGCATGCGGTCGAGACGGCTCTTCTCAACGTTGAGGATCTTGCCGCGCAGGGGCAACACAGCCTGAAAGCGCCGGTCGCGGCCCTGCTTGGCAGTTCCGCCGGCCGAATCGCCCTCGACGATGTAGAGTTCGCAGCGGGCCGGGTTGGTATCGGAGCAATCGGCGAGCTTGCCGGGCAGCGAGAAGCCCTCCATCGCGCTCTTGCGCGCCGTCTCCTTCACTTTCTGCACCGCCAGGCGCGTGCGCGCGGCGGCCAGGGTCTTCTCGATGATGCGCCGCGCCTCGCTCGGGTTCTCGTCGAGCCAGGCGGCGAAGGCATCGTTCAGCACCGTGGCAACCGCCCCGGCAGCCTCCGGGCTGACCAGTTTTTCCTTGGTCTGGGAGCTGAACAGCGGGTCCTTCAGCTTCACGCTGATCACCGCCGTCAGGCCCTCGCGCACGTCATCGCCGGTCAGGTTGGCCTCGTTCTCCTTGAGGATGTTCTTGGAGCGGGCGTAGGTATTGATGATGCGCGTCAGGGCCGTGCGGAAGCCCGAGAGGTGCGCCCCGCCATCGGTGTTATTGATGTTGTTGGCAAAGGCGTAGATCGAGTCGGTATCGTAGGTGTCGGTGTACTGCATCGCCACCTCGACGGCCACATCGTTGACGGTGCGATCGGCGTAGAAGGGCTGCTTGTGCAGCGGCGTTTTGTCTTTGTTCAGGTGGCGCACGTAGGAGACGATGCCGCCCTCGAAGTAAAAATTCAGCTCCTGGTTGTCGCGCCGATCTTCAAACTTGAAATGCAGGCCCTTGGTGAGGTAGGCCATCTCGCGAAAGCGCTGGGCCAGGGCCCTGAAGTTATAGTCAATGCCATCTTTGAAAATCGTCACATCAGGCTTGAAGTGGATCGTCGTGCCGGTGCCCTCAGCCGGGCCAACGGCGCGCACCTCGGCGAGCGGCTTGCCGGCGCGGTACTCCTGCACCCAGAGCTGCCCGTGCCGGCGCACCTCGGCGCGCATCCACTCCGAAAGGGCGTTCACCACCGACAGGCCCACCCCGTGCAGCCCTGAGGAGACCTTGTAGCCGCCGTCACCGAACTTGCCCCCGGCGTGCAGCTCGGTAGCTGCCAGTTGCAGCGCCGAGACGCGGTACTTCGGGTGGATGTCCACCGGAATGCCACGCCCGTTGTCGGTGACGCGCACCGAGCCGTCTTCAAAAATTGTTATCTCAATCCGGCTGGCGTAGCCGGCGAGGGCCTCGTCAACCGAGTTATCCACCACCTCTTTGATCATATGGTGCAGGCCGTTGATGTCGGTCGGGCCGATGTACATGCCAGGCCGCTTCCGTACCGCATCAAGGCCCTCAAGGACGGTGATCTGGCTCGCGTCGTAGCTCTGAGCTTGGGGAGCGTTGGTGTGCTCGTTGTTCATCGTCGGTTCTTTCTTCCACGGAGAGGCCGCGCCTGCCGGACCGAACGGCCCTCCGAGGCATTGTGATGCTCAAGCTGGCCCCCTCGCAACCTTATTATTATACCACACGCGGGCAGCCCTTGTCGTGTCCTTTAGCACACATGAGCTATTCTGGCCTTCGCAGCAACGCGGCGTCGCGCCTCCCTTTGCAGGAAGCGGGGCAGGGCGAAGCTGCCGCCTCTCGCTGCCGGCTTTACAGAATATCCGAGCCAACGTGGCTTGTACCGCATTGGAACGCCCCCGCGCACGGCTCTGGTCTCCCCGCTTCGACAGGCTCAGCGCAGGCGCTCCAGCGAAGCTGGAGCGGGGGAGGGGGTGAGGACCAACCAGCGCATCCTCACGCCATCACGCCCGTCGGCGCCCATACGTTCTGTCCGTCCTCAAACGCTGCCGGCCCGAGGCCAGCGCCTCACGCCCGGCGTTCGGTTGTCTCACCTATCGGAACACGGGAAGGCGGGCGCTGCTCCGGTCGCAGGGGACGAAAGCCCTCGCCGATCACTTCGTTCGCGTCGCTGATCACCATAAAGGCGTGCGGATCGGTGCTGGCGACGACGGCCTTCAACGTGCTGACCTCGGAGCGGTTGATGATGCAGAGCAGAATGGCGTGGCTCGCGCCGGTATAGCCGCCGACGCCTTCGAGCCGCGTGACGCCTCGCCCCAGATCGTAGAGCAGGGCGCGGACAATGCCCTCGGGTCGGTCGGTAATGATCAGCGCCTGCCGCGCGCCCCGTCCTGCCGAGAGCACGAAATCAACCGTGCGGCTGCTGATGAAGGCCACCAGCAGGGCGTAGAGCACCTTCTCGGGGCCGTAGGCGAACAGGCCCGCGCTGAAGACCAGCACGTCGCAGACCAGCAGCACGCGGCCTGGCTGCACCCCGGTGGCCGTCTCGACCAGCCGGGCGATGATGTCGGTACCCCCGGCGGTGCCGCGCGCGCGCAGGATCAACCCCAACCCCAGGCCGTCGAGCAGACCGCCGTAGAGGCTGTAGAGCAGAGGATCGCTCGTGACAGGCCGGGCATAGGGCGCCAGCGCGTCAATCGCCACCGACATCACCACCAGGGCATACACGGTGCGCACGCCGAAGACGAATCCCCCCAGGCGGCGCCAGCCGAGGATCAGCAGCGGCACGTTGATGGCCAGAACGATCGCGCCAACAGGCGTGCCGAGGTAGGTGCCCAGGAGTTGCGCCACTCCCGTCACGCCACCGGCAATCACGTCGTTCGGTACCAGAAAGACCCGCACCGCGAGCGCGACCAGCAGCGCGCCCAGGGTGATCATGGCGTAATGGGTCAACGCCGTCAGCGCGCGCCGCGCGCGCAGGTTGAGTTTGATCCGCATGGCGCTCCTCTTTCACGTGCATACAGGGGAAACCGGGTTTCCCCACGCCCCTCCCTGAGGGCAGGTCTGGGCGGGCGCAGCCCTCCCGGGAATAACCATTTTCATACTGGTGTGAACATATGGGGAAACCGGGTTTCCCCATGCCCCTGCCTATCGGGAGCCAGGCGACCGCAACAGCGGTTGGGGTTTGAGGAAACCGGATTTTCCCAGCCCCCCTGCCTGCCGGAGTGGCATGCCCTCTGCATCGGACGGGTCTGGGTCGGCGCAGCCCTCCCACCAGAATACACGCCATCCTCGTCGCGAGGGTGTATAATACAACGTATAACATGACCCGGGGATCGCTATGCTCACCTACGAGAACTTTGTCTCGGTGCTGCTCGGCGCCATCGAGCGAACAGGTCTCAACATCGCCTATACCCAGGAGTTGCTCGATACGCACGCCCTCGGGCGCAGCCTGAGCATAACCTGTCTGCCCGACGGGGTGGTGGACGACAGCGGGCCGCAGGAGCCGCCGTTGCGCGCGGTGATCGCCTTTCGCTGGTCGCCGGAGTTCACCGTGTTCTCGTTGCGTGGCGCCGATTCGCTCGATGGCATCGAGCGCTATGTGGACGAACGCCTCTTCGCCCAGGCCCGTGGCGGTCCCTCGCTCGACGTGGAAGTGGTCTACCATCTGCCGGTCAATGGCGCGACGCAGATCGAACCGCGCGACCTGCCGGCAATTGCCCAGGCGCTCCAACAACTTCACGCGATGCTGGTAGACGATGAGGATGTGTTGCGGGTTGATGGCACACTGTCCTTCGATCCTGGCGGCGCGCCGCATGTGCAGTCACTGGTGGCGGTGCGGCTCTGGAGCCTCGACGAGGCGCTCTACGATGCCGATCTGCTGGCGATCACCTTCGAGGAGTTGTGCGCCGAGTTGCAGGCAATGCTCCAGGTGCTCTACAATCAGTACGGCTCGCGTTCCGACGCTGATCAGGGCAGTGCTGATGGTTCGCCTCCCGACCGGCGCTACCTCAAGCCCCCCACGGCCTGATTGCCCCGCCTCGCCACCCCTGATAGCCCTATGGCCCCCCTCTTCTCATCCCAGGCCCTTGCGGCCCTGACGACCCCGGGCGTCACTGAACGCTGGATGGCCGTACAGGAGCGCCTGCACCCCATCCTGGCGGCGCTGGCCGAGCAGGTGCGCGCGGCAGCGCTGCGCCGCTATCCCCGCCAGTGGCCGCTCTACGAGATCAGCTTCAAGAGCCAGCGCTACCTGCACCGGGGCCGGGGTCAACGCGACCCGATTGAAGATTACTGGGTCGCCTTCGACCGGCCGCCACGCGGCGCCGGGGTGCTGGTGGCCCTGAGCGCCGCTGACCGTGCCGTGCTGGTGGGCCTGCAACTCTGGCGCGCCCGCAAAGAGGACCTCGGGCGGCTCTGGGCCGCCGCCCCCGCCGTCTGGCAGCTCCTGGTCGAGCGCATCGCCCGTGAGGGGCAGGCGCGCTTCGCCGCCCCCGAAGGCCCGGCCTCCGACCTGTGGATTGAACGCTACCTCGGCGCGCGCAACGCTGGCTACCTCTGGGCCGGCTTTGTCTATCCATGGTCGGACCTGCCCGACGATCTCGAACAGCGCATCGTGGCCGATGTGCTCGATCTGCTGCCGCTGAACGAGGCGTTGATGGAGCAGGCTGAAGCGGGCGAGGCTCTCCCCGCCGCGCGACTCCGCGAGCGTCCGGTCAATTATGTCGCTCAGGGCATGCCCTCCATCGAGGTCATCGCTGAGCGCATTCGTTCCCGCGGGTTCCGCATCGGCGACCTGCCCCTGCGCGCCTACCACGTCGCCCTCCAGACCCGCCCGCTGGTCATTCTTGCCGGCATCAGCGGCGCCGGCAAAACGCGCCTGACCCGTCTCTACGCCGATGCTGTCTATGATGTGCCGCCGGGCCGCGAGAATCCGTACTACCTGGTGGTGGCCGTGCAACCCGACTGGCACAATGCCCACGACCTGCTGGGCTACTACCATACGCTGACCGGGGTGTACCATCCTACGCCGTTCCTGCGCTTCCTGTTGCAGGCCGCCGCTGATCCTCAGCAGTCCTACTATGTTTGCCTCGATGAGTTGAACCTGGCCCGCCCGGAGTACTACCTTGCGCCGATCCTCTCGGCAATGGAAACAGCCGAGGCTACCCTTGACCTGGGCAGCCCCCTCGCCGAAACGCCGCTGGCCGGCGGCGGCGTGCTCCAGAATCCCGTGCGGCTGCCAGTCAACCTGCGTATCATCGGCACGGTGAACGTTGATGAAAGCACCTTTGCCCTGAGCGACAAACTGCTCGATCGGGCCAATCTGATCGAGTTGACCGAGGTGGACCTGGCCGGGTTTCGGGCGGCCCACGGCGGCGCCGTGGACGAACAGGCCTGGCAAACGCTCGTGGCGGTACACGCCCTGGCGACGGAAGCCGGTCATCCCTTCGGCTATCGGACGCTGACCGAGATCCTGCGTTTCCTGGAGCAGGCCGCGGGCGCCCTCACCCCGGCGCAGGCCCTCGACGCGCAGATCAAACAGAAAGTGCTCCCGCGCCTCCGCGGCGAGGATAATCCCCGGCTGCGCCGCGCTCTCACCGGCCTGCTCAGCCTGACCCTGGGGCTTGCGCCGCAGGAGTGGGGGCGCGCCGCCCAGGTTACCCCTGAACACCTGTCCGCTGCGCCCTTCCCCGAGAGTGCCGCCAAACTGCGCCGTATGCTCGAACGCCTCGACCAGGACGGGGTTACCGATTTTTATGCCTGAATACTGAGGTGAACATAGCCCGCCAGCGGGGAGGGTTTGGGAGGGCGCAGCCCTCCCAGCGAACAACCCGCCCGCGGGAGGGTTTGGGAGGGCGAAGCCCTCCCAGGAAAAAACCATTTTCATTTTGTCGTTGTGCCGCGCAGCCGCGTAGACGGCTGAAGTGAACATATGGGGAAACCGGGTTTCCCCGTACCCCCGCCCACGGGGTGGGAAGCCCTCCCTACCGGGTGGGGGCGATGCCTCCAGGGCGACACATCGTTCGCCCTCGCCTATGCCTGGCCCGCAATGCGCATCACCGCAATGCAGGTGACCGCTGCCGGTTCCCGGCCCACTTCCTGCCAGGTGCGCCCGCGGTCCTCGGAGCGGAGCACCTGCCCCGCGCTCGTACCTGCCCAGATGTAGTCCATATGATAACTGGCGGGGGCCAGCGTCTGCACCTGGCCATCAAGGCCACCCTCGACCACGGCCTCGCTCCAGGTTACGCCGCCGTCCTCGCTGCGGGCAAGGCTGGCCCCACCGGCGCGGGCAGCGATCAGCGTCTCCTGCTTACCGGCCAGGAGGGCCAGCGCGCTGGCGTCGGGGGCGGGCGGTTCGCTGCCACGCCACTGCGCCGGCCCCTGGGCGGTATGGATCAGCGGCGCGGACCCTTTGAGCAGCGCCTGCAACCCCTCGGCATCGGCAGGGGCAGCGGGCGACCACGACTGCCCGCCGTCGGTGGTGCGCAGGGGCGGGCCATCGTCCACCACGGCCACCAGGTTCAGCGCATCGGCGGCGAGCAGGCCGCGAATGGCCTGACCGTCCAGCACCCGGCCCACCCGTCGCCAGCGCCCCGTGCCCCCCGGGTCACTGTAGATTGCCAGTCCTTCAGTTGTGCCCACGTAGACGATGCTGGCCCTGGCCATCGTTGTTGCTCCCTCTGCTGCTTCTGGCTTGTCAACCCGGCGGTGATGGATAGTCGCCCTCTTCCGCTGCGTCTATCACTATCGAAAAGGGTAACGTCCGCGCGCATACGCCTCGCGCCCCGGCCAGCGATGCGGTTCTTGCGCCCCCGTTCGTCGCGGGCGACGGCGCCGCGCGGCAAGAGGCTCCCGGCTGGCAGGATAGCACCCTCGCTGGCTTCCCGCAAGCTCCCGGATCTCTGGTTATTTATGCTATCCTATTCATACTGGTTCTACGGCTACCCCCGTCTGTCTATCCCGGGAGTGACACGGAAGCGTGCGCCGTCACGCCGGCCCGCTGTACCCGCGAGGTTCCCGGATGCAACCGGATAGTTCAGCCGTCCGGGTTGGCCGATGGTCGAAGGGCGCCGCGTTGAGCCGCGTGGCGCAGTGTGACAAGGAGAGAGGCATGCGACGAATCGTGCTTGTGGCTCTGGTGAGCCTGCTGCTCGGCATCCTGGCGGCCTGTGGCGGCGCCCCGTCCACTTCAACCGCCCCGACAAACGCCCCGGCCGGTGGTGGCGCTGCGGTCGAACCTACCGCGGCCCCTTCCACGGCCACCGGCGCCCTGCCCGACCTGGGCGGGCGCCAGATCACCATAGCCGTCGAGAACGCCTACCCGCCGTTCAACTACATCAACCCCGAAACCGGCAAGGGCGAGGGTTGGGACTATGATGCCTGGAACGAGATCTGCCGCCTGCTCAACTGTGTGCCCGTGTACCAGGAGGCCTCCTGGGAAGGCATGATCCAGGCTGTCGCCAACGGGCAGTTCGACGCCGCTGCCGACGGCATCACCATCACCGAGGAACGCGCCAAACAGGTTGACTTCTCCGATGGCTACATCCAGGTGGCCCAGCGCCTGATGGCGCGCGTGGACGAGACTCGCTTCAGTAGTATGGACGAGTTTGTCGCCAACGAAACCCTGCGCCTCGGCACCCAGACCGGAACGACAAACTACGAAACTGCCGCGCGCCTGCTGCCTGAAGCGCGTATCCAGGCCTTCGAGCAGTTCCCCTTCGCCGTGGCGGCGCTGATCAACGGTGACGTGGACGGGGTGATCATTGACGAAACCGCCGGCCAGGGTTACGTCGGCGCCAACGCCGAAAAGGTCAAACTGGTCGGTGAGCCGATCTCCAGCGACCAGTTGGGCTTCATCTTCCCCAAAGGCAGCGACCTGGTCGAGCCGGTCAATCTGGCCCTGGCCGAGATGCGGCGCAGCGGCAAGCTCGATGAGCTGGCGCAGAAATACTTCAGCGCAGAGTTCAAGCTGCCGGGCAGCTGACTGCTCCCCGGCGGGGAGGGTTTGGGAGGGCGTAGCCCTCCCAAAAATAAACCTTAGACCCCCGTTTCCCCACCTGCTCAGCAATGGAAGGACCCGGCGCCAATGGCGATAGAACACGACCAGATCATCTCCTCGAGACCGGCCGTGACCTGGCGCACCGGCCTGGCGCAGTTTCCGTGGTGGTTGCTGATCATTCTCGCGATCATCAGCGCCATGGCCCTGCGGATCATTTTCGATCCAATTTATCGTGACATCTTTACCACCATTCTGCAAGGTTTAGGGGTCACGCTCTACGTCACCGCAGTCTCGTTTAGCCTGTCGCTGCTCCTGGGCCTCGTCCTGGGCCTGGGGCGCGTGGCGAAGAACCCGCTGCTACGCAACCTGGCGATTACCTACATCGAGTTCATCCGCGGCGTGCCGATGCTGGTGTTGATCTTCACCATCTCGTTTGCTGTGGTGCCGCTGGTGGCGCGCACCTTTGGCCTGCCGAACAACGCCGTCTCCCTCACCACGCGGGCGATCATCGCCCTGGTGTTGATCTACGGCGCCTATATCGCCGAGATCTTTCGCGCCGGGATCGAGTCGATCGGGCGCGGCCAGATGGAGGCCGCGCGCTCGCTGGGCATGTCCCACGTCCAGGCCATGCGCTACGTAATCCTGCCCCAGGCTGTTCGCAATGTGCTCCCGGCCCTTGGCAACGACCTGATCGCCATGCTCAAAGACTCCTCGCTGGTCTCCGTCCTCGGCGTGCGCGAGATGACCCAGGTGGCGCGCCTCTCGGTGAGCACCAGTTTTCGCTACGAAGAGACCTATTTTATTCTCACCCTGTTCTATCTGACTTTGACCCTGATTCTCTCATTGCTCTTGCAGGTGTTGCAGCGTCGCATGCGCGCGAAGGGGTAGTTCGATGAGCCAGCCGGCCAATCAACCCATGATTCTTATCGAGAATGTGAGTAAATACTTTGGTTCGTTTCGCGCCCTTGATAGCGTCAATTTGCGTGTTGAAGCCGGTGAGGTGCTCATGATCATCGGCCCCTCAGGCTCGGGCAAATCCACCCTGCTGCGCTGCATCAACCACCTGGAGACGCCCGATGCGGGCCGGATCGTGGTTGATGGCATCACCGTGAACAACAACGAGGCCCACATTAACGCCGTGCGCGCCGAGGTGGGCATGGTCTTCCAACGCTTCGAGTTATTCCCGCACCTGACGGTGCTGGAGAATATCTGCCTGGCGCAGCAGAAGGTGCGGCGCCGCTCCCGTCAGGAAAGCGAGCAAATCGCCTGGCAGTTGCTTGAGAAGGTCGGCATTCCTGAGCAGGCCCACAAGCACCCTGGCCAGCTCTCAGGCGGACAGCAGCAGCGTGTGGCGATTGCCCGCTCACTGGCTATGCAACCGAAGATTATGCTCTTCGACGAGCCGACCTCGGCCCTTGATCCGGAGATGATTAAAGAGGTCCTTGACGTCATGCTGGCCCTCGCCGCCGAGGGGATGACCATGGTGGTCGTGTCGCACGAAATGGGTTTTGCCCGTAATGCGGCCAACCGGGTGGTGTTCATGGACCAGGGCCGCATCATCGAACAGGGGCCGCCTGAGGCGATCTTCGGCGATCCGCAGCATGAGCGCACGAAGCTCTTTCTGTCGCGGATTCTGCATTGATGTTCCCGGGCGGGCTGCGCCCTCCCAAACCTTCCCCACAGGGAGGGGCTTGGGGAAACCCGGTTTCCCCATTCCGCAACCGCTGTTGGGAGCGGCTGGCGCCCCCGCAGGCAGGGGTGCGGTTCGACAGGCTCACCGCAGGTGGGGAAACCTGATTTCCCCATATGTTCACATCAGGCGTCTCTATGCCAGGCGGCCCAGCAGGGCAAAGGCCGTCGCCAGCATCCCCGCGCTCCCCACGAGCTGCCCGATGCTCCAGAAGCCCAGGCTATCCCAGGCCCCCCGGTCGTGCCAGGCGCCCTGGAGCACGCGGTAGGCCAGCCAGGCGGCGATGGGCAGCGTGGCCAGAGGCGCCAGCGCTGCCGGCCAGGGCAACCCCGCGATTGCCAGCACCGGCAGGCTGCCATAGGCCAGCCCCAGCGCCAGCAGGTAGAGTCGCGCCGCCCGCGTCGGCCCGACCCGCACCACCAGCGTGCGCTTGCCTACCGCCGCGTCGCCCGCCGCATCGGGCGCGTTGACCGCCACCAGCATCGCGAATTGCAACAGACAGAGCGGGATGATCGCCAGGAGCGCCGCTCCGCCGATGACGCCCGTCTGCGCCTGGTAGCCCGCCAGCGCCGTCAATCCGGGCACGATGATCGCGCCCGTCACCTCTCCCAGCGCTCGCCGATGGAGAAACAGCGGCGGCCCGCTGTAGACCCAGGCCAGCCCGATCGCCACCACGAGCAGGGTCAGCGTGGCGCCCGGCGCCGGCGAAGCCAGCGCCGTCAGCGGCGCCAGGATCAGCGCCAGCGCGCCGAAGCTTACCGCCGCCGCCAGCGCTGTGTGCGCCGGCAACCGACCCTCCGCCAGCACCCGGCTCCCACCTGACCACTGAGTTGGCGTCGCGTTGGCCCGGTCGGCCTCAAGATCGAAGTAGTCGTTGCAGTAGTGGTTCATCAACTGGGCCGTCGCCACCGTCAGCAACCCCAGGATTGCCGCGCGCGCATTGAACGGCGCCCCGCCGTACCCGGCAATGGCTACCCCCAGCCCGTAGAAGATCGCTCCCCCGATCAGGTGCAACGGACGCCCCAGAGCCGCAAAGTCAGCCGCGCGGGTTAGCAAGTTGCCAGTGCTCATATGCTCGTCCGGGTCAATTCATACATACTCAAGACCCCGAACTCCAGATAGAACATGCCCCAGAGAAACATATAGAACGAGGCGACCGAGCGGCGTTGTTGCAGGTCAACCCGCATGCTCATAAACCAGAAGACGACGATCAGCGCCGCATGGCTGAGCAGCAGAAACAGCGCGTCGCCCCGGGGCAGCCCCGCCAGCGCCAGCCCGATCGGCAGGGCGTAGCACAGCGTCAGCACCGCCCGTCCCAGGTTCAGCGCGCGGCGCGGCCCCAGACGGGTGGTGAAGGTCTCAATCTGGTGCAGACGATCGCCCTCACTGTCAGGAATGTCCTTGTAGATGGCGATCACCAGCCCGAAGCCGAAGAAGAACAGCCCCAGCATTGCCAGCGTCGCCAGCGGCATGCCGCTCTGAAAGATCTGCTGGTAGTGCAGGGCCAGCCCCAGGTTGGCGATCACTCCCCGCGCGATGGCGATGCTCAACGCTGCGGCCACCGGGAAGCGCTTGAGCCGCAGCGGCGGCAGCGAGTAGGCGCTGCCGATGAGCATGATCAGCGCCACCGTGAGCAACAGAAATGGCCCGCTGAGCCAGGCCAGCAATACACTCGCCCCTGCCGCCCCGAGGGTCAGCAGCCGCCCCTCCTCCCGGGTCAGCGCGCCCGCCGCTACCGGCAGCCAGGGCTTGTTCACCCGGTCAATCGCCACATCGGTGAGCTGATTCAGGCCTACCACGTACAGATTCAGCGTCAGACAGGTCGCCAGCGTCAGCGCGATGACGGTCAACGCCTGGGGGGTCGCCGTCCACCCGACCACAATCAGAAAAATGGTTATCACCTGAACGGTTGTCGCAACTACCGTGTGCGGCCGGGCGAAACCGATCAGTGTTTTCAGTGCACGCATAGTGTTCCTTGTTCTTACTGTCGCCCATGATTCCATCATACCAGTCATCTGCGCGGCTGCGCCACCCGGAATCGAGATGAAAACGGGTATCCCCAACAGGGTGTAGCGGTCGCAGCGCTCTCTCGTGTCGCCCTGCTTCCCCGCCCCCTTCTGGAGGGAACATCCGGGGCGGACAGAACATCCTGGCCAGAGCAGCTTTTGCCGCATTGGAAAGCCCTCGCGCTCGGCTCCGGTCTCCCCGCTCCAGCGAAGCTGGAGCGGGGAGCAGGCTGCCCTCGCCCCCCGCTCGACCGTAGGTTTTGAGGGCGGACAGCACATCCGAGCCAACGTGGCTTGTACCGCATGGGAACGCCTCCGCGCACGGCTCTGGTCTCCCCTCTCCAGCGAAGCTGGAGAGGGGGAGGGGGTGAGGACCAACTAGCGCATCCCAACGCCAGAACCCTCAAGGTGCGGGAGGGTGAGGACCTGCCCGCCCCTGAGCGCCAGCAAGCCTCCGGAGCCCAGCCCCTCCTCCAGGCAGATGAGCCGCCTGGTTTCACTGTGGTAGCGAGCAGGAAGTATCTTATACATCCCTTGCATACCGGCCTCGCTGTGCACCGGATTTGAGGGGTCCTGGCTTCGAGTGAGCCGTGCATCTGAGCGTTGTTCGATCGCAGAACATTCTCTACCTTTGGAGAGGTAAAAAAACTACAGCCTGTAGTTACGATAGCCAGTATGAACGCCGACCCGCTATGTCGCCCTCGGTCACGTCTGCCGATGGCTGCGGCGTTCAGATTTGAGACTCAGCATTGTTAGTGCGAAGGACCATCTGCCATGCATCGCCGCCCGTTCTCTCGTCTCGTTGTTGCGCTGGCCGCGATTGCCACGCTCCTCCTCAGCTCCCTGCCGGTTCGTTCCGCCCTTGCCCAATCGGGCGCCGTGCCCCAGGTTACGCTGGATGCGCCTGCCGAGGCGCTGATTGGTCAGCCGTTCACGTTCAGCGTCGCCTTCGATAACACCAGCCCGACTCAGACCGGCTACGGCCCGTTCATTGATTTGATCTTCCCCTCCACCGGCGCCGATGGGGACGATGGGATCACCTTTCTCGACGCCACTTACCTCGGCCTGCCTGTCACCACTACGACGCTGGTGTTCGATGCCGATGGCTGCGTGCCGCATCCCTATGCCCGCCTTACCGATGGGAGCATGCAGCAGGTCTGTGGAACAACCGGGGATACCCTTGTGGTGCTCCAGTTGCCCTTCGGTTCATTCACCCCGGAGCAGCCTCCCGTGGAGATCAGCGTGCGCGCCGTGATCAGCCCTCTGGCCGATCTGGGCACGCCGCTGCCGATCTTCGCCCGCGCCGGCTTCCAGTTCGGCAACGATCCCCTCGATAACTGGTGCTGCGATCAGGTGCTCCTGAACCCGGTCAACCCCAATGCGCCTGCCTGGCCCAATCAGCCGGTGACGCCGACGCTCTTCTCGCTCCGCAAGACCTATCTCGGCCCCGAAAACGAAACCGCGACCGGCCCCAATTTCCCGCGCCAGTACCGTATTGATGTTGATGTAGCCGATGGCCAGACCGTCACTGATCTGGAGATCAGTGATATCCTCCCGCCCCAGATGCAGTTCGTCTCGCTCGATGCGGTCCTGGTCAACGGCAGCCCGGCTGCGAGCATTGCCGTGAGCACGCCGTCTACCACTACGCCTGGCGGGGTTCTTACCCGGCGTATTGCCTCGGTCACCGGCACTACCTCCAGCGCCGACGCGAGCATGATCTTCACCTTCTACGTGCCGCGCCTCGATGCCGCCGCTGCGCCTGTGCTCAACCCCGCCACTGGCGCGCCGCGCGCGCTGGAGAATAACGCCAGCGCCACTGCCACCTGGACGCCGGTTGACCCCCGTGACCCGCCAGCGCCGATCAGCGCCTCCGCCGGTGTGCCCGGCCATACTCTTGCCGCCCGTTCGATTGCTACCCAGAAGGGCGTCGCCGTGGTGAACAATGTCGGCGCTGCCGGCCCCACCCCCGGCGATACGCTGGAGTACACCATTGAGGTGCAGATTTCTGACTTTTTCGCCTTCAATCAGGTGACCCTGGCCGATGTGCTGTCCGATGGGCAACGCTTCGATCCTTCGTTCGCGCCCACGCTCCAGGTGAATGGCAATGGCTTTGTCGCCACGACCGCTCCATTCGCCGCCGCCAATTACACGGTTACGCCGAACTATACGCCCGACTCGCCCGCGCCCAATGATGGCACGACAACTATCCAGTTCCGCATCTCCGATGAGCTGATCACCCGCGGTCAGAGTGGCAACCTGCCCGGCGGCTGTGTGCCCGCCGCTGGCACCGGCGGCCCTGCTCCCAACTGCGGTAGCTACAACGATGGCCCCACCACTGCCCGCGTCGTCTTCCGGGCCGTTATCCAGGAAGATTTCAGCGATGATTTCCCATCTGGAGACCAGAGTGTAGATGAGGGTGATGCGCTCAGCAATCAGGTGACGGTGACCGGCGCGCTGCTGAATGTGGCCAATCTCACCGCCACGGGCGTGACCATCGGCGACGGGAGCGCCGCCGGGGTCGGCATCGGTCGTGGCGCCCTCAGCAAGACGATCTACGCCCTCAACGGCAACACCACCCTCCCCGACCCGGTACAACTGGCGCCCGGCGATACGGTGACGTATCGCCTTCAGTTGACTCTGCCTACCAGCGATGCTGAGAATCTGCGTCTGGTGGACTATCTGCCGCTGCCGATTTTCCCGGTGAACGCGTTTACCTTTGACCCGAATATTGCCGGCAGCATCCCCCCGGTCAACACCGCCACCTACGGCCCCGCCGACACCTGGCGCGCTCGCTTTCCCGTCGCCAGTGTGCCGCATCCCACGGTCAGCGTCAGCACGCTCGGTAACTCGGTCAGTTTTGACTTTGGCACGTTCGACGACCCCCAGTCGCTCCCCAGCCGCATTGACCTGCTGCTGACCGTCCAGGCCAGTGACCGGCCCACCGCCGACCGGCTCCTGCTCACCAACCAGGTGCGCCGGATCGCCGGATCCACCGGTCTGGCGCAGACTACCGATGACGCCATTGTGCAGGTGCTGATGACCCAGCCGGTGCTGCGGATCAGCAAGGGTGTGACCGGTAGCACCAACCCCGGCGCGCTGCTTAACCCACCTGCCCCTGGCCCCGTCAGCTTTGCGCCTCCCGGCGCCGCGGGCGCCCCCTTCAGCGGCACGATCAGCTCCAACGGGCTGGAAGCGACGCCGGTGGATAGCAATGTCGCCGGGGTAGATGCCAACGACCTGGTCAGCTTCGCGATTGTGATCGAGAACCGCGGCTCGGGTACTCGCGGCGCGTATGATATTGCCATTACTGACATCCTTCCCCCCGGGCTGATCATCCCCACCGGCGGCGCGGGCCTCAACCTGAAGGTCTACAACGGCGCCGGAACCCCTGTTCCCTTCACCTACCTCGGCGGCGGCGCCCCGGGTGACGAGGACGACCTGTTCAACAACGGCATCCAGTTGATTGATACCAGTCTCGGCGCATGCCAGCGCTACCATCCCAGCGATGGCTCCAACATCATCGTGATCACCTACGACCTCCAGGTGGACCCGAATGTGGCGCCGGGGCAGGTAATTCTCAACCGCGGCACGCTGACCGGCTACGCCGGCGACGAGGGAGGCACGAACCACGTTGACCCCGCCGGCCCGCCCTTCGACCAGGCCGCGGTGACTGCCGCAACACCCCAGCTCACCAAGAGCATTGTTGCCACCTCCGAGGCCCACACCACCGAAGCCGACACGCCGCGCCCGGTGGCAATCGGCGAGATTGTGCGCTACCGCCTGGCTCTGCGCGTGCCCGAGGGCCGCTGGGACAATGCCCAGATCCAGGATCGCCTGCCCAATGGTTTGCAGTTCCTCAACGATAATACGGCCAGAGCAGCGCTGATCAGCAATGGCGCCGGCCTGACCTCCAACACGCTAACCGGCCCCGGTCTCGCCATCACCGGCGCGGCTCCAGCCACGCCCACCTTCGTGCTGCCCGACGCTGCTGTGTCGGCCAGCGCCACTGCCAATGACGATACCTACAGCTCAGGCGGCGACGTCTTCTTCACCCTGGGCGCCCTGACCAACGCCGACAATGACCCCGACGACGAGTATGTGGTCGTCGAGTTCAACGCCCTGGTCACCAATGATTTCGCCAATGTGCAGGCCGGCAATACGCTGAACAACGACTTCATCGCCTACCGCAACGGTACCCCGATCACCCAGCCCGGCGGCGGCCAGCCGCTTGCCTCGAACAGCGTTGCCGTGCGCGTGCTGGAGCCGGGCCATACCCTGACCAAAACCAGGTCTCCGGCTACCGGCGATGCCGGCGATACCATCAACTACACTGTCACCTACACCAACCCGGCGGGCGCGAACGCCACTGATGCCTTCGAGGTGCGCATTCGCGACGTGGTGCCCGGCAGCCTGACCCTGAACACCACCAGCGTCAATGTGACCCTCGGTGGCGGGGCCAGCGGGACAACGAATGGCAGCGTGGGCAATACGGTCGAGGTGATCGTTAACCGTGTTCCACCCGGCGGCACGGTGCAGGTGACCTACAGCGTCACGGTAAGCACCGGCGTCAGCCCTGGCCAGAACATCACCAACACGGCCCAGGTGACCTACACCAGCCTGCCCGGCCCCAACGGCACCACCGGCAACGAGACCGGCTCGACGACCCCCGGCGCATCCGGCGGCTCCACCGGCGAGCGCGACGGTTCCGGCGGAGGCAACGACTATGCCGGTAGCGCCTCGGCGACGCTCACGGTCATTACCCCCGAGCCGACCAAGAGCATCGTTACCACCTCCGAGGCCCATACGCCCGAAACGGGCACGCAGCGCCAGGTGGCGATCGGCGAGATCGTGCGCTTCCGTCTGGCGGTGCGCCTTGCCGAGGGAACCGCAACCAACTTCCAGCTTCGCGATAATCTGCCCAATGGCCTGACCTTCCTCAACGACGGCACCGCGCGGGTGGCCTTCGTGGCCAACCAGGGCGGGATCAGCTCGACCACCATCACCACGGCCCTGCCCGGCTGTAGCAACCTGAACGTGACCGGCAATAGCGCCACCCTGGCGGACCTGCCCTCCAGCAGTGTCACCTGCCCGCTGCCCGCGAGCGCGATTAGCCCGGCCACGTTTGCTACCAGCACCGATCCGACCTTCAGCCTTGGCACGCTCACCAACAGCGACTCAGACGCTGATAGTGAGTTCGTCGTGGTTGAATTGAATGCCCTGGTGGATAACAGCACCGCTTCCGGTTTTGATGGCAATGATGCCGGAGAGACGCGTTCCAACACGTTCACGGTTCGGGTGAACGGCTCGAATATCGCGACCTCGAACGGCGTTACCCTGCGCATCGTCGAGCCCTCGCACACGCTGAACAAGCAGGTGCTGACCACTCCCGCCGATGCCGGCGACACGGTGACTTACCGCATTACGTACACCAACCCTGTCGGCGCAAACCGCACAACGGCCTTCGATGCGCGCCTGCGCGATCCGCTGCCCGCCGAACTGACGCTTAACCTCGCCAGCGTGAGCGTGACTCTGAGCGGCGGGGCCAGCGGGGTGACGAATACCAGCTTCGGCAACACGGTGGAGATCGTGGTTGACCAGATCCCGCCCGGCGGCGCGGTGACGGTTGAGTACAGCGCCACGGTGAACGCCGATGCGGTCAGCGGTCAGACGCTCACCAACACTGCCGATCTGACCTACACCAGCCTGCCCGGAACCAACGGCGCCACGAACAACCCCACCGGCTCGGTCACACCCGGCACGCCCGGCAGTGGCACCGGTGAGCGTGACGGTTCCGGCGGCAGGAATGGCTACCGGAGTTCCGCATCGGCCAGTGTGACCCTGGCAACCCCGACCATCGAGAAGCTGGCACCCACGCCGAACCAGTACACCATCGGCGAACTGGTCACCTTCGACCTGCGCGTCACCCTGCCCGAAGGCGTCACCCGGGGCCTGGTAGTGACCGATGACCTGCCTCCCGGCCTGGCTTTCGTTGGCTATTCCATTGTCACCGACGATGCCAATCTGGCCGCGCCCTACGCCGGTGACGTGGCCGGCCTCAGCGTAACCCGCAGCAGCCCTGCCGCCGTACCCGGGGCCAGCGGCGAGGACCTGGCGCTCACCTTCCCCGATGTGACCACGACCGACGACAACATTGCGAACAACAACGCCTTCCTGGTGCGCCTACAGGCCCGCGTGCTCAACGTTATCGGCAACCAGAACGGCGCGACCCTGACCAACACCGCCCGCCTCAGCTACACCAATCCCAACACGGGCAATACCGTGACGGTGGATGCCCCCGAGGCGCGAACAATCACCGTCGTCGAGCCGGTGCTGAGCGTCGCCAAGAGCATCCTCATCCCGCCCGACCCCGCCGACGCGGGCGGCGAGGCGACCTACCGGGTCGTCATCAGCCACGCTGCCGGCAGCGTCGGCGCGGCCTACGACGTGGTGGTGACCGACCCCATCCCGGCGGGGCTGATCAACCCGACGCTGGTGAACGTAAGCGCCGTCGGCATAGCGCCCCCATTGGCGGACATCAGCGACGGGGTGGTGCGCCTGCCCGTCAGCGGCAGCTTCGACCTGCCCCCCGGCGCCAGCGTGACCCTGGACTTCCGCGCCGAGATCGGCGGCGCGGTCAGCCCGGGCCAGACCATCACCAACCGCGCCAGCGCGGTGTGGAGCACCCTCGACGGCGATAGCCCCGACGAGCGCTCCGAGGGCGACGGCATTGCCGATGGCGACGAGTTGCTCAACAGCGGCGCGCTCAACGACTACGAGATCAACAGCAGCGCCAGCTTCACCATTGACCAGCCCGACCTGGTCAAGGCCCTGGTGGGCACCTCGGCGGCGCACACCACCGGCGCCAACGTGGCCATCGGCGAGATCGTAACCTACGAACTCGAAGTCGCGCTGCCCGAGGGCGTCACGCCGTCGCTCGCACTGGTGGACGACCTGCCCGCCGGGTTGGCCTTCATCCCTGGCTCAGTGACGGTGGACCTGAGCGGCTTCGACGGCACCGCCCCCACACCGACGGTGAGCGGCGGCGCCGGCAACGGCGACGATGTGACGATCAGCTTCGGCGCGATCAACGTCACCGTGGACAATGACCCTGCCAACAACCGCTTCCGTGTGCGCCTGCAAGCCCGTGTGCTCAACGTGCCTGGCAACAGCGGCCTCACCCCGCCCGGGCAGACCAGCCTGGTCAATCGCGCCAGCGTGCAGATCGGCGCCAACCCGCCGGTCACCAGCAACGAGGTGACCGTCACGGTGGTCGAGCCACGGCTGGAGTTGCAAAAGAGCTTCAGCACTGACCGCGCCTACGCCGGTCAGACCCTCGAGGTGACCCTGACCGTGACGAACACCGGCACGGCTGACGCCTTCGATGTGCTCATCCAGGACCTGCTGGACAGCGCCTTTGTGGATGTCCAGGAGGGAACGACACCCGCTGGATTCACCTATGACTCATACGACGATGGAGGTCTAACGGTGCGCTACAGCGATGGGAGCATCCCTGCCGGCGCGAGCCGCACCTTTACCTTCCGGGTCACGCTGGATGACCCGCTCGTTCCGGGCAATACGATTACCAACCTCGCGACGGGGTTTGCGAGCACTCTGCCCGGCAGCAGCGCGGGTGAGCGGAGTCTGAGCGCAACGAGCAACAGCGCAGCCCTGACAACCATCGGGGTTGACCTGGAGCTAACCAAGAGCGATGGGAACATTACAGCGACTCCCGGTTCGGTGATCGCCTATACCCTGACCTACAGCAACCCGGGCAACCAGGATGCCACCGGCGTGGTGATCACCGAGACCGTGCCGGCCAGCACCACCTTCAGCGCGGCGGTCAGCACGCTCAGCTGGAGTTGTGCTGAGGGCGCGCCTGCCGGCACCGTATGTACCTTCCCGGTGGGAAGCGTCGCCGCCGGGGCCAGTGGCAGCGTGACCTTCGCGGTGCGGGTCAACGCCACGCTGCCCGCGGGGGCGAACCTGGTCACCAATACGGCGAGCATCAGCGATGATGGCAGCAACGGCGCGGACCTGGATGTCACAGACAACGCTGCTAGCGATACCACGCCGCTCGATGCCGCGCCGGACCTGGAGCTGACCAAGGACGACGGCGGCGCTAGCGCTGAGCCGGGCGGCACGATTACCTACATCCTGAGCTATCGTAACGTTGGCAACCAGGACGCCAGCGGCGTGACCCTCAGCGAGACCGTGCCTGACTACACCACGTTCGACGCTGCCGCCAGCACCCCCGGCTGGAGTTGCGCTGACGGCGCGCCGGCGGGCGCGTCCTGCAGTTACACTGTCGGCGCCCTGGCGGCAGGAACCAGTGGAAGTGTGACCTTCGTCGTGCGGGTCATCAACCCCCTGCCGGCGAATGTGACCGAAGTGGTCAACGCTGCCCGCATCACCGATGATGGCAGCAATGGCGACGATCCAACCCCGGGCAACAACCAGGCCAGCGATAGCACGCCGCTTATTGCTGCGCCAGACCTGGAGATAACCAAGGACGACGGCGAGCAGTTTGTGTTGCCGGGCCAGACCCTCACCTACACCCTGCGCGTGCGCAACGTGGGCGACCGTGGCGCCACAGGGGTGGAGGTGCGCGACACGTTGCCCGCAGGTCTGAGCTTCGTGGCGGCCAGTGATAGCGGCACGGAGACGGGCGGCGTGGTTACGTGGCCGTCCTTTGACCTGCCTGCCGGCACGGAGATCACGCGTACTGTCACGGTGCAGGTCGCAGATCCCTTCGTTGACACGGTGGGAGCGATTGTGAACACCGCCACTGCGAGCGACGATGGGGCCAACGGCGCCGATTTGACGCCGGAGAACAACACGACCAGCGACACCAACTACGTGCGCCCCGATCTGGCGCTGACCAAGGACGACGGCGGCGCCAGCGCCGAGCCGGGCGGGCTGATTCGCTTCGTGCTCTCCTACACCAACACCGGCGGCATTGACGTCAGCGGGGTGACCCTGCGCGAAACGGTGCCGTTGCACACCAGTTTCGACGCAAGCCTTGCCGAGAACGCGGGCTGGACGTGCGCGCCGGACGGCAGTGCGGGCAGCGAGTGTGTCTACACGGTAGGCGCGCTCCCTGCCGGCGCATCGGGTGCAGTTAGCTTTGTGGTGCGGGTGAACAACCCGCTCCCGGCGGGAGTGAACGAGGTCGTCAACGCGGCGCGCATCAGCGACGACGGCGCGCGGGGCGCTGATCGCACCTCGTCAGACAACGATGCCAGTGACAGCACGCTGGTAGAGGCAGCCCCCGACTTGCAGGTGAGCAAGGACACCGGCGGCGCCTCGCCTGTGCCGGGGCGCCCGCTGGGCTACCGTCTGGAGTACCGCAACGTGGGTAACCAGGGCGCCACCGGCGTGGTGATCACCGAAACGGTGCCGGCCAACACCACCTTCAGTGCCACAGGCAGCACGCCCGGCTGGAGTTGCGCCGACGGCGCTCCGGCAGGCAGCACGTGTCGTCTCGATGTCGGCAGCCTGCCTGCGGGGGCCAGTGGCGCCGCAACCTTTACCGTCGTTGTGAGCAACCCGCTGCCGCCCGGCGCGACCGGGATTGTGAACACGGCCAGTATCAGCGATGATGGGGCCAATGGCAGCGATCCGACCCCTACCAACAACACCGCGACGGTGAACTCGCCCTTCAGCCCGACGGCGATCACCCTGCTGCACTTCAGCGCCACGCGCACCGACGAAGGCGTGGTGGTGCGCTGGATCACCGGGATCGAGATCGACACCGCCCGGTTCCGGCTCTACCGCAGCGAGAACCCGGCACGGGCCGACGCAATCCAGATCGCCGAGATCGTGAGCCGGGGCAGCGCAAGCGGCGGCGAAAGCTACCGCGTGGTTGACACAGGCGCCGAAGTGGGCCGCAACTACTGGTACTGGCTCGTGGAGGTGGAAGCAGATGGCGACGAGGCCACCTACGGCCCCGTCCGCCCTGCCGGCGGCCTCAGCGGAGGCTTACGGGTCTACCTGCCGCTCGTGCGGCGATGATGCCCGGACTTGCTGACGGGAGAGGTGGGAGGGCCACGCTCGCCCTCCCAGCTCCTGAGGTGAACATAGCCCGCCCGCGGGAGGGTGTGGGAGGGCGCAGCCCTCCCAGGAAATAACCCGCCAACGGGGAGGGTTTGGGAGGGCGCAGCCCTCCCAGGCAACACCCCACCTGCGGGGAGGGTTTGGGAGGGCGCAGCCCTCCCAGGCAACACCCCACCCGCGGGGAGGGTTTGGGAGGGCGCAGCCCTCCCAGGAAACAACCCGCCCGCGGGAGGATTTGGGAGGGCGCAGCCCTCCCAGGAAACAACCCG
>FWPV01005977.1_pt1 | contig 23789 bp, 12 predicted proteins | sample 2228371 | NCBI WGS metagenome assembly FWPV01 (sample SAMEA103939776, study PRJEB20133) | metagenome | reverse complement strand
GGTGCGGCGCTTGCCGGGGGTGCCGCAACCGTTCGCGGCGGCGCGGCCGCCGCAGGCGGAGCGTCGACGGTCTACAGCCTTGCTTCCATGGGGCAATCCGGAGCGGGCGGTGTCGCCGCAGGTCTGGGCGGCGTGGCCCGCGCGGCGGGTGCGGTCGCCGTCTCTCCGCTGAAACGCGCGACCGCCCGGGCCGCTGACAGTATCGGCTCCAGCTTCGCCTCAGGCGCGCGGGGCGGGTTCGGCGCCACCGGTGGATCGTCTTCGATGGGCACCGTTGCCGGGACATCGGAGGTCGCCGCTCCTGCGGCCAGCGCGGCCGGTGGTGTTCCCGCCTGGGCGCAGCGGATGCAGCGCAAGCAGGCCCTCAGCCAGGGCACCACGATGGCGGCCCATGCCATCCGTTCCGGCGACGGTCAGGGCGCCGGATCCACCATCAATCTTTCCGAGAGCAATCGCTGATGAACATCTTCAAGAGACCCAGCCCCCATTACGGGAAATCCCCGGAACCCGAGACGCCCTATCAGAAGGCCGCCCAGGTCTGGGACGAGCGGATCGGTTCCGCCCGCGTTCAGGCTCGGAACTGGCGATACATGGCCTTCGGTTGCCTGATCCTCGCAGGCGGCTTCGCCTCGGCGCTCGTCTGGCAATCCGCGCGCGGCAACGTCGTGCCCTGGGTGGTGCAGGTCGACAATCTGGGGCAGGCGCAGACCGTGGCCCCGGCGGCGACCGACTATAGACCCACCGATCCCCAGATCGCCTGGCATCTCGGCCGGTTCATCGAACAGGTGCGCGCTATTCCCGCCGATCCGATCATCGTGCGGCAGAACTGGCTGCGGGCCTATGACTGGACGACGGACCGCGGGGCTGCGGCCCTCAACGACTATGCCCGCGCCAATGACCCCTTCAGCCGCGTCGGACGGCAGCAGGTATCAGTTGAGGTTTCCAGCGTCATCCGCGCCTCACCGGACAGCTTCCGCGTTGCCTGGCTCGAGCGGCATTTCGAGAACGGCCAACTGGCCACGACCGAGCGCTGGACAGCGATCCTGACCATCGTGGTCCAGACCCCGCGCACGGCCGAGCGGCTGCGGGTCAATCCGTTGGGCATCTACGTCAACGCCATCAACTGGTCACGGGAGATGAGCCAATGACCGTTCTGACGATCCGCATGTCCCGGCCTCTGGCTCTGCGCACCCCCGCAGTCTTGGCTTTACTGGCCGCGACCGCCCTTGCAGGCTGCGCATCCCGGCCGAACCCGCAGTTCAGCTATGATGCCGATGTACCGCCCTTGCCGACGGTTCCTGCGGCGGTCATGGATGATCGCCCGCGCCCCCTCCATGTGCCCCCGGCCTGGACGGTCGCGCGGGGTGGGCCGGAGGCCGGAACGCCCGCCGGTCGCGTGGAAAACGCCAATGCCGCCGCCCGGGTCGAGCCGCGCCGCGAGGGGTACTACAACGCCATCCAGATCTATCCCTGGTCCGACGGTGCCCTCTATCAGGTCTATGCCGCGCCCGGTCAGATCACCAACATCGCCCTCGAGCCTGGGGAGAGCCTGACCAGCGCCGGGCCGATCGCTGCGGGCGATACCGCGCGCTGGATCATCGGCGACACCGAAAGCGGGAGCGGCGCGAACCGCCGGGTGCATATCCTCGTCAAGCCGACCCGCCCGGACATCTCTACGAACCTCGTCATCACCACCGACCGGCGGACCTACATGATCGAGCTTCGGGCACAGGAAGCACTCTACATGCCGGCCGTGGCCTGGGCCTATCCCGCACCCCCACCGGGGCAGCGCAATGCCGTGCCGGCCGCGCCTCAGATTCCGGCCGAGGCTGCCCGCAACTACCGCTACGGGCTGGCCGGGGACAGCCCGCCCTGGCGACCGATCTCGGTCTTTGATGACGGCCGGCGGGTCTATGTCGTCTTCCCGCGCGGCATCGTTCAGGGCGAAATGCCGCCGCTCTTCGTCATCGGGTCGGATGGCGAGACGCAGATCGTCAACAGCCGCATCCACCAGAATGTCCTGATCGTGGATCGACTCTTCGGGGTGGCGGAATTGCGCCTCGGCAGTGGTGAGCGCCAGCAGGTCGTCCGCATCCTGCGGATCGAGCCGCAGCAGGCTGACGTGCGCCCAGCTGCAACCGGGGAGGCCCCGACATGACCGACAACACGAACGCAAGTATCGAGCCGATGCGCCTGCGCGCGGAACCGCCGCGCGTGACGCGCCTGTCACGAAAGGTTCTGGCGGGTGTCGGCGCCGCTGCACTCCTCGGCATCGGGGGGGCGCTGATCTATGCGCTGCAGTCGCGCGATCCGGGGCCGGGCGGCGAAGAGCTCTATTCCATCGACAACCGCCCCACAGCCGATGGGCTGACCGGCCTGCCGCGCGATTACACCGGCCCGCTCCTCGGGCCGCCGCTTCCCGGCGATCTCGGCGGGCCGATCCTCGATGCCCAGAACCGCGGTCAGCCCATTGCCCCCCCTGCGATGGCGATGCCTGCCGTCGATCCTGACGAAGAGCGCCGCCGCGCTGAGGAGGAGGCTGCGCGCCTGAGCACGGTCTTCTTCCAGTCGGGCCCAAGGCCGGGTGCGGGTCCTGGGACCGCTCCCGGTCTTGCCGACTTCGGGCTTGCCGGGCTTCCGGGTCAGGCGCCGACGCAGGACCGCCAGACTGCGTTTCTGACCGGCCCGGCAGACCGGCAGGTCGTCGCGCTGAACCGCGTCATGGCACCCGCGTCGCCCTACATCCTGCAGGCCGGGGCGGTGATCTCCGCCGCGCTGATCACGGGCATCCGGTCCGATCTTCCGGGTCAGATCACCGCCCAGGTCACCGAAAACGTCTATGACAGCCCAACTGGAAGCCTCCTTCTGATCCCACAGGGCACCCGGCTGATTGGTGCATATGATGCGGGCGTGACCTTCGGCCAGCGCCGCGTCCTGCTGGTCTGGAACCGCCTCATCCTGCCCAATGGCCGCTCCATCGTGCTCGAACGGCAGCCCGGTGCGGATGCTTCAGGCTTCGCGGGTCTGGAGGACGGCGTTGATTATCACTGGGCGGAACTCTTGCAGGCGGCGGGTCTTTCCACGCTGCTCGCCGTCGGGGCGGAGCTTGCCGCCGATGAAGAGGATCGTCTGATCCGCGCGCTGCGCGACGGGGCGCAGGACACGATCAATCAGGCCGGGCAAGCGATCGTCCAGCGCCAACTGCAAGTCGCGCCGACGCTGACTATCCGGCCGGGCTTCCCGGTCCGGGTGATCGTCACCCGCGACCTCGTCCTCGAGCCTTACAGGAACTGACCATGACCAAGCTGAAACTCGGCCCGATCGTCGACGACAGGCCCGTGAAGGTGACCGTCGAACTGCCCGGGCTGCTCCACCGAGATCTTCTCGCCTATGCCGAGGTTCTGGCCCGGGAAACCAGCCAGCCGGTCGCGGATCCGGTCAAACTGATCGTGCCGATGCTCGAGCGCTTCATGGCCACGGACCGGGGCTTCGTCCGGTCCCGCAAACCCCGGTCATGATCCAGCCGATAAATTACGCCGCCCGGTCGCCGCGATCATCTCCATCAGCGTGTCGATGACGTCCCGCGTCGCATCCCATTTGGCGTCGGGATCCATCGCCTGGTTTTCAAGGTTCAGGCTGACCGCGCCGTGCACCGTCGACCAGAACATCAATCCCTGACGCCGAAGATCCGCGCCCGGCAGATAGCCGTGGTCCTGCGACTCCTTCAGACCGTTCAGCAACAGCGCGAGAACTCGGCGTCCGTTCTCGCTCGACCAGGGATCGTCCCCGACCCCGAGCTTCGGGGGCGGGGAGAACATCAGCCGGTAAAGGGTCGGATTGTGGAGGGCGAAGCGCGCATAGGCGTAACTGCCCTCGCGCAGATAGCCGAAGGGATTTGACCGCATGCGCTCGGAAACCGCAGCCTTCACTTCGTAGAGACGGTTGAAGCCTTCATCCCGCATGGCGATGAGCAGCGCGCACTTGTTGCGGAAGTGCCCATAAAGCGCTGGTGCAGTGCAGCCGATGGCTTGGGCGACCTCTGTCAGCGGCACATCGAAATCGCCTCGTTGCGCGACCAGTCTGATCGTCTCCTCGACCGCGCGACGGCCAATGTCGAGTTCCTGCGCCTTCCGGGGGCGGGCCATCGAAGTCCCCGCAACTTTGCGTGATTACTGAATGGCGTTTATTTTTTTCGTTGACGCTCCGGATGTCAAGCGGCAGCGTCCCTAACTGAACGACGTTAACTTTTAAGGGGTGACGCGAGTAATGGGAACAGACCGGGTAAACCTACGCCAAATGGTAGACGGTTCCATGCTGGACCCGAGAGATCATGGGATCACCATGATGGCGCGTCGTCTGATCGCCGGTCGCGGCTCCGGATGAACCGACATGGCTGGGGACCGGGACAGTCGAGACCGTTCTGGTAACACCGCCCAGCCGCGGCTTGCCTCAATGAGCGGGGGAAGGGCACCGGTCAGGCTCCGCCAACTCAGGTACTTCCTTGCCGCCGCCGATTACGGGAGCTTCCGCAAGGCGGCCGCAGCCCTTTCTATCCAGGAATCCTCGATCAGCCGGCGCATCCGGGATCTCGAGGATGACCTTGGTGCCTCTCTGTTCCAACGATCGCACGGCGGCGTCCGCCTGACTGTCGCAGGGCAGGAGTTCATGCCGAGCGCCCGTCATGCCTTGCGTCAGATCGACATCGGCGTCACGCGCGTTGCCGCAGTCGGCCGGGCGGAGGAAGGGATCCTCAAGGTCGGCATCTTCTCCTCGCTTGCTTCCGGTTTCCTGTTCGACCTGCTGAGCGCCTTTGGAAGACAGCACCCCAAGGTCCGCGTCCATTTGGTCGACGGCGACCCGGCCGAACATGTAGCAGCCGTGCGCAACCTAGAACTGGACGCCGCCTTCGTAACCGGGGCAGGTCCCTGGGACGGATGCGAAACAGAACAGCTCTGGTTCGAACATGTCTTTGTCGTCCTGCCCGAAGGTCACCCCCTTGCAGCAAAGGACTCCCTGGCGTGGTCGGACATCGCCCGTGAGCCCTTCATTGTCAGTGACGCCCCGCCGGGCCCGGAAATTCACGACTACCTCGTCGCGCATCTTTCCGACCTCGGTCGCCACCCAGACATCCAGTTCCAGAAGGTCGGCCGTGACAACCTCTTGTCGCTGGTCGCCCTTGGGCGGGGACTTACCCTGAGGAGCGAGGCCACCATCGGCGCGCAGTTCCGGGGCATTGTGTATCGGCAGCTCGCGGGAGAGGTCCTGCCGTTCAGCGTGGTCTGGTCGGCGCGCAACGACAACCCGGCGAGCCGTCGGCTGCTGAGCATGGCGCGTTCAACAGCGAAGCGCTCCGCCTCAAGTTTGAGTGCTCTCTAAGGGTTTCTTCTTAGCTAGCCCGGACGCAGTAGAACAAGAGCTTGAAGGAGCGTTGCCCCCCAATCAGTCGCTGTTCCAAGCTTGCCTTATGTGGCTATAATGGACAAAATAGCACTCCCGTAACGTGCTGTTGTATGCCGGTATGGCTTTCGTGAGCGATTCAAAGGGTAGCCAAATTGTCCCGAAAGGACGCTGTCATGCGAACTATGTCCGCTAGAGAGGCCAAGAATGCATTCGGGTTACTGATCGACACTGCACGCGCTGAGCCGGTGATGATCGAGAAGCACGGCAGGGGGGTAGTCGTGGTCGTAGCGATTGAAGAATATGAGCGGCTTGCCGAACAAGCGCTGCGGTCGGGCAAGAGCAATCAAGAGCCCATGCAAGAAAGGCAGGAGGGCTAAGCACGGTGCAGCGAAGCTTTAGTCAGCATCAGGCGAAGTATTTCGCCCACTTCCTGACCCGGGAAGGCTTCGAGGACGGTGATGCGCTCACCCAGTCCCTTTCTTCGGCACGTGTGGATCTTAACCCTCACCAGGTCGATGCGGCCATGTTTGCGCTCAGATCTCCCTTGTCAAAAGGGGTTCTTCTTGCTGACGAAGTCGGCCTCGGCAAGACGATCGAGGCGGCCCTGGTCTTGAGCCAATATTGGTGGAGCCGCCAACGCAACTTGCTCCTTGTGGTCCCGGCCTCGCTTCGCAAGCAGTGGGCCGCGGAGCTCATGGAAAAGTTCTCACTCCCTTCCGAAATCCTCGATGCCAAGAGGCTCAAAGAGATCAAGGCTGCTGGCCGTCCAAACCCTATCGGTCGGGCGGAAGGGATTGTCATTCTTTCCTACGAATTTGCAGCCCGGATGGCTGACGCAATCCGGATGGTCCCATGGCACCTGGTCGTGTTCGACGAAGCCCACAAACTCCGAAACGTCTACCGGGCCGCGGAAACCTCTCGGGCGGCCGTCCTGAGGGACGCTCTGGCCGGTCGGCAGAAACTCCTACTCACGGCCACACCACTCCAGAACAACCTGATGGAGCTGTTTGGGCTGATCAGCATCATCGACGATACCTATTTCGGCTCGGAACAGGCCTTCCGCGCCGAGTTCGGCGGTCGTGAAGAGGTCGCTTCGCAAGCACTGCTTGCGCGCCGCCTCGAGCCGATCTGCAAGCGGACGCTTCGGCGGCAGGTGCAGAAGGCCGGCCTGATCAACTATACCAACCGTCTGGCCAAGACCTTCGACTTCACGCCCGCCCGGCTGGAGACAGACCTCTATGACCTGATGTCGGCATACCTCCAGAGGACCGACACGATCGCACTCGGGCAGAACGGGCGGCACCTCGTGACGCTGATGCTGCGGAAGATCCTCGGATCGTCGTCCTTCGCCGTGGCCCAAACCCTCGACAAGATGGTCAAGCGACTACAGGGCAAGCTCATCGTCGATGACGAGACGCTCGACGATATCGACGGCTTCGCGGAAGAGGCGGAAGACTGGCGTGATGCGGGCGAGGGCGCCGAAGCGGATGCCGTCGAGGATCACGAGGACGACGCCATCGAGCGCATCGATCCCAAGAAGTTGCAGGCCGAGATCGACGAACTGACCCGCTATCGCGATTTGGCGATTTCCATCGCGGACAACGCGAAGGGCCGGGCGTTGCTCGAATGCCTGCCGCATGTCCTGACCGAAATCGTCGGCAAGGGTGGGCAGCGCAAGGCGGTGATCTTCACCGAGTCCGTCCGCACCCAGTCCTACCTGCGCGACCTGCTCGAGGCGAACGGCTTCCCCGGCCAGACAGTCGTTCTCAACGGCTCGAATTCCGACAAGGACAGCAACGCGATCTACAAAAAGTGGCTGGAAAGGCACCGCGGCACCGAAGCGGTTTCAGGCTCCAAGACCGCCGATATGAAGGCCGCCATCGTCGATGCTTTCCGCAATGACCGCACGATCCTGATCGCCACCGAGTCCGGGGCCGAGGGGATCAACCTTCAGTTCTGCTCCCTGCTGATCAACTACGACTTGCCCTGGAACCCTCAGCGGGTCGAGCAGCGGATCGGGCGCTGCCACCGCTACGGTCAAAAGATCGACGTCACCGTCATCAACTTCCTGAACCGCAAGAACCACGCCGAGGCGCGCATCCACCAGCTGCTGGAACAGAAGTTCAAGCTCTTCGAGGGGGTATTCGGGTCTTCGGATGAGGTCCTTGGCGCCATCGAGTCCGGCGTCGATATCGAGCGGCGCATTCTCGACATCGTCCAGTCATGCCGAACCAATGACGAGATCAATGCCGCCTTTGACCGCCTTCAGGCCGAATTCAGCGTCGAGATCGACGAGGCCAAGAAGGACGCGCGCAACAAGCTGCTCGCCGAGTTGGACGACCGGGTGATCGAACGCCTGCTGGGGCGGCGCGAGGCCGTGGTCTCTGCCATCGGCGATTTCAAGCGCGCGCTCCTTGGTCTCGCCCGGGCCGAACTGCCCGATGCTCGCTTTCATGACGACCACGCGCAGCGCTTCGACTACGAGGGTGAGACGTGGTCGACCGAATGGCCAGAGGCCGATGAACGGGGCTGGCGGTTCTTCCGCCTCGCCGATGGTGGCCTGGCTGATTGGCTGATCGCGCAGGCCAAGGACCGGCCGCTGGAACCCGCCTCCCTGCAGTTCGACTACGCGGCCTATCCCGGCAATCTGGCGGATGTGGCCGAACTGCGGGGGCAGTCTGGCTGGATGCGGGTCGCGCGGCTGACCCTGCACACCCCGGCCAAGACCTATGACGAGATCATCTGCGCCGCCTTCACCGACCAGGGCCATGAGGTTCATTCCGAAACGGTCGAGCGTCTGTTGCAGGTTCCGGCCGAGGTGACGGGGGCTGCATTCGGCGACATGCCCGACGCGCACCTGTCCGGCGTCATGGCGGAGCGGCAGACCCACGTGGTCGCCCGCGCGCAGGAGCGTCTGGGCGAGTTCCTGAACGAGGAGGAAGAACGCCTCGACGCCTGGCGCGACGATGCCAAGGTGTCCTTTGATCAGCAGATCAAAGCGCTGACCAAGGAAGCGAATGAGAAGAAGAAGCTGGCGCGGGCAACGTCAGGCCTTGAGGCCAAGCTGGAGCTGCAGCGCGAGGCCAAGCAGATCCAGCGGCAGGTCGACGACCTACAGCACCAGCTTTACACCCGCCTGCGCGAGATCGATGACGAGCGGGAGCGGATGCTGGACGAGATCGCCGATCAGTTGAACCTCACGCCCGCATTGACCACACTGTTTACAATTAGATGGAGCCTTGTCTGATGGCCACTAAGTCCAAGCTCGAACTCACCTGGATTGGCAAGGACATCCGCCCCCGGCTGGAACCGCGCATCCTGATCGAAGAGCCCGAGCTATCCTATCACGCCAAGGCCCGGCGCGATGGGGATATCTTCGACAACCTGCTGATCCAAGCCGACAATCTTCTTGCCCTGAAGGCACTGGAGGCTGACCCGCGGGTCGCGGGGAACGTAAAATGCATTTATATTGATCCGCCCTACAATACAGGATCAGCATTTGAGTACTACGACGATGGCTTGGAGCATTCGATTTGGCTTTCCCTAATGAGGGAGCGTGCATTCATCCTTCGCGACTTGCTGGCAGACGATGGCCTTTTCTTTGCCCAAATAGACGACAATGAATTTCCATACTTCGCGGTCATGCTCGACGAGGTTTTCGGTCGCGAAAATAGAATAAATGTAATTGCTGTTAAAATGAGTGAGGCTTCTGGGGTCAAGATGTCTCACGTGGACAAAAAACTGCCGAAACTCAAGGAGTATGTTCTTGTTTACCGAAAAAGATTTACGCCAAGGCTTTCCGTTGAGAATATTCCAATTGGCGATTGGAATGACGAATACAAAACTATTCTGCTTGGGCTTGATGAAGGGGACTTGACTGAACTAAAGGAAATCATCAACGCCGAGAACCGAGATCAGGCGGGTGTTGATAGGTGTAATGCGATACTTAAGAATGCGCGCACGGAGTCTCTGGCTCAGCATTTCAAGAGGTTAAATGTACCCACAAAGGAGCAAGTTCAGTATAAGTTCGATAATGCTTGGAGAATTATCCAGGCTGTCGGTTCTTCAAGCGTCCTCGCTTTGGCTAAATCTTTGCCTCGCTTGGATCAAGAGATTTCAGCAGGGCTTTCTGCTCGCGGCTTGGTATACTTGTATAAGTCGGACTTCGATCAAGATGCTAAGCAGCCTCGCATTCAGGTTATTTTTGCTGACGAGAATCTCATGCGAAATCCCGGTGATTTTTGGACTGATATCAAGACAACGGGCGGAGTTGGCCAAGAAGGTGGCGTGCTTTTTCCCAACGGAAAGAAGCCCGAAGCACTTATTCGGCGTATAATTGGAATGTGTACACAGCCTGGCGACCTTGTTCTCGACTCTTTCGCGGGCTCAGGCACGACCGGCGCGGTCGCCCACAAGATGGGCCGCCGCTGGATCATGGTCGAACTCGGCGACCATGCCAAAACCCACATTGTCCCCCGCCTGCAAAAGGTGATCGACGGCACCGACAAGGGCGGCGTGACCGAGGCCACGGCGTGGCGCGGCGGCGGTGGCTATCGCTTTGCGCGCCTTGCCCCTTCGCTGATGGAAAAGGACGCCTGGGGCAACTGGGTCATCCGCGCGGAATACAACCCGGCCATGCTGGCCGAGGCGATGTGCAAGCACTTCAACTACACCTACGCCCCCTCGACCGAGCATTTCTGGATGCACGGCCACAGTTCCGAGACGTCCTACATCTATGTCACCACCAACAGCCTGACCGGCGCCCAGCTGCGCGCCCTGTCCGACGAGGTGGGCGAACACCGCAGCCTGCTGATCTGCTGCTCGGCCTATGAAGAGGCGGGCACCAGTGCCCTGTCGAACCTGACCATCCGCAAGATCCCCGGCGCGGTGCTGGACCGCTGCGAATGGGGCAAGGACGATTATTCGCTCAAGATCAGTTCCCTGCCGATGATGCAGGAGGAGGAGGGGGAAGACGCAGGCCCGGCCCCGAGGCGCGCCAGCAAGGCCGACACGTCCACCGGCGACCTGTTCGCCGACGAGGCGGAGGGTTGAGGATGCAGAACGTCGACCCCAAGCGCGCCGTCATCCAGATCACCCAACGCCTGTCCCTGCGCAAACCGCAGGCCGAGGCCCTGCGGCGGCTGGACGATATCGTCGACCTGATCGCCCCGTCCAAGGAGACCGATGTCGCCGCCGCGCGCGATGCCGTGCGGCAAGTCTATGGCCCGCTGCCCGACGCCCGGTTCGAAGAATTCGAGCGCGACTTCCCCTCGATCTGCTTCGCGCTGGCCACCGGCGTCGGCAAGACGCGGCTGATGGGGGCGTTCATCAGCTATCTCTACATGATCGGGAAGAGCCGGAACTTCTTCGTTCTGGCCCCGAACCTGACGATCTACGAAAAGCTCTTGGCCGATTTCCAGCCGACCAGCCCGAAATACGTGTTTCGCGGGATCGAGGCCTTCGCGCACCAGGCGCCGCTGATCGTCAACGCCGAGAACTACGAGGAAGGGCGCGGTGTTCGCGGCGCCGACCTGTTCGGCCGCGAAGGGGCGATCATCAACATCTTCAACATCTCGAAGATCAACTCCGAGGTGCGTGGCGGCAACGCGCCCCGGATCAAGCGCCTGCAGGAATACATCGGGGACAGCTACTTCGCCTATCTGTCTGGCCTCGACGACCTTGTGCTGCTGATGGACGAGGCGCATCGCTATCGAGCCTCGGCCGGGGCCAAGGCGATTGCCGAGTTGAAGCCGATCCTCGGCCTCGAGGTGACCGCGACGCCCAAGAGCGTCGGGGCGCGGTCCGCCGAGTTCAAGAATGTCGTCTATCGCTACGAGCTACCGGACGCGATGGAGGACGGCTACGTCAAGGAACCGGCCGTCGGCACCCGCGCCAACTTCAACCCGAAGTCGGTCGATGACGCGACGCTGGAGCGGATCAAGCTCGAGGACGGCGTGAACTATCACGAACACGTCCGTGTCGCGCTTGAGACCTATGCCCTGCAGCATCAGGCCCGTGTGGTGCGCCCATTCATGCTGGTCGTGACCCAGGACACGACCCACGCACGGCAGGTCAACGAATTCGTCCAGTCCGACCAGTTCTTCGACGGGCGCTACAAGGGGCGCGTGATCGAGATCCACTCCAAGCTTACCGGCGAGGAGAGCGACGAGAATGCACAGCGGCTGCTGAATATCGAGAAGAGCGGCGACACGGATATCGTCATCCATGTCAACAAGCTGAAGGAAGGGTGGGACGTCACCAACCTCTTCACCATCGTTCCGCTGCGCGCCTCGGCGTCGGAGATCCTGACGGAGCAGACCCTTGGGCGCGGCCTGCGGCTTCCCTATGGCAAGCGCACGGGCGTCGAGGTTGTCGATACCCTCACGGTCATTGCCCACGAGCGGTTCAACGAGCTGATCGAGAAGGCGAAGGAAGAGAACGGCGTCACGCGCAGGCTTAAATCGGTGACAATCGGCGAGGGTGGCGACGTGCCTGCCTCTAAGCCGATCATGGTGACAGCGCCGTCTCTGGTCGAGCAGATGGTTCTGCAGGCTGCTGCCGGAGTACAGGCCGCGACTACTCCGTCGGAGGCATCATCGGTCAAGGACGGCGTGGCAACGACACCGAGCAGCTTCCAGGCTCCGCCAGCGCCACCATTCAAGTATGCCAAGCCCGAGGAGATCGGGTTGGCCAAGACCGTCCTCAACGTGGTCCTGCCGCAGATCAGCAAGCAGGTGTCTTCGATCAAGGACCTCGAAGACCCGAAGGTCGTCCAGCGGATCGCAGAGGCTGCCATGGCGGCGCAGAAGCTCGATGAAGGTCTGTTTGCGACGGTGACACCCGAGCAGGCTGCGGCCGTCACGGCTGAGGTGTGCAAGCAGTTCGTTCAGCGGACGATCGCCATCCCGATGCTGACCATCACGCCGGAACAGCAGGTTTCCTTCGGCTTCAGGCGTTTCGACGTCGACCTGAAGTCCTGGAACTTTCAGCCGCTTTCGCGTGAACTCCTGATCCAGATCCTCCGCACCGAGCAGAGAACAGTCATTTCGGGCGAAGCCGGAGGTGAGACCCCATCACGGCTGGAGGACTACATAGTCGCCAAGCTGATCGACGTGCCCGAGATCGACTACGACTCTCACGCGGCCATTCTCTATGATCTTGCAGGCCAGGTGGTCGCCCACTTCCGGGCGAAGCACTCCGACGACGAGCAAGTGCGGTCGATCCTTCAGGGCCATGCGCGCCAGATCGCAGAAGCCCTCGTCGCCCAGATGAAGCTCAACATGTGGCGGGAGCAGACCACCTATCGCGTCACGCGGGTGTCCGCTTTCGATCAGCTGAAGCCGCAGACGTTCGATGGCAGCGGAAAAGACGCGATGCGCGATTTTCGCAGTCCGCCTGAACGCCTGAGCGACATGAAGCGGTTCATTTTCGTCGGCTTCGAAAAGTCCTGCTACAACATGGCCAAGTTCGACTCCGACCCCGAACGTCGGATGGCGGTCATTCTGGAGCAGGACCCCTCCGTGCAGCTCTGGATGAAGCCGGGGCCGAACCAGTTCAAGATCTATGACGAAGATAACGCTCCATATCAGCCTGATTTCGTCGTGGAGACCAAGACCGACAAGCTCATCATTGAAACGAAGCGAGCGTCAGAAATGACGAATGCGCAGGTTATCAGAAAGGCCGATGCCGCCGCCCTGTGGTGCCATATTGCTAACCGCGCCAATGGACGAAATGCGGACGACAAACCTTGGTCTTACCTGCTTGTGCCCGAAACCGCCGTGCTGCCGAACGCCACGATCAGCGGATTGATGGCGACGCACACCCGATCGGTCGACGCTGACCTCTTGTCGAGGTACTCCCTGCAAGACGAAAGCCAGTTTTCCAAAAGTGAAATTGCATAGGCAGTATTATACACTGGAGCAGCGCAACATTGCCGTGTTCTTGTGGATTTACTGACCTTCTATTCGGTTGATCATCCGCCCAAGATTCTGCCCGCCGCCGGGAACGCAAGGAAGCCATGTCCAATCTGACTACCCCGCCGCGCGCCATCTTTCGGCAGATCCAAGCAAACCTCAAAGACAGGTACTCCTCGGGGTTTCCTGTGCTGAAGGAGCTCATCCAGAACGCGGAAGATGCGAAAGCCGGTATGATCCGTTTTGTCGCGCATCAGGGTTGGCCGGGGGCGGATAATCCGCTTTTGAGGGTGCCCGGTTTGCTAGTGTCAAACGATGGCTCGTTTACCGAGAGGGACGGTCGCGGCATCCTTTCCTTCGCCGACAGCGCGAAAGGTGATGATTCAGGGACCATTGGCCGTTTCGGGTTTGGCCAGAAAGCGGTTTTTCATCTATGTGATGCCTTCATTGTTCATGCCTTCGGGCATACGATCCCGTTCTCCGAAGTCGTGAACCCTTGTCTGGGGGTGATCGAAAACACCAAGGCCAAAACATGGGACACGATCGGCCCAACGGATCTGTCCAAGCTTGTTACCGCGTGTATGGGGATCGATCGAGGCTTGCTGCTCTGGCTTCCTTTGCGGCACGACGACATTCTTCCTGCGCCGAAACTCACCTTCATCGACAACCGACCACAGATCGAGGAACTGATCTCGGGGTTTGTTGAAAACCGTGCTGAACTGCATCTGACGCTGGCCGGGCTGCGTCATCTCAACCGGATCGAGCTTTGGCAGGATACCAAACAGATCGTCGGTCTTAGCCGCGCCCCGGACGCGCCCCGGATGCGCGGCTTTGATCCTGCCGGAGAACTGCGAGCAATCGGCTTCAAGGGAGCGATCAAAGAGGAAGGCGCAGCGGCGTCAACCTATGTCGGGCGCGAGGTTTCCGGTGCCCAGGTTAAGCTCGATGCTCTTCGGAACTCAAAGCGTTGGCCGCAATCTCCCGTCTTCACCGAGGCTGGCGAGGAGATACTTCCCGAAAAGGCCGAGGTTCATGCCGCAGTCGTCCTGACCGATCGAGCTAGCGGCACGGAAACCTTGGTCGACTGGGCTGTGTTCCTGCCAGTAGCAAACGCGGCCAGACTTCGTTCAGATCGGGGTTCTGTGCGATTGATGCTGCACGGGTATTTCTTCGTCGACTCGGGCCGCCGGTTCATCGAGGGTTTCGATGCTTCGAGTGACGCCCCCGCTACAGTGCAAAGCGAATGGAACGCTTTGCTGCGGGACGAGGTTCTTTTGCCTCTTGTTCCGATGGTGATCTTTGACGCCTTTAAGGAAGGCGTGCTTTTGGATGACGACCTGGCCGGGTTGCTGCAAGCGCTCCTGCGCAGTGACTTTGGCCGAACACACCGCAGCGCCATTGCGGCGGAATATGCGCTTGCACCAGTGCTGGAGGAGGCCGAGGGCAAGGTCACGGCAACCTGGAATCTGCTTCGCGCGGACGCCTCGCTGAGATGGATGCCGGCCGCCAATTCGCGCGGCCGGTTCACCTGTGCAGACATCCTGCCGGGCCTCACGGACTGGGCGCGAGGGCGCGGGCTCTTGCTGGTGGTGCGTCCTGCTGCACTCAGCGAGCGCGACCTTGGTTGGCATCCTGACGAGATCGAAGATTTGCTCGGGCAACTTTCGCCCCGGGTGTTCTTGCAGGGCGGCAACGCGGTTGCTTTGGCGGAGCTACTGGATGTCGTCGTTGGGCAGGATGACCACTTGCGACAGGCTGCCGCGCCGATCCTGTTGGGCCTGCTTCGCAAGGGATTGCTTGAAAACACGAGCCTCGCCAATGAGGACCATCTTCGCTCCATCCTTGGATTCCTGCCACCGGATCAGGTCATCGGACTTCCAAAATCAGCGGGTCGCTCGCGCCGCATCCTGCGCAGCCTCGCCGAGGCGCGCGGTGGTCCGCTTTGCCTGTCTGAGGAACTGTTACCCGATGCGGCGATGCGGCAGAGCATCAGCACGGCCGAGGCGACCGCGCTCTTGCACGGGATTGCACCACTTCTTGATAGCGGCGGCGATCATGAGGTAGCCGGTGCGGCAGCGCTCTGCATTGTCCGGCTTCTTGGACGGCAGCTGGCCGCGTTCCTCGATGATCCGGCCTGCCGACGGCTGCATATCCTGCGGGCCACGAACGGCAGTGGACTTGCCACACTTGTCAGCCTGAGCGATCTCGTCGCCGCGTCACGGGAGCGGCGGTTGTTTCGGGACAGCCCGCAGGCGCAGCAATTGGTAAAAGCGCTTTACGAAGCGGCACCGGAGAGAGGGGCCCTGATCGTCCGCAAGGTCGAGGCTGACCTGCTTGATGCCATCGGCCACCCCTTCGGCTTTACCGATGCTACGCCAGAGAACGTCGCCGGGCTGATCGTCGGGTCTGGTGTCTTCGGCCCAGCGGGCGCGCGTGGTCGATATCTTCAGAAGCACTTCACAGAAGCACCAGAAGCGCGCCGAGCCATGCGAAGCATGGTGGTGGGCCAGATCTGTGATGACCATACCCGGCTATGTGCACTTGCCGATGGCATGGGCCCGGTTGCCGAGCTCGCGGCTAACCTCGTCGCCGACGAAAGTGACAGCCTGCTTGTGGACCGTGAAATTCTGAATGGCCTAAACGGACACCAACTGCAGCACGTCAAGATTGCCCAGGTCGATGGGGCCGAGCTAGGAGAGCTTCTCCACCGAAACATCGACAAGCTGCGCTCGCCGCCTTTGCACGACGAGACCGTGCTAGCTTTGCTACGATCCGACATCCCCGATGAATACTTGCGAAACCTGCCGATCTTTCCTTCAAAGGATGGGCACAAGCTGACGGCTTCAGAGATCTGGTGGGTCAGTGGAGATTTTCCCGTCCCATCTGCTCTGGCTAGGCATGCGCCAATTCTGCGGCGCCTCAACCACGCCCCAAGCGACGCTCGCATGGAGCGGCTTGTCTCGCCTTGGACTCCCGCATCGCTGATAGAACTCGCACTGCGTCAATCAAACCCACAGTCTTTCGCCCGTGAAATTCTTGGGGCGCTTGCAACAGATGCCTCCTCCCTGCCGCCTGCAATCCATACGACGAAGTGGCTCACGGACCGGCGCGGAGACCTCTGGGCACCGGATGAGATTCTGGATCTTGAACCGGACATTCTGAACGCGGCTCGCCAGTCTTTGGCGAAGGAAGGCGATCTGTCCTTTTTGCCAATTGACGAACTGGCGCCTGAAACGTGCGATCCGGATGCCCAGAGAATTCTCCGCAATCGTCGGGTCATTCCGGACAAGATTGGTTCTTTGGAGCGGCTGATGTTGCTGATCGAGGACGCACGGCCCGTGGCGATAATGGGAGAGTGCTCGCAGGTCGCCTCTGAGCTCGGGGTCATCGCCAAGCAGGGTGTGGACGTCGGCCTGCCGGGCTGGCCGCTCCTTGCCGCACTTCTGCGTCTGTCAGACCCGCCCGCCGACGATTTCTTGCGGACCTTTGGCACCGTCAGGCATGGCGATTGCCAGAGCGCAGCGCAATTTCTGTCGGCTCTGGAAAAGCTCATTGACGACCCGAAGAAGGGGGGGGCCACCTGGTCGGTCTATCGAACAGCCTTCAAGGATCTTGCGCAGTGGGAGGATTCTGATCGTAAAGCACTCTTCAAACTTATCCGGGTGCGTACTGCGGCCGATACATGGATGGACGCGGCCGCTGTCGCCCACACTGGAGGAGGAATTGTCTCCACCCACTTGTTGCATCGCGAGCTGACTTTCTACTTGCCGACACCGGCCTCTCAGAGCGAAACGAGCAACCAACGCCGAATGGAAGGCGGCAAAGAGTTTGACGGGCAAAGTCCCGACAAGCTGTTGGCGGCATCGGCAACCAGTCTCAAGCCGATCCTGGAATTTGCGCGGCCGCATGTGCCATCGGATCTCCTGCTGCTTCTTGTCGGGCTGGTCGGGCGAACGGACCCCTTCCGCGCGGTTGCGCGGCAATGCCTGTCAGTGACTGAACATGATATTGCCCGCATCTGGAGCAGAATTGACAGTGACGTCGCTCTGCACTTCCAATCAGAGACGTTCGGACAGAAATTTGAAGACAAGCGTCTTTCACGATTCGTGCAATTCCAATCACTTACGGTGCCGCCAGCTGAAATCTCGACCGAGACACTTGCCGGGACTATTGCGAACCTACCGACGGGCGAGGTCAAACCTTTGGGTCTCCTTGGGAACGTCCATATCGGCTGGAAGAACTATTGGCATAACAAGCAACTTATCGGTGCGCGGACGCTCCCGATCGCGGCTTTCTCCGGGACGGCGGTTACATCTGCTGATGTGAAGGCGCTGTGCCTGACCTTGGCAGAAGTCTTCATCGGCTACCGCAAAGAGCAGGCAGCTTGCCTGGAAGCGCTCGACCGTCTTGCAGACGAATGTGATCGGCTGGATCAGGCCACAGTCGATGCCGCGAGGGCCGAACTTCAAGACCGCTTGCCGCAGGTCTTGGACGAATTAAAGCCACAGAATGGGTCCGGGCTTTGGGAGGCTCGCAAAGCCTACAGGGACAGGATCGACTCCCTTCCAGCCGGAAAGAGGCAAGAAGACGCCCGACCGGCCGCAAAGCATGAGCTATGGGAAAAGGTTGCATCCCCGAAGAAGGCTGACGAACTCCTCTGCGCCATACGACAGCGGATCAAGGATTACGGTTACGATCCTTCCCGTGTGCTATTCGAGCTATTCCAGAACGCTGATGATGCGACCCATCAGCATCCAGTCTCTACGGAGGGGCGGTTTCGTCTGGAATATGGCGATGATCGGTTGTCCGTCAGCCATTGGGGGCGGCTGATCAACCATCCAGGCCCGAATGTTGACGAAGGGTTAAAAAAGGGCTGGCGCAACGATCTCTTCAACATGCTGTTGATGAACCTTTCGGAAAAGCGCGAAGACGTGACTGGCCGTTTCGGTCTGGGGTTCAAAAGCGTGCACTTGCTTTCGAAGCGGGTGTCGATCGCAAGCCACTTCGTATCCTGCCGGATCAAGGGCGGTATGCTGCCAGAAGCATGGGCTGAGGGCCGTGAGCTGTCGGTGAGGCGAAGCGCTCATGGGCGGCCGGCAACGGTGATCGAAGTTCAGATAGATCCTGAGGGTCACGAGGATGCAGAACGGGCGCTAGCTGATTTCATGCAGGCGGTGTCATGGCTACCAGCGATGAGCAGATCTGTTCGACACATCGAAATCAACGGCTCCGGCGACTCCGGCTCCGGCGACTGGTCTGCCGAGTTTTGCGAACTGGATGCACAGCGGATCAGGCTGGTATCATTCGGTGGGCGGGGTTCGGGCCATGCGCTCGCTCTCGACCTCGGCGAGGAGACAACCTTGTTCCTGCCGCTGGATATGCAGGGACCAGTACCGGCGCCAGATGGCTTGCATCGGCTGTGGCTGCTCGCGCCGCTTGCAGAGGTTCTTTCTGTCAGCTGGCTGATGAACGGGAGACGGTTTAGGGTCGATCCGGGCCGGGGCCGCCTGGCTGGAAGCGAAACCGAGCGCCAGGAGATATTTGCCGAGTTCGGTCGCGCTCTCGGCCTGAGGCTCGTGGAACTTTACGATTTAGCTACGAAGCATTGGACTGTTCTGGCCGAGCGCGCCGGATTGACGGACAGATCAGAGGATCGTGGCCCACACGGTTTCTTGCGATCGCTCGACCGACTGTTCGCCAAAGATCAAGACGACCCGCTTGCCAGACAACTGCATGGGAAGGATCGCGGTTTTGGCAGGCTGATAGCGGAGCGTTCTGCACTGGCCACGGGTCTTCCTACGCCCTTTAGCCCTTTTCTGAGGGCTCATGAAGCCCGCTTCGTAATGATGGGGGCGATAGCCGATCGCAAACTGCTCGCCTCGCTGAATGACTGGCAGGCAATGGGTGTGATCGGCGGCGCTGCCATCGCAGATGAGGTTGCAGACCGGATTGAACGCTTGGGCTTTGATCGTCCGAGATCATTCAAGCTGGTCGATCTGTTACGCCACGAGATCGGCGCGGAAAAACGCATTGCACCTGATCTCGCGCAACGCCTTGGGAGGCTTGTCGACGACGATCTGGTAAAGTCTTTGGACAAGCAGGAAGAAGGCGAACTCTTGGAGTTTCTATCGTCCATGTTGTTCAAGATGAGTGACGGGAGGTGGCACACGGCAGCCTTGCCCCCGCAAAATGCCACAGACGGGGATGAGGAGGAACGGCGCGTTCTGGGGTTTGCACCTCCTAAGCATCTTGCAGATCGTGATTATGCTGGCGCTGCATTGACGTTCTACCGCCTTGCAATGCGCCAAAGCGGCTTTCAGCGCGGACCAATCGCACTCGCGCAGTGGGCCAAGCTTACCAGCGACGATGCCCTGCAGTGCGCTGTTCTATCTTACATCCTTGAGGGCAGGCATGGCAGAGAACTGGGGCAGTTTTTGGCGGAAAATCGCCCCGGTTGGCTCCCAAATACATCGGACGAATTCCGCGCCTGCCCGCTTGGGAAATCAGTTGCTCCCGAAGATTTGCCAGAGTTGCTCGGAGTCCTCTACCCTATTGAACAGCGCCTTCTGTGGTCCGGTGGCGTTTTGCCCGCGGTGCATGGGGACGAGCAAAGACCCTTCGATTCTCAAACCTTTCTTCGACGCCTGCACGACTGGTGGCAAGAGAACCACCAAAAGGAGCGCATGGCCTACGAGGCAGGAGTTTATCCGCATGGCTTCCACCCCCGCGACCTTGCAGCACAGGAGGTTGCAACTCGGCGTGAGGACTGGTTCACGTTCTTTGCACTGGCGATCTTTCGCACTCTGGGCCGGACAACGGACGGCGCCCATCGCAACTTTATCACTAGAGCGAGGCAAACGGGCTGGTGGCAGGAAATGGCCGCGGCAAAACTGCCTGACGAGTCCGGCCCATGGCTTCTCAGGCTTGAGGATTTCGCCCGCGCGGACGCATGGCGAATTGATTACCCTCAGTGGCGTCGGGCTTTGGCTGACCTTTACGTTCTGGCACGCTGGCTTCCTGATTACGTCGATGCCTATCGTAACCTACCAAAGGTTTTGAAGGCTCAAGAGGTGATCTCTCTGAAGGAAGTCTGGAAGCTGAGCGCATCGCCGATATGGCAACGACGGGGACTTGAAGGCGCTCCGCTGACTCAAAGTCTTGGACTTGGAGCCAACTGGCTGATCCGGGAAGGGCTACGCGCCGGTCTGTGGAATGAAGATGAACGACATCACCTCTACCCCTATGGCTGGGCAGCCTCAGATCGCGTCCGCAGATTGTTTCGTAGCGAGCTTGACCTTGACCTGGGGGAGGCCGGGGACATGGACCAGACCCGTGAGATCTACGGCACTGTCAAAGATCACCTCGGCGCTGACGCGGGTTTCTTTGGCGATCTGGATTTACCAATGCAGATCATCAGCGATGGGCGGCATGAGCAACAATTACTGATGCTCTCTGCAAGACATGGTTTCTTTGGAAGTGATTACGGCCTACTGGACGACGGTCTCATGGAGACGGACTATGACGAAGCTTGAAGCGGATCAGCTCGTCCGCCATCAAATCCATGGCGAGGGGTTTGTCGTGGCCGACCTCGGTCCGACGGTGCTGGCCCGGTTCGGCACAGCCATCCATCAAGTCGAGCGCGAGAGTATCAGCATTCAGCGCTCTCTCGAAACTGCGTTGCTGGGCGGCCAGATGGACGACAGTCGCGCTGTTCTCTGCAGGGCGCAGGCATTGGCCATCGCTTCGGTGAACGATCAATGGGGAGTGTTTTCGCGTTCCCGAGTCCAATTGCTGCCGCACCAGCTTTGGGTGTGCCGACAAGTAACGCGCGCATGGCCAATTCGCTGGCTGGTTGCAGACGATGTCGGGCTTGGCAAGACGATCGAAGCCGGGCTGATCCTTGAGCCGTTGATCGCATCCGGCAGAGTGAGGCGTGTACTGGTTCTTGCGCCAGCACGGCTGGTTCCGCAGTGGCGGGCCCGAATGAAATCGATGTTCGATATCCGTCTGCAGGAGTTTACTGCGGACAGTGACCGAGGTCGTCTCAGTTTCTGGGAAACCGCGCACCAGGTGGTTGCGTCCTTCCACACCCTGCGCATGGAGAAGCCCCGCAAACGCCTGCTGCAAGCCGAGCCGTGGGACTTGGTCATCGTGGACGAAGCGCATCACTTCCAGGCGCAGGAGCGGGCAGCTACTTTGACCTACGGTTTGCTGCGCGAACTCCAGGATGCTGGTCGGATCGATTCACTGGTCTTGTTCACCGGCACGCCACACAGGGGCAAGGACTTCGGCTTTCTGGCACTCATGCAGCTTGTGCGGCCCGATCTTTTCGATCCGGAAAAAGAAATGAAGGAGCAGCTTTCGGCTCTGCCGAATGCAATGATCCGAAATAACAAAGCACTGGTGACTGATCTCGACGGGAACAAGCTGTTTCGCCCGGTGGTAACCCGCTCCATTGACTACGGGTTTTCTGAAGCTGAGGCTGCATTCTATCATACCATGAGCGAATTCATCATCGATGGACGAGCCTATGCGGCAAGTCTTTCCGGCCGCCAGCAGACCGCCCGGATGCTCTTGCTGATCGCCCTGCAAAAGCTTGCGGCCAGCTCAATTGCCGCAATCACTCGGGCTTTGCGGCGCAGGCGAGCTATGCTGGCAAACACCCTTCTGGATGCAACGCCTCGTGACATCAGCGAACCTGAGACTTTCGACGAAATCGCTGAGGCCGAGGAAGCCCGTCCGAGCGAGACCGCAGTCTTGCTGATGCAGGATGAGATTGCCCGCCTCGACGAGATTTTGGCTCTCTCGACCGAGATTGACCGCGAAACAAAGATTGCAACGCTGCTCGACCTGATCGAACGTGATCTCCCTGAAGGTGAGCCCCTGCTCTTGTTTACGGAGTACAAGGCGACGCAAGCACTTGTTCATGAGGCGCTCGAGGCTCGTTTCGGAAAAGGCTGCGTTGGCTTCATCAATGGCGACGAGCGTCTAGTTGTCTCCTCCGCCGCAGGCACTGAAACGGCAATCGTGCTGTCACGCGACGCTGCTGCTGAAGATTTCAACGCAGGTCGGACCCGTTTTCTGATTTCCACCGAGGCCGGCGGCGAAGGCATCGACCTGCAGGAACGCTGTGCCGTGCTTGTTCACATCGACATGCCGTGGAACCCCATGCGATTGCATCAACGCGTTGGCCGGCTGAATCGCTACGGTCAGAAGCGTGCGGTAAGCGTCTTCCTGCTGCGTAACCCAGAAACGGTGGAAGCAAGGATATGGTCTCTCCTGCAGGAGAAACTTGCACGGATTCAGGAAACCCTTTCCGCTTCAATGGATGATCCAGAGGACATCTCCCAGCTGGTCATCGGGATGGCTGGCAGCCAGTTCTTTGATGATGTCTATTCACAAGGTTCTATGCGAAGCGGCAGCGGCCTTGCAGGCTGGTTTGATCAGAGTACGCAGCAATTTGGCGGGCGTGATGCCGTTGAAACAGTGCGCGCAATGCTCGGGAATGTCGCCCGATATGATTTTCAGTCGGCAGGGGCGGAAATTCCCAAACTTGACCTTCCTGCATTGGAACCCTTCTTCCGCAACGCCATGTCGCTGGCAGGCCGTCGTGTGACGAAAGGTGACGAGGGCCTTTCAGTCGCCACACCTGAGGCTTGGCGAGGGAGCATCGAGCTACGCGACAGGTACGACGCACTCACCTTTGATCGCTTTATGCGCTCGGACCATTCCCTAGCCAAGCTTGTTGGCGTTGGCCATCCTTTGCTTGATCGCGCAATATCGCACAGCATGGATCAGCCGGTGTTCCTCTCGCGTGCTCGCGGCATTTCAGCGCCACTTCTTGTAGCGCAAGTCGAGGACGAGATCACTGGAACTGGCGCGACGGTGCATAGGATCGTTGTTGGAATCGACGGCACCGGCGATATGGTCGTGGCGCTCCGCGATTGGGAGCTCCTGATGCGACTCAATGAGCTGGAGCCCATAGAGAATGGCGAACATTCACCCAGCTCGGCCGAGCGTTCGGCTCTTGATGTGCTGTTCGAGAAACTTGCAGCTAACGTCCTTGTTTCAGATCTTCCATTCAGGCGTCCCAAGCTTAGACGCATCATCGCGCTGTTCCCGGAGCGCCCATCGACCGACGGGACTTCGATCAAAGCATGAATGCCCCGAGTGTCCAGGGCGCTCTTGCGCAATGGAGAAGGCCAAGACCTCAGACCCAACTACTCGTCCAGCCTGGGCAACTTGATTTCTTCGCCGTACTTCGTTCAGGTGCAATTTTTGGTGGTATCCAGGTGCGAAAGGCTTACGCGGCCGATCGAGTGAGCAAGTTGAGACTGAAGCTGGTCCCCGCAACCATCTTTACTTGCGCGTTCGGCAAGTCATGATCTGATCCTGCCCCCGCAACCAAAATATACGTTACAGATCAACCGCTTAAGAGCCGCCCTAAGGGGCGGCTTTTTGCGTTCTCCACCGCGG
>FWPV01005973.1_pt1 | contig 23802 bp, 17 predicted proteins | sample 2228371 | NCBI WGS metagenome assembly FWPV01 (sample SAMEA103939776, study PRJEB20133) | metagenome | reverse complement strand
GCCGGAGACCTAGCCCTTGCTGAGTTCTTAAAAGGCTATTCCCATTTCTACAATGAACTGGATGAATCAGCGCAAGCTCGCTTTCGCTGGCGTATGCACACCATTCAAAAGGACTGGAAAATTGTGTATAGCGATGCGCTAGGTGAAGATGCGCGATTGGTATTCCCTCTTTCAGCGGCAGCTGCGCAGTTAACCTTTGGCTTGGATTCCTTTCGCTTTCCCTATATCAAAAAAATCATCTTGGTGAAGGAACAGGCATACAGCAAAAGTCGCGGCTACGGCGATTATATCTTCCTCCCCGTTCACCGAGAGTTGAAAATCAGCTTGAGGGCCTTGCTGGCTGGTGAGGCCGATGACCACGACGGCTACCATCCCGGCCTCAAAGCCATGACCTTGATACTACTGGAAATGGCCTTGGAAGACGAAACCAAAGACCGGCTATTCGATAATTACTTCAACAAGGTATTGGAAGATGTGCACACCAAATACCGGGCGATGAATAAGGAAGACCAGTCCTTTTGGGGAAGTCGGGTGTATGCCGATGAAAAGCAATTTATGGCTGAAACCGTAGTGCATTTTTTTGAACAAGCCGCTGAGATGAAAAATCGCTTTCCGGATGTGTTTCAAGAGCTCTGCATCCTCCTTCAACTGGATCCATTGAACCGGAGAACCAATTACCGCTTAGATGAACATTTTGCAGAAGCCAGCAACCGCGATGAAGATACCCCGCGTTTTCCATTCGCATTGCGATTCCTTCAAAAAGGCAGCATGCAAAGCACCACCAACCTATTGGACCTGAGTGTGTTTTTGGCGCTTATTCCATTTTCGCTCATCGCCGCAAATAGCGGGGATTTTGCCTTTTGGGTGTTTAAGTTCTGTGTTTATGGCGGACTGATTTACGGCCTCTGCTCCCAACTCATTCCTTTGTTAATTGATAACGGTAAAACCTTTCCAAAGCTCGTCCTTTCTTGCATGCACGGTGGAGGATTAACCATGATTTTCGTTTACTCACTGCATGTTCTTGGACCAAAGACCCATGTTCATATTGCTGAAGTGTTAGACGACAGCTGTTACAATTATTGCCCGATTGAAGCCTTGAAAGATTTACCCGAAGAAATGCAAAGGCCGCGGTTTTTCTCTTTGAAGGAAGAAAACCTCAGCGTAGCCAAAGCCCAAAAGAAAAAGATCGTTTTGTACGCCGATTTCGACTACGATTACCTCGGGCTACCGCTCAATTTCAGGAGCGACTTTGAATACCTCAGTGCTGAGAAGGAGACTGAAAATACGCCTGAACAATTTTAGCCTTGGCCTTACCGAGCAAGGCTTCCAGCTCTTCCAAGGAGGCTGTTTTAATTTTCTTTATCGATTTAAAATGCGCCAGAAGTAAACGGCTGCTCTCTTCACCTATGCCTTTGATGTCGGTAAGTTCGGTTTTGATGGTGTTTTTACTACGGCGGTTGCGGTGATGTGTTATCCCGAAGCGATGCGCTTCATCCCGCATTTGCTGAATAATTTTCAAGGTCTCGGATTTCTTATCGATGTACATGGGCATCGGATCATCCGGGTAGTAAATTTCCTCCAATCGTTTAGCGATGCCTACAATCGCTACTTTACCGTACAAGCCCATTTCCTTTAAGGCTTCTACTCCGGAACTTAACTGACCCTTTCCTCCATCCAGCACAATAAGTTGTGGCAAATCCTCCCCTTCTTGCACCATGCGACCATAACGTCTGTGCAATACCTCCTTCATGGTAGCGAAATCATTCGGCCCTTCCACGCTGTTTACGTTGAAATGGCGGTAGTCTTTTTTAGAAGCCTTTCCGTTTTTAAAAACCACACAGGCAGATACCGCATTGGTACCCTGCAGGTTGGAGTTATCGAAACACTCAATATGGTAAGGCGGTTCTGTTAAGCGAAGGTCTTGCATCATCTGCGACATCACCCGGTCTACCTTCACATCTGGATTTAAGCGCTCATACTGCTCCAACTTTTCTTTTTTGTAGAACAAGGCATTTTTGGTACTGAGCTCCAGCAGTTTCTTCTTATCGCCCAATTTGGGTACGGTAAACTTGAGGCCTTCCAGCTCCAGATCAAAAGGCACAATGATCTCTGTGGAGGTGCTATTATAGCGATTGCGCATCTCTACAATGGCATAGGCTAATAGCTCTTCTTTGCTTTCATCCAGCTGCTGCTTCAGCTCCACGGTTTGCGTTTGGATGATCATACCGTTGGCCACCTTCATAAAGTTGACAAAGGCATAGCGCTCATCTGCCGCAATGCTGAATACGTCCACATCATGAATCGTCTGACTCACCACCGTGCTCTTGCTTTGGTACTGTTCTAAAACGTCGAGCTTCTTCTTATACAACGCGGCTTGTTCGTAGCGAAGCTCTGCCGCTTCTGCTTGCATCAACTGCTTGAGATGTTGAACAGCCTCGCTAATATTTCCTTTGAGGATTTTCCGCACCTGCTCTAAGGAGTCCATGTAATCGGCTTCCGACTGCAATCCTTCGCAAGGCCCTTTGCAGTTGCCGATATGGTATTCCAGGCATACCTTAAATTTCCCGGCTTTGATATTGGCATCGCTCAGATTTAAGTTGCAATTGCGCAAAGGATAGAGCTGCCTGATCATATCCAAAATGGTGTGCATCATGCGCACGGAAGCATAGGGACCAAAATACTCGGAGCCATCCTTTACCGGCTGTCGGGTAGGAAATATTTTAGGGAAACGTTCTTTGGTTAAGCGAATGAAGGGATAGGTTTTATCGTCCTTCAAGTTGATGTTATAGCGAGGCTGAAACTCTTTGATTAAGCTGTTCTCCAGCAGGAGTGCATCCATCTCTGACTCCACAATAGTGAACTCCAATCGGTTAATCCTGCTCACCATGAGGGCCGTTTTCCGGCTATCGTGTTTTTTAGTGAAATAGGAAGAAACCCGTTTCTTTAGGTTTTTGGCTTTACCGATATAGATGATCTCATCGTCTGCGTTGTAGTATTTGTATACTCCGGGCAGATCGGGCAATTGTTTGATTACCGATTTGAGTTCATCTTTTGCCATGCTTAAAAACTCGAATGGTAGGCCTGCAATGCCGCCAATAGAGCCAAGTTCACCTGACGGTTATACGTCTCCTCTTGCAGTGCTTTGTATTTCGACTCTGCTGAACCTACACCGTTGAAGAAGGTCATCATAGGAATGAACAATTCCTTCAGCTCATCGGCTTTCACTTGTTTGCCGGCTTTTACAATTTCATTGATGCTGGAATCAGCTAAGGCCGCCTGGCGAATCACCTCTTCGTATATGAAATACTCATCTTGGTAAAGCTCATCATCGGTGAGCAGGAATTCTTCCAAGAAATCGGCTAAATCAATCGTTCTATCTTCTTGTTGCGCCTCCGTGATGTACAAGAGAATATTCAGCAACTCGGTGCCTCTATCCGCTGTATCGTCTTCAATCTTCAGCCATTCCTCAGACTCCAAGTAATCCGGATCCAGTTTAGCAGAGTCTGAACCGATGAAGTTCAACATCAACAAATCGAAGAGGTATTCTTCCAATACCGCGAAATCAGGGTTATTGCGAATGATGACGTGTAAGTCGTTCATCTTTCTAGGGAAATCGCCAATCTGTGTAAAGAGTGGAATCAGTTCATTTTGAAAGCTCTCAGCTTGGGATAAACTGATTTGGCTATGCCCATCGGCAAATCCTTTAATCAGGGCTACTAAGGCCTCTTTTACCGGTGGAAGAATATTGTTCATGCGTTTAAATGGGCTTGTCCTTTGGTGATGATGCCTAAACATTTGCCCGGCATCTGGGCATTTAAAAAGGGGTTATTGCGGGCTTTCGACTTGTTTCCGGCCGCACTGAATTGGGTTGTCATTTTACGAGTGAAAATACTCATGTTCGCTTCCGTTCCTTCGGCTATCCCCTCCAAATTTTTGCGCAGCAGTTGGCGTGGATTACCTGAAAGCAATTCAACCAATTGCTCATCGCTCAGGCTATCGCCCATCGCTTCCAACAAAATATTGAAGGTCTGTTGCATGGCCGACATACCGAAGGCCGCAAAATCGAATTCTACATCTTTATGCTCCGGATCTTCCGGATGGTGGTTGCTCACCACCGCATCAATGGTCCCGTCGAGCACCGCTGCTTTCATGGCCTCCACATGCGATTTATCACGCAAGGGTGGAAATACCTTGTAGCGGGTATCGTATTCTTCCATAATGCTGTCGTCTAAAAGCAGCTGGTAAGCCGCTACGTCGCAGCTCACAGCCAGTCCCGCCTTTTTTGCTTGGCGAATCAATTCTAAGCCTTCGGCTGTGCTTACCAAGTTAAAGTGCAGTTTGCCTCCAGTATAGCGCAGTAATTCCAAGTCTCTGTGTATGGCAATGCTTTCGGCATGTGAAGGGATACCTTTTAATCCAAGTAAGGTGCTAAAATAGCCTTCGTGCATTTGTCCGCCGCGCACCAAGCTGGCTTCTTGCGGCAGCACTTGCACCATCCCATCTATGCCTTTGGCGTACAAAAGCGCTCTTTGCATGGTTCCGCTCTTCACGCTGTTGCCGGCATTCGAAAAGCCTACTGCACCAGAGTTTTGCATATCGTACATCTCCGTGATTTCCTCGCCATCCAAGTTTTGGGTTAAGGCGCCGTAGGGCATTACCTCCACCGCTAGCGATTTGGATTTATTCGTGATGTATTCGATATCGGCTTTGCTTTGGGCTATGGGGTAAGTATCGGGTAAGATAGCCACTGCTGTAAATCCACCCGCCGCCGCAGCCTGGGCTCCGCTTTTTAAATCTTCTTTGTATTCAAATCCCGGCTCACCGAATCGGGCTCTCATATCCAGCCACCCCGGCGAAACCGTAAGGCCTTCCGCCTTGATTTCTTGATCAGCCTCGCCTAATTCCAATGACGCGGCAATGGCGGTAATCTGTCCGTTGTCAACACGGATATCGCATGTTTGCTGATGGAACCTTGATTTCGGGTCGATGATGCGGGCTTGGCGGAGAAGAATAGGCATGTGTCTTATTTTAGAAATCGTAGCAAAAGTATCTCAATTGTAAGAAAGAGCAAGGCTAAAAGCAGAGCTTGTTTCCACAGCTGTTTACTTCCGTCTTGCTGAATAAGTCGTTCGCTCACCCTCGCCTCCGAAGCATCAAATACCGCGATGCGCATTCCCGGAGCACTGATGGCGCTCAGCTCTTCGATGCTGCTGTATTCCATATCCGATTCTGTTCTCGCGTAGTTGAAGGCTAGTTCAGTCAATAGGTGACCGTTTTCTTTTTCCTTCAATTGATAAATACCCGATTGGCTCAGCAGTTCTTGCACGCCGATGAACATCTTCTTATCGCGCACCAACATCTCCGGTACGCTTTTCAATCCTTGGCCTTCCAGTTCAAAAAGTACTTTGTCGTTGCTACGTTCAGCGTCTACCGGTACATACGCCGACTCCCCCAGCACATAGTACAGAGCCGGCACCTCTTTGCTGAAGATACTCAAGCGAAGCAGGGTACTTGGGAATAAATAGTGCAATGCGAAATCGCTCCATTCTGATTCCAGGCGGGTACTTAGTACGTATAGGTTACCGCGCTTGTAGCTCAGTTGACGAAGCAGCGGCATACCATTCTCCAAACGAATTAAATCGCTAGCCGCGGCAGACGCTTGTGTTAAAGGATACACTTTTTTCACCAGCGGCATGGCCATGTTTTCGGGAGCTGATTCCTGGATATCTTGGAACAGCGGGTGTTCGCTTTGGATGGATTTTACTCTTTGGTTTTGACTTAGAGCCTGGCCAAATGAACCTGCACCCAAAGAGGCAAGAAAACCATTGGCGGCTTCGGCCTGCTTTTCGGCCGGGATCATGTAAATATCGCCGCCCTTCTCAAGGTATTTCGTGAGCTCAGATTCGAGTCCGCTCGTCCAGTCTTCTACCCCATTGAGCACAATCAAATCCGCTTGACCAAATCGGCCGTAATCCAATCCGCGTGCATCTACCTCTTCCATTGCGAAGTAGGCATCGGTAGCCAATACGCCTTTGATGTATTTGGACGAGGTATTGCCGTTGATAAGGAGAACCTTCACCTGCTCTTGTACTTTCAAACTGAAGTACATCACATCATCAAAAACAACAGGGTAATCTTGGATTTCAAGTTGTCCGCTATACCATCCGGGCGCATCCAAGGTGAAGTTCACCTCTACCTCCGTTTCATTTCCGGCTTCCAGATTCAGGCTTTGCAGACCTTTTTGCTCCGCACCAATTTTCAAAACCAGGTTTAAGTCGCTGATGTCTGTTGCTCCTCGATTGCTCAATTTAACCCGCATGTTCAGCGGTTCACCGGCCCTGACATACGGAGTGGAGATCCAGGCGCTGTCGAGGCTGATATTATCCCGGCTATTGGCTGTGAGTGGGAGTAAATACAGACTAATCGAAGAATCGCCAGGCAGCTCGGCTGCGTTTGCCTGCGACTTCTGAAAATCCGATATCTGCACCGCTACTTTGCGGAAATCGCTGGCTTCAGATTCTAACAGGTCTTTTTGGCGGGAGAAGACTTCGCTCATTTTGCGCGACTTCGGACTGAGTTGTACCTCGTCTACCCACTGCAGAAAACGCTCTTTGGTCTCAAAACGCTGATGACGCGCTTCAAAGTCGTTGGTGAGCAATTGAAACCGATCATTGGTCGCGTAGGCCTTCGCTAAATCGCGCGCCCTTTCTTTGGCTTGCTCCAAAAGTTCTCCCTGATCCGACTGGGCATTCATGGAAAAAGAATTATCCAAGTAGATACTTACCAAACTGCCGGCAAAGGACTTTTCGGATTGCGGTCCGGGGAAATACGGCCGCGCAAAGGCCATCACCAAAAAAGTGAGCATAAGGCATCGAGCGATGAGCACCAGCCATTTCTTGAGTTGTTGTTTGCTCTTGTTCTGTACCTGTACCTCCTGCAAAAATCGGAGGTTGGGAAAGATGACTTTCTTGAACCGGCGGAAATTGAAGAGATGCAGTAAAATGGGAATCGCTAAAACGCCTAGGGCCCAGAGAAATTCAGGATACAGAAATTTCATTCGCTCAAAAATAAGAAAAGCACAGAGAGTATGGTAGCAGAACGGAGAATATAGCTTGTGGATTTTACAGACATCGCTTAATCTTCGTTCAGCAGCAGTGAACCTATTCTCTCGAAATTTCTCTTTCTTCGCACTATGATTCGGTTTTTCCTGACTGTTGCAGCCCTTGGCAGCCTTCTATCGGTTCAAGCACAAAGTGCGATGGCGCCTACCGATGCCTGGTATTATAACCTGGTTCAGCGGTTGGAGATTAAATCAGGAACTCTCAGTCCCTACTTCCACAGCACGATGCAGCCCATCTCGCGGGAGCGCTTGGCCCAATTTGCCGTTAACTTTCCGGTGAGTGGCAACCAACTCAACGTAGGCGATTACCGGTTACTCGATTATTTGCTATTGGATAATGCCGACTTCAGCGGATCAGAGCTGGGCAAACGCAAACCGTTGTTTGGCTTTATCTATCCCAGTCAGTTGGCCATCGTATCGCATAAAAGCGAGGATTTTGAAGTGTATGTGAACCCTATTTTGAATTTACAACTCGGTAGAGATTGGGGACAAAACGAAGACCTGTATACCAATACACGGGGAGTAGAATTGCGCGGGAGGATTAGTAAGAAGCTGGGGTTCTATACCATGCTGACCGAAAATCAGACGCGTGCAGCATCCTATTTAAGGAATCAAACCACTTTAGCGAAAGGAGTATTCCCTTCTGCGGGCTTAACCAAAAGCTTCAAGGGAAACGGTTATGATTTTCTTCAGGCTAGAGGCTATATCACCTTCACGCCAATTAAGTCGATTCAAATGCAGTTTGGCCACGACCGTAATTTTATTGGCGATGGCTACCGGAGCATGATTTTAAGCGACTTCGGTAAGGAGTACCTCTTTTTAAAGGTCAATACCCAGGTTTGGAAACTCAACTACCAAAACCTCTTTGCTGAGATGGTGAGCGATAGAGGCAGCGATTTCACATTTACCAAAAAGAAGTATGTGGCCATGCACCATTTGTCGGTGAACATTTTGAAAAACCTACAGTTGGGCGTTTTCGAAACCATTGTATTTGATCGTACAGACAGCAATGGCGTGAACAGGGGCTATGAAATAAATTATCTGAATCCCATCATCTTTTACCGATCTGTAGAACATGGCCTCAACAGTTCTGACAATGCACTGATTGGAACGAATTTCAAATGGAACTTCCTTAAGCGTTTTTCGCTTTATGGTCAATTTACCCTCGATGAGCTCAAGTTTGGTGAGTACGTCGATAACCGCGGCTGGTGGGGCAATAAATACGCCGCCCAAATCGGGTTGAAATACATGGATGCCTTTTTCATCCCTAACCTCGATGCCCAATACGAGTTCAATGTGGTAAGGCCCTATACCTTTCAACATTTCAAAACCTCGCAAAACTATACCCATTTCAATACACCATTGGGACATCCGCTTGGCGCCAATTTCCGTGAACATGTATCCATTCTTCGCTACAGGACCTTGAAGAAATTGCATCTGCATTTGATTTGGATACGCCATGAACAGGGTCTGGATAACGATACCAGCAACTGGGGAGGAAATATTCTGACCAAAACATACTTGGACAGAGAGCAAGAATACGGTAACACCATTGCACAAGGCTTGTTTCAGACCACAAATATTCTCGAATTGCAAGCCTCCTGGATGCTATTCCACAATGTTTGGATAGAGGCCGCTTGGTTGTTCCGCGAGGCTCGAATCAAGGAAATAGACACGATTCAGAAGAACCACATTTTTAGGCTGGGATTCCGCATGAACATCGCTCAGCCAAGGCAACTCTTTTAGCTTGGCAAGTAGCTAGGCGACTGCTATTTTTGCGCTCATGAGTGCAAGCATTATCCGCAATGCCCGAATCGTGAACGAGGGCCAAATCACCGAAGCCGACGTTCTGATAAAAAACGGACGCATCGAAAAAATAGGCAGTGGAATTGAATCCAATGCCCCTGAATTTGACGCCCAAGGTCATTACCTTTTGCCCGGTATTATTGATGATCAAGTACACTTTAGAGAACCCGGGTTAACACACAAAGGCACCATCGCTAGCGAATCCAGAGCAGCTGTTGCGGGAGGAGTTACCACCTATATAGAACAGCCCAATACCAAACCTGCTGCCACCACCCGTGAGCTATTGGAAGATAAGTTTGCCATTGCAGCACGCGACAGCTACGCCAATTACTCTTTTAATATGGGTGCAAGCAATGATAACATCGAAGATTTGCTGCGTGCCGATTACAGCACATTCTCGGGTATCAAGGTATTTATGGGTTCTTCTACCGGCAATATGTTGGTAGACGATTTGCGTGTTTTGGAACGTATCTTTTCTGAAGTCCCGCACTTGATTATCACACACTGCGAAGACGAAGCCACCATCCGTGAAAACCTAGCGCATTACCAGGCGCAGTATGGCGATGCTATTCCGATGAAATACCATCCGGCTATTCGCTCCGAAGAGGCCTGTTACCTTTCCAGCAGCTCAGCGGTGAAACTAGCGAAGCGGCATAACACACGTTTGCATATCTACCACATCAGCACCGGAGTGGAAACCAGCTTATTTGAAAACGGCATTCCATTGAGCGAAAAGAAAATCACCTCAGAAGCCTGCATCCACCACCTTTGGTTTAGCGATGACGACTACAAAGAAAAAGGTAGCTTTATCAAATGGAACCCGGCAGTTAAATCGGCTTTAGACCGAGAGCAAATCTGGAACGCCTTGATGGATGGTAGAATCGACGTGATTGCCACGGATCATGCCCCACATACCCGTGAGGAGAAGATGGGGCCCTACACATCTGCCCCTTCCGGCGGACCGCTGGTTCAGCATTCGGTTCAAGCTATGTTCGACTTCGTTTCGCAAGGCAAAATTAGCCTTGAGCAGGTGGTTGAAAAGATGTGCCATAACCCGGCGATTTTATTCCGCATCAAAGACCGCGGATACATTAGAGAGGGCTACCATGCCGACTTAACCCTACTCGACCCTACTACACCGTATACCGTTTCGGGTTCCAATATTCTGTCGAAATGCGGATGGTCGCCTTTTGAAGGACACCAATTTAAATCCACAATTCGGGCCACTTGGGTAAACGGCAATTTGGTTTGGGATGGCGAAAAAGTGCATGAACAAAGGTCTGCTCAGCGTCTGGAGTTTTTGACAATTCGGTGATAACTCTTTTTAGGAATGCACCACGGGCTGTATTATTTTTGAATCATGAGTTTAGACGTAACCGGAAGAATTATTCAGAAGATGGACGTGGTAACTGGCACCAGTGCCCGTGGTGAGTGGAAGAAACAAGAATTTGTTATCGAAACCGCCGAACAGTATCCGAAAAAAATCTGCTTGTCCCTTTGGGGTGAAAAAGTAGATGCGCTGAGTAATTTTAAAGAAGGTGACTTCATTCAGGCTTCATTAAATTTGGAATCGAGAGAATACAACGGACGCTGGTATACCGAGGCACGCGCTTGGAGATTGCAAGCTCCGCAAGGTTCGCAAGAAGGTAATAATTTTGCCGAAGCGCCTCAGCAGTTCTCTGAGAATGATGGCATCGACTTTAGCTCCAGCGAATCAGACGATCTGCCGTTCTAAATTTTGAAAAATCTCAAAGCAAAGCTCCTGAAATCGGGAGCTTTTTTTATGTCCTTTCCGCTCCATTTGAGAGCGAAATATAGACTCATGCATACAGAACCTTCTCTGCTTTGCATTGTTCCTCTCTAAATGAGAAATCTACTTTACCTCAACTTTGTTCTGCTTCTCGCTTGCCAACAAGGAGAGCCTGATAAGGCTGCACAGGAATCAAAAACTGATTTTGCTTTAGTGCAGAAAGAAGTGAGCTACGAGGCAGATGGTATTACAATGAAAGGATACCTTGTTTACGATTCACTGAAAACCGGTGAACGTCCGGGAATTCTTGTGGTGCATGAGTGGTGGGGACACAATGAACACAGCCGTAATTCGGCCAATGAATTAGCTAAACTGGGTTATACTGCATTTGCCTTGGATATGTATGGCGATGGGAAGTTGGCCGAGCATCCGAAAGATGCGAAGACATTTTCCAGCGAGGTGATGCGAAATTTTGAATCGGCCAAAACACGATTCAACGCAGCACGCAGCGTTTTGGAAGCAGATCCACATACCGATAAATCGAAAATTGCCGCCATTGGTTATTGTTTCGGTGGCGGGCTTGTATTAAATTTAGCTCGTCAATCCGCTGATTTGAAGGCTGTTGTTAGCTTTCACGGTAGCCTGAACCCCATAAAAATGGCAGAGCCAGGCAGCGTGAAGTCGAGAATCTTGGTCTTAAATGGAGAAGACGACCTTATGGTGGATGCAGCATCCCTCACTGCATTCAAGTTCGAAATGGACAATGCTGGCGCAAATTACCTGATAGTCAACTACCCAAACGCCAAGCATGCATTTACCAACCCACAAGCAACCGAAAAAGGTAAGGCCTATGGCTTGCCTTTGGCGTACAATAAAGAAGCGGCTGAACAGTCCTGGAAAAGAATGGAACAGTTTTTTCAGGAGGTGTTTCACTAACGATACTTAAGATCCCCTACCTATGGGTCTGGAAGCTCAGGGCTTGCCCTACTTTCAGACCTTTTTTTGTCTATTCCTGTTTGAAAGGCGGCTCGAGCAATCCATTCCTCCAGAGTATGTTCACTCTTTCACGGGAATAAACGTAGTGACATAGAATCACTGCCGCATAGATTCCGGCTATCCACATTTCATCGCGCCCCCAGAGTGCGGCAATCGCTAAACTAAAAAACGAGAATTCAAGCACTAAACGTAATCTGCCATGCACCTGAACCTTCGGTACGCCTCCATCATTTGGTACACGGAAAACACCCCAAATAATGGCTGCGGTGAATGGAAAGGCAATGGCCGCAACAACATGCCAAGGCGCTTCAAAGGCTGCCAATCCGTAGGCGCCCAAAGCATAAAATCCGAATACCTCCAAAATAAAACGTAGGCCGAGGTTCAAAGGATGATTGTACGCCTTAGCTGCCATGACTTTCTAATTCCAAAATCCATTCTGCATCGCTAAGTTTATCTAGCCTGAGTTCTTCTGCGCTGCGCAATCCGGCCAACCAAAGTATGGTGCCGTCAGGTGAACACACCACAGGAATACGCGATTTCGCAAGGCGATCTAACTTGGCATCAATTAAAATATCGCTCAATTTCTTCTGGCCCTTCATACCGAAGCAGTGCATTTTATCCCCTTCCTCCCAGGTGCGGACAAGCAAGTAGCCTGCGTTCCAGTCTTTACTCAAAACAATGGCCTTTTCAGCACTCAGAATACCTTCTGAAGGATCGTATTTCCGAAAACGGAAGTGGTAATCGCCCCACTTCAGCTCTTCCCCGGGTTGTATACGTTTGCTTTCAAGCGATTCTTTGGCTTCTCGAATGACCCAATGGGTTCTATCGGCTACCAAGACATGTGTACTTGAACTGAATACCGCGCCCGGCCTAGCCCGCTCCTTTAAGATAAAGCTGCTCTGGTCTTTCAGTCCGAAGGGTTCGAGTATATGCCGCATCAGTAAATGCGCATCCGGATTGGAAAAAAGGGCATAATCGATTTTGCATTCCGCCTCTTGAAACACGAGGTATTGCTCAGAAATCTGCTGAAGCTGTAGTTTTAAGAAAGCATTACTTTCCTGCATCAGCTGGGTGCTGTGAACCAGTTGGTCAATGGTGCCCGGGTAGCGTTCTTCCCATATCTTCAGAATACTGTGGCGTAAAAAATTACGCCTGTACTTCTGTTCTTGGTTACTGGCATCTTCCCTAAACAGCACCTTCTCTCGCTGGGCATAGACCTCCACTTGTTCATACGCACAATACAGCAAAGGCCGAAGTACCAATCCGTTATCTGGCACCATAGCTTGCAAGCCAACGGGTCCGCTACCCCGCATCAAATTTAACAACAAGGTTTCCGCCTGATCTCTGCCATGGTGGGCAGTGAGGATACGCTTACAGCCTTCTTTCTCCGCGAGTTCAAACAGCCAATCATAACGTAAACGTCTGGCCGCCATCTGAATGCTTTCATGGTGGGTATTCGCCTCGTTTTGAGTGGAAAAGCGTTTACTGTGAAAAGGAATTCCCAAGGCTTGGCAACGAGCCGCTACAAAGTATTCATCTGCGTCGCTTGCCTCCCCCCGCAATTGAAAATTAGCATGGGCCACCCTAAACGTATAGCCTTCGCGGTGCAACACGTCAAATAAAACCATGGAATCTCGTCCGCCGCTGCAGGCTAAAATAACATCATCGTCTTTTTGGAGTTCCGCCTCCGAATAAGCTGTTTCAAGGTAGTATTGCAGTGATGGCATAGAATCTGAGCAAAGGTCGGCAATTGAGTAAGCATAAAACAATACTTTTGTGAACGCATGAAATACCTCCTCGCTTTGATTCTTCTCTGCAGCAGTTTGGCTGTCTCAGCTCAATCTAAAGTGGAGATCCTGGGCGCACGCGAATTGACCGGGATTAAAAAAGGAGGCAAGGAATACCAAAAGCTGGTGGGCAATGTGCAGTTTAAACAAGAAAATGCCACGATGCGCTGCGATTCTGCCCTGCTTGATAAGGCGGACAATTCTTTTGAAGCCTTCGGCAACGTGCAAATCAACGAAAACGACTCGCTTTTTCTGTACAGCAATTACCTGAACTACAAAGGCAATGATAAGAAGGCCTTTGTTCGGGAGAAGGTTCGCTTAACCGATGGGGAGATGAACCTGAGTACGGAGCAACTGGATTACGACTTAAAAACACGGATTGCCTATTATACTGTTGGGGGCCATATTGTGAGCGGAGATAACGTGCTCGACTCTCGAATCGGTTCATACGATGCGAATAGCAAAGTCTTTTCATTCAAAAAATCGGTTGTTCTAACTCACCCGGAGTATGTTTTGAAGTCCGATACATTGCTCTACAACTCCCAAAGTAAGGTGGCCTTTTTTTTCGGTCCTACCACCATTCAAGGAGAACAAGGTTTTATTTACTGTGAAAACGGCTGGTATAATACCTATACCAAAAGAGCCCGATTCAGCCGTAACGCTTATGTGATCAACGAGGAATACTATTTAAAAGCCGATAGCCTCCTGTATGGTGGCGACTACGGCGTGGATACAGCGATTCGCAATGTGTTCATGCGCGATTCCGTGAACCATACCATCCTTACCGGCCATTACGGCATTTACAACCGAAATACCTCTCGAGCCGAGATGACAAAGCAGCCTATGGTCTCCGTAGCGATGGAAGATGATAGCCTGCACATTGCCGGCGACAAACTTTTGAGCATTAGCGATAGCGCAAACCGCAAGTCGATTTTCGCATACCATCACGTGCGCATGTTTAGGCAAGATATGCAGGGGGTTTGCGACAGCATGCATTACAGTCAAGTGGATTCGATGATCTACATGGAGGGCGCGCCCTTGCTTTGGAACGAAAAGCAGCAGATGAAAGCCGATAGCATTCGAATGCGGGTGATTGAATCGAGTATAGACAAAGCCTGGTTTAACCAAAATGCCATCGTGATTCAAGATGCCGATTCGCCGCTATTCAATCAATTGCAAGGCAATCAGATTACCGCTTGGTTTGAAAATAAAAAGATTCATGTGGTTTTGGTGGAGGGCAATGCCGAGAATATCCATTTCCAAGAAGACGACTCGGTAACCTTAAGTTCTATGAACAAAGTGGCCTGCAGCAGCATTCGTATCGTAATGGACTCCGCAGGCAAACCGGAAGAAATCAATTACTTAAAGGAACCCAAAGGAACGAACTTCCCCATTGATAAGCTGCCGGCCGAATCTGAACAGCGTCTTCGCCACTTTATTTGGCTCGAGCACCTGAGGCCTAAGAGCAAAGCCGATTTGCATCCTCAAAATCCTTGAGGGAATTTTTATCGGCCTATTTTTTATTTTCATTTCTCATCTTATCTTTGCAGCCCTTAAAGAGTAAAAAATGAAAGCTGATATCCATCCATCAAATTATAGACTTGTTGTTTTCAGAGACATGTCATGTGATTATGAGTTTCTGACTCGCTCAACTGTTGAGACCAAAGAAACAACTACCTACAAAGACGGAAACGAGTATCCTTTATACAAGTTGGAGATTTCACACAAATCTCACCCTTTCTTTACCGGTAAAGCCAACTTGGTGGATACGGCAGGACGTATTGACAAATTCAAAAAACGTTACGGAAAATAAACCTTCCGATACGCCGATATTGAAAAGCCTTCTCCACCGAGAGGGCTTTTTTATTGGCCCTTGGTGTCTACAATTCGTGGATAAAGCCACAGCAGAATCCAACTCAGTCTCAAGGCTTTTCCGTATTTTGCAGGCCCTTAACTCGCTCTTGGTATGAACGTAATTTTATTTGACGATATACAACGTATACACCTCCTACCCCTCTGTTATACGAGGCCTGCTGCCGACTTACGCTGCGGCATTCTGACCATCCGAGAGAAATGGGAACTGTTTTTTGGATTAAGTCAATCCGGTTCCTTGTGCGAAGACTACTTGCAAACGAAATTTCCACTTCGGGCGGCGAGTGAAAACCTGTGGATTAACGGTCGACTCTTCCCTAGCCAAGCTTTGGGAAAAGCGATGGAACAATTGCAAAACGGACAAGCACTTGTGAAAGACGGCGTAGTCCTTGCAGCTAAAGGAAGTGCAGAACAAGGTCAAGCCCTGCGTACTTCAAACGGAGCTTTTGATACCATCAACTGGGATGGCGAGGCACATTTGATTCGCTTTCCTTGGGATATTTTCAGCATGAACCACGATGCCCTGGAAGCCGACTTCGACCGCATAACAGCGGGTAGAATATCGGAAACTCTTCCGGGCACCAACACCATTTTAGGCGACAGACTTTTTGCGGAAGAAGGTGCCACAGCAGAATGCAGCATCTTAAATACCCGCAGCGGAGCCATTTACTTGGGCAAAGACTCAGAAGTGATGGAAGGATCGGTGGTTCGCGGGGGCTTGGCCCTGTGCGAACATTCAGCACTCAAGCTGAGCACCAAGATATACGGAGCCACCACCATCGGGCCATACAGCAAGGTGGGTGGCGAAGTGAACAACTCGGTAATCATTGGCTATTCCAACAAAGGACACGATGGATTCCTCGGGAACTCCGTACTCGGCGAGTGGTGTAACTTGGGTGCCGATACGAATAACTCGAACCTGAAAAACAACTACGCTGAAGTAAAAGTGTGGAGCTATGCCCGTAAAGGTTTTGCGCGCACCGGACTCCAATTCTGCGGACTCGTAATGGGCGACCACAGTAAATCAGGCATCAATACCATGTTCAATACCGGAACGGTGGTGGGTGTTTCAGCCAATATTTTCGGCGCCGGATTCCCCCGCAACTTTGTTCCATCCTTCAGCTGGGGCGGTGCTCAAGGCTTTGAAACATTTAGCCTAAGCAAAGCCGATGAAGTAGCCGAAAAGATGATGGCCCGCCGAGGCATCGCTTACGACGAAACCGAAAAGGCCATTATGAAGCACCTGTTTGACATGAGTGCGGAGTACAGGGTTTGGGAGAGTTAGACTATATAGACCATGGTCCATGGACCATAGACCATGGTAGATGATTCGTAATTGATCATGCGTGGATGAGTGAAACGAAAAATTGAAAGTAAAGATTGATTAAAGTCAAAGTAAAAAATTGAAGTTCAAATTACCATGGATCATGGACCATGGTAGATGATTCGTAATTGATCATCCGTGGTTGAGTGAAACGAAAAATTGAAATTAAAGATTGATTAAAGTCAAAGTAAAAAATTGAAGTTCAAATTACCATGGTCCATGGACTATGGTCTATGGACTTTCAATAGTAAAGTGATTTAAAAAGACAAAGTATAAATAGAATTAAACCCAAACTATGGTCTACGCACCATGGTCAATGGACTAATAAAAATACCATGAGAAAACACATTGTAGCAGGAAACTGGAAGATGAACGGAACCTTCGACGCAGCGCAGAAGCTGGCATCTGAAGTAGTGAACATGTACAAAGACGAAGTGAAAGACGGAACGGAAGTCGTGATGATTCCGCCGTATATCGGCATTCAAGAAGTGCAACGACTGGCCAAAGGCACCGGCATCAAAGTGGGTGCTCAAAACTGCCACCAAGAAGAGTCAGGCGCGTATACCGGCGAAGTATCAGCGGGCATCTTAGCTTCTTGGAAACTCGATTATGTAATCATCGGACACAGCGAACGCCGTGAATACTTCGGCGAGAATAACGCCTTGCTGGCTCAGAAGGTAGATCAGACTTTGCGTCATGGTCTCTCTCCTATCTACTGCTGCGGCGAGACCTTGGAAGAGCGTGAAAGCCATAAACACTTCGAAATTATTGAACACCAAATTAGCGAAGGCCTGTTCCACCTCAATGCCGATCAGATTCAAAGAACCGTTATCGCTTACGAGCCGGTTTGGGCTATTGGCACAGGGAAAACAGCCAGCGCAGAACAGGCGCAAGAGATCCACGCCTTCATTCGCTCCCTTATCGCTAAACGTTTTAGCGACCAAGTAGCTTCTGAAATCAGCATTCTCTATGGTGGCAGCGTTAAACCGGGCAATGCCAAAGAACTCTTCGCTATGGAAGACATTGATGGCGGACTCATCGGAGGTGCGGCTTTGCAATCGCGCGACTTTATCGACATCGCTAAATCATTCTAATATGAGCGAAAAACTCGGTACCAAATATCTGGATATGATCATCCCTTGTCCGGCAGACCTCGCAGAGATCTTACAGGCAGAATTATTTGAATTGGGTTTTGAAGGCACCTGGGAACAAGACGACTGCGTGCACGGGTATATTCCCGGAAGTGATTATAACGCTGAAGCGGTCCAAGAGATGTTGGATCGCTATGGCATAGCAGCCAATGCTATTCAGGTGACCAACATGCAGAACATCAACTGGAATGAGTTCTGGGAAAAAGCCTACGATCCTATTTTGGTGAAGGATAAAGTGCTCATTCGTGCCGAGTTTCACCACGTGCCGGAAGGCATTGAATACGACATCGTGATTCAACCTAAAATGTCGTTTGGCACGGGGCATCACGACAGCACACAACTCATCGTAGAGCAAATGCTCGAAATGGACTTTCAAGGCAAAACCGTTATCGATGTAGGTTGCGGCACCGGGGTTTTGGGAATCCTTGCTATGATGATGGGTGCAGAAACTTGCGATGCCATTGATAACAACCCGTGGAGCTATGAAAACAGTGTTGAAAATGCCACACGTAACCAAGTTGACATGAAGGTGGAATTGAGCGATATTGAATCGTATGGCATCCGTCAATACGATATCGTTCTATCCAATATCACACGCAACATCAACCACGCGAACCTCCCCAAATACCAAGACATGGTAAAACCGGGCGGAACGCTTGTGATGTCGGGCTTTTTTGACCACGACTTTGATTTCATCAATGAAAAGGCAATAAAGCACGGTTTTCGCTTGTTAAACAGACTAAAATCGGTTAAAAACTGGACAGCACTCAGCTATCAAAAATCCTAACTATGCAACTGAAACAACTACTAAGCTTACTAATCCTACTCCTATCCTCCCTTCCCACTCTGGCACAGATAAAAAGCTTCGGTAAAGAGCCTGAAGTATTTATCAAAGAGCTGAAGGTGCTGATGTTCAACGATGATATTGAGCCTGCTAAGGTAGTTTACGAAGAATTTAAGGTGCTTTGGGACTCCAGCAAGTTTGATGCTTACCAGCAAGCACGGATTATTAAAAATGCCGATAAAATGCTCACCAAGCGGATGAAGGCCCATCCGCATTTCAGCCTCTACCTCCGCACCTTAATCGATTTCCATAACAGCGGGAAAATGAGCGAGCAATTTGTGCTCTGGCAAAAAACCTTTGAAAGCTATTACCCGAAGAAGACCAAAGACATGGAGGACTTCATGGAGTCGTGCCAACTCATGTTCTCCGCCAATACCTTCGTTGAAAGCAGAGCAAATAGGATAGTTAACGCCGATAACAACAGCTGGAAACTCGACGTGATTGGCGATGAACCCGTTTTTGTGTTTGAAAAGCTGAATATTGTTTGCCGTACGCGTGAAGACTCGCTTTTCATACAAAATACCAAAGGCATGTTCGGTTTGGAATCGCATACCTGGACAGGCGTTGGCGGTAAGGTAGATTGGACCCGCGGGAATTTTGATCCGCAAAAAGTCAATGCCGTGCTCAAGCGCTATACCATCGACATGAACAGCAATGAGTACACCGCTGATTCTGTGACCTTTGTCAATTCTGAGTATTTTTCCACCCCCTTAATGGGTAAACTGCACGACGTGGCCTTGGCTACCTCGAACCCGGAAACCACACGTTACCCGAAATTCTTCAGCTATAAAAAAGACATTAAAATCGACAAGTTTGCCCAAGATGTAAAATACGTGGGCGGCTTCTCGCAGCAGGGCTCTAAAATTGTCGCTTACGGTGAAGGCGGTCAATTGGGTACCTTTATTTTCTCCTACAAAAACAAACCTTTCATTTACTTGAGCGGAAGGGAATTCGTGGTGACCGATGAGCGTTTGGTGACCGATAAAGCCTCCATGGTGATTAACCTGGATACTGGGGCCATCAACCATCCACAAGTGCAGGTGAACTATGTGAAAGCCGATAAAAAACTCATTTGTAGTCGCGGCGACGTAGGTGTTTCCCAAGCCCCTTTCAACGATGAATACCATCGCTTAGAGTTGAAAGCAGATAAGTTCGAATGGATTATGGGGCAACCGAAGGTGGAGTTCAAAACCATTTTGAAAGACGGTTCGGTTTTGCTGTACTCGGAGAATTTCTTTCGTGAGTTCGATTACGAGAAGATTCAGGGAATGCAAGCCATTCACCCTCTAGCGAAGCTGAAACAGTTTTGCGAACAGACCGGAAAGCGAACCTTTCACTTAAGCGAATATGTAACTTGGTTGCAAAGCAAACGCGAATATGTGCGTTTCCAGATTGTGCAGCTCACCGATGCGGGCTACCTCATGCTGGATTCAGAAACGGACACCATCAAAGTGAACGAAAAGCTGTTTAACTCCGTGAATGCGCACATGGGACGAACCGACTACGACATTATCTTTTTTGAATCGATAATTGAAAAGAGACCAAACGCTACCTTGAACCTGGAAAACTACCACATGGATTTAGAGGGCGTAGGGCGATTCCGATTCTCTGATTCGCAGTATGTATACGTTATTCCGGATGACCAGAAAGTAACGATTTTACGCAACCGCGAATTGGTTTTTGACGGTAAGGTGCGCGCCGGACGTTTTGAGTTCTTTGGAAGAGGATTCCGGTTTAACTACCCAAGTTTCTCTGTAGACATGGACGATATCGATTCCATGCGCCTGTTTTTTCCGGATGAAAACGATAACCTAAAGAAAGTAAATTCCGTATTGCAAGATATAACCGGTACCCTTTTTATCGATAACCCCAATAACAAATCGGGACGAAAAGACTACCCGGAATACCCGATTTTTAAGGCGACCAAATCGTCGAAAGTCTACTATGACGATAAATCCATCTATGGAGGCGTTTACGATAGAGAAAAATTCTATTTCCAAACCGACCCTTTCATTATTGACTCGCTCGATAACTTTACCAGAGAAGGTTTACGTTTCGCCGGAACCTTTGTCTCGGCTGATATTTTCCCTGATTTCAGAGAAGAATTAACGGTGCAAGAAGACTTCTCGCTCGGATTTATCAAAACCCTCAGCATGCCAACTTACCAAGGTGCCGGTAATGCCGATGTTACGCTATCGCTTTCCAACCGAGGCTTGCTTGCCAAAGGGAATATCAACTTTGAAACATCGGTAACCCAATCGCAAGACATTGTCTTCTTCCCGGATTCTATGAATGCCGTGACAGATCGATTTGACGTGCCCGGTGGACCGAATTACCCGGAAGTTCATGGCGTGAACCTGACAACCCATTGGGAGCCTTATAAAGACCGAATGGAACAAAGAACCGGAGCAACGCCTATTACCATGTATGGCGATGTAAAGCTCACCGGAACCTACGTTCATGCTAAAAAGCAAGCCGGAGGTATTGGTAGTATCGACTTCAACGATGGGCAAATCCTATCCAATAACATGACCTTCGATGCCAAGCGCATGAAGGCAGATACTTCCACGCTTATTATTCGCTCTATCGACACCACCAAGTTTGCCTTTAGAGCCGTGAATGTGAAGTCGGATATGAACTTTGAAAACCGCGTTGGCGACTTCGTTTCAAACGTAGACGGAGCGAATGCGGAATTCCCGTATAACCAATACAAGAGCTCGCTCAATGAATTTAAGTGGGACATCAAAAAGAAGAACCTGAACTTCAGAACACCGCCTAGTAAGCCAATTGAAAAGACCTATTTTGTTTCGACACATCCGGACCAAGACAGTTTGCAGTTCAGTTCACGTAAGGCCTTATACGACTTGAGCACCTTCACGCTCTTTGCCGATGAAGTGCCTCATATCAACGTAGCCGATTCGCGGGTGATTCCGGACAGTGGTAAAGTCGTTATCCGCGCGGATGCGGCTATGGACGTTTTGCACCATGCTAAAATTGAATTAGACACCTTGAATAAATACCATACGTTCTATGAGTGTAATGTGGGCATCATGGGAAGGTACAACTTCGGTGCGGATGGTTTGTATACCTATACCAACAAGAAGAAGGAGAAGTTTGAAGTGAACTTCCACGAAATCAAAGTGGACTACCTTAGCAAAACAGCTGTGGCGTATGGCGATGTATTTGATACGATGCATTTTGAACTCACCCCTCGCTTTGAATTCAAAGGGCGCTTAACGGCAGTTGGCTCATACCGTGGATTGGATTTTGATGGTCACGTACACGCCATTCACAGCTTAAGCAGACCAGGTTCCGGTTGGTGGAGAGATCACCGGAAGTATGTACCTGATTCTGTTTTATTCCATATCGATAATCCGATAAACGAAGATAAAAATCCACTGAAAGTTGGTTTTGCTTTGACCATTGATAGTGTGCATGCTTATCCAGCCTACTTTACCTTGGGCAGGAACTATTCAGACTCCTCCATCTTAGATGCAGAACACGGAATCGTATATTGGGATGAAGCACAACAAAAGTTTTTTACCGGCGATAGCCTTAAATTGGCGGGTGAGTCGTACAAAGGGAACTACGTTTACCTCGACGATAAGAACGGCATTATGTACGGTGAAGGGGCTACCAGGTTGGGTATCAATACATCTGAAGGTTTTGATATCAAATCGGCCGGCAACGTTACCTTCTTCCACAAAGACTCCAGTATTCACATGGATTTGATGATGTTGATGGACTTCAAGTTGCCGAAAGAAACCATGAAAATCTTTACCGACAAGATGGTAGAAAACGCGGTAGGTTTGAACGCAACGAATAACACACGTGAGATGGTGAAACCGGCATTGGCGGAATTACTGAGTCAGGATAACTTCAAAGATGCCTTGAAGAACCTCACCACAGGTAGCATTCCGGTTTACAAAGAAACGGAATCCAGCATCTTCATTTCCCAAGTTAAATTAGTTTGGGACCAAGACAGAAAAGCTTGGGTTAGCGAAGGTAAAATTGGAATCACCGCTATAGCAGGCACCAAAATTGAAAAAATGGTGAGCGGCAAACTGATGATTGAGCGCAAACGAAGCGGAGATGAAATTACCTTCTACTTTGAAACCGGAAACGACCATTGGTACTACATGAACTTCTTGCGCCGAAATATGTACGTTTACTCTTCGGAAGACACTTATAATAACTCAGTTAGAGATTTTTATCAAGAAGTTTCGAAGGATGGCTATACCTTAAAATTGGCCTCACCGCGTGCAAAAATCAAATTTTTGAATAGTTTTGAGCCGAAAGAATAAGGGATTAAGAAGTAAATGACTTTCATATTAACCGTAATTGGTCTAGCTCTAGTGGCGTATTTACTAGGCTCGATTCCAAGTGCTGTTTGGATTGGTAAAGGCCTGCACGGCATTGACGTGCGGGATCATGGAAGCGGTAACGCCGGAGCGACCAATACTTTTAGGGTATTGGGTAAAACGGCCGGTTCAATCGTTTTAGCGATGGACATCCTGAAAGGGCTGATGGCCGCCTCACTCATTGTGTTTCTCAAAGACGAAGTAGACCGCAATACTTTTCAATGGGTCAACTTGCAGTTGCTCTTTGGGTTTATTGCCGTTATTGGTCACCTTTTCCCGCTTTTCGCTCAATTCAAAGGCGGAAAAGGTATTGCTACCCTGTTCGGTATGATCATCGCGATTCACTACCCGTCTGCATTACTCTGCCTAGCTCTGTTTATGGTGGTGCTTTTTGTAACGCGCTATGTATCGCTAGGCAGCATCTTAGCCGCTGTTTCTTTCCCTATCGGATTGGTTTATGTTTTCCACGAGAAAACTCCGCTATTCGTGGCTTTTGCCATTACTGCTGCTTTCTTGGTGATTCTAACCCACCAGAAGAATATCCGCAAGCTGGTAAAGGGCACGGAGAACAAAGCCAATATCCTGAAGTACCGGGATAGAAGGTATATGTGATGCCCAAAAGTAGATGCTTCGCAACACTTTCGGACAAGTTTGAGATGTGAGAGTTCAAGTCTCAAAGTCCTAATGTCTTAACGTTTAACTATCCAATCGTTCCCAATCCTATTTTTCTTTCCTAAACATTTTCACTATAAATTTGCAGTATGATTCGTTTCGACGGGCAAACACAATAC
>FWPV01005972.1_pt1 | contig 23802 bp, 24 predicted proteins | sample 2228371 | NCBI WGS metagenome assembly FWPV01 (sample SAMEA103939776, study PRJEB20133) | metagenome | reverse complement strand
ATCCTTCATGGACTGCCGCATCCCCAAGGAGAACATCCTGGGCAGCCCCGAGGTGGTGGACAAGACCAAGACCGAGGGCTTCAAGAAGGTCATGGCCACCTTCGACGCCACCCGGCCCCTGGTGGCGGCCATGGCCATCGGGGTGGGGCAGGCGGCCCTCGATTTCCTGCGCGAGTACCTCACCGAGGAGGGGGTGGAGCTGCGCTACGGCATCAATCCCCACCGCATGACCTCCCTGGAGAGGGACATCATGCAGATGGAGGCGGACCTCAAGGCCGCCCGCCTGCTCACCTGGAGGGCCCTGTGGATGCTGGACAACGGTCTCCGCAATGACCTCCAGGCCTCCATGGCCAAGGCCAAGGCCGGGCTGGCGGTCACCCGCATCACCCAGAAGGCGGTGGAGATCATGGGGCCGCTGGGGTATTCCCGAGAGCTCCTGCTCGAGAAGTGGATGCGCGATTCCAAGATCAACGACATCTTCGAGGGCACCGGGCAGATCCAGCTCCTGGTGACCGCCAGGCGCGTGCTGGGCTTCTCCCGCGAACAGCTCAAGTGATCCGCGGCCAACCCGGTATCGAGGGGCGCCTCCGCGGAGGAGGCGCCCTTTTATGTGTGCGCACCCCTGGTCGCATGATCCGATGAGGGGGCTATCGACCTCCGGCGGCGATGAGGCGAGGTGTCCACCCGCGCCGGCGGAAGCGGTGTAGGGCGGACGCGAACTCTCGCTGTCGGCATACTCCCTGCGGAGTAGAACCTGATAGAATAGGGACGGCGTTGGATGGTCGCGATGACGGTGCCGCCTTCGGGTGGATACGATACCCCGTGGGAGGGAGCGGGGTCATTGCCTCGACCAGGAGGGCATCTCCCGCCTTTGCGGCGTAGAGAAGCGGGCAAGGGAGGAGCGACCTGGAAAAAAGGGGATCGGAGGCGGGCGGCGCGGGCCGCCCCAGGGGAGGAAGATGGGTGCGGGGCAGCGGACTCTCACGTCTGAGTCCCGTGGTCTCCATCTGCCGTGAATGCGGCGTGCCCCTGGCGGTCGCCTCCAGCCATCGCTGGGAAGAGCAGGGGCGCATCGTGAGCCGGGACGGGGCGCAGCGGCTGATCGTCGTGGAGCGCAAGATCATCAACGGCGTCATCGCCAGGGTGGGGGAGAAGATGGGGCGGGAGTTCGAACGCACCATCACCTACGCCAAGGCCTTCGACGCCTGGCAGTACGTGCGCTCGCTCATGACGGGATGGAAGAGACTGCTGGTATCCTCCATCCGTTACAGAAAGCCGTTCTACGAGCTCCTGTGCGATCAGGCGCGCATCCTGGGCATGGCCGACGCCGTACTCAGGGAATATTCCAGGGGAGGGGAGCGCGTGATCTCCTGCACCCAGTGTTACAACCGGCATCTTTTCGCAGGCGACATCCTGGGCGCCTATTACGCCGTGGAGGGGAAAGAAGGGGAGATCGACGTCCGGGAGGACGGCGGAGAGACGGTCTTCACGGTCAGGCCCACGGGGAACGAGCGCTGCGAGGAGATCGAGAGGTACTCGTTCTCGTGGGAAGTGCCCCTGCCCGGCTACATCAGCTACAAGCGATGCGGGCGCTGCGGCACCCCTTTCCCGGTCAGTTTCCTATCCTGGGATATCGCCGCCGGCCTCATGGTGGACACCTTCAACGGCGAGCCGGTAACGCTCATAGACGTCGCGGGCATAAACGCCGCCTACCTGGAGGCGTGCTCGCGGTTCGGGAGCTGGGTGGACGATTTCCTGGCCACGGAGGTCAAGGAGATGGTGGATACCCTTCTTCCGGGGCTGGAGTGGAAGAGGAGGCGCCCCGAGGAGCGGGTGAGGGACCTCTTCTTCCTGGCCTACCGGGGCATGGGCAACCCCATTTTCACCGAGCCCACAGGCGACGGGCTGCGCGCCCGGGTGGAGAACCCCTTCAACTACCCCATGGTGGCGGGCATCACCACTTCCTTTCTCGCCCGCGGAAGGCCGGTGTCCTTCGAGTGGGAGAGGTCCATGCCGGGGCGGCTGGAGGTCACGCTGCACTTTCTGTAAGGGGTTTTCCGCTCCGCCCCGCGTCAGGGATTCCGCGTGGTCAGCGGCGCGGGAGATCGCCCCATTCCTCCTGCAGGCGGCCCAGGAGTTCACGCACCTCGCCGCGCAGCTCCGATTTGCGCGACTCCTCCTTCATGCGGCGCCTGGTCTTGAATTCGGGGTCGTGGAAGACGCGGCGGATGAGCTCCCCGGCGTCTTCGCCGCAGAACTCGGGGGCGAGGAAAAGCGCCTGCCGGCTCTCCTCGCCGTCCCGGTGCCATTTCTCGACCGCGATGCCGTGGTAGCGGCAGAGCAGGTTCTTGGCCTTGATGAGCTCGAAGTCGTCTATGGCCAGCTCGTCCAGGATATCCTCGTCGTACAGGTGACCCCGCTCGAGGATCAGGCAGGCGATCTTTTCCGCCAGCTCGTTCACGTCCAAGCCTCAACACCCCTTCGACTGAGTCTCGACCTTAAACTATATCGGAAGGGCGCGCCGCCTGTTTTAGCCTTTCTCGCCCGTGGGCATGGTTCCGTCCATCGGTCGGGCGCGGTCCGCCTCGCCGGTTCCCGCGCGAGGGGTGGGGCCCACCGCCGGCCCGCCCGGGCGGAGCGGCCCCGAGTCACGTGTGGAGAGGGCAAAGACGGAGAAACGAGGAGAGCGCCGGGTGTCAGCGCCCCGCGGTGCAGCACCATGGCCCGTGGCCGTATGGCGACGCGCGCCACATGTGCGGTCTTGACGGGAAAGAAGCGGGGGATGCCACGTGCCCCACGGGGAAGGAATTGACGCCTGACGGGGGACCCCGCACGGCCGGGCTTCGGCTCACGAAGGGATTTAACGGCCGGTTGCGACGGCGTCGCGGGTTAGGGGCTTAACGCTGTGTCGAGAGGTTGGTGATGAAGGACCTGCTCCCCGTCTCCTCCCGCAGGTATTCGTCGAAGTCCTCCTCGCTGACCTCCACGCCAGAGTGCAGGAAAAGTGTGTAGAGGTAATAGCTCATATAGGTCCATTCCCGCTGCAGGTCCTGCATCAACTTGTCGCGCTTGCTCTTCACGGGGATGAGGCGCTCGCCCTCGTACTCCAGGTCGCTGATCTTGCGGCGCAGGTCGCGGCAGGTGCGGATGGCGTCGCGGGTCTCGTATTCCAGGTCCGTCTTGCTCATGTTGTTGATGTTGCGTATCCATGGAGGGATGGCCTCCGAGGCCTCGCCGTGCTTGGAGAGGTTGTAGTAGGAGGCAAGCTTTCTCAATATCTCTTCCGGCACCTCTTTCATGCTATCCCCTCCTGGAGGTTGCGGTTTATCTTCACGTGGGAAGGGTCCAGGGTGAGGATCTTGCGCGCCTGCTGCGGATAGCGCGCGATGAAGAGCAGCTCGTCCTCGACCAGCGGCTTCTGGGTGGAGACGTTGGCGTATCTAACCAGCTCGAGGATATCCCTGGCCTCTTCGTCGGACTGGAACTCCACCTCCAGCTTCTCGTAGACGTTGCGGAAACCCTTGATGCCCGAGTACTCGCCGAGGGTGATGTTGCGTCCGGTCTCGATGATCTCCGGTTCTCCCCGCCCCAGCTCCTCGTAGTCGTAGAGCTCGTAGTTGCGCCGGCTCTTCAGGGCTCCGTCGGCATGGATGCCGGATTCGTGGGCGAAGGCGTTATCGCCCACGCCGGGCTGGTTGATGGGGATGGGGACGCCGAAGGCATAGGAGGCGTATTTCGCCGTCTTCCAGGCGGCCATGAGGTTGATGGAGTCGTCCAGCACGTCCTCGCCGTCGAAAAGGGATGATTTCTTGATGGCCAGGATCACGGAGACCAGGTCGGCGTTCCCGGCCCGCTCCCCCATGCCGTTTATGGTGGTGTTGATAAAGGCGTTCACCCCACCGTCCAGCGCCCCCTTGGCGCCGCAGACCGAACAGGCCACGGCCATGCCCAGGTCGTTGTGGCAGTGCAGCTCGATGTCGATGCCCGACTCCTCGGCCAGCAACCTGATGCGGTCGTAGATGGTGAAGGGGTCGTTGAATCCCAGGGTGTCGCAGTAACGGAGGCGCACCGCTCCGTGCTCCCTTGCCGCCTGGGCGAAGGCGATGAGGTGCTGGTCGGAGGTGCGGGAGGCGTCCTCGGCGTTCACGCCCACGTCCATGAAGCCGAGATCGGCGGCGGCGTCCAGGGCCTCGCACATCATACGCACCACGTCCTCGAAGCCGTAGCGGCCGTTCCACTTTCCCCGGATCATCTGGTCGCTGGTGGAGATGGACACGTTGATGTGTTTGAGCTCGGGGACCAGCTCCCGCGCCAGGGCCACGTCCTCGGGTATGGCGCGCACCCACCCCGAAAGGCGGGTGTGGTGGATGGCCCCCATCTCCACCAGCTCCAGGTTGGCCCGCAGGTAATTGACCTCGTGGCGCGTGGTGGGGAAGCCGAACTCGCTCTGCCATATCCCCATCTCGTCCAGGAGCATGTTGATGATGGTCTTCTCCAGCTTGGCCAGTCCCAGGCGGGAGGTCTGGACTCCGTCCCGGTTGGTCACATCCACGATATATATTCTCTTGTCCCCGGAGCCTCCGGCTGCGCCGGTCCCGGGCGTTCCAGAATGAGGCATCTATACCCTCCGGATCTCAGGCATCTTCCTCGTCGAGGTCCTTGACGGCTCTGTAAAGTATATCAAAGAGATCTTTTATCTGCTCCCGCTCCAGGCAGGAGTAGGCGATGCGCAGGTCGCTCTCCCCGATGGATATGGTCCCCACCCCGTAGGCGTCAAGCAGGTGCCGGCGCAGCCTCTCCGCGTCGGTGCGCAGCAGCCGCAGGCACATGAAGTAACCGGCATTGAAGGGGTAAGGGGTAAAGGCATCGGCGTAGCGCGGGCTTTCCGCCACTCTCTTGATCTCCAGATAGCGCTCGCGGAGCAGCTCGAATTTCTCCTTCTTCTCCTCCCGGTAGCCAGGCGACCGGAATCCGCGGATGAGCAGGGACTGGGATGGAGTGGAGCTCTTGGAGATGGTGCCCCGGATGAGACCTCCCACCTTGCTCTCCAGGGCCTCGTAGACGGATTCGTGGTCTCCTCCTCCCGCGATGGAGAAGGAGATGAAGCCGAGCCGAAAGCCCCACACGTAGTCCTCCTTGGTGGGGCCGTCGACCTTGACGGCGGTGACGCGCGGGTGGGACTCGGCCAGCAGGGAGAAGAGGGACTGTTTGTAGGCACGGTCATCGTAGAACAGGCCCGTGTAGGCGTCGTCCACGCAGGCGGCTACGTTGGCGCCCGCCTCGGCGGCCTCCCAGACGGCCTCGGCGAGGGCCCGGGCCTCATCGGGATAGGGGGAGTATCCCGTGGGGTTGTTGGGGAAGTTGAAGAGCACCAGCACCTTGTTGCGGTCCCGGAAGCGCAACAGGGTCTCCCGGAAGGCCTCGAGGTGCAGTCCGCCTTCCGGCGAGAAGAAAGGGTAGGTGCGGATATCGGCTCCCCGCCGCACCCCGAAGACCATGCGATAGTTTCCCCACATCTTGTCGGGCAGGAGCAGGATGTCTCCCGCGTCGCAGAAGAGGTCGGCGAAGATGCTCAGGCCGTGGGTGAGGCCGTTGGTGACGATGGGCAGGGAGAAGCTTGATGAGGAGAGGTCGGGGTTGAGCTCCACCTGGTGCTCGCGCCAGAGCTTGCGCAACTCCATCTTGCCCGTGGTGGGGGCATAGGGAAAGGTCTCCTCGGGCTTCAGCCGCTTGACATATTTGCGCAGGCTGCGCAGGTACAGTGGCTTGCCGTCCTGGGTGGCGATGCCGATGGTGGCGTTATAGCGGTAGGCGGATATCTTGGCCTCCGCGGTCTGGGTCAGGATGCCGCGGGGGAAATAGAGCTCCCGTCCCAGGGCGGAAAGCGCCTGGTAGGTGGCGGGAGCGTTCTCGCGGATAATCTCGTTGAGCTCTACGGCCAGCGGATCGATGGTCAACACCTCCCGTGTTGGTGCGCACGTAGACCTGTCTCTCAAGCCGCGCGTAGCGGTGGAGACGGCGCGGTCCCTTCCCGTATTGTTAAAACATTATAAAGGAAGCGCATGGGGGCGTATATAACGATGAAGCGCACGGCAACAAGAGTCCGATCTCGGAGGAGGTGTCGACCTGAGGGAGGGTCGACGGCGGGGCGGATAAGCAGACAGGACGGGACGAAGCTGTCCTTGCTCCGTGAGGGCGATAGAAGCCGTATATCCACCCGTGCGTTTGCTGTCATGCGGACATGTCGCCGATGCGATGCCTCATCTTGACAGGGTGCCCGGGGGATTTTCCCTGGCCTCTCAGGACCTGCCCAACCTGAGCCTGGCGATATCCCAGGCGTAGTCGTAGAGATGCATACCCTTGGAGAGGGCGATGGTCTCCCCGGGCTCCACCCCGATCTCCTCCGCCATGTATTCCTTGAGGAGCTGGATGCCCGCGAGGTTGCTGGGGAATCCCGCCCAGAGGTCCCAGGAGCGGAAATAGACCACGAAGTGCAGTTTGCGCTCCTCGGGGTAGATGCGGGTGTCTATCTGCCGCAGGCACGGCGGGTCCTCGAGGTAGATGGCATCCGGGTCGCATACCGCCATGCACGCCTGGTTGGTGCCGAATCCCTCCTCGCGGTAGATGCGGATCACCTCCGCTATCTGGTGCTCCAGGTACATGCCATAGGTGTAATCCTCGTTGTCCGCCTTGGAGGTGGAGGAGCACAGTTTCTCCAGGTATTCGTGCACGTATTCCATGTCCGTGGGAGGCGGGAGGCCGATCCCCGGCGGTATATCCGGGATGAGAGGGCGGGTCTCCGGATACCTTATCTTCACCACCACGAAGTCGTATTCCTTGCGGCGGCTGCCCTTGAAACTGCCGCGGTCGATACGGTACTCCCGCCCTTTCTCGAAGATGTTGTACACGCACTGGAACCACGCATCCGGCAGATCCCTGGCCTCTATATAGGTCACGTCCATGGCGCCTCCCGGCTGATATCTCCTCGTTACCTGATTTCCACCCGTCCGTCGTTTATCCTTCGCCGAAGAGCATCATAGCATCCCGGCATGACAGGAGCGGCTCATGCGTGGCGGCCGGAGCGGGCTCGCCTTCTGGTAGAATATCACCGGGCGAGGGCGGCGGGGCGAGACGGGGGCGAGGGAAGGAGCGGAGAGGAAGATGGGCGAGGCGCGGCTGGTATGCGGATGCGACGTGGGCTCCACCACGGGGAAGGCGCTGCTCATGCGCGGAGGTGAGGTGCTGGGATATTCCATCGTACCCTGCGCGGTGAGGCCGGAGGTCACGGCGCGAACGGCGCTGGAAGCGGCGCTCGAGAACGCCGGCCTGGAAAAGGACGTGGAGCCCGCCTACATCGTGGGCACTGGTTACGGCCGGGTGCGCATCCCCTTCGCATCCGAGAACGTCTCGGAGATAACCTGCCACGGACTGGGAGCCTTCCACCTCAACCCCGCGGACCGTACCCTCATCGACATCGGAGGACAGGACTGCAAGGTGATACGCCTCAGCCCCGCCGGAAAGGTGGTGGACTTCGCCATGAACGACAAGTGCGCCGCGGGGACGGGGAGGTTCTTCGAGGCCATGGCGAGGGTGCTGGAGCTGTCGCTGCAGGAGTTGTCGGAGCTCTCCCTGCGCTCCGCCAGCCCGGCTCGGATAACCAGCCAGTGCAGCGTTTTCGCGGAGTCGGAGGTCATCACCCTCCTCAACGAAGGGGTGGACATCGCGGATATCGCCGCGGGGATAAACGAGGCCATAGCCGCCCGGCTCGCCTCCCTGGTGCGCAAGGTAGGGCTGGAGGAGGAGGTCACCGTGTCGGGGGGTTGCGCGAAGAACCGGGGGCTTGTCACGGCCCTGGAGAAGAAGTTGGGGATGGAGGTCAAGGGCCTGGGCATGGACCCGCAGGTCATCGGGGCGCTGGGCGCGGCGCTGATCGCCGAACGCCGCCTGGCCGAGGGGGACGCGACCTGAGCGCCGAGCCGGGAGAGCCGCGGCAAGGCCGGAAAGGGGAAACGGGCACGCGCGGGGCGGCGCGCGCGGGGCGGACTGGGAGCTGCCGGAGGCGTTCCGGATGAGGGAACAGGCCCGGTGCCGCGGTTGCGCGCGGGTCAACGCGTGCCGGCGGGCGCGGCGTGAGGAGTGTGACGGCACGGCCGGCGGGGTCGGGAGTTCTCGGTTTTCGGGGGTGCGTCATGGACGGCGAGGAGAAGAGAGGAAGGGACGAGGACCGCTACCGCGAGAAGATCAAGGAGCTCGAGCTGGTATGGAAGCTGAACGAGGAGATCGTCTCCTTCACCAGCCTGCCCGAGTTCCTGCAGACGACCCTGGAGGGGGCGGTGGAGGTAATGGGGGCCACCTCGGGATCCATCATGCTCATCGATCCGCCGGGAGGCGACACCCTGAGGATAAGGGCCTCCTTCGGCCTGCGGCGCGAGGTGGTGGAGAAGGCGGAGCGCAGGGTGGGGGAGGGCATCGCGGGGCTGGTGGCGGAGAGACGCGAGGGCATGCTCCTGCTGGACGACCTCCTGGACCCCCGCCTGCGCACGCGGCGCAAGGTGACGGATGCCCTGAGCGTGCCCATCGTCGAGGAGGGAGAGCTCCTCGGGGTCCTCAACCTCAACACGCGCAGGGACCGCGCGTTCGACGAGCTGGACCTCTTTCTCCTCAACGCCCTCACCCGGCTCATCGCCTCGGCCATAGCGCGGGGCAGGAGCATCGAGGCGGCTCGACTGGAGCTGAGGGACCTGGAGGCTGAGGCCGCGGAGCTTCTGGAGGAGATGGAGGGCCTGCAGGCGAGGCTGGATGACCGCCGCCGCCAGTACCAGAGGGTGCGGAGGAAGATCGACGACCTCGGCCGCCTTCTCTCGTACCTCTCCCGTCCCGTGGGCTGATGCTCGCCGTGGGAGAGCGCCGAGGAAGAGGCGGCCGCGGAGGCGAAAAGGGGCCGGACATGGAGGGAGAATATCTGCTGGCGCTGTACACCAGCCCGCGCAGAAAGGGCAACACCTCGCTGCTCCTGGAAGCCCTTTCGGAGGGGGCGGGGGAGGCGGGGCTGAAGGTGAGGGACTTCCGCGTGGCGGAGATGGACCTGCGCCCCTGTCGGGCATGCAATGCCTGTTTCAGGGACGGCGAGTGCGTGCAGAAAGACGACATGCAGGAGATCTATCCCCACCTGCTGGGAGCCGAGGCGGTGGCCATGGCCGCGCCCATCTTCTCCATGAACATCTGCGCGCAGGCCAAAGCCCTCATAGACCGCTGCCAGCGCTTCTGGTCCGCCCGCTACGTCCTGGGACGGGAGCTGGTGGAGCCGGAGCGGGCGGCGCGGAGGAGGGGCTTCTTCCTCTCCTGCTGCGGACGGGACAAACCGCAGACCTTCGATTGCACGCGACCGGTGATGGCCTATTTCTTCTACATGATCCGCGTGGGCGATTGGACCTCCCTCACTTTCGCGGGCGTTGACGAGGCGGGGAGGATAAGGGAGGTGGAGGGAGCGCTCGAGGGAGCCCGCGAGCTCGGCCGCTCGCTGCGACCGCGTTCCTGACCGCCCGGTCGCACCCAGCTTGCCGGACAGCGGGAGCCTCAAGTCGAGCCCGCGCGGGTCGGCTAAGGGGATGAAGGGAGAGGGAGAGAGGATGGAGGAGGGGCGCGCCCGCCGCGATGGGGGGACCGGCGCGCGCAAGGCCGGGCCCTGGAGTGGGGCGAGGGCCGTGCCGCCGTACTCCCGAACCGCCGCCCTGTACGACGCCATGGTGGGGCGTTTCGCCTTCGATATGTGGAGGGAGAATTTCGAGAAAATCTGCCGCCTCTTTCCCATCGACGCCTCTCTCACCGCGGACGTGGCCTGCGGTACCGGGCTGGCGGCGCGCTACCTGGCGCGGCGCGGCGCCGAGGTGCTGGCGTGCGATATCGAGCCTCGGATGCTTAAGGCCGCGTCGGCGGGGCGTGAGGGGGTGAGGTTCTTCAGGCAGGACATGAGAAGGCTGTGCCTGCCCCGGCGCGTCACCCTGCTTGTCTGCGCCACCGACGCCCTCAACCACCTCCTTGAGGAGGAGGACCTGTCCATGACCCTGGGCGCGTTCCGGGATGCCCTCGTAGAGGGAGGTCACGCCCTCTTCGACCTCAACACGTTATGGCAGTTGCGCGAGGGATGCGACAGCGAGACATGGTGTTTCGAAGTGGAAGGAAATGCCATGCGCTGGACGAGCCGATGGGATGAGGCCAGCGGCATAGCGACACTGTGGATGGAGTGCGATGGGGAGGAAGGCGGGCGGGTGGTGGAGGTGCACCGCGAAAAGGGATATGAGGAGGGATTCGTGGTGCGGGAGGCGCTCCGCCGCGGTTTCCGCGGGGTCGAGGTCTATGACGCGCGGGGGCTGGGTAGACCGTCGCGCCGCACGCGCAGGCTGCAGTTCGTGGCCTGGAGGTGACGGGAAACCACCGTTGACCGCGGCGAACGATGATGATAATCTAACGCTGTTCGGATAATAGCCGCCGTCCCGGGGAACACCGGTCTCCGGGGCTCCGCCCGTGCGTCGGGAGCGGGCGGGTATGGCGGCGGAGCTGGGGGAAGGAAAGTAAGACCGAAGGACATGAGGCAGGAGGAGGGGTTTCCATGGCATTGATGAACGGCGGCGAGGTGCTGGTAAGGGCTCTGCTCAAGGAGGGTGTGCGCTGGGTCTTCGGCATCCCGGGAGGCCAGCTGTGCACCTTCACGGACGCCATCGCCCGGGTGGGGCGCCCCAACGGCATGGAGTTCGTCATGACCCATCACGAGGCGGTGGCGGCGCACATGGCCGATGCGGTCTCGCGCACCTCGGACATGGTGGGGGTGTGCACGGGCACGGTGGGTCCCGGGGCGGTTAACCTGGTCACCGGCGTATACACCGCCTACAACGACAGCATACCCATGGTGGTCATCACTCCCCAGATCCATTCCAACCGCTCCTATCCCTTCAAGGGGTCGCAGCAGCAGCTGGACCAGATAAACCTCTTCCGACCCATAACCAAGTGGAACGCCCTGGTGAACCGCTTCGACCGCATCGCGGAGATGGTGCAGTGGGCCTTCCGCGAAGCGGTCAGCGGGCGGCCGGGCCCGGTGCACCTCGACATAAACGTGGACGTGCTCTTCGCCAACGGGGAGGTGGGCGAGGACGTCTTCCTGCCTCCCGAGAGATACCGCACCATGGTCAAACCCTGCGGTGACCCGGAGGCGGTGGACCGGGCGGTGGAGATGCTGCTGGCTGCGGAGAAGCCCCTTATCCACGCCGGAGGGGGAGTGATGCGATCCAAAGCCTGGGACGAGGTGAGGGAGCTCGCGGAATACCTCCAGATACCCGTCACCACCAGCGTTTCCGGGCGCGGCACCCTGCCCGAGGACCACCCCCTGCTCTTCCTGCCCAAGGGCATGGGGGCCATCATGGCGGAGTCCTCTTCCGACGTGGTGCTGAACGTCGGATGTACCATGTCCGAGCTCGATTTCTGGGGCAAACCGAACATGTGGGGCGATCCCGCGGAGCAGAAGTTCATCTACGTGGACATCGATCCCCGGGTGATCGGGCTCAACCGCCAGTTCGACCTGGGTATCGTGGGGGACGCCAGGATGGTCCTGCGCCAGATCATCGACAGGGTCAAGGAGTCCACCCCCCCGGTGGAGGGGAGGGACTTTCTGGCGGCGTATCGCGAGATGGAGGAGCAGGCCCTCAGGGCATACGAGGAGATGGCGCGCTCGGACGCCAGGCCCATCCATCCCCTGCGCCTCATCAGCGAGGCGGTGGAGTTTTTGGGGCGCGACGGCATCATGGTCATGGACGGCGGCAACACAGCGCTGTGGGTGAACATAGCCGGAAGGGTCTACCATCCCCGCTCCTATCTCTTCGCCGAGGGCACGGGGCAGTTGGGAGTGGGGCTGCCCTTCGCCATGGGCGCCAAGATGGCCAATCCCGAACGTCCGGTGTACGTGCTCCACGGTGACGGCTCGTTCATGATCAACTGCCAGGACATCGAGACCGCCGTGCGTCTCAAGCTGCCCATCATCGACATCGTCTCCAACGACAGCGCCTGGGGGATGATCAAGGGAGCGCAGCACGCGGCCTTCGGGCAGAGGTATTGCGGGGTGGAGTTCGGGGAGACGCGCCTGGATAAGCTGGCGGAGTCCATGGGAGCGCGCGGCATCCGGGTGGAGAGCCCGGACGAGATCAGGCCGGCCCTGGAGGAGGCGGCGGCCTCGGAGGTGATGACGGTCATTGACGCCCAGGTGGACCGCGAGGCCAACCTGGACGTGCCGGTCCTTTTCAGCATGATCGTGGACCTCTGGCTCCAGGGCTGCGACACCCCCCACTGCGAAACCTAGGCGCTACGGTGTCCAGTGCCTGGACGGAGCGCAGCGAGGTCCAGGCCTGGCACGCATACGCCCGCATATACGGAATGTCCCATGTCCGGGGCTGACCCCATTATTCTGAAATATCTTCCCAGTCCGCGGGGAGCAGCTCCCGGATCTTCTCCCGGATGATGCCGGTGATCTCCGGGAGGACCTTGTGAGGACGCCCCTCGAGCGGGGGGACGCGGAAGGGCCTGCCGATGTTGATGTGGTAGTCCTCGCCCTTGTCCTCAGTGATGCCCACCGGCAGCACCTGCACCCCGGTCTTCCATGCGAAATAGGCGGCGCCGTGGGTGAAGGGGTGCAGGGCGGTGTCGTCGTGGCGCGTGCCCTCGGGAAAGATGCCCACGCAGTCCCCTTTCTCAAGGTAGGTCATGGTGCGCCTGATGGCTTCCGGCCCGGGGCGCTCGCGGTCCACGGGATAGGCGAAGAAGATGCGAACCATGAGGCACTCGAAGAGGCTGTTGCGGGGGTCGAAGGCCTCCCGCTTGGCCATGAAGCGCACCGGCCTCTTCAGGGCGAGGTTGATGGCCACGGGGTCCTTGCGGCTGTTGTGGTTGGCGACCACCAGGAGGGGCTCCCGGCGCGGCACGTTCTCGTACCCCGAGACGCGGAAGTGGTAAAACATGGCCACCACCCGGAATACGGGCCAACCGATGAGAAACCGGATCATCAATCTCCCCACCTCCTCGCCTCTGCCGTTGTCCGCTCTCTCCGGCGAGCCCGCCTCCTGTCACGGGTACGTTTAGACCTCGCCGGACATAGATGATAATATCAGTGGGAAGAGGGTGTGGCTACGGACGATATCCCGTGGTAGGCCGGTCCGAGCGGGCCTTCACGGCAGCATCCCCGCTTCATGAAGTGGAGCCCGCACCCCGTGATGGGAAGGAGCGATCCCGTTGGTAAAACACAAGGCCTTCTTCTACAGTTACGGAGAGGTACCGGGGCTGGGGATCCTAGCCGCCAACCAGCAGGAGGGATGGCAGCGACTCAACCTCTACGGTTTCGGGGTGGACGTGGACAACCTGCAGAAAGCCATCGAGGACGCATGCGAGGCGGACCTCATGGCCAGGGGGAGGCTGGCCGCCCGTCCCGCACAGTCGAGGGTGGTCATCGCCGGAGGGGTGGTCTTCAAGGGATTGACCTGCCTGGCGGGGGAGGGGGTATCCGCGGCCGGCCTGCTCTCGGACCTGGAAAAAGGGCTCCCCCCCTTCCACGCCCTGGAAAGCGGCGAGATGGCCAGGACGGAGGAGATCTCGCCCATGCGCGTATACTGCTTCGCCTACCAGGGCAAGGTGATCGGGGTGTCCAGAGTGGTGTTTTTCGAATACGCGACCCAGGTCTCCCTGGTGGGCGTGTACCGGGACCAGGACCGCAACCTGCTTGACGAGCTGTACGCGGGACTCTCCTCTTTGCAGCGTTACCTGACCATACCCAGCCCCCTGCGTACCGACGACCGTGACCAGAGGGTCGAGGTGAACATGTTCATGATCCGGCATCCCGTCAAGGAGGAGCTGCAGGGGGACTTCGTGCAGGCCCTCATCGGGATCCCGGGCCTGGCCTTCTACGATTTCCTCTGATCTCCGCCGCCCCGCGTCCGCCGCTCTTTCAGAGGTCCCTTCCCACCGCCTGCGCCACCTTGCGGACCCTGTTCATGAGGCCGGTGAAGGTCTCGAAGTCCAGAGACTGCGGCCCGTCGCACAGGGCGGCGTTGGGGTTGGGGTGGATCTCCACCAGAAGGCCGTCCGCGCCCGCCGCCACCGCGGCCAGGGACATGGCGGGCACGAGGTTGGCGATACCCGCGGAGTGGCTGGGATCGACCACCACCGGAAGGTGGGATAGTCTCTTGAGGGCGGCCACCGCCGAGAGGTCGAGGGTGTTGCGCGTATAGGTCTCGAAGGTGCTGATGCCCCGCTCGCAGAGGATTATGTTGCGGTTTCCCTCCTTGATGATGTATTCGGCGGCGAGAAGGAGGTCCTCTATCTTGGCGCTGGGGCCGCGCTTGAGGAGCACGGGATGTCCGCTGCGCCCGATCTCCGTGAGCAGCACGAAGTTCTGCATGTTTCGCGCTCCCACCTGGATGATGTCCGTGTATTCGCAGAAGAGGTCGATCATGCGGGGGTCGGTCAACTCGGTGACCACCGGAAGCCCCGTCTCCTCTCGGGCTTCGGCCAGGTAGCGCAGCCCCTCCTCCCCCAGGCCCTGGAAGCTGTAGGGGGAGGTGCGCGGCTTGAAGGCGCCTCCCCGCAGCACCGCGCCCCCCGCCATCTTGACCAGGCGGGCTGCGTTGAGGATCTGCTCCCTGCTCTCCACCGCGCAGGGCCCCGCCATTACCGCGATCCTCTCGCCCCCTATTCTCGCCCCGCGCACCTCGATCACCGTATCCTGGGGGTGGGTCTCGCGGGAGGCGAACTTGTACGGCTTGAGGATGGGGATGATCTGCTCCACGCCGGCATAACCGGCCATGGTCTCGACCACCTTGGTCTTGTCGTCCCCGATGACCCCGATCACCGTCTTCTGCACCCCGTAGATGGGGTGGGTCTTGAGGCCGAACTCCTCGATCTTGCGCATCACCGCGTCGATCTGCTCGCGGGTCGCGCCCCGGGACATGACCACGATCATGACACTACCTCGCTTTCTGGGTAAGGAAAAATTAGCACCGGCCGCAGAGGGTGTCAAACGACGCGGGCGGCGAGATCAACCGCCGTTCCGGAGCAGCTCGATGAGGGTGCGTACCAGGTCGGTCTCGGTGATGATCCCCACCAGCCTGCCGGCCTCCACCACCGGGAGCCCCCCGATCTTCCTCTCCAGGATGATGCGCGCCGCCTCCTCCAGGGGTGTGTCGGGGGTGACGGTCACCGGGTCGGGGGTCATGATGCCGCGCACCTGGATGCGGTCGAGGACGTATTCCACGTAGCGGCGTTCCTGCACCACTGCGGAGCTCATGTCCGCCTGCCGCACGTCGCGGTCGGTGACAATGCCCACCAGACGTCCCTCCTCCACCACGGGCAGGCGGCGCAGCCCGTTCTCGCGCATCACCCTGCGGGCCTCTCGCAGGGTATCGTCGGGGGAGAGGAAGAGGGGGTCTCCGCTCATGCGCTCCCTGACCAGCATTTCCCCGCTCCTTTCCGCACTGGTGGCGATACTCTATCAGTATACCCAACCGGGAAAGGTGCACACCTCGGCGGGCTGGCCTACGGGACGGTACATCTCCACGTCCTTCCAGGGCTCTCCCAGGATGCCGTCGTGTATGGCCCAGCTCCTTCCGCGCACCGTCTTCTCGGCGCCGGGCATGCGGAAGGGGGTGCTGCCGTCCAGCCTGAGGAAGAGCTCGCCGCCGGGTTGAAAGCCCCGGTTGATGTCCTCCATCTTCTTCCTGCCGCGGATGTAGTTGAAGCCGTATTTCTCGAAGATGATGGCGTCGTGATAGGCCAGAGGCTCCGCCACCAGCATGTCCTGGCCCATGGCGGAGAGGAATTCGAGTACCAGGGGCATGAAATCGCGCAGCACGTGCAGTCCTCGCCTGACCTGGCCGGGGGCCAGCCCCGCCTGCATGGCGCGCACCTCCTCCTCGAGGTTGCGCCTCGCGGTGCCGAACTTGGTGCGCCGCCCGGAATCGTCGATGTCGGTGTTGAACCTCGGCGACCTGGGGTCGTTGACGATGAGGAAGGTTATCTCCACCTTGAAGAACGGCGTGTCCGCGATCTCCAGGAAGAAGATGCAGTCGCGGTCCTCGGGATGCTCGCGCACCTCCACGATGGCAAAACCTGCCTGTCGCGGCGACACGAGGTTCAGGACCTTCTCCCTTTCGCGGTTCAGGAACGTGCGGCGGTCGATGTGGAAGAGCTCGAAGATCTTGTCCGGTATGAGCAGGGAATAGAGCTGTTCCTTGGTCTCGGAGTCCAGCTGGTTGAGGGAATGGATGTTGTGGTGCGGCGAATCGCCCACCAGCCTCTTTAGTTCCTCCTCGACCATACGAGTCCTGGTGCTGCGCATCAATACTCCGTTCCGCCTCGCAGGTCAACCACGGGTCCGCAGAGAACGATGAACCCTGCATGATCATTATAGACAATACCGCAAGCCGTGGCACCGTCCCCGTGATACCGGCTTTGCGTCATGCGCCCGCGGGGCGGTGGCGGGAGGATGCCGCGCGTTGCGGGCGCGCGCCTTCGCGCTAGCGCGGAACTTGCTCCCCGGGAAAGCATGGTGGAAAATCAGTTGGAGGCGCGGGAAACGCGCGAGGGTGACGGCATCCGCGGGGCATGAAAGGCGGGGTTGATTGAGCGAGGAAGCGACGAAGGAAAGGGTTTACGAAACGCCGCTGGGCCGGGTGAAGATAGTCGCAAAGGCCGGGCCCGCGCTCATCGCCTCCCTCAGGCTGGACGAGGGTATGGGCATCTTCGCGGCGCCCCATTATCCTCCCTCCAGGGAGAAGAAAGCCCTGGAACGCATCGCCGCCAACCCGGAGAGCAACGTCATCCTGGCCTACACCGAGGACGGAAGGATCGTGGGGTTCGTGGCCGTTGCCCCACCCAGCCAGGCGGAGAGATGGGGCAGGCTGGCCGGGCAGGGTCTCATCGAGGCCATGGCCATAGAGGTCAGCAGGGGATGGAGGGGCCTGGGCATCGCGGACCGGATGATGGAGGCGGGGATGGGCGACCCCTTTTTCGACGACAAGATCGTGATCTGCACCGGCTACTCCTGGCACTGGGACCTGGAGAACAGCGGGCTGAGCAAGGACGAGTACCGGCGCATGCTCCTGAGGTACCTGGAGAAAGCGGGCTTTCTCTATTACGAGACCGACGAGCCCAACGTCAACCTGGATGCCGCGAACTTCTTCACCGCGCGCGTGGGCCCCAGGGTAGGGGCGGACCTCTACGAGCGTTTCGAGCAGCTGCTCTTCCAGGAGCAGGCATGGGCTGACTTCCGCGGGCGTCCGCGTACCATCGCCGATGTGCTGGGGGGTGGCGGAAGGAGAGGGGACAGGGAGGACGAAGAAGCCCGGGAGTAGGGGTAGGGCGGCGCGAGAAAGGCGGGCCGGTGGGCGGCGGCGGCGGAGGCCCTAAGCGGCCGGATCCGCTGAAGGAGAGCGACCCCGCGATGATGCTGTAGCGTTTTAGCAGGTGCTTTCCGGGTTGGAATAGATCGAGAGACCAACCTGTCATCCTGATCAAAACAAGCTAATTCGATGAGAACACAGGAAGAAATGGGTGATCTCCCGCGGTTCATGCGCTCCCGGAACGGGATGTCGTGCTATACTTTTTGTGCCTGCCGGTTGAGGGCAAATGGTTGAAGGTGAGAGATGCGATACCGCGGCGTGGTGATCCGGCCACCCAGCGAGGCCGGGAGCTATATCCTGCAGATCACCTACGGGTGTTCCCATAACGCCTGCACTTTTTGTCCCACCTACAAGGGGACGAGGTTCTCCGTGCGCGATCTGGAGGAGGTGCGCGAGGACATCGCGGCGGCGTCGAGGCTGATGCCCCGCACGCGGAGGGTGTTCCTCGCTGACGGCAACGCCCTCTGCCTTCCCGCCTCCCACCTTGAAGAGGTCCTGGGACTGCTGCGCGCCGCTTTTCCCGGCCTGGAGAGGGTGGGCATCTATGCCAACGGAGCCGACATCAACGCCAAGTCCGAGGACGAGCTCGGCCGCCTTTCGCGCCTGGGCCTGGGGATGGTCTACCTCGGCCTGGAGAGCGGCGACGACGAGGTCCTGCGCAGGGTGCGCAAGAAGGACAGCAGCGGGGAGATGGTGGAGGCGGTGCTCAAGGCAAAGGGGTGCGGGATGAAGGTCTCGGTGATCGTCCTCCTCGGCCTGGGAGGCAGGGAGGGCTCGCGGCGCCATGCCCTGGAGAGCGCGAGCGCGGTATCCCTGATGAACCCCGACTACCTCAGCGCCCTCACCCTTATGGTGGTCCCGGGGACCCCTCTCCACCGGGAGATGATGAGGGGCGAGTTCGAGCTCCCGGACCAGCGGGAGCTCCTGGACGAGCTGGCCACCCTGGTGTCCGAGAGCGAGCTGGACGGCTGCGTGTTCCGGAGCAATCACGCCTCCAACTACCTGGCTCTCAGGGGGGTGTTGAGCCGGGACAGGGAAGGGATCCTGGCGGCCATCGAGGAGGCAAGGCGCAGGCCGGAGCTCCTGCGTCCGGAATACATGCGGGGCCTGTGAGGGGGAGAAGCGCGGGGACGCGGAGATGAAGAAATTTCTGGAAGCCGCGCTCAAGGCCGCGGCAAGAGGGAACGATAATTATAACGAGGTCATCGAACAAAAGCGGAGCTCGCAAAGATGAAGACGATAGCCTACATCGAGGATGACCCGGACATGATAGACCTCGTGTCCATCATCCTGCAGAAACACGGCTACCGGGTGACCGGCTTCACGGAGAGCCGGGGCATCATACCGCGCCTGGAATCGGAGAAACCCGAGCTCATCCTCCTGGACCTCATGATGCCCCACGTCGACGGGCTGGAGGTCTACCGCGAGCTGAAGGACAACCCCGACATGGAGGGTGTGCCGGTGATCATCATCTCGGCCATGAAGAGGGCGGTGGAGGAGATCGAGCGGGAGGGAAAGATAAAGGTGGCCGCGTGCCTGGTCAAGCCCTTCACCATAGGAGAACTCCTGGACGCAGTGAACCGCGTCATGGGCGAGAGCTAGAACCCACACCGGAAGGCCTTTTCCAGGGAGGTCAGGACCTTTGTTCCACCGCGAAACGCGTCATGGACGAGAGATTGAGCCCCCATCCCCGGTGATAAAAAAACGAGCTCGCCGCGCCGCCCCGCGTCATGACCGTGCGTGGGCCCGTTGCCCGGAGGAAAGACCCTGCGCCGGAGGCCGTTCGTTTACGCACGTGAACATGAGAATCGATAGGAATTGTTGCCGTCCTGCCCTTTTCTCTTGAAGAAGGGCGGAGCCGGAGACCGCCGGCCATGAATTCCGTCGCGGGATAGAGGCATATGCCTCCGCCGGTGCCCGGGGATTATCGGAGACGGAGACCGCTGCCCGTAAGAGATCTCTTTCCGGAGGGGTGTATCTCCCGTGTGAGTGGAGCGGGGTTGACTATTGACGGCCCAGACAACAAAATGAAGACTGGTGTGAGCCTGGATGGAATGGAGTACCCCTTCCGTCAAGTCGAAACCCGGAGGTGAAGCAGATGACGGATACGGTATTGACCACCGGAGACAAGGCCCCGGCGGGCAAGTACTATTGCGACAAGTGCGGCTACGAATACGAGCACAAGGACGAGAACGAGCCCCTACCGAACTGCCCCGACGAGGGGATCTACACCGTCTGGAACCGCACCCGCCTCAAGCCGCGTTTCGTGGAGAGCATCTAGACGCGACTCTCCCGGCGGGTGACCGCCGCGGCGGGGGAGGGAGAGGCTTTCGGGGCGTTCACCACGGACCTCCTCCCCCAGGGGAGCAGCTGAAGGATCGACATCGGGCGGACGCCGGGTGGCGCCGCCCTTTTTTGGTTCTTCGCCTGACGGCCGCCGGTGCGGCGGTCAGGCGGTGACGGCGCGCCCCGGACGCGGGTCCCTCCGGTGATTCCCGATACCATTCCTCGAGCGTTCGCTTTCCGCATCGAGGATAGGGATAGAGGATATAGAGGCTTTCCGCTGTCTCGGCAATCCGGCGACGACCGCCTTCGTCGAGCGCTCACACCGCGCCCCTGCTCTCCAGCCAGCGGCGGTACCGCAGCATCCTGGAGAGGATCCAGGCGGCCTTCTCGGGAGCGGTGAAGATGACCGTGCTGCCGGCCTCGAGATCGCGCAGGTGCTCGTCCCCGATGAACTGCATCTCCACGAAGACGATGGGTTTCCGGTGCTCGTCCATGAGCTCCTTGGCCCGGGAGAGCAGGCGGAGGTTGCGTCCCTTGAGCTCGGTGAAGAAGCCCTTGAGGGTCTCGTCGCTCATCTCCATGACCAGGCTCTGGGACACCAGCACGGTGAGCCCGATCATGGTCCCCGTGCCCAGCGATCCCAGCAGCACCACGGCGTCGATCTCCGGCGACTTCACCATGGCCTCGAGGATGGCCAGGTGGGTCTCCATGTGGATGTTGCCCACCAGGTCAACGGGGTTGCCGTGGCTCCAGAAGGGGGGAAGGAGCTCGTCGCATACCCTGGTCACCTCGTCGTCGAGGCGCGCCAGCCTGAGGCCGGCCATGGCGGTGGCGTCGGTGGCCAGCACTCCCCATCCCCCTCCCAGGGTGATGATGCCCAGGCGGTCCCCGGGGGGCAGGGGGAGCCTCTCGAAGGACTTGGCGAGGTCGAGCATGTCCTGCGAGGTCTCGGACCTGATGGCCCCGCTCTGCCGGAAGGCGGCGTCGTAGATGGCGTCGGAGCCCGCCAGCGATCCGGTGTGGGACATGGCGGCGCGGCTTCCCTCCTCGGTGCGCCCGGACTTGAGCACGATGACCGGTTTCCGCAGCGAGGTGCGGGACACCGTCTGCATGAAGGCGCGCCCGTCGTCCACGCCTTCCAGATAGGCGAGGATGATCTCCGTCTCCTCGTCCTCTCCGAAATATTCTATATAGTCGGCCGCGCTGAGCAGAGCCTCGTTGCCGCTGCCCACGAACTTTCCGAACCCGATGCCCTGGTTCATGGTCCAGCCCAGCATGTTGGCGCCCACGTTGCCGCTCTGGGAGACGAACGATATGCGCCCCGGACGCAGCTGTACCGGCGCGCCCACAGCGAAGAGGGAGTGTCCGGCGTTGACGATCCCCATGGTATTGGGGCCCACCACGGTGAGGTCGAGGCGCCGCGCCTTCTCCACCAGCTCGCGCTCCAGGCGCGCTCCCTCCTCGCCCACCTCGGAGAAGTTGGAGGAGATCACCACCACGTGGGTGATGCCCCTGGCCGCGCATTCCTCGAGGATGCCGGGCACGGTGTGGGCCGGCGTGGTGACGATGGCCAGATCAGGCGCCTCCGGCAGCGACGCGAGGTCCGGATAGGCGGGGAGGCCGTGGATGGCCTTCTCCCTGGGGTTCACGGGATATACCTTCTCGCGCGGAAATCCGCCGGCCAGCATGTGCACCAGGAGAAAGGAGCCCCACTTGGAGGGCACGTTGGAGGCGCCCACCATGGCGATGGAGCGGGGCTTGAAGATCCTGTCGAGGTCTTTGGCCATGCTGCCTCCTTGTCTCTGTTTGGCCTTGGACGAGGTTTATTCTATGCCATGCTCATCCCCCCCACAAGGAACCGGGCCACGCCGCCCCGGAAGATGCCATCCTCGAGGGCGCCGCCCCGTTGACGCTTTTCCACCCACAAGGAACCGGGCCGCGCCATGGTTTCCCGGCCCGGGAATACCCCGCCGCCGTAATCTCCCCGCCGGCGCCGGGAAAGAGGCCGCGAAAATGGGGACTTGACAAATATTGATATTGGATTATATTAATGTTGAAAATGTTAAATTTTAATATTACTGTTTAACAAGATTAACGGGGTGATGCTGATGAAGGATAAGGGGATCAGGCTGGACGATTTCTTCTGGTGTGACGAGCTACACGTGTTGCGCGAGATCAGGGACGGGGAGACCCTAGAGCTAAAAGGGTTCAAGGCCTACTGCGGCAAGATGCGCAAGGACATAGACGACTCTTTCTGCCACCGCTGTTTTCTGCACTGAATGCCTCATCGCATCTCGTCCTTCAACCGGGTCGGGGCGGCGGAGACGCCGCCCCGACGCCTTCGGGGCTTGACGCGGGAGGCCATCCCCGGTGGCGATGGACCGGCGAGAGGCGGGGATCGCCGTGTAACGGGGGACACGATGGTGTAAAATAACGCTGAGGTCTCGGGCATCGGGAAGGAGGCTGGCTCCATTTTGGGCGCAAGCGGAAGAGGAACGGCGGACAACCAGAGAGTGCCGACGGGTATAGCCGGGCTTGACGAGATGCTGGGCGGCGGGCTGCTCTTCAACTCCGTGGCGGTGGTCAAGGGCGCGCCCGGGACGGGCAAGAGCTGCATAGGAATGGAGTTCATCTCCCGCGGGGTGAAGGAATACGGAGAGCCGGGCCTGATCATAACCTTCGAGGAATTCCCGCGCCAGCTTTACAGGGACGCGCTGTCCATCGGTTTCGACCTGCGCGAGCTGGAGCATGAGGGCATGCTGCGCACCATCTTCACCACCCCAGCGGTCTTCCTCCGCGAGATCCAGCAGCCGGGAGGCATCTTCGACCGCACCATCGAGGAGGTATCGGCGCGCCGTGTGTTCGTTGACTCCATGACCCAGCTGGAACGCATCACCCAGGACCCGGTGCAGCTGCGCGAGATCATGTACACCTTCCTCAACGGCCTGCTGCGCTACGAGATAACCGCGGTGGTGACCCAGGAAGATGCCTTCATCACCGGAAACATGTCCGTGGCGGAGGCGGGGCTTTCCTATATCGTGGATACCATAATCCAGCTGCGCTACGTGGAGATAAGCTCGAGCATCGACCGCGCCCTTTTCGTGCTCAAGCACCGTGCTTCCGACCACGACAAGCGCATCAGGCGCATGTCCATAACCCCGGAAGGGGTGAAGGTGGAGGCGGCATTCGAGGGGCGCGAGGGCATCCTGAGCGGGAATCCCTACGTGACCAGACGGCTCAAGAAAGCCGAGGAGTTCTTCAAGTAGCTGGCTGGCGAGACGGGGTGGAAGAAGGACGAGAGGGACATGCTTGATTTCGAGAACCTCGACCAGCAGGTAGCCTTGTTCGTGGAGGAATACGTGGATTCCTTCATCACCTGGGACCTCATCCTCTTCTTCCACGAGAATCCCTATACCGTGGGCTCGCCCTCGAGCATCGCCATGAGCATAGGAAGGCTGGGTTCGGATATCGAGCCTTACCTGGAGAGGCTGGCGGAGAAGGGCGTCCTCGCGCATGAGTTCAGGGCCGGCGACGGAGCGGAGACCATCTATGCCTACCGGCCGGACCCAGAGTTCGAGAAGATGGTCATCGACTTCAAGCGGGCCCTCAAGGACAGGGCGAGCAGGCTGATCATCGTGAGCAAGGTCCTGCAGAAGGAGGCCGGAAGATAGGGCCGTGTGGTACCCCGGCCGAAACCCCCGCCGAACGCGCGAGGACGGATATCCCCGGACGGACCGGACAAGTCTCTACCGGGTTCCACGCGTCGACGACGGTCGCCCGCGTCCGCGGGAGGGGCGACGGGAGCATACATGCGGGGGCACCCGGTGCGAGATACGTAAACGGCCCACGGGCGCATCCCTCCGGGTGGGGGTGCGCCGGGGGGGAAGGCGGCGTGCGGGCGGCCATCTTGAGCGACGGCGCGGCGGATGGTAAAATCCTCATGTGTAAGGCATGCGGAAGTGGCTCAGCTGGTAGAGCATCACCTTGCCAAGGTGAGGGTCGCGGGTTCGAATCCCGTCTTCCGCTCCAGGCATACGGGTAGGCGTTGAACGCCTACCTTTTTGGCGAAGGAGCGCAACGCTCC
>FWPV01004522.1_pt1 | contig 23809 bp, 20 predicted proteins | sample 2228371 | NCBI WGS metagenome assembly FWPV01 (sample SAMEA103939776, study PRJEB20133) | metagenome | reverse complement strand
TCGCCTTTTGCGGCGTTGAAGGCGAGGGTGACTCCTTCCTGGGAGGGGTATTTCCGTCTTGATTGAGGATAGGCAAGCTAGGACGTATACTTTTCCAATGTGGACGAAATGAACACTCCGCTCAGGAGGGCCTATCATGGCTTGGCCGGCCTTGCGAATCGGCAATCAGACCGCCTTTAGCGCGGCGTATCCCACCGCGCCTTTCGACTTCGCGTTGGAAAACAACTTCGACGCCTTCGAGTGGTTCAACGACAAGCGTCACGGTTGGGGCTGGGCCCAAGAGGACTCGGACGCACACGATCGGGCACGCATCCGAGAAATCGGCCGAAATCGGAAGATCGCTTATTCGGTCCACGCCCGATGCCAAGCCGACGCCAACACTCCCGCCGACCGCGAGGAGATTCTCCGCTCGATCGATTTCGCGCGCGACATCGGGGCCGGCCTGGTCAACATCTACTATAGCGACTCGCATGGCGTGGAGGGCTTCGCGGAGTCGCTCACGGCGATTTACGAGCATGCTCGCGCGGCCGGCGTCCGCTTGAGCGTGGAAAACACCGTCTTCGTCGGCCCGGATGTCTTCAATCGACTCTTCGCCCTGCTGCAAAGCCGAATGGGCAAAGTACCCGGGGATCTGGGCATGTGTTTCGACATGGGCCACGCCAATCTCTGTGCGGCCTCGCGCAACAACTACGTCGGCTTCCTCGAAAAGCTGGAATCCTTCGTGCCGGTCATCCATCTCCACGTCCACGAGAACTGGGGCGACGGCGACAGCCATCTGCCGCTTTTCACCGGTCCGGCGGGACAGGACGACTCCGGCGTGCGGACCATGTTGCGATTGCTCAAGGAGCGGGGCTTCGACGGGGCCGTCATCATGGAGCAGTGGCCCAATCCTCCCGAACAATTGCTCGGCGCGAGGAATCGCCTGAAGCAACTGATCGTGGACACCCATTGACACAAGAAGTCTTCGGCTTGCTCTCCGCCTCGACGATCAGGTTTCGCCCGGGCTTGCGACGGGGCGACCGGCGAGCCGGACGCGTGTCTCCGTCGCCTCCTGCCCGAGCACGGCGGCATACGGGTCGTCCACGTCCGCGGAGACGGTGACGGCCGTCAGGTCCGCGCGTCGGCCCGGCTCCAGCGTTCCGATATCGCGCTCCAGTCCCAATGCCCGTGCCGGGATGACGGTGACCATTTCGAGCAGGTCCTTGGGGGAAAGGTCGGGAAAGTCGGCGCGCGCCGCCCGCAACTCGTTCCACAATGAAAGGTCCGGGGCGGTGGCGCGGCCGTCCGTCCCCACGGCCACGGGAATGCCGGCTTGGCGGTACGTCGCCATGGGATACGTCGTGTCGGTGAAGCGGCGGTGCGTCCGCGGGCAATAGACCACGGTCGCGTTTCCCATCGCGGCCAAACGGCGTATCGTCGCCGCATCGAGATGGTTGCCGTGAATGACCAGCAGGCGGGGAACGTCGCTCAGTCGGGCCAGGTAGTCGGCCCAATCGAGCCCGCCGGGGAAGTGTCGCGGGTCGAAGGCCGACAATCGCTCCAGCATCGCGCGCAGCGGACCGTCGCCGTGTTGCAGCAAACGTCGCTCTTCCGCGGTCTCCGCCAAATGAATGGCCAGAGGAAGTTCATAACGGCGGCACCACCGGGCGATTTCGTCCAAGACGGCCAAGGGAATGGTGTAGGGTGCGTGAGGGCTCAAGCCGGGTAGCCATCCGCTCGCCTTGCACCGTTCCAAATGCGAATCCACGAGGGCCGCGATTTCGCGCGGCTCCTTGCCCAAGGGAGCGACGATTTCCAGAAAGGAGGTCACGCCGGGCTGCGGTCCCTCCCTGGGCGACCGGCCGTCGCCTGCATCCCCGTCGGGGCCGCGGGCCGATAACGCGGCGGGCCGGATGTCCCCGATCCAAACCGTGCCATGCCGCAAAGACTCGGCCAAGCCGGCTCGCATCGCTTCGCCCGGCCGATAATCCGAGGAACGCCGAAATGCCACCACCTCCGGCACCCAATCGGGGAACTCTTGGCGGACGACGGGGGGCCGATTCCAGCCGCACAATTCCAGGTGGCAATGCGCGTTGATCAGCCCCGGCATCAGCACGGTGCGGCTGAGAACGATCAGTCCCGCATCGCACTGCGACCGCGGGCGCGTGCCGTGCTCCACGGACTCGATCCGCCCGGCTCGAATGCGCAAACAACCCCAGTGCAAGGGCGGGCCGCTGACGGGCAAGACCCATTCCGCCTGAATTCGCAGGAGCTCCGCGGAAAGGTCGGCGCCGTGACAGGTGACGGTTGCGCGGTCACTCATCCTCATCCTCATCCTCGAGCGGCGGTTCGGTATCGCTGTCGCCCGGGGCGTGGAGGCGCGAGGGGGCATACATCCACAGCAGCACCCAGCCCGCCGCAAGCAACGAGAGGACCGTCACGGCGGGATGGTACGCAAAGCCGTCCTCCGAGAAACTCCCCAATCGGCGAACGATCGCCGTCACGCCGGGCCGCATGCTTTCGTAGCGTCCCCAATCTTGGGTCAACACCGCGGCCAACATGCCGGTCCCCAACGTCAAGGAGTTGTGCAGGGCGTGGAAGGCGATGCACGGCCAGAGGCTCCGCGTCACCAGGGCGATGGTCCCCAAAACCAAACCGGCCGCAAAGGCCGTGATCGACTGCTGAAGGATGGTGTGGCTCAGCCCAAAGAAAATGGCGCTGAAAACCACGGCGTTTCGGGACGAGACTCCCTGCCGCAACCCCGTCAGGATGAAGCCCCGGAATGCCGTTTCCTCGCAAACGGCGGGCAAGAGGGCGAAGGCCAGAAAGATCGGCCAGGGGTTGCTCAACTCGCCGGTCATCCCCAGCAGGTATTCCCGCAAGAGGGGATCGAGCGGGTAGAGCCGCGTCACGGTCTGCTGGAGCAAGGTCGCCGCCGGTTGCAGCAGGAAGGCCAGCAGGATCGCTCCCGCCATCCCCTTCCAAGACGGCGCGTGCAATTGCCATGTCCGTGTCACGCTCCGCGCGAAAAGCAGGGTCATAAGCAGCACGGGTGCCGCGATCACCGCCAACTGGGTGATGACGGCCAGCCGAATCAAGTCGGCCTGGATCTGCCACCGCGCGAAGAGATTGGTCAGGCCGAACCGCACGAAAAGGATCAACAGGCCGCACGCCGCGGCCAAAGCGGGCGAGGGTACGTCGCGGCGCTCCCAAAACAATCGCCGCAGCCACAATCGCAGATCGAAGCGGTCGGCGTCGCGGAACAAGACCTGTTCGTTGTTGAACTGCAAGACCGCCCAGCGGATCGCATAGTAGCACCCGCCCAAGGTCACGGCGGCCACGGGAAAAACGAACGGCCAGGCCTGCGCGGCCTCGCCCTCGATCAGCGCCTTCAGCAACAGGACCAAGCCGGTGATGGGGACCAAGCTCGTCCCCAGCGTCAGTTCCAGCCCGCGCGCCACCGGCAAGCCCACCAGAGGCAGCGTCAAAAACAGCAGCGGCAGCAGGTAGTATTGGCCCTCCTTGGTGCTGCGGGCGAAGGCGGCGATGCCCAAAGCCAACGAACTGAACACCGCCGAGGTGGGGATCAAGGCCGGAATCAGCCACAGCACGGACCACGGTGGGGGGGCGAACATGGGCATATTTCCCAACGCCAACCAGCCGGTCAATCCCATGCTGACCAGGTTCAGTACGGCGGTGGCCATGCTGAAGACCATGACGGCCCCCAGTTTCCCCAGGACGACTTCGACGCGCTCCGCCGGGCTGGAAAGGAGCGTCTCCAGGGTGCCTCGCTCTTTCTCGCCGGCGCACAAGTCCACGGCGGGATAGAACGCGCCGGTCAATGCCCATACGACCAACAAGATCGGCATGATCTTGGACCAGAGGGCGGCGCCGCGAAAACCGCTGTCCTCCGCCACATCGGATTCCTGGACGCGAAAAGGCTTGGCGGCCTGGGGGGGCAAACCGCCCGCCGAAAGGTTCGCCGCGCCCACATGCTCCCGCCACTGCATCAAAACGTCGTTCAGCCGCCGAAAGGCCTCGGTCGAGCGCTCGTTGGCGGTGGAATAAAAGATCTGCGGATTGGGGATTTCAGGCACGATCAGGGCCACGGCGCCGCCGGGGAGCGATGGTGCTTCATTCGGCCCCTCGCCCTCCGCCGCCTGTTCCAACCTCAAGCGTTCGATCGCGCGCCGCACTTCTTCGCGAAAAGTCTCCAATCGCTGCGCGAACTGCGGCGGAAAACGCAGCACGGCGTCGAACGCCCGGGTTCGCAAGACGGCCTCCGCCACCGCCGAGTCATCGTCCGCCTTGTCCGGGGCAATGCCCAGGGCGGCGGCCTTTTCAGGAGTGTAGAATTCGACCTCCAATTGCCGGGCTTCCTCGGGATTTCGAAACAGGTGCGCTGCGAAGCGGCCTTCTTCGAAGAGCGGTGGATCACCCACCTCTTGCGCGCCTAGCACCAAGATCCGGCTGGGCTTGGGACGCATCACCTGGGAGATTTGGAAGAAGCTCAATCCCATCAGCGGATAAAGCAGGACGGGCAGCACGGCGACCATCATGAGCGTGCGGCGATCCCGCAATTGATCGCGGCTTTCACGCTCGAAAATGATCCGCACGTTCCGCCCGGTCATGATTGCCGCATCTCCCTCGTCCGCGGATTCGGAGCAGTGCCCGGCGCGCCGTCCGCTCCCGCGGGTTCGCCGCAGCGGCCGTCTGTGCGGGGACGTTCGCCTTGCTCCCGGCCGTCGCCGTTCCGGACAAGCTCCGCCTCCGTAATCAGCCGGAAGAAGATCTCTTCCAGGTCGTCCTCCCCGAAATGTGCGCGGAGCTCGTCGGGGGTTCCCTGGGTGAGGATGCGTCCGCGACACAAGATCGCCACGCGGTCGCAGAGCTTCTCGACCTCGCGCATGATGTGCGTGGAGAAGATGATGCACTTGCCTTGATCGCGAAGCTCGCGGATCGTTTGCAGCAGATTGCGGGCCACCAGCACGTCCAGGCCGGAGGTCGGCTCATCGAAGATCAGCACGGGGGGATCGTGGACCAAGGCCCGGGCAATGGAGACCTTTTGCTTCATTCCGGTGGACATCCGCCCGCCCGGCACGTCGCGGATCTCGTTCATCTTCAGCCGATCAAACAGATGCTCCATACGGGGACGAAGTTCTTCCCGCGTCCAGCCGTAAAGCAGGCCGAAGTATTCCACCATCTCCCAAGCGGTCATGCGGTCGTAGACGGCGGTGTTGACCGACATGAAGCCGATGTTCCTGCGGACTTGGGCGGGTTGTCGGAGGCAGTCGAAACCGGCCACGACGGCCCGCCCGCCGCTGGGACGCAGCAGCGTACTCAGAATCCGCAGCGTGGTCGTCTTGCCCGCCCCGTTGGGACCGAGCAAGCCGAAGATTTCCCCCGGCCGGGCCTCGAAATCGATCCCGTCCAGGGCGCGAACCACGCCGCCGCGCGGATCGTCGTAATGCTTGGCAAGGTTCTTCGTCTTGACCATCCGCGACTCTCGCCCGCCGGTCATGCTCGGCAGATTCCGGGGCTTCATCAACGTCGGTAAGCCGGCCTCCCGAACGCTCCATCTCTGCGATTGTATCCCATGCCGCCGGGCGTGCGTATGTCGTCCCGGCGTCCGGGTTGCAGGTCGGCCCCCGAGCCATTCCCGACGATCCGATTGTATCGCTCGTGCCGGGTGTCACCCGTCCGACGGAGCTTCGCCTTCCCGGTGGCACGGCTCGGGATGCGAAGTCGGCGTGGACCGGACGTGAGGCGCGACACAGGTCGTCGAAATTCCCTTAGCGGTGCGGTCCCGCAGGCTGGAGCCGTGGCTCAAGCCTTCTGCCGAGGAATCCGCGCGGCGGTGAAAATGCGTTCGTGTCCGTTGCCTCGCCGGTAGGATGCCGGTTCGATTCGATCCGCGACCTCCCGCCGCCGCCCCGGACCGGCCCGGACGATACAATGAAGGAGTGAGGGATCGCGCGGTCCGCACGGGATGCCCTGCGGGGAATTCGGCCGCATTTTCGCGGCGCCGGATGCCGTGGGGGGTACGTATCCAAGCGTTGGAAGGAATGCCATGAGCGTTTTCGAGAGCCGACCGGACAGGCCTTCCCCGGATGAAAGAAGTCTTTCCGCGGGCGAACAGGAAACGTGGCCCGCGGGGGAACCGATCTCGGCCGTGGCGGTGGGCGAATCGCAATTCTCGCCATGGCCGCCGCACCCCGAACCGCTGAGCGTGCAGCGGCCGCCGCGGCGTGTGCGTGTCGGCTTGCTGCTCTTCTTATTGCTGATGTTGGCGACGTTGCTGACCTCGCCCTATCTGCTGGAGTCCATTCCGTACGCTTGGACGCGAGGCAAGCTGCGGGCTGAGTTCGAAGTTGCCCGCCGGGTCTTGGAGGAGTCGCCCGAACCCCGCGAACGGTTCCGCTGGATCGTCCGCGGCGTGTCTCCCGCGGTCGTGGGCATCGAGACCGTTCGCCGCGACGTGCCGGCCTCGGTCCCCGATGAATGGCGGCATTTTTTCCAACCGGAGTTCCGTGAGGAGGGCATGGGATCGGGCGTGATCGTCGATCCGGAGGGCTACTTGGTCACGAATTTCCACGTCATCAACGATGCCTCGCGGATTACGGTGCGCTTGGCCGACGGGCGAACCCTGCACAACGCGGCCGTGGTGGGCGCCGACCCCGTCAATGACCTGGCCGTACTGAAGATCTCCGCCGACAAGCTCTCCGCCGTGCCCTGGGGCGACAGCGATCAATTGGAGGTCGGCGACACCGTGCTGGCGATCGGCAACCCCTACGGATTGCGCCATACCGTGACCGCGGGAATCATCAGCGCCAAGGAACGCCGGGCGGCCACCAACGCGGGCGGCTATCAGGAATTCCTTCAGACCGACGCAGCCTTGAATCCCGGCAACAGCGGCGGTCCCTTGGTGGATATGCAGGGGCGTATCGTCGGCATCAATACGGCCATTTTCGGCGAGGCCTATCGCGGCATCAGCTTCGCCATTCCCAGCCGGGTCGTTCAAGATGTGTACAAGCAGCTTCGCGAGACCGGGCGGATCAGCCGCGGTTGGCTGGGCGTGCAAATGGAAGAGGTCTCGGAACGGGACGCCCGCCGCGGCAACCTGGAAGCGGCTTCCGGCGCGAAAGTGGTCCGCGTGATACCAGGTTCTCCCGCCGAGGCCGCCGGCATGCTGCCCGACGACATTATCCTGACCTGGGACGGCAAACCCATCTCGGAGCCGGCCGCCTTGAGTATTGCCGTTGCTCGATCCGCCGTGGGTACCAAAGTCAAAGTCGGCATCCTCCGCGGCAAGGAGCGACGGGAATTGGAAGTGGAAGTCGCCGAAAGGCCGCGGCAGTTCTGATGCGTATCGAAACGGGCCGCCGCGGATTGCGCGCGCCAAACCTCGAAGCGAGCGGACGACGTCATCCGCAGGGTGTTTTGCAAACGGAGGACGAAATGCTGGACACGCAACTGCTGGCCATCCTGGCCTGCCCCGAAACACGCCGGCCCCTGCGACTTGCCGAACCGGCACTGCTGGCCGCGGTCAATCAAGCCATCGCCGCAGGACGGTTAACGAATCGGGTAGGAGAAGTGATCCGCGAGCCGGTGGAGGAACTGTTGGTCCGGGAAGACGGCGCGGTGGCCTATCCTGTTCGAGAAGAAATCCCCGTCCTCTTGATTGACGAAGGCATTCCTCTGGACGGGTTGGCGTCCAAGCCTGAGCTTTAAGCGTTCCCGGGCGGATTCAATAGTTGCGACGAGAACCAAAACCCCGCAACCAAAGCATACCCAAGACGACGGCAAGCATGCCGAGCAGCAACCAATGTTCCGGTTCCAGGCGACCGATCTCTCGGGCGGCAAGGTTCAAACCGCGATTCAGATAGTACCACATGGGCCGACCTCGATGAGAAGCACAAACGAGACGAAATGGGCAGACCCTCGCTTGAGGGTGACGGTTCTTTCTGGAGCACGTGCGACAATGCCCGCGGCCCTACTCAAGCCTAGCTCACAATTCGGACGATAGGGCAACGGCTGGGTCGGCGACCGGTTTGTGCGCACCCCCTTGCCGAAATCGGAATCGCCGGGATAATCGAAAAAGACGGAGCGCGGTCCTCGCCGCCGTCGCTTACGTTGTCGCTTCCCCGACTTGGAGAGTTCGGCAGTAAAGGCTAAAATACTAGTGTGGATCGCGGGGTGACGCCTGGAAGGCGGGCCTCGTTGATCGATTGCGATTTCGGCCGGGCGCGGATAGCCTCGTGCGAAGCGTCGAAGGCCTTCCGAAGATTGTTTCGGGAGGATCGCCGCTGCGGGGGGCGACGGCGAGATCCGGTTTGCAATCACCGGCTACGGGGGCGTAGCTCAATTGGTTAGAGTACTGGACTGTCGATCCAGTGGTTGCGGGTTCGAGTCCCGTCGCCCTCGCTCGTAGTCTCATTCGCGTCCCGGTTCGCGGTGGCGCGACTCGCTTGTCGCATATTCCGATTGTCAGGCCGCCGGTGTTCGCCGGCGGTTTTTCTTCCGGCTCTTCCAGACGACGAGATTCACGCGCCGAGATTGGCGCGCCCTGTTCCGTTGCTTCCCCTAGACCGAGGGGATATTCCGTGGTCCGGTGTGGGATGCGAACCGCATTTGAGCGGAGCGTGACCTACACTTTTCAAGACAAGTATCATCGTCTCGGCGCGAATCGCGGAGGCTTCGAAACGTTCACGGAAAGCCGGCGCGGCCGGTTGCCGGCATTTTGCGCACGCAGTTCAGACGATTGGCACAGCATCCCCGTCCGTTTTGCATGGCCGAATCCTGGGACATAACTTTCGACCACCTCGTTCGCACTCCCAACACCGCCGCAGGCATCGTGTTGGAACGGGCGATCGATTCGCCTTTCGCGGAGGTGAGAGAACGGGCCATCGCGGGTCTTCTGCGGCGGCCGGAGCAACGCGGCCATTTCGCCGTCCTGAGGCGCATCGATCCCGCGGATCCGGCGTGGCCTCCCCGGTTCCAGCAGTTGCCGATCCGCTTTCTGCAAAGCCTCCGCGAGGCTTTGGTTTCGACGGATGAAGACCTCCGCGAGGGCGCCTATCAGGTGATTCTGTGGTCTTCTCTCTACGACATGATTCCCCTGTTGGTGAATCTGCTGGAGCGTCCGCAAGCGGAGCAGGCGGAACGGGCGGGCGAAGTCTTGCTGGAACTGACGCGTCGCTTGGCCGATGCCTTGGAGGCGCCCCATCAACCCCAAGAGATTTCGGGTTTGCAGAGGACGGCCGAGCAAGCACGCCGCGCTCTGGCCTTGGGCGTGGATCGCTACGGCAAGCACGAGCGGCGGGAAGTGATCGAAGCGTATCTTCCGCTGATCCGAGGCAACGCAGGCATCTTGCGCGAGGTTGTGAGCTCAACCGTTCATCCGGCTCGCAACGCCCTTCTACGGATGTTCCGGAACGCCGCGGACCCGTCCGTGGTGCAGGTCCTGTGCGGGTTCCTGCAACTCCGGGATATCCCGACCGCGATCCTGGGCGTTTTGTCTCAACGGGACGACCCCGCCTTCGTGCGGGAATTCGTGAAGCAAGTGGGTGCCGATCCGCCGGCTGCGGTGCGCCGGAATCTCAAGCGTTTGAGGCAGTTGAGGTGCTTGAGTAACTTGCCGCGGATCCTGCCCGAGTTGAATGAATCCGAACAAAGTCTGATTCCGTCCTTGGTTGTGCGGACGGCGGTCCCCGCCTCGCAAGCCTTGGCGGCGGTAGGGGAGATTCTACGTTGCGGGCTGCCGGCGGCTCGGGCGGCGGCGGCTGACGCGCTGGGGCACTACCACGGGGCCGAGGCCAATGCTTTGGCCGTCCAAGCCGCGCACGACCCTGATCCCCTGGTGGTGGCGGCCGTGCTGCCGCAGCTTCGGGGCCGCGGCATGGCCGGCGCCCTGCCGGTCATCCTGCAATCTTTGGAAAGCTCGCATCCCATGGTTCGCCGTGCCGCCCGACGGTGCCTCAAGGAGTTCTCGTTCCGCCGATTCTTGGAAGCTTGGGATATGCTCCCGCCGGATATTCGCCGGGACACGGGAATGCTGGTCAAACGAGTGGACGGACGCACGACGGGGCTCTTGCGGGCGGAGTTGACTTCACCGTTTCGCACCCGACGACTGAGGGCACTGCTGGTCGTTCAAGAGTTGGATTTGGTGTTTCGCGTGGAATCCTCGGTCATTCCGTTGCTTGGGGACGACGACCCGGCCATCCGCGCAGAGGCCGCTGCAGCGCTGGCGCTGACCGATTCCCCTCAGGCTATGCAAGCTCTGAGAAATGCCCTGAACGATCCGAACGCGCTGGTCCGGGAAGTCGTGGAAAACAGCCTCCGCTTGCGTGAGGAACGCCGCATTCAGACCGCCCGTGAGGCGTCCTCGGGTGAATCTCCCGGGCATCCTTCTCCCCCGCTGGCGAGCGTCGCGCCGCCGGGACATTCCTTGTTCCCCTTGACGGAGTGTACGGAGCCGTCGTCATGATCGTGCCTTGCTTCCGGGCGATGGCAAAGAACCTATTGCTGGGGTATTCCCGCCATCCGCTGGAGCAACTCCAGCAAGAGTTCCAGCGCCGCGCCAGCCGGCCGATCGACGTGGGGACCATCCTTTGGGTGGCGGCGGCCGTGATTGCGGTCATCGTCGCGACGGCCGTCGTTCTGCGAATCCTGGAGGTCTTTCGCTCGGGAAAGTCGTATCGCAGCGGCGGATTGCTGTTCGTGTCGCTCTGCCGCGCCCACGGTTTGACTTGGTGCCAGTCCTTCCATCTATGGCGACTGGCTAGGCGGAAAGGGCTGCATCCCGCCGCGCACGTGTTCGTCTCGCCCGAAGTGTTTTCGGAGCCGGACGACGGCGTCTGTTTCGAGATGTCGGAGCGTCTCGCGGATCGGCTGTTTCCGCGAGACGTCGGCGAACTCCGCCCGGTCGGCATCGCGGCCGACGGATCCGACTCCGGCCCCGGGCTGCGGTAAGGGTAGGTTTCGCTACCGCGTCCAGGGCGGCGGCGTGTCGGGGTCCAATCCCAGCTCCTCCAGCACCACAGGCAGCTTCTCCGCGGGGAATCGCCCTTCGCCGGCAAGCGACGACAGCGCGGCGAAGGCGATGTGCTCGGCATCCACTTCGAAGAACCGCCGGAGTTCGCGCCGGGCCTCGCTGCGGCCGAATCCGTCCGTCCCCAAGACCGTGTAGCGGCCGGGAATCCACTTGGCCAGCGAGAGCGGCACGGCGGAAACATAGTCGGAGGCGGCCACGACGTGACCGCGGCAGTCGCTCAGCACCTCTTGCAAGTAGGCCGGCTTGGGCGGCTCCTGCGGATGGAGGCGATTGGCGCGTTCCGTGGCGCGGGCGTTCTCCAGCAAGGCCTTCCAACTGGTCACGCTGTAGACGCGGCTGGAGACGGCGAATTTCTGATCCAGAATGTCCTGTGCCCGCAAGACCTCGCGGAGGATGGCCCCGCTGCCCATCAGGTCCACGAACGGCCGATCCTTACCCAAATCCCGCAGCGAGAGCGGATACATGCCGCGGCAGATGCCCTCGGTGGATCCCATGGGGAGGATGGGCATCTCGTAGTTTTCGTTCATCAAGGTGATGTAGTAGAAAATGTCTTCTTCTTCGTAATACATGCGGCGGATGCCGTCCAAGACGATCACGGACATTTCGTAGGCGAAACAGGGATCGTAGGCTTGGAGGGTGGGATACGCCAGGGCGAAGAGGTGGCTGTTGCCGTCCTGGTGTTGCAGGCCTTCGCCCGCCAGAGTCGTGCGACCCGCCGTGCCGCCCATCAAGAAGCCGCGGCAACGCATGTCGCCCGCCGCCCAGATCAGGTCCCCGATGCGCTGCAAACCGAACATCGAGTAGTAGATGAAGAAGGGGATCATGTTGACGCCGTGGGTGGAATGCGCCGTGCCCGCGGCGATGAACGACGACATCGAACCGGCCTCGGTGATGCCCTCCTCCAAGATCTGGCCGTCCTTCGCCTCTTTGTAGTAGAGCACCGTTTCGGAGTCGACCGGCTCGTAGAGTTGCCCGCTATGCGCATAGATGCCGAACTGCCGGAAGAGGGCCTCCATACCGAAGGTGCGGCTTTCGTCGGGCACGATGGGGACCACGTACCGCCCGATGCTCTTATCGCGCATCAGCCGGACCAAGAGTCTCACGAAGGCCATGGTGGTCGAGACTTCGCGGCCGTCGCTGCCCGAGAAAAACTCGGAGAAGTCCTCCCATTTCGGCGGTTTGAGCTTCATCATGGGGTGCCGCCGTTGGGGGACGGGGCCGCCCAAGGCCTGCCGGCGTTCGCGGAGATAGCGGATTTCGGGGCTGTCCTCGGGCGGGCGATAGAAGGGGGCGTCCGCGACACGCTCTTCGGGAATGGGGATATCGAAACGCCGGCGGAACTCGCGCAACTCGTCCTCGTTGAGCTTTTTCTGTTGGTGCGTGATGTTCCGGCCTTCGCCGGCCTCGCCCAACCCGTAGCCCTTGATCGTCTTGGCCAAGATGACGGTCGGCGAGCCTCGATGCTCCACCGCCGCCTTGTAGGCCGCATAGACCTTGAGCGGGTCGTGCCCGCCGCGCTTCAGGCGGCGAATTTGCTCATCGGTCAACCAGGGCCTCCAGCCGCGGGTCCGCACCGAAGAAGTGCTTGCGGATATAGCTTCCCGGCATGACCGTGTATTTTTGGTACTGGCCGTCCACGACCTCCATCATGCGGCGGGCCAGCAAGCCCTCGGTGTCGCGGGCGAAGAGCGGATCCCAGTCCGATCCCCAGATGACCTTGATCACGTTCCAGCCGGCGCCGCGGAACGCACCTTCCAATTCTTGGATGATCTTGCCGTTGCCGCGGACCGGGCCGTCCAGCCGTTGCAGATTGCAGTTGATTACGAAAATCAGATTATCGAGCTTTTCCCGGCCGGCCAGGGTGATGGCGCCCAGCGTCTCCGGTTCGTCGCATTCGCCGTCGCCGACGAAGCACCAGACTTTGGAGTCCCGGGCTTGGGGACGAATGCCGCGATCCGCCAAGTATTGGTTGAAGCGGGCTTGGTAGATCGCCATGATCGGCCCCAGACCCATCGAAACGGTGGGAAATTCCCAAAAGTCCGGCATCAGCCAGGGGTGGGGATAAGACGACAGACCGCCGCCCGGTGCCAATTCCCGGCGGAAATTCTCCAGGTGTTTTTCGTCGATCCGTCCTTCGAGGAATGCCCGGGCGTAAATCCCCGGCGAGGCATGGCCCTGGATGTACACGAAGTCCGGCGATTCCGTGCCCTGCTTTCCGCGGAAAAAGTGGTTGAACCCGACCTCGTACAGCGTGGCGGCCGAGGCGAACGTGGAGATGTGCCCGCCGATCCCCGAACTCTCCCGGTTCGCCCGCACCACCATGGCCAGGGCGTTCCACCGAATGAGGCTCTTGATTCGCCGTTCCAAGGCACGATCACCAGGATAGGGCGGCTCCTTCTCCGGCGGGATCGTATTCACATACTGCGTGGTGGCGGCGGAGGCAAACGGCACGCCGGACCGAAACGCCTTGTCCTTCAGCCGTTCGAGCAGGTAGATGGCGCGATCGCCGCCCTCCCGTTGAAGCACGTATTCGAACGCTTCCAGCCACTCCTGCGTCTCGACGGGATCGGAATCCACGGCGATCGGCGAGAAACCGTTGGTTCCGGGTTTCGCCGCTTGAGCGCCGGGTTCCACAGGGTCGAGCTGTGCCTTGTCATGTGTCACCGAAGTCATTGCGTCCTCTTCGACATCAAAACCATGCGAAAGCCGGGCGGGAGGCCTTGTCCCGATTGCGCCGTGGCGGCGTCCATCGCCGCACCACCAAATGTACCACCCTTCTTGCGTAGTTCCAGGTGCCCCTTTATGCTTCAGCCTCGCGCAAATCGACCAAACGCTTCATTATACGCCGCAATGGGGCATCCTTGGCGGTGGGGGCGAGCCGCCCAGCTCCGCAAGAGCCGCGAGAGTCCGCGATCAATCGCAATTTACTCCGGCGCTTGCTGCACCCTTGAATGCGAGTTTGCACGCGATGGACGTATTCCTCGCATCCGGACACGTCGGCAAGCTACCGTCGAGACCGCGTGATCGCGGCCATCGGCGAAGCCGTCCGCGACCGAGTTATTGCGGTCCCCGGCCTATACCCCGAAAAAGGGGCGGTGCATCGTCTGCAATCATGACATTACCCAAGAGGAGACGAGTCGGAGTGCGGCGCGGCGCCCCTGCGGCCGGCCGGATGCTATGTCGCTGAGCCTGGCGCGAGACTTCGCCGCATGGACGAGGGGGATTGGCGGTATTATAATGACGGCGAACGTAATATGCCGCTTTCCGCCGCCTGAGAATGCGATCACAGGTGCCGGTTCGCTTCCGGGGTCGTCCTATGCCGCGTCGCATCGCCCTCGCCTTCCATCCGGTCTTGTGGTTTGTCCTGATGCTGTTTTGCAACCGCTGGGCATGGGCCCATTTCTTGGTCCTCTTGCCGTCGCGTGACGTGGTCGGGCCGGGCGACCCGCCCGAGGTCGTGCTCGAAATACAATTTACCCACCCCATGGAACAGGGCCCGATCATGCCGATGGCCCGACCGCCGGCATGTGCCGTGTTCGCCGGGAAGGCCAGGGCAGATCTGTCGGCGGGGCTGCAAGAGCATCGCGTGGGCAAGGCCGCGACCTATTCGGTCCGCTACCGATTCGAAGAACCCGGCGATCATGTCTTCACCGTGTCACCCTCGCCCTATTGGGAACCGGCTGAGAGAAAGTGGATCATCCACTACGCCAAGGTGATCGCCAACTTTCTGGGCAACGAAGGCGGGTGGGAGCGAGCGGTCGGGTTGCCCGTCGAAATCCAGCCGCTGACGCGTCCCTACGGTCTATGGACGGGCAATGTATTCCGGGGCATTGTGTTGCGGGAAGGGGAGCCGGTCCCCTTCGCCACGGTGGAGGTCGAATATTGGAATGAAGGCGGCCGAGTCATCCCGCCCAACGATGCCTTTGTCACCCAAGTCATCAAGGCGGACGCCGCCGGTGTGTTTTGCTACGCCATGCCGCGCGCCGGTTGGTGGGGTTTCGCCGCCCTGGTGGAGGGCACGGAACGACTGCCCGACCCCGAGGGAGCGCCTGCCGACGTGGAGTTGGGCGGCCTGATCTGGGTCCGAACGATGGACATGAAGTGATACGTTACGATCGCCATGCACTTGAATGACGTGGTCTTGTCGGTTTCGCCCACGGGTTTGGGCATCATGGCTGCCGGTTGGCTCGGCGCGGCGGCGGGAGTCGGCTGGTCGCTACGGCGGCTGGACTACGAGCGGATTCCCTTGGTCGGGGTGATGTCGGCGGTCTTCTTCGCCGTTTCCGCGGTGCAGATCCCCTTGGGGCCCATCGCCGTTCATTTGGTTTTGAACGGTTTGATGGGCCTGCTTCTCGGAGCGGCGGCCTTTCCCGCAATCATGATCGCCTTACTCCTCCAATGGCTGTTCTTCGGCGAAGGGGGAATCACCACGCTGGGAATCAATACCTTCAACATGGCCTTGCCCGCCGTGCTCGTTTATCGGCTCTTCGGCGGCGTGCGTTCGTCACGGCCGGCCGCCGTGTGGTGGTCGGGCTTTGGGGCGGGGTTCGTCAGCATCGTGCTGTCCGCCGCATTGACCGGCTTGTGCATTTTCGCCGTGGGGCGGAATCTCCAGGGCCTTTCGGTCTTGGTGTGGATCACGGACGGGGGCTTGGCGCTCGGCGAAGGCCTGGTGACCGCCGCGGCCGTCGCCTTCCTGCATCAAGTCCGTCCCGAGGCTCTGCGTCCCGCCGCCGCGTCGTAACCGGCCCGCAGCGGGGAAACCCACGGCGGCATCGACGGTCCCCCGTGAGACCTCCGGTAGGAACCCAAAGATGAACCGATCTTGTCGTCACGTGCCGCATCGGGTCGCTGCCGCCCAGGGAGCGGCCTTGCTCTTCACCTGCGCGATGCTGTGCCATTCCGCGGCACACGCCCACTCGCTGTACATCTTTGCGACTCAAAAGGGCGCTCAGGTGGAGGGCAAGGTTTACTTCCGCGGCGGCAGCGGGGCTGCGGGGGCGAAAGTGGAGGTGTACGACGCCGACGGCACCAAAAAGCTCGACCTCACCTGCGACGAAGAAGGACGGTTTCGATTTCAGCCCGGCTTCTCGGGGAAGATGCGATTGCTGGGAATACTGGAGGACGGCCATGCCACGGAGTACGAGTTAGAGACGGTGACCGCCGAGACGGGAGACGCCGCGCCCCAATCGCCCGACCGTACCGCGCCGGGCGACGGCTCTTTGCCGAACGGTTCTCTGTTGCGGGAACCGCAAGGCGGACCGGCCCTTGCGACCGAGGCCGGACCGGCCGCGACGGGCCGATCCGTCGACCAGCCGTCGTCGCTTCCGGCGGCGATCGAGCGGCTCCAGGAGGAGGTGAGTCGTCTCCGCGAGGATATCCAGACCTCTCGCAACAGGGCGGAATGGCGCGACGTATTGGGAGGCATCGGCTATATCCTGGGTTTGACCGGCATCGCCTTCTACCTGTCGGCCCGCCGCCGTGCGAGCCGAGCCGAGGCGAAGAGCCATCCGCCGGCAGCCGATCGCGCGAAGGGAGTCGCTTCATGAATCGCGTGGCGCCTTGGCCCGATGTTCCGGCGGTTGCGCGGACCTGGATCGACCGTTTCGATCCGCGGCTGCGCATCGCAGCCCTGCTGACGGCGGCGATCGTGATCGTATTGAGCACGAAGCCCGCAGTGTGGCTGTTGATGCCGGCGGCGGCGCTGATCGCCGCAGCGTCGGTCGGGCCTTCCCTGCGGACGCTGCTGACCCGGCTGATTCCCGTCAATCTGGTGGTGATCGTCTCGGCCGTTTTGGTCCCGTGGACCGCCGGTCTCGGCTCGAGCCGGGGGGCGGTACGGTTCGATGTCACCGCGCTGGATGTGGTCGCGGAAATCGCCCTGAAATCGAATGCCATCGTGCTGTGGATGTCCGCCCTGGTGGGCACGATGGAGATTCCCACCCTCGGCCATGCCTTGATCCACCTCCGCGTGCCGCGGAAGCTGGTCCACTTGCTGCTTTTTACGGTTCGCTATCTGCACGTCATGCACGATGAATACCGGCGACTTCACACCGCCATGTTGATCCGGGGGTTTCGGCCGCGATGGGACCGCCGCACGTTTCGCGCCTACGGCAATTTGGTCGGTATGCTGCTCGTTCGCAGCATGGCGCGGAGCGAACGCATCATGGCGGCCATGCGTTGCCGGGGCTTTCGCGGGCAATTCCATGTGTGGCGACACTTTCATTTTTCCGCCCGGGACGGCGTCTTCCTGCTGGGCGCGGCGGCCCTGTTCGCAACGTGTGCCCTTTTGGAATGGATGTCGTGAGATTCCGGACATGAAACATGCCGCGACCCCAGGACCGTCTTCCCAAGATTACGGCCGGGGCTTGCCCGAGCCGGGGCAAGCCGATATGCCGGTGATCCGGCTCCGCGACGTCGTTTTCGGTTATTCCCCCGATCGGGACGTCTTGCGCGGCGTTTCCTTGGAAATCCACGCCGGTGAAGCGGTGGGATTGATCGGCGCCAACGGCAGCGGCAAGACGACGCTGTTGCACCTGCTCGGCGGGTTGTTGGCTCCGCGTTCCGGCTGTTTGGAAGTGTTGGGGAAGGCCCGGCGCCCTAAGGACTTCGACGAGATTCTGGGCCGCGTCGGACTGCTGTTTCAAGATTCCGACGATCAACTGTTCTGCCCCACCGTGTCCGAGGACGTGGCCTTTGGCCCGCTCAACCAAGGGCGATCGCGGCGCGAGGTCGCGGAGCTGGTAACGCGCACGCTGGAGGAACTCGGCCTGCGGGGCTACGAGGACCGCGTTACTTACCGCCTCTCCGGCGGGGAAAAGCGGCTGGTCGCCTTGGCCGCCGTACTGGCGATGGAGCCTGCCGCCCTGCTATTGGACGAGCCGACTTCCGGGCTGGATGAGGCTGCCGCGGAACGTGTGGTATCCGTTTTGACCCGGCTGCCGCAGGCCAAGCTGATCGTCTCCCACGACCGTCCGCTCTTGCGGCGGGTTTGCCGTCGGTTGGTGGCATTGGAGGACGGGCGACTGCGCACGGTGCAAGACTTCTGATCCCGTGGCGCCGGTGCGGCCGTCGGGGTGCGAGGTGCGGAAAGGTGTCGCGCTCGACGGGCCGATCCTATGCGACGGTCGTCAGGAGGCTGCGTCAGGCGGCGCGGCTCAGTTCCCGTAACGCCGCCACGGCGTATGCGACTTCCTCCGGCGTGGTGAAAGGCCCCGTGCTGATCCGCACCGTGCCCCCAAGCTCCAAGGTGCCGATCGCGGCGTGCATCCGCGGCGCGCAGTGGATGCCGGAGCGAACCTGGATGCCGAAGCGGACATCCAAGAGGGCGGCCAGCTCGTGCGGCTCCAGGCCATTCAAGCGGAAGCTGACCACGCCGATACGTTCCGCGGGGTCGTCGGGACCGTACAGCGTGAGGCCCGGAACACCGCGCAAACCCTCCAGGAGGCTCTCGATCAGCGTCAGCTCGTGGCGCCGCAGGGCGGCCGGGGTCTGACTCTCCAACCACGCCAACCCGGCGGATAGGCCGGCCAGGCCGGAGGCGTTGTGGTTGCCCGGTTCGTATTTGTCCGGTAACACGGCGGGCTGCCGGTCCTCGTCGCTTTGCGAGCCGGTACCGCCCAGCCGCAAGGGAGAGAGTCTTTCTTCCACGCCGGGACGGATGTAGAGCACGCCCGTCCCCATCGGTCCCAGCAGACCCTTGTGGCCGGGAGCGGCGGCCAGATCGACGCCCCATTCGCGGACCGAGAGGGGTAGGTGCCCCAGCGACTGCGCCGCGTCGATGAGGATCAGGGCATCGGGCGCGCGACGCCGCACGAGCTCCACGAGTCGCGGTACGTCCTGGAGGGTGCCCGTCACGTTGGAGGCATGGTTCACGGCGACCAAGCGTGTCTGGGGATGGACGGCTTGAGCGAAGGCGTCGGTGTCGACCCGACCGGCCGCATCGCAGGGGACGCGCGTCACCTGAACGCCTTGCGTCTCTTCCAGGAACCGCAGGGGCCGGAGGACGGAGTTGTGATCGGCGGCCGTGGTCACGGCATGATCGCCCGGACGAAGCGTTCCCCGAATCGCCAGGTTCAACGCATCGGAGCCGTTGAAGGTGAAGATCACGTGGAGCGGGTCCTCGACGTCCCAAAAGCGAGCGACGCGATGCCGTGCGTCGGCCACCACCCGGTCGGCGTGGGACGCATCGCGATAGACGCCGCGGCCGGGCGAACAGCCCAATTGCCGTTGATACTCATCGACGGCCCGATAGACCGATTCCGGTTTCGGCCAACTGGTGGCCGCGTTGTCCAAGTATACCCGTTGCAATGCCGCCATATCGACTTTCTCCGGCGCCGAGCCGGCGAGGACGTTTTCACGAATCCCTCCCGCCGTTGAAGCGTCTTCCGTGGCGTGATCCGCCGCGAAAGGCGCGAGAACAAGGTCGGGAGGGGGACCGATGCGCCGCCCTGCAATCCGCTCCGAACTTCATTCGCTCGGCGAAAACAGGCGGACCAGTTCGTCGAGAACGTCGGCGTGGACCAGGGCGATGACGTTGTCACCGGGTTTGATGCGATCGTCGGCGCCCGGCAGCGTCACCGACTCTCCGCGAATTCTGGCGGCGATCAGGCAATGGTGGGGCAACCCGACCGTCGCCAGGACATGTTGCGTGACGGGGGCGTCTTCCGGGACCTCCAGTTCCACCACGAGCAACCGGGAATCGGGCACCAGCGGTTTGCGGGAAATCACGGCGCCTGTGTTGAGGTGGGCCTCGACCTCGCGAATCACCACCTGCCGGGGCGTCGTCACATAGTCGATTCCCAGCTTGGCGAGGATGTGGAGATAGTCGGTCCGCCCTACGACCGCGGCAACTTTCTTGACGCCCAGCTCCTTGGCCTCGACGCACGCTATGATATTATTCTCATCGTCGCCCGTGCAGGCTATGAAGAAATCGGCGCTGGGCACGCCTTCCTCTTCCAAGTCCGCGCGATTGCGGATGTCGCGACAGACGACCGTCGTGCGATCGAGGTGGGCGGCCAGAAATTCCGCCCGCTCGCGGTTCGACTCCATCAGCAGGACGGCGAAGCGTTTGCCTTCCAGGAGCCGGGCCAAATGATAGCCCGTTTCCCCGCCTCCGGCGATGACGACCCCCATGCGTTGGGGCGGTTCGATCTCGAACTGGTCCTTCGCGGCATCGATCTCCTCCCGTTTGCCGAGCAACGTCACGCGGTCGCCGACTTCGATCGTATCCTCGGCTCCGGCGATGAAGACCTCGTCACCGCGGACGATGGCCGCCACGCGCACGCCTTTGCCCAGCTTCAATTGCCGCAGGGGCACGTGCACGGCGGCGGTGGCGTTCTTGATCTCGATCTCTTGCAGCTCCAAATCGCGCACGGCGAAGTTCTCGACGGCCAGCGCGCCGGGCAGGCGGACCACGCGTGCCAGGTCCAGCGCCGCGAGGAACTCCAGGTTGACCAGGCGATCGATGTGGAAGTGACGCCGATAATCGAAGGTGCTGGTGTCCAGGAAGATCGGTTGATATACCCGCGCGATGGATCGGCGGGAACCCATGGCCTTGGCGACGGAAGCGGCCACCAGATTCACCTCGTCGTCATTGGTGACGGCCAGGCACAGATCGGAGTCCAACGCCCCCGCCTGGAACAGCGCTGACGACTGCGAGGCCGAGCCTTGGATAATGCGGGCGTCGATGGCGGGATTGTCATCGATCAATCGCACGACGTCGGGGTCGCGCTCCACGATGGTGACCCGGTGTTTGGGACACAAGACCTCGGCGACCGACGCCCCGATCGCCCCTCCGCCCAAGACCAAAATCCGCATGAGACGGCTCCTACTCCCCCTCTCCGGCCGACTGCGTGCCGCTCTGCCGGCGCGAACTGCGTCCCCGCGGCGGGCTGCCGGATCCCTCGTCGGCCGGCGATCTCCGCGAAACCCGGCGGCGCTTCATGAGAAGGCATCGAGGATTTGAAGGATCACGGCAATGGCCGCCATGAAGCCCAGGATCCAAGCGGCGGTGTGCAACGCGTGCGTCAGAATCGGCCGCATCCGCTCTTGTCGCGTTGCGGCGTAGACCAGACTGACGGTCGCCAAGAGGGGCACGAAATACCACAGGTAATTGATGTGCATGGCAAGGGCAATCGCTGGAACGTAGCGAACTCGAGCGTAGCTTCCACCGAGAGATGTTCCGGCCGTCGTGTGCGACTCCGAACACAACCCAGGCCGGTGCGGGTTTGGCGGCGCTAGGCCGATCGGGCCTCGTCCTCGGCGCTCTCCGGGGACTCCTTTCGACTGCTCGGATCGGCCGGCCGTTTCGGTTCCGGAAAGACCGGGCCGCCCCAGGCGTCGAATATCACCAAGATATTGAGCAGACCTGCCACGGCCGTGAAAAGGCTGCCCAGGTCGAAGTAACTGTGCAATTCGTAATTCAGGCGATCCAGTGTGGGGGGATCGCGATCATCGCTCCCCAATCGCGGGGGGGCCATGAAGTTGTTCCACAAAGCAGGCTTCCCTTGCCGTACCCGCATCGCCTGCACAAGGGCGGGCAATGCCGGTAGGCCTACTCCCACCTGGCACAAGTAGTACAGCCGAGTGTCGCCGGGACGGAAGGAATAATACACCACCCGGGCGTAGCCCAGTTGCGAGCTTCCCCCCAAATAGCACCCGTAAAGAAACGTGCCCAGGATGCACGTGAAAAACAGGACCGCTTTTTCGCGGCGCCCTTGATACCAGTGGCCGAGACCCGGCAGCAGCCACGCCAAGAACGCCGCCGTCCAAGAATCCTTCAAAGAGACGGTTTGGCCCGCCTCATCCACAAACGATTCGTTCATGCCGATTTCTCGTGCCAAGCTACCGTCATCCGCCGTAACCTACGAGGCAATCGCCCCTGCCGCGCCCGGCGGCGCCGCGCCGAAGTTCGAGAATTGGAGTTCGCCAAACCATTGAAACTAGTCCTCCAAGCCCGATCTTGCAACTCCCGCGCGGCGCGACGGTCCATTTTGAGGGGAAAATCCCCACGCAGTATTGCAAGACAACCCTTATGGAAAGTGTACGAAGATCGGCGGCGCGTGTCCTTGATACACCTATAAGAGGGGGGGATTCCGCATGCATTGTACCGACTTTGCGGGGTCGCTCTTCTTTGCGAGCACCTCGCTTCGGCATTTTTTCCTGCGGTGATCCGTCGGCTCTACCGCAACCTACATTTTGAAAGGCCGGAATGGGTTTTGCCATCGCAGCCCGTTCCGTTCGGCCGCTTGCTTCGATAAGCCTCGCCCGGCACCGGGTGAGCATGGCGATGCGGAACGCTTTCGGGTTTCTTTGCGCTGCATGGTCGACGGAGAAGATGCCGTGGTATTCTCGGCCCGCAAACGTCTCAATCAAGTCCAGAGTTTCCTGCTCAAGTACCTCAATAATCACGCGGAATCTATCACGGACTTCGATCCCGGCAAACGGAACGAAACCCGAGTGCGCATCAACACGGTTGTGCTTTTGATACCGTATCGCGATCACCGGCCGCAGCTCGAGAAGATGTTCTCCGGCTTCACGAAGGACTGGAGCACGACCGGAATGTCGGTCATTTTGTCGGAGCCTCGGGGGGTGGATCAGGTGATCGTGGGGGTTCGTTTCGAGGCGGAAACGCATTATATTCTGGCCAAGGCGGTTCATCTCAGCCCGATCGGCCCGGGCTTCTACCAACTCGGCTTGCGTTTCTCGGAAATGTTGCGCGTCTCGGACTTTCCCGAGCTGGCCGACCTGGCGTTCTGAAGCCTGATCGCCGTTGGGCGAAGTCCTCGCGGCGATCGACCCGGACGACGTGACGATCAAAACAGCCCCTTGACCAGGCCGGTTTGCACATCCACGTCGATCCTGCGGAAGGCGGGATCGGAACCGGTTCCGGGCATCAGCGATATTTCTCCCGCCATCGGGCACAGGAAACGTGCCCCGTTGTAAACGAGGATGTCGCGGATGGGGAGGGTCCAACCCTTGGGGGCGCCTTTGACTGTGGGATCGTGCGTCAGGCTGAGGTGGGTCTTGACCATCATCGTGGCGAAGTCGCGGTATTGCTCGTTGCCCTCGAATTGTCGGAGTTTGGCCTCGGCCTCGCGTGTATATTCCACGCCGTCGGCGCCGTACACCTCGCGGGCGATGCGTTCGATCCGCTCGCTCAAGGGCATCTCCATATCGTACAGGTACTGGAAGTGAACCGGCTCCTCGCAGGCGTCGAGGACGGCATCGGCCAGCTCCAGCGCGCCGTCGCCGCCGTAGCGCCAATGGTTGGAGACGGCGACGCGGGCGCCGGCCCCCTCTGCGATCCGTTTGAGCAGCCGGATTTCGGCGGCGGTATCCGTGGGGAAGACGTTGATGGCCACGACCGGGTGCATGCCCGACTTTTTCACCGTGCGGATGTGGTGCAGGAGGTTGGCGGCCCCCGCCTCCAACCAGGCCAGGTTCTCTTCGAAGTAGGCTTTGGGGATCGGCCTGCCCGGCGGACAGGGGGGCGCTCCCGCCGCCGTCCCGTGGTGCTTCAGCCCGCGAATCGTGGTCGTGATCACCGAAACATGGGGCGTCTTGCCGAGGTAGCGGCACTTCACGTTCCAGAACTTTTCGAAGCCGATGTCGGCTCCGAAGCCGCTTTCGGTGATGTGGTAATCGGCCAGTTTCAGGCAGACTTGATCGCCGATGACCGAGGACTGGCCGATGGCGATGTTGGCGAACGGCCCGGCGTGCACGAAGCAGGGCTGGCCCTCGATGGACTGAATGAGGTTGGGATTGATCGCCGAT
>FWPV01005965.1_pt1 | contig 23826 bp, 16 predicted proteins | sample 2228371 | NCBI WGS metagenome assembly FWPV01 (sample SAMEA103939776, study PRJEB20133) | metagenome | reverse complement strand
GGGATTTCCCGGTCGAGTGGGATTGGGTGCTCCAGGATCACGGCCCCGGCTTCGAGGGGTGGTTCGAGGAGCGCGGGGCCGCCCTGCGCTCGAGTTCGACGCGGCGATCAATAAGGAAGAGGACTTCGTGCTCACAAGCTGCTGCTGCCCTATGTGGGTTGGCATGATCGAGAAGGTGTACGCTGACTTGATTCCGCATATGCCGCCTTCAGTGTCGCCCATGGTGGCCAGCGGACGCGCCGTGGCAATAGCAACACCAGCCGAAGGACCATCTTTGGGAACTGCTCCCTCAGGAACATGAACATGAATATCAATTTTATTGAAAAAATCTTTAGTTAAACCAAAAATACTCCATCTTGATCTGATATAAGATAAGGCGGCTTGACAAGATTCTTTCATTACCTCGCCCAAATGACCAGTGAGAGTCAGGTTTCCCTTTCCTGGCATAATTGCTACCTCAATGAATAAAATATCTCCGCCGGCTTGAGTCCAGGCTAAACCAGTAGAGATACCCACTGTGTCTTTTTCTTCAATAATAGAAGATGAGTATTTATAAGGACCAAGGTATTTGGAAAGATCTGCTATTCCGATCATTTTAAAAACCTTTTTAGTTTCTGTTTTTGTTTTTTTAGTTGAGCTAATAATCTCTCGTGCCCTCTTTCTAAAAACGGTTGCTATCTGTCTTTCTAACTCTCTTACGCCAGCCTCTCGGGTATACCGCCTAATAATAGTTCTTAAAGCAATATCAGATATTTTACTTTCCTCAAGGGATAAACTATGAGCTTCTCTTTGTTTTTTTATTAAATGCTCCTTGGCAATATGATATTTTTCATCTTCGGTATAACCGGGAAAGTGAATAACCTCTAACCGATCTAGAAGGGCCTCAGGAATCGTATCTAGAATATTACCCGTCGTTATAAAAAAAACATCAGATAGGTCAAAGGGGACCTCCAGATAGTGATCGGAAAAAGAATGATTTTGCTCAGGATCTAAAGCCTCAAGAAGAGCTGCCGATGGATCTCCTCGATAGTCTCGACCGATTTTATCAATCTCATCGAGCATAAACACTGGGTTTTTTGTTCCTGCTTGTTTTATCCCCTGAATAATTCTTCCCGGTAGGGCACCAACATAGGTCCGTCTGTGTCCCCTTATCTCTGCCTCATCTCGAATTCCACCCAGTGACATTTTAACAAACTTCCTACCTAAGGCTTTGGCGATTGAGCGACCAAGAGACGTCTTGCCAACGCCCGGAGGACCAACAAAACATAAAATCGTTGGTTGGTGCTCTTTTTTAGTCGATTGTCTATCTTTTCTACCCTTTTCTTTTCTTTTGCGAAGCTCCATTACCGCCAAGAACTCAAGAATTCTTTCTTTTATCTTTTTTAAACCATAATGATCTTGATTAAGAGTCTTTTCTGCCTCTTTAATGTTGATATTATCGGCGGAAAATACCGACCAGGGTAAGTCAATCAACCAATCAAGATAAGTTTTAATATAAGAGGCTTCTGGATTAAACTGGGACATTTGGGAGAGTCTTTTAAGCTCTTTTAGGGCTTTCTCTTCTACGGTTTTTGGCATATTTGCTTTCTTAATTTTTTCTTTGTAGTCTTTAATCTCTTGATCCTCCCCTCCACCTAGTTCCTCTTCTATTGTTTTTATTTTTTCTTTTAGAAAAGTTTCTCTCATCCCCTGTTCAAACTTTCGTTGAGTTTTTACCGAAATATTTTGTTCTATTTCTAAAATTTTTATCTCTCTGTTGATGTACTCGACTTCTTTTATTAATCGGGCTTTTAAATCTAATTCTTCTAATAATTTTTGTCTCTCTTCCTCTTTTAATTCTAAAATCATCGCTATTTGATAAGAAAAATCTTGAGGCGAAGTAACATTTAAGATATTCATTAAAAATACAAAATCTATCGCCTTACCCAGATTAATAGCCCTTTTTATCTGCGAAGAAATATGTTTTACTGCCGCCTCAGTCTCCTCATCATTAACAATAATATCCTTCACCTGTTCTATCTTAACCTCATAATATGGCGACTCTCTTATAAAACTAACTATCTTAATTTTTTCTCTCCCTCTCAGTAAGACATTAATCTCTCCTCGCTCTCCCCGAACTATTTTTTCAATTGTGGCCAAAACCCCAATCTGATGAAGTTCTTTTTTTGTTGGATCTTCAAGGGTAGGATTTGTCTGCATTACCAAAACTATCTTTTTATCTCTTCTCAATGCCTCATTAATGGCTAAGACACTTTTTTGTCTACCAAAAACTAAAACATTTTCTGTATTAGGAAAAACTATTCCGTCACGAACCGCCACTAACGGATAAACCAACTGTTCTGAGGGTTTAAGTAAAAAAACCATATATTAGCAGTATAACAAATTATTTGCTAACTGTCAATCAGTAAATAAATCCTTAATTTTACAAAAAATCTTTTATTAATAGATCTATTTCTTTAAAGGGTTCTCTTTCTAAAAGACTCTTTTCTTCTTTAAAGTATGGAAGTTGCTCATGAAAACTAGGTTTTATTGTTTTATACAGAATTCCTAAAGGAAACCTCCCCCTATTTGTCTCGTTGGCTTTCTTTAGAGCAGCTTCGTAATCTCCATAGTTATAATTATTATCAAGTTTATATGTATTTTGTAAATAATACTGATAGTTATTTATCTTATTAAGAGTAACACATGGTTGTAAAATATTGATTAAAGAAAAACCTTTATGCTCTATTCCCGCCTTAATTATCTGGGTCATGTGTTTAACATCACCGGCAAAACTCTGAGCCACATAAGTAGCACCAGAAACTATTGCCAAAGCTAAAGGATTTATTGGAACTTCGACAATTCCCAACGGAGTAGATTTAGACTTCATTCCCTTTGGAGCTGTAGGAGCCACCTGGCCTGTCGTTAATCCATAAACATTATTGTCATGAACGATAACCGTAATATCATGATTTCCCCGACAGGCATGGATTAAATGATTTCCGCCTTCTCCGTAACAATCACCATCACCAACAATGACAATGACCGGCATCTTATGATTGGCTAATTTCATTCCAATAGCGTTTGGAATGGCGCGACCATGAAGTGAATGAACAGCATAGGTATTTAAAAAATCATTCATATTACCAGAACACCCAATGCCATAAACAGCAAAGACCGATGAAGGAGTAAGATTTAGTTCAACAAGAGCTGTTTTTATCGCCATCCCAATCGCCCAGTTTCCACAACCAGGACACCATGTCGGTGAATAACCAGAAAAGTCTTGAATAGTCGCCATAACCTAAATAAAACTTAAAATCTAAAAACTATTTTTTATTTTTATATTTTTTATATTTTTTTTACAAAAAGCAATTTCTGCAAAAACTTATTTCAATAAACTGTTTTTAACAGAATTTTAAATAGATACACCTTACTCTATTTATGTAAATTCCAGAAAAATCTGGGAATTAGAATTCTAGAGAATAGAAACTAAAAACGATTGTCAAGACAAAACTAGTATAGATTGTATACTATTTGTTACTTTTGCTAACTTTTTTAAGAAAGTAAACAAGATTGTTAATCTAAAATATAGACTAGTCTTGACTATTTTTGTTCGTTTAACCTTGTTAAAAGTCTCAATTTATTCTATAATTTGTGTGTATGCTAGATTCTCTTAGTATTTCTGATATCAAAAATTTAATTATCTTGGGGGTAGTTATCATTGGAATACTTTTGATATGGGCAATCATATCGTCCTTTGTTACTGTAGTTGATGGCTCGACTATTTATGAGGATAAGAAAGACTACAACAAACTAATGCAATCTTATAAAGAAAAATTTAAAGATATCTTCGAAAATGAAAACTACACAGAAGTTAAGCGAAGTTATTTATTGGATCAATTGGAAGCTGAAATTACTAAAATCAATCAAAAAATCGCCAAAAAATATATTGGAGCGGTAGTTAAGGATAAAGCTAAAGTACACAATATAGAAACTTTTCCCGGTGAAATTCCAAACAATGTTTTTCTAAAATTGCCTACAGGAGAAGAAAATTCTTTTATTTGGTGCATTTTTAATGACTCCAAAAATCGGTATATTGATTTTGATAAAGGGGAAGAAGTGGAAATGGATGGTACTATTGATCGCATTAATCTAGTTCCCTCAAAGCTACAGTCCCATTTAGACGAAAATATAGACAAATTATTCAAAGCCGACTTTGCTATTCACTTGCAAGACGATGCTAATATGAAAAAAATTAAGAAAAATTAGATATTTTTAACCAATTAGTTTATTTTTTTAGACCCTCCGTGAGAGAAGTAGTGTAAGATATTAAAATTTTAACTAAAACTTAAACTAGTTTGATAATCGTAATAGTTCATCATACCAAGTATCTGAGTTTGCTAAAGCAAGATGGGGAAAATATTTTCTAAATAAACGATGCTTGCATATTTTCTGCTTAGCTTCTGGTGGTGGGAAAATACTAACAATTTTTTTATAAAATAGCGTAAAATTTTCATATCTTTTTCCTTCCTACTCAAATATCGTGGTTTTTTCTGATAAAAACGATCCAGAAAAGTAGCGTCTGTGTAAAGTGCTATAATGTTAGGCAAATCCAAACCTTGTAGGTTTTCTACTGGAGCATAAGCTTCGGGGTTAAATTATTCGTTGCCATACATACATGCAGAAACATTTTCTAGGTAAGTCAATACACAAGTTGTAAATGGTCCCTTGTTTAACACTATAACTCCAGTATGGTAAACCGAACTGATATCTTTTAATGATAAAGATTCAATTTCAGAAGAACGATTAAAATCAATATCAAGTATTCCATATGGGATTGAGTTACGAGTTACATCTTTAATATTTATATTAACACAATTAGCATCAAATGCTAAACATAGATTATAATTTGGATCGAAATATAAATATTGATTTTCCTCATCAAGTTTAACTAGAGCTATACTATGTCCGGGTGCTATGACCGGCTCTATTGGTAAGCCGTGTTTAGAGCAAAAAACCGATAGTAGTAATATTCTGCCGGCACATTTAAAATAATCCTGAACCATACTCCTAAAAAGGACACCGTCTCTACTGAAATTGGAATCAGGGTGTGTTGGGTTAGGTAAATCTGTTCTTCTTATTTTTTCGAAAAGAAAAAGTAATTTTTGTTTTATTGAAGCATTTGGGTTAATTGATAACCAGTCTAGAAACTCTTTTTCAATCCGTTTATATGCAGAAAGTGCTTCAGTCGCTTTAATAATAGTTTCTTCTAAAATTTTTAAATTTGAGATACTATCAACCGTGATATCTGGCAATACTGCTTGTAAAGCATAGCATATAAATTCTAAAATTCTTTCTCTTATCTCTTGTTCAGTTGGAGTTTCTTTGCCAAAAGAGGTTATAGTTACAGATATATCACCACTTTTTTCTCCTTCTCTTTACATATAATAAATTAAAGTTTTGCCCTCAAATTTATTTCAGCTTCTACAAACTTTACAGCTCTACCATATTTGAGCCTACTCATTTCAATTATCGCTTGGGCAGTTGCTTCTCCTTTGGCTCTCTCTTCCAAATGTTTAGCATAATCTTTAGTGGTATCTATGGAAAAAGGGGGCACAGGCTCATTGTTAACAATAGTTTTAACATATGCATGGAATTTTTCTTGGTTAATAATATCGTTTTTATCAAACACTGGTTCCATCTCTTTTGCTAAAAACTCAGCATCTTCTACACCGGTTCTTAAAACTACCTGAGTTCCTACATTACCAAAAACTGCTTTTTTAACACTCTCTTCCATCTGACCAATAAACTGGTTAGCTACTGTTAAGGCTAATTTATACTTTCTAGCCTCGGATAAAATCGTAGCAAAATCGGGGGTGGCAAAGTTTTGGAACTCGTCAACATAAAAGAAAAATGGTTTACGGTCTTCTTGTGCCATATCTACACGACTCATCGCTGCACCCAAAATTTTGGGAACCATCAAAAGACCCAAAAAGGTTGAACCTTCTTCTCCAAGTTTACCTTTAGACAGATTTATTAGGACAATTTTTTGAGTGTCCATTGCCTCGCGAATATTAAAGCCACATTTAGATTGACCTATAATATTTCTCATTAACTTATTAGTAATAAACTTACCAAATTTGGATACAATATAACCCAGACTATCTGATTTAGTTTGCTGGCTAGTTTGAGCCATTTCGTCTGTCCAATATCTTCTAACAATTGGATCTTTTACTTTAGGTAAAAGGCTTTTAACATAACTATCATCAGTGATACATCTGACAACTTCGATAAACCCTGCTCCTGGTTCATACATAACGGTCAACATAGCATTACGAATAGCATGTTCAAACATAGGTCCTACCATACCCTGCTGATTAGGGTCAAACAGCTTTCTCATCATGTTGATCACCCCTTCGGTTATTTGGAATTTCTCTTTCTCGCTCTCATGTTCCAAGATATTTAAACCGATAGGTCTTTCGGTATCTGACGGATCAAAATAAATTACATCTTCAGCCCTTTCGGGTGGGGTAAAGTGTAAAACATCTTCACAAAGCTCACCATGTGGGTCAATTACACAAACTCCGTGCCCAGCTCGAATATCTTGCTTAATCATTTCAATCAAAAATTCTGATTTACCAGTACCAGTCTTTCCAATAACATACATATGTCGCATACGATCTTTCTCACTTATAGCTACTGGTCGGCGAATACCTCTATGATAAGCCATACCGATTATAGTTCCGCCGCTAGAGGGAACAGAAGGATGAACTGGAGCAGTTTTAGACTTTATCCAATTTATGAGTGGAGTTGTAACTTCTTTAGAAGGAAAATGAAATACTGTGGCTAACTCCTCTGTGGATAATAAGGAGTATTTCTTACCAAACCAACCAAAAGGGAAAGATTTTTTCTCAAAATTTTCTTTAATACTACCCAAAAAAGTAGGTTTATATTCTTTAAATGAATTAACTTCATTACTAAATTGAGCAAACGAACCAGCTATATTCTGACTGTGCATTTTGGCTCTTGTTCCGTCATTTGCAATAACTGCATATCTAATTACCGCTTTGAAAGCGAATTGATTAGCCATCTCTTCGATCTTAGAAATAATTTGTGGATTAGTTTTCACCACAACTTTCTTCTCGGGATCATTTTCTTTCTTTTGAGTATTTGCGACAAATTTTCTGGCAGCATTCTTCCAGCTATTACCAGCAGGTTGAATTAAGACCTGTAAAATAGCTTTTTCACCTTCATGAACATTAGACATTACACTGGTTATATTAGATAAAGAGTCTACGGCTAGCTCTTTGTAGGTTTTGATGGGTCTATAACCAGCTTCTTTTTGAATTAAATAACCCATTTTTAATTTCTTGCCTTTTTCGTGTTCGAGATTGATTAGTTTAGACCTGTTAATATCGGCTTCTTGATAGTAAGCATAGATAGTTTTTTCTATCATATCCACAAGATCGTTTGGACAGGTAACATAAAAACTAATACCCTCCTTTGTTCCAACAATTTCCAAAGCCAAAGTCACCTCTCCTTTAATTAAATTATCAGGAAAACTTTTTTTCAAAGAGTAAAGAGCATTAAACATCTGATCCGCCGCCTCAATTTTGATTTCGTTATTTTGAGGCAAACGAACTTCTAAGGTTATCAAATTTTTAAAAGTTTTCTCTCTTCGTTGCCAAAAAATAATATAACTCAAAAAATAGATTATCAAAAATCCAATAAAAAGTCCTAATATACTAAAAAAAATTATATCCAAAATCTCACTTCCTATAAAATTAAAACCACTAGGATCCGAAAAACCCATGTTCCCCATCGGAGTATTTGGAAAACTATTTACTGGACTATTGTTATATAAATTATCATTCATTTTTGTTTTTGAATTACGGTTTAAAATTGATTATAATACTTTTTTCAGTTTTTTGCAATACTAACCAGAAACGCTATTGTCAAATTTAGTTTTATAATTAAGTTTTAGATGAATTTAATAAAAATTAAAAATGAAAAAATCTCAAATTAAAGCAAAATTATTTTACAGCGGTCAAAAAAATACTAGTTTTCCAACTGTAATTAGGGAGCAAAAGCCAAAAATCGGACTGTTTAGCTTGTTTTTTAAATCTAAAAAAGACTCTACTAAAACTCAAAAAACTAGCAACAATAAAGTTACGAGCTTTTCCTCTAAACAAAAATCCACCGAAGAGATCTTGGTTAGTGCAAATTTTAAGTATTCAGTTAGGGACAAAAACCAAAAAAAAGGAATTTTCTATTATGATTTAGAGGGCAAAAAGTCGGCAAATCTTGAAAAAGATAGCAAATCTGCAACCTATAATAGTGAGCATGGTACAAAAATTTTCGAACCTAATCCTGCAAAATTAAAAAAAGAACTTTTGATTAACTCAATTCAAACTACAATTAAACCTCCTAAAAGACAAAAATACGGTCTAAAGCCTGTGGAAGAAATTGCCAAAAGCTATGGTAGAGTTGGTATTGCTAAAATTTGGCTTAATATAAGAAGTTGGGCGGCAGAAATCAGACTTGCTGGTAAATTAAACCGATTAATAGCCCTAATAATAATTTTAGGAACATTTTTGTTTCTAATTTACTTAATTTTTTTTGACACTTTTTTTCTAGTTAAAAAGTATGAAATTACTTTTAATAATGGCTCTTACTTAGATTCCACGAGTGTGGAACAATTGGTCAAAAATTTTAGTCAAGATCCGTTTTTAGGCTTTATTCCAAATAACCAATTCTGGTTTTTAAGTGATCAAAATTTATCTGCTGTGGCTAGAAAACATAACCCAGAAATAGTTCAAGTGAGAGTAATAGAACGAATTTGGCCAAATCAAGCTAAAATAGAAATTACTACAAAACCGATTTTAATCACACTGGGCTTAAACAACGGACAAGAATACTGGAGAATTGGGCAAAGTGGTCGTGTTGTTAGTAAAGATGAGGCCAATCTTAGACAAAATTTAGTAGTGGTAGAAAATCCTACTACTCTTACTTTTGCTACCAACTCGCCTAATAGCCTAAGATCTGGTAATCCTAACTTTGCTGATTATTCTTTTGAATACCGTGAACAACAACTCAATCGCTTTTGGTTTATTATTTGGCTTTGGACTCAATTGGAAGAATTGGGAATAAATATTGTCAAAACCTCTATTCCTAGCATTTCTGATTTTGACACTGATGTGATTATCACCACCACAAATAATACCAAATTGTATTTTGACTTAAGATCTGGAGATGTAGCCAACCAAGCTAAACGACTAAATTTTGTGTTTAAAAGCAAGATAGGCCAGCAAGAGTCCCAAGGAGAATTAGCTTATATTGACTTTAGAACTCCTAAGAAAATTTTTGTTTGTCCTAAAAATGCAAAGTGTGCGGCAGAAAAAAACTAAACTATTGCTTATAATTAAAATTACCTATAAAGTCAGTTTATCTTATTATTCCTAGTCTAATTTTTAGATTAGCTTTTTTTATCAAAATAGGCTTTTTCTTGACTTAAATCTTATGAATATTTGTTAGTGTTAGTTAAAATGCTTATTAGATTACCAAAAATTGCTGGTGGGTATGGGTGGATTCGAACCACCGACCGCAGACTTATAAGATCTGTGCTCTAACCCCTGAGCTACATACCCAAAAACAGCACTTGGATATGTTTTTTTATCAGCTTTGTCAAATTTTTTTAATTCTAGAAATGTTGACAACTCGTCTAAGTTGCTCCAATTTTAAATTTCGATGTCTCTTGCAAAACACTATTATGGCTCTCAAACAGAGTTGACTATACAAAACTTCCCTTTTCCTATTCATACAGTTCATAAAGAATTAATCTATGCTATTGTTAAAATTAAAAAAGCAGCAGCCATTGCTAATGGGGAGATAGGTCAAATTTCTAACATTGTATCTCAGTCAATTTGTCAAGCTTGTGACGAAGTTTTAGCTGGTAAATTTGACGACCAATTTGTCACCTCAGCCATTCAAGGGGGAGCTGGCACATCCATCAATATGAATGTGAACGAAGTTTTAGCAAACAGAGCTAGTGAGATACTGGCTAGTCAAAAGTATAGTATCAAAGTTCATCCCAACGATCATGTTAACTGTAGCCAATCAACTAACGATGTTAACCCTTCTGCTTTGAAAATTGTTGCTTATCAAAAACTCCAGAAACTAATTATTGCTTTGGAAAGCTTAATTGGTGTTTTTAATCAAAAAGCCTTAGAATTTAAAAATATCAAAAAACTTGCTAGAACTCATATTCAAGATGCTGTGCCAACCACTCTTGGAGCGGAGATGCAAGCCTACTCGACCATACTTGATCGTAATAAAAGTAGGTTGCAAGATTTGTTTAAGTTTTTGATTGAGCTAAATTTAGGTGGAACTGCTATCGGTAACGAAATTAATGCCCCAAAGAGTTATCAAAAAGCTGTCTACAAACACCTCGCTAAGATCATAGGGATAAAATTTGTACCAGTATCAAATAAAATGTCACAAACTAGTAGCCAAGCAGACTTTGTGCATGTTTCGTCTCTACTTACAATTTTGGCTGGAGATATGTCCAAAATAGCCAAAGATTTACGGTTTTTGGCAAGTGGTCCCAATGGGGGAATTGGAGAGATTGTACTAGAAAACTTGCAAGCCGGTTCGTCTATTATGCCCGGAAAAGTTAATCCAGTTATTCCTGAAGCTATCAATCAAGTATTTTATTTTGTAGCTGGTAACCACGACACTATCCAAAAAGCTGCGGAAGATTCTCATTTAGAACTAGGAATTATGTTTCCTATTTTAGCAGATTCGCTAATCACTTCCCTAAATGTAATGCAAACAGCAGTGGAAATTTTCGCAGAAAAATGTGTGAAAACTATGAAAGCTAACCTAAATAAATGTACAGAAAATTTAGAAAAATCAACCGCTTTTGCTACTTTACTTACACCTATTTTAGGCTATGACAAAGTCAGTGAAGTGGTTAAAATTGCGATTGCCACAAAGAAAACTATAAGGGAAGTAATCTTGGATCAACAGTTAATGACTGAAGAAGAATTTGAGCAAGCTGTAAAAATAGTTTAGAATTATCTTATTACTTTTATTGATTAGTTGCAGTTTACAAAAACAAGTATGTTTTCATATTTAGAAGTAGTTAAAAAACTAGTACAACCAGAAATCTACAACAGAGGACTTAAACTTTATTTGGAAGGAGGTGTTCTAGGCTATTCAGATCTACTTTTAGATTATTGGAGAAAATACCAAGTACAAAACAAAAATAATCTTTACACAGTAGAAATTCCTTTATTACACCTAGCATTAGACAAACAAAAACACCCACAAGCTAGTCAAGCTTTAAAAGAGATAGTCAGATGTAATTCGCCATATTTTCTAGAATTTGGTATTTGTGCTAATATAGTAGCCGTCTGTGCCGCTTTGGATCAAGAATTTTTTCCGAACCAAACCAAAACCTCAAATTCAAAAAACCAATCTAAAATCAACATTTGGGATAATATTTTACAAGCAGAGTCAACCAAAAAACAAAGAGAATGGCTCAATGCTTTGGAAAGATGTTTGTATTATGGTTTTTCTAATAGTACTGAGGAGTATAAAACACTTAAAAAGTATTTTGTCGATTTGCTAGCGAATTCTGATTTAACTTTTATCCAAAACATTAAGTCTTTGATTGATCCCGTCGTAGGAAACTATTTATTGGAAAAAAATCTATTAAAAATCTTCATTGATCCATATTTTTTGGCCAGTGGTGGTATAGTATGGTGGAAACTAATGTCTTCATTTTTTGAGCAAATGGACACAGATCACCAGTTAACTATTCAATGCGAACTATGGAAAAACAAAATTGCCAACAATGTGTCTTCTTTTGAAGAGCAGATGAGAGAATATTTCGTAAAATTGCCAGGCTCTCAAAAACTAGCAATTTTAGAAGAGCTAAGAAAGCAATACCTATCTAATACCGAATTTTGGTTAGAATTTGCAGTTTGGGTAGAGTATATAGAGTGGTTAGAAGAGCACATTGACGAACTGGATAGTAGATATTTGATTATTGTAGCTGAAAAAATTCCAGATCAAAGAGATAAAATTGAACAAAAAATAGTTGGACAAATAAAGGTCTGGTCAGATTTTCTAATATCTGGAGATTATCAAGAGCTTATTGAAGTTTTAAATCTGTGGAAAACCAAACTAGGACATAGTGAGTATTTGGAAGATATTTTAAAATATATTCGACAAAACCATCATAAAAAAAGTAAGCTCCTTAAAGCTTTAGAAAAAATATGAAGTTATTAAAAGTTCACTTTACTTTATTCCTCCAAAAATTACTAGTATATGTTAAATTTAAAATTTATTTATTGAAGTAAACTTAATGGCTTCCAGAAAAATATTGAATATTAGATTTTGTATTTTAGATCTTTCCAGATTTTTAACATGTTCCCAAAAAAAATTGTATTTTGTAAAAAATTAAGCAACACTCAATTGAAAAGTATTTAATTATGGATTAGTTTGATTATTAGTTTGGTCAGTTGATGGTTCTGAAGTTATGATACATTTTTCTATAAATTCCCTTGGATTAAAGGGAAGCTTATATCGACTCCTTTGTTGCTGAGTTAAATACTCCTCTAAATATTCTTGCATATAACCCACACACTCTGAACTGCATTCCTCTTGAGAATTAGAGTTGCTTTGTATACAACCTTCAATGCATTTTTCTTTGTCGGTTGATTGTTTAATACAATTGTCTATACAAATATAAAAACGACGGCAACCAGAAATCTCTATTATTGGACTAACATCTTCCAATTGAGCATCAGGACCCAAATTAAATTCTTGAAAAAACCTAATTGACAGTGTTTCTGACAAAGGGTTGATCATGCCCATTATAGCTACAGGTAAACCTATAAATATAATTCCCACAAACAAAGATCCAACCGATTCCATTACATATTTTACTGCATTACCACTCGTCAAAGAAATAATAGCCAAATATGCCGATCTAGCAAAAAATGTAACTATACCCAGAAGCAAAACTTGGTATGTAATTTGGCTAATACATTCCAGTAAAGAGGGTACTCCGGTAGAAGTTACTTGACAAGCTGGTAAAAAATTCCCCAATCCGATTGCATCGTTATCAGCCGAAACATTAGTAGTAGGCAAAATACTTACAACAAAAACTAAAAAAACACCAAGCACAGCAAAGACTGTACGGATCTTATGAAAAAATTGTTTAAAAGCTTTTTTATTCATATTTCAACTTTTAAAAATCCAAAACTTGTTTTACTTTTGCTGAGTTGGTGATCTATAAATCACTTATATCTTTGAGTATAGTTCAAAAAATTTAAATTAGCAAGGCTTTTGTATCCCATTTAAATTTCTAAGAATTAGTAGGATAAATTTGTATAACTTAAAAATAAAACATCACCACTTACAAATTTAATTCAAATTTTTGAAAAAATTTACCAAAGACGCCAAACAGGTTTTTAGTCTGAACTTAAAGAAACAACCAAAAATCATATCTATCAAAAGCCGAATCTACTTGCACAAAACCTTGCTCAATAAGCAAACTTTGAATTCTTTCAGTTCGTGAAGATTCTTTGTCTAAAATGACTAGCTTGGTCTTGTTTTGCATTAATTCTGCAAATACTTGTGGAATTTGGCTATACTCAAAATGAAATTCTACTACAAATTTTTGACCATTTTGTCTTTGGGATAAGAAATATAAGTCTGGTCGGTTAGCCACTATAAAAATTTTATCATCTGGATTGGTATATTTTTGAATAATCTCTACCATTTTTGGTTGAGTAGCAATTAAGTGCTGATTATAACCCTCTTGCCATTCTTGTTTAGTCTTTTGTTTCATAACAAAACTAGCAAAACCAACAAAGTAGACTTCAGGTGAATGAAAATTGAGCATTAAGTTTCCTCCCGAAAAATTGGTTATAAATATTTGCAAGATCAGCAATCCCAGCACCCCATCTTTTAATCTCTGCACCAAGGGCTCACAGCTACAACTAATTTTTTCTAATAAAACTCCGCCTATAAGCACCAAAACCGGCAAAACTTGCAAAAAATAATGTGGATAGTTTCGCTCGGAAATAAGAGCACCAAACATAGACACTGCCAACCAATTCGTTAACCAAAACCATTTGGTATTTATTTGTTTTGTGAGAAACAGCCAACTACTCACAATCATCGTTGTAACTAACAAAAACAGTCTCAATTGTATTCCCGAAACCCACTCAACAGTGTACCCGAATAAAATCACAGAATTTGGTGAGTCTATATATTCGGTATTGTAGCCTAAAATGGCAAAATACAAATCATACAAATTACCCCTCAAACCATAAATCAAAACAGTCAAAATATATGGCAAAAAAACCACTAGCCCAATACTGCCAAAAATTTGCCAAAATCTTTTTTCTGTGATGGTTTGCTTGAGTAATTTTAAAATTCTCTTGAGAGAAAGGCTAGACACCTCGTTTTGCTGGTTTTTAGCATTTTCAGCATCCCTACTATTCTTCAAAGAAACATAATAAACTATCAGACAAAAACTTAAAACAGCTACTTCAATCACCGCATGAATCTTGGTGAAAATGGCAATACTCCACAAAAAAGCCCCCAAAATAAGCCATTTAAAATCTAGCTTCTTTTTGTTGATTTGTTTCAATTGATAAGCGATAACAAAAAACCCAGCCCAAATTAAAGGCATAAAAATATTTTCAGCATTAAAAATCGAACCTTCAAAAGAGACTGCTAATAAAACAGTAAAAATGCTTGTAGAAATAGCACTATTTTTTTCACTGAGGTCAAAAATCTTGCGACTAACCAAATAAAAAGCAATTATACCTACAATAGACAAAAATATGTTAAATAACCTAAGTGGCCAAAGTTGTGGTCCAAAAATCCAGTAACTAAAGGCATAAATCAAGTAAATCATTGGTGGTTTGTGGTCCCAAGCATCCAAATATAACCACCCACCTTGAGTAATTATTTGCCCAATCGTCATATAGATATTTTCGTCACCATACCACCAACCCTCAAACAAAGAGGGAATTCTGAGAATAAATAAAATGACCGCAAGAAATGACAAATACCAAAAACTTTTTTTTGAACCTAGCTGAAACATAACCAACCTAAGCTGGTTTTAGTTTGTAGATTTGTCAAAAAGTAATTCGTCCGGTTTCTGGATTCTAATTATTTTAGATCAATTTGCAACTAGTTTGAAAAAATAAGATAATTTCTGTTTAAAATTTGAAATTATAATTTAACATTTATTTTTACTACTCCAGCAAAACTCCAATACTTAGGTTAAGACTAACCTAAAACAATACAAAAAGTCCGATTTTTAACTATTCTTATTACCACCTTTACCTTGCAAGAATTTATCTACAATATTAGTCTCATATTTTAGTCTTTTACTCTCTCTTTCTTTGAAATTCTCAAAAGACTGTTCTATAGCATCGCTAATTTGAGCTGTGAAACTAATTCCGTCAGCTTCCCAAAGATAAAAAGCCATTGAACCAGGAATCGGATTAATCTCAGTGATAAATACATTACCTTGTTTATCTACCATAAAATCTATACGGACTACACCATTACACTTACAAGCTATATAAGCTGATATGGCAGTCTGTTGTAAAAAATTTTTTAATTCTTCTGGAATTTTGGCAGGCAATTCTCGGTTTAATTCAGCCATCCCACCCTCTCCTGAACTCTTTTTACCACCTCGTTCGTATTTATCGGCAAAGCTGAGAATTTCGTCTTTACCAATAGGTTTTTCAATTGGGCTAGCCTGCAACTTTCCTTTATATTGCCTCACAGAACAGTTGTATTCTACAAAATCTGTTAATAATTTCTCTACTACTATTTCGTCATCTAAAAAACTAGCCTCCAGCAAATATTTTTTAAGCTCTACTTCAGTTTTAGCGATTTTTATACCAATACTAGAACCTAAGTGGGCTGGTTTAATTATCACTGGCAAACCTAATTTATTTTTGATATCTTCTACGATTGTATTTTGATTCTCTTTGAGTCTTTTAGATATCACAGATAAACCATTAACCACTGGTAGTCCGTCATTTATTAAAACTTTACGAGTCAAAGATTTGTTCATAGTTACGACCGAGCTTTCGCAGTCTGGACTAGTGAAAGGTACACCCAAACATTGCAAAAAACCTTGCATCTGACCACTTTCACCCTCACCACCATGAAAAGCTAAGTAAGCTGAGTCAAAATAAATCTTAGCTCCAAAATAGCCTTGCTGTTGAATAAATGCTCCGTTTTTGTCTCTACCAAAAAAAACTACTTTAGGGTTAATTCGGACGAAGTCTTTTTTAGTTTTGAAATCTGGATAAAACTGAAAAATTCGATCTTGTGTAAAATATACCACCAAAGGTTCGTATTTGTTTCTATCAATTTTAGTGGCAACCTGAATGCCTGTAATGATAGAAACTTCATGCTCAGCAGATACTCCGCCAAACAAAATCACAATTTTTTTTCTGTCCATAAAAACTTTATTTCAAAGTTAATAACTTTGATTAGTGGGAATATCGGTTTTGTCAAATTGTCTTTTAGTATTTATTATTTTATTATTCAGATTTTAAGTATTGACATACTCTTAAAAACAAGATTGATTTTGGTGATTTTATCACCCAACCTACAAACACAACTTGATCAGGACCAAATTTTAAGTTTTGTTCGAAACTAATAGATTTTTCATAGTTATTTATGTAGTTACCTCTTCTTACCTTTGTTGCAAACATCTCTCTAAGAGAATTACGATCTATCTTTAGCTTAACAGAATGGTCATTAAAACCAAAACCGGGTTATAACTCCTGAATCTAATTATTTTAACTTCTCCAAAATGAATGGAAGTAGATTCGCTTTTCAAAACACCATGATAGTAAAATTCTGGTACCAAACTCGCTTACTTAGATTTATCACAATGCTAAAACAAAGGAGTAGTCTGCTGTTTAATACAAAAACTCTCTTTGTTGTGTAAAGAATCAAAGTCAAATCTTCAACAATTTTGTCTATCTACAAAATAAACAAAATTCATGGTAGGTCTGTATGGTTGTTTTGAAGTTTCAGTAGAAAAATCAAGGCCAAAGCTGGTGAAAAAAGACAAAGTGTTGTAAAAATTATTATCAAACTATGACCAACAATTGTTTTGTGTTTGGTATATTGAATTAAAATTGTAGTTTTACAACTATTCCTGAAATTTATGGAAGACTCAATATCTCTTGCATAAGAGATTTTTTATTTGTAATCATGTCATGCATCAATTGCACACATTTAGTTGGAAACTTTCCAGCGGCAGACTCACCAGAAAGCATTACAAAATCTGCTTCATCTATACACACAGCTCTATATAAATCACTCATTTCGGCTCTTGTTGGGACAGGGTTATCACACATTGTTTCTAAAATTTGAGTCGCCACAATAAAGGGTTTATCTAATTTTCGACAAAGTTGTTTAATTTTTTCTTGAAGAAAAGGTACTTTAATATGGTTAGGCAAAGTTTCCAAGGCGAGGTCGCCTCTTGCAATCATAATCATATCACTTTCATTTATAATTTCAATTAAATTATCATTTTCTACAGCTTCACCCATTTCTATTTTGGTGCAAATTTTAGGGAAATAGTCTTTTATCTGATTTTGAGTTAGAATACTAGACAAAAAATTTCTTAACTTTTGCAAATCATCCTTTGTTTTTACAAAACTTGGAGCTACATATTCAGGTTTGATAGCAGGTACGACCTTAGTCAAAAAATCTCTATCTCGATCTACCAAAAAATCAATATCAATTGAAGATAAAGGCATATTTAACCCTTTATTGCTCTTTACTAAACCGCCATGGCGAACTTTGCAGTAGACTCTTTCTTCTACAACTCTAACCACTTCACAGTCAATTTTACCATCATCAATAAGTAATGGTTGCCCCACTTTTGCAAAGTTTGCAATATCAAACTGACAAGGTAAAACTTGAATACCTTGATGTATATAAGGATATTGATGATTTAAATTTTGTTTTTCGATGGCTATGGTATCTCCGGTATTGATCATAATCTTTTCCGAGTCCAAAAAACCTAATAGAATTTTAGGTCCAGCTAGATCCACCATCAAGTCAAAACCAATATTTCTACACTTTTGTCCCATTTCAATATGCCAGTCGGCACTATTGTGAGAAAAATTTAATCTAGCAATTTGCACACTATGTTCCCAAAAAAAGTTTAAAGTGTCTGTATCTTGGGAGGCTGGACCTATTGTGGTAATTATTTTTGTCATAACGAATTGAGGTTTTAATAAAAAAATTAACTTGAGGTAAAAAAATTTAAATTACCTACTATGTCAAACTAACTTTACTCAAAAAATTAACAACTAACTTAGTGTTTAAGAATTCTCAAAAGAAGCTAAAAATTTGCAATCTCTAAACCAATTAAGAATTTCAATTCTCAAATTTAAACCAAAAATATAGTGTTGATCACAACTAGGACAAGCTTAAAGATAATTAAAAGCAAAATAATATATAACAAAAATAGAGAAAAAAGAAATCCAAAAACTTTTAGAAAAATAGCTTTTTTACCATTTATAAACAATCAATTATCTTTGAATGAATTTGCCCATTTGAAAAAACTACACCTACGGTATCTAGTTTAATAGGATTACCTTTAAAATCAGTTGCTTTACCCCCAGCTTCTTCAACTAACAAAATTCCAGCTATTTCTGGAAAAATATCTTTATTTATTGTCACTGCTGCACTCGCCCTACCACAAGCAACATATGCATAATGCAAAGCTACTGAGCCAAATGATTTTTTGACTTTACTTGCTTGGTTTAGTCTTTTCATAATCTCAAAAGCCTCGTCTTGGTTTATCTTGGAACTAGAAAACTCATGCATCAAGCAATGATTCTCAATTGTTTGATTGACTGATATTTGACTCCCATTTAAGGTTGCTACTTTGCTTTTTTCTGCTATAAAAAGCTCTTTTACTGTAGGATCATAAACTACACAAATACAACCCCACATCTAAAAATGTGGCTTACCACAACGGCATAATGTGCAAATCCATGTATAAAATTAAAGGTATTGCTAATTTTGGGTCAACTACCCAAAGATTTTCAGTTTGTTTAACTATATCGTTTTCTTCTTCTGCAAAGATAGAATGACCGCCTTTAAAAGGTTTTATTAAGCTAACAAAATTTCTTTCTATTTCTATATCTTTTTCGGTTAGGTATTTTTTGGTTTGGCCTATATCTGCTATTTTCCTAGCAAATTCTATCAAAGAGTTGCCAGAACTAACTGTTAGGTCGATTATTTGGTCGTACATACTACTTTCTCAAAAAATAAGCTAAAAAAGTTGGTTATTATAAATCTACCAAAAGATCTTCTAAAGAATTGTGAGATATACAAGATAGACCTTGTATTATTCTGAATAATTTGAGTATTCTTTCAGAATCACACAAAAAACTCTAGCTAGGAGCGGGTATTCGTAGAGTTGTGATTTGTCAATGGTAGAGTAACTATCCAAAATAGCTATCAAATCCATAGCCATGATATGTGCTATGTGGTCAAAATTGATTTGATTGTATGACTTATTTCATATCTACTTGGAACTTTTTAAAAAATATTTTTGTTAAAATATTGCAATTTAAATTTACCGCCTAGACTTTATACTCAACTTGGTTTTAAACCAAAAAAACAGATATGGTTATATTCTGATAAATCTTAAACAATTACGGTTTTTAGGTAAAATTCTTATGTTCTTTATAAGAAATTAGTGTATGATCAGTATTTATCGAAAGTAAAAAATCAAAATTTATATAACCGTTTGTAAAAACCTAAGATATCAAGAAAGCAAATAAGTTTACAAACAATATTAGACAATTTATACTTTCTGTGCGATACTTAAAATAGTATTTTCATACTAGAACACAAAATTTTAACCAGGTAAAATAGCTTATCTACATGTCGATAAATACAAAAATACAAAAACTGGGGTTTAACGGTAATGCTTATTATTTAAAAGAACACAGCACCAGAAAACCTATCACTACTCAGTGGTGGCAAGTGATCACTCTGATTACTGCTTTGTTGTCTTTATCAAGCCTTTTTTTATCTATTAATCAAATCGCACCTGAAAGTATTGAAACAGAATTTAGAGTTATCGATCAGGGCAAAGCTTCCCTTTATATAGTCTATTCGGAATTATCTGCTCAAGAAGAACCTTCTTTCAATTTTGTGAAAAAATTTAAAAAAGATGAAATCTGTAACGATTCTTTTGAGGCAAAATTTTTGATTGATAAAAACACAGTCTTAAGAGACAAAAGTGTAGCTATTTCAAATTTAGAAAAGCAAGTACTGGATATAGAGTCCAGAACAATAAATCGGTTAACAATACTAAAAGAAGACAGTAATATTCAAGATTTGTTTATCGCCGCCAACAGAACATTGGTGGAGAAAAAAATCTTTTTTGAAAAAAAACACATTTTAGGTCAAGAATTAGAAAATGTTTATACCTATATATCCAAAGTATGTTATCAAAAAGATAAAGAAGCTGTCTTAGAAAGTTTAGAGTCTATAAATCTAGCACTAGCTAAGATAACTGACCTTCAAGGAATAAATAAAGAAAAACTAAAAAAGGCCGAATATTTAATTAATAACTGGAAAGCTAATGTTAATGAGATAAACAATCCTGAAAATATACCCTCTTCTCTTTCGAAAGAGTTTGATTCTTTTTTGACTATTTTAGACAATTTAGATAATTTTTATGATACTTATCTTCAGTATAAGACTGATTGGCAAAATCAGTTTTTAGAGCTGGAGAAATGGCAAATAAAATTTGCTTCTTCTAATCCAAAACTGTTTGAAAATTTAATACTAATTAAAGAATTCGATAATGTATCCTCCGAATAATAATCAAAATTTACAATACCCACAAAACCCATACTCTCAAGATCAGTTTTCTGGGGCTAAAAAAATAGTTCCTCCCAGGCCTCAAAACAACTCCTACCCCCCAATTTCTCCCTACCCTCCAAATTATAATCAACCTATATCTAACAATTATATAAATCCTCAAAACCAACAACAATTTCAAAATCGCCCATACCCGACCGTTAATCCAACCATGAGACCTGTCTATCAACCTATTCAACCTATAAAAACTCAAATAGACAGAAATAGTCCAGAATATTTGAGAACATTAACTGCTGAACAGCTTAGAAGAGAAGTTATCCAAACAGAAATTGAAATTCAAAAAGCATTAATTGAGTCAGAGAAAGTCTACCGTAAAAATGTTTCTACGGTTTTAGATTTGATAGCTCCTAGTGCTATTGATGTATCTACATCTCATCTGCTTATTGGAACCAAATATGCTCGTAGTTTTTTTGTACTTGTTTTTCCTAGAATCTTAGTAAGCGGTTGGTTGGAAAGTATTATTAACTCTGATATACCTTTAGATCTAGCTATTTACATTTACCCAGAAGGTTCGGCAGAAGTGCTTAAAGAACTTAAGAAAAAAGTTGGTAAAATCCAAGCTTCCATCCAAATCAACCAAGAAAGAGGAGCTGCTCGTGATCCAGCTTTGGAAACGGCTTATCAGGATGTAGAAAACCTTAGAGATGCAATTCAACAAGGCAGAGAAAAATTTTTCAGAGTCGGTATTTATGTTACTGTGTATGCAGATAACCTAGATGAATTAGAAAAGTATAGTCAGATAGTAGAAGGAATGTTAAGTAGGCAAAACATTATCATGAAGAGAGCCGCTTTGCAGATGAGTGATGGTTTTAATTCTTGCTTGCCTATAATGAAAGATGATCTAAATGTAACTAATAACTTAAATACTAGCCCTTTGTCGGCATGTTTTCCGTTTGTATCTTCTGATTTGTCTTCCGATAGTGGGATTTTGTATGGAATTAACCGCCACAATACTTCCCTGATTATTTTTGATCGTTTTGAGCTAGAAAATGCCAATTCTTTGGTACTAGCTACCTCTGGTGCAGGTAAAAGTTACACCGTGAAATTAGAAATTTTGAGAAGTTTAATGCTTGGGGTTTCGGTTATTGTCATTGACCCAGAACAAGAATACAAAGATCTCGCCGACACTGTAGGTGGCACATATGTGAGTATGAGTTTGAACTCGCCTAATCGTATCAATCCTTTTGATTTACCTAAGCCCCTACCCGGAGAGAGCAAAGCAGATATTTTAAGATCAGCAATTATTGACCTAATAGGTTTAATGAAATTGATGCTTGGAGGGCAGTTGACTGCTTCGGAAATCTCTATTTTAGAGCAAGCAATTCAACAATGTTATGCTAAAAGAGACATTACCCCAAATTCTGATTTTGATAGAATAATTCCCCCTACAATGAGTGATTTAGCGGAAATTTTGAGTGGTATAGTAGGTGCAGAAAATATTTTACAAAGATTATATCGTTATACCGAAGGAACTTTTGCGGGAATGTTTAACCAAAGAACCAACATTAATATCAACAACAATTTTGTGGTGTTTAACCTAAGAGATTTACAAGAAGACTTAAGACCAATTGCTATGTATATTCTACTTAAGTACACTTGGAATGAAGTTCGTTCAGAGCTTAAAAAAAGAATTTTGGTAGTGGACGAAGCTTGGTTTATGATGCAATACGAAGATTCTGCTAAGTTCTTGTTTGGTTTGGTTAAGAGAGCTAGAAAATATTGGTTAGGAGTAACAACTATCACCCAAGATGTGGGAGACTTCCTTAACTCGCCTTATGGTAGACCTATTGTAAGTAATTCTGCTATGAAGATATTGCTAAAACAGTCGCCAGCTTCGATTGACTTAGTTGCGGATATTTTTAACCTCACTAAAGGTGAAACTCAAGTTTTACTTCAATCTGGTGTAGGTCAAGGAATCTTTTTTGCTGGTTCAAGACATGTAGCTATAGATATTATCTCCTTCCCAACCGAACATAAAATAATTACTACCAACCCTGAAGATTTGATCAAAAAAATGCAAGGATAAATCTCCAATAATCTTTGAACGAGTTAATATTTCCGTGTAAACAGAAAAAGGCTGGCTTTTAAAACAAAATGTTTTCCTCTTTAGCCCACTTTCCGCAACAAAATCATAAGTAATCTAATTTTAAATTTCAAAAATCATCATTTTTGGCGATTTCCCAATCGCCGTAACCCCTCCCTCACCTTTTCTTCATCGCTTATATTAGGCTCGATAGTTTTCAACACCTCTCGAATTTCTCCCCGCGAGAACCCAAGTTGAACCAACGCAGCTACCACATCCTCATCCACTTTTTCTTCAACCGACAGGTCAATTTCTTTAACCGAACCGATCTTGCTTTTTAAATCAACGATAATCCGTTGAGCCCCCTTCTTACCGATCCCCGGCACCCGCTGGAAGAACGACACGTCGGCTTGCCTGATCGCCTGCTCGATCCGTTCCACACTTTGGGTCCCCACAACGGTCAAAGCGGTCTTTGGCGCTACCCCGGCCACCTGCAGCAACAACTCGAACAAATCAAGCTCGTTGCGGTTAAGGAACCCGAACAGTTCCAGCGCATCTTCCCGGGCATGGGTATGAACAAACAGTTCGGCCAACTCGCCTGAAGTCAACCGCTCATAGGTTCGTGGCCCTACCTTGACTCGGTACCCCACATCGTGCACATCCAGCCATACTTCCGCTAATCTTTTTTCTATCACCCGTCCCTTTAAATATCCAATCATAGTCAGCATTCTACTCGCGGCGAGTGGCTAGTGGCTAGTGGCTATCGAACACTCCCCTTGCATCGCCATTTAACCGCGGTATAATGCCCTCTAACAATTATCTCTAAGTCATATGTCACCTAAAAAGAC
>FWPV01005963.1_pt1 | contig 23834 bp, 20 predicted proteins | sample 2228371 | NCBI WGS metagenome assembly FWPV01 (sample SAMEA103939776, study PRJEB20133) | metagenome | reverse complement strand
GCTCCAGGCAGCGTCACCCTGGTGGCCCCGCGAGGCTCACGGCTCCTCTTCACCGACAACGGCGATGGCACCTACACCGGCGAGCCGGGCATGCGCGCCACGCTGGTGCGCGATAGCGCGATCCTCACGGCGACCACGGTCTTTACTCTCACCTACTCCAGCCAGGTGCAGCATACCTTCAACTACACCGGCTTCCTCATGGCGATCATCGCGCCTGACGGCAATGCCCTGACCCTGGCCTACACTGGCACTGCGCATGTCACCAGCACGCAACTCCTCGCCGTCACCGACCCAGCCGGCCGCGCGCTGACCTTTGCCTACGACGACCAGGGGCGCATCACCCAGGTCACCGATCCCCTGGGCCGCGTCACCGGCTACGGCTACGACGCCCTGGGCCGCCTCATCATCGTCACCGATACCCTGGGCCAGCCCACCCGCTACGCCTACGACGCCGGCGACCGCCTGCTCACCATCACCAACCCGGCCGGCCAGGTTGAACTGGGCGTGGGCTACGACAGCCAGGGCCGGGTGGTGACGCAGACCAACGCCCTGGGCCAGCTCACCACGTTCGACTACCAGGCCGGGTATACCGTGGTCACCGATCCCCGGGGCCAGCCCCTGCGCTACAACTACGACGCCCGCGGGGTCCTGATCGGCCGGCAGGACGCGGCGGGGGGCCAGCGCACGTACGTGCCAGACGATAACTACAATTCTACGGCCATTACCGACGAGCTGGGCCGCACCACGCGCTACGAGTACGGCGCCTGCGGTTGCGTCCTCACGGCCATCACCGACACCCTGGGCGGCGTCACCCGCATGACCTACGACGACCGCAATAACCTGCTGTCGCGCACCGATCCGCTGGGCCATACCTGGCACTACGAGTACGATACCCACGACCACCTCATCTCCACCACCGACCCCCAAGGCGGTCAGGTGCGTTACACCTACGATACCCTGGGCCAGATGACCAGCCGCACCGACGAGCGTGGACAGACCACGTATTATGGCTACGACCAGTGGGGCAACCGCACGGTCATCACCGACGCCCTGGGCGCCGTCACCCGTATGGAATACGACGCGGGCGGTCGCCTGCTCGCCGTGACCGACCCGTTGGGAGCAACCACCCGCTATGGCTACGATGCCCTGGACCGGCTCACCGTCATCACCGATACCCTGAGCCAGGCCACGATCTACGCCTACGACGCCGCCGGCAACCGCATCCGCGAGACCGACGCCAACGGGCACACCACGCATTATGCCTATGACGCCGCCGGCCGGCTCCTCACCGTCACCAACGCCCTCTCCGGCACGGTGAGTTACGCCTACGACGCCGCCGGCAACCGCGTCCGCGAGACCGACGCCAACGGCCACAGCACCACGTATACCTACGATGCCTTGAATCGCCGGGTGACCATGACCGACGCGCGGGGTGGCGTGACCCGCTACGTCTACGACGCCGTGGGCAACACCACGGTCATCACCGACGCCCTGGGCGCCCGGACGACGTTCCAGTACGACACCGGGGACCACCTGATCACGACGACCAACGCCCTGAACGGCCGCATGGTCTACCAGTATGACCTGGCCGGCAACCGCACCGCGGTCACAGACCCCCTGGGACACACCACCCGCTACGGCTACGACGCCCTGGGCCGGCTCGTGGTCATCACCGACACACTGGGCGGCACCGAGTCCTATACTTACGACGCGGCCGGCAATCGCACGGCGGTGACTGACGCCAACGGCCACACCACTTCCTTTGCCTATGACGCCGTGAACCGACCGATCACGACCACCAATGCCTTGAACGGGCGCACCGTCTACGGCTACGACGCGGCCGGCCGCCGCACTTCCGTCACCGATGCCGCCGGCCACGTCACGCGCTACGAGTACGACGCCCTGGGCCGGCTCACCGTCATCACCGACGCCCTGACCGGCACCACGCGCTACGCCTACGACGCCGTGGGCAACCGCACCACCGTCACCGACCCGCTGAACCGCACGACCACCTACGGCTACGATGCGCTCAATCGGCTCATCCGGGTGACGGATCCCCTGGGACACGCCACCACGTACGAGTATGACGCGGCCGGCAACCGCATCCGCGTCACCGACCCCTCTGGCCGTTCCTGGCGCTACGACTACGACGAGTTGAACCGCCTGGTGCGCGTGACCGATGACCTGGCGCACACTATCTCCTACGGCTACAACGCCGTGGGGCGTCGCATTTCCATTACCGACGCCAACGGCATCGTCACCGCCTACGGCTACGACCCGTTGGGCCGGCTCACCGCCGTGACCGAGAACCACCGGCCCGGCCAGCCGCCGGACCACCAGACTAACGTGGTCACGGCCTATGCCTACGACGCCGCCGGCAACCTGGCGACCGTCACGGATCCCAACGGCCACGTCACCACGTACGCCTATGACTCCCTGAACCGGCTGGTGCGCGTGACGGACCCCCTGGCCCACACCACGGCCTACGCCTACGACGCGGTGGGGAACACAAAGACCGTCACCGACGCCAACGGGACCGTCGTCGCCTACGTCTACGACCCCCTGAACCGCCTGAGCGCCGTCCAGTATCCCACCGCCACCGTCCAGTTCGCCTACGACGCCGTGGGGCTGCGCACGGCCATGACCGACACCACTGGCGTCACGCGCTACGAGTACGACGCCCTGGGCCGGCTCACGTCCGTCACGGACCCGCTGACCCATACGGTAGTCTACACCTACAACGTGGCCGGGCAACGGGTGGGCCTGCGGCTGCCCGACGGCGCCGGGGGCCGGGCGGCGGCCTACACCTACGACGCCGCCGGCCGGCTGGCGACGGTGGGTGGCTGGAGCCAGCAGACCATCACCTACACCTACGACGACGCCGGGCGGCTGCTGGGGGCGACGCTGCCCAACGGGACCAGCGTCCAGTACAGCTACGACGCCGCCGGGCGGCTGACCCGGGTGCTGAACCAGGGGGTCACGACCACGCTGTCGTGCTACACCTACACCCTGGACGCGGCGGGGCAGCGGGTGGGAGTGGCCGCCGCCAACGAGACGGCCCGCTACGACTACGACCCGCTGTACCGGCTGACGCGGGAGGCCTACACGCCCACGGCCGGGCTGCCCACCGTGGTGACGTACACCTACGACGCGGCCGGGAACCGGCTGACCGAGGGCTTCCGACTGGCTGGGCCGTCCTGGGTGACCGAGAGCAACCAGGCCAACGCCTACTTCGGCGGGTCGGTGAGTGAAGCGGGGGACGTGAATGGCGACGGCTACGCCGACGTCATCGTCGGAGCGCGGTACTATGACAATGGCCAGACAGACGAAGGCCGGGCCTACGTCTACTATGGCTCCGCTGCGGGCTTGAGCGCGGCCCCGGCCTGGACGGCCGAGAGCGACCAGGTCTCCGCCTACTTCGGCTCCTCGGTGAGCGCGGCCGGGGACGTGAACGGTGACGGCTACGCCGACGTCATCGTCGGGGCTCCCTTATACGATAACGGCCAGACGGACGAGGGCCGGGCCTACGTCTACTATGGCTCCGCCTCGGGCCTGAGCGCGACCCCGGCCTGGATGGCGGAGGGTGACCAGGCTCACGCTTCTTTTGGCGGATCAGTGAGCGGGGCCGGGGACGTGAACGGCGATGGCTACGACGACGTCATCGTCGGAGCAAGTGGTTATGACAACGGCCAGACGAACGAGGGCCGGGCCTACGTCTACTATGGCTCGGCGACAGGACTGCTCACGGCTACGGCCTGGATGACCGAGAGCAACCAGGCCTACGCCTACTTCGGCTCCTCGGTGAGCGCGGCCGGGGACGTGAACGGTGATGGCTACGATGACGTCATTGTCGGAGCGCAGTACTATGACAATGGCCAGACAGACGAAGGCCGGGCCTACGTCTACTATGGCTCCGCCTCAGGTTTGAGCGCGACCCCGGCCTGGACGGCCGAGAGCGACCAGGCTTCCGCCTTTTTCGGCTCGTCAGTGAGCGCGGCCGGGGACGTGAACGGCGACGGCTACGACGACGTCATTGTCGGGGCACATCTCTACGACAACGGCCAGACGGACGAGGGCCGGGCCTATGTCTACCACGGCTCTGCTACAGGTCTGAGTGCGACCCCGACCTGGACGGCCGAGGGTGACCAGGCTCACGCTTCTTTTGGCGGATCAGTGAGCGGGGCCGGGGACGTGAACGGCGATGGCTACGACGACGTCATCGTCGGAGCCCCCTCCAAAATCAAGCTTGGCACCAAGGGGCGGGCTTTTGTCTACCTCGGTTCTGCTTCCGGCCTGAGCACCGCCTCAGCCTGGACGACCGAGAGCGACCAGGCTTCTGTCAATTTCGGCTCGTCGGTGAGCGGTGCCGGGGACGTGAACGGTGCCGGCGGCGCTGACGTCATCATCGGGGCGCATCGCTACGACAACGGCCAGACGAAAGAGGGCCGGGCCTACGTCTACACCTCCGACCGGGTCTACACCTACGACGCCGCCAACCGTCTGACCGCCGTCAACGGCGTGCCCTACACCTGGGACGACGCCGGCCACCTGCTCAGTGACGGCGCCCGTGCCTACACCTGGGACCCGGCCGGCCGGCTCACCCGCGTGGTCAGCGGCACCCACACCATGCAGTATGCGTATAACGGCGACGGGGTCCGCGTGCGGCAGACCGTGGATGGGAAAGCCACGAACTACGTCCAGGACGCAGCCGCGCCCTTGCCCGTGGTGCTGGCCGCGCTGAACAAGAGCCAGCCGACCTACTACCTCTACGGCCTGGACCTGATCGGGCAGGAAGCGGCCGCGTGGCAGTACTACCACTACGACGGCCTGGGCAGCGTGCGCAACATGACCAGCGCGTCTGGAAAGGAGGTCGCCCGCTACGACTACTACGCCTTTGGCGTGCTGCGCGCGGCCAGCGGCCCCGCCGGCGGCAACCAGTGGCGCTTCACCGGCGAGCAGTGGGACGCGGCGGCTGGGCTGTACTTCCTGCGGGCCAGGTACTATGACCCCACAGTGGGGCGCTTCGTGAGTGCGGACCCGTTTCCGGGGTACGCGCAGTTGCCCCAAACCCAGAACGCCTATCCTTATGCTTGGAACAACCCCACCAACCAAGTAGACTCCAGTGGGCAGAGTCCGTTGCCCCCTCAGTTGGGGCCTCTTGATTGGGTCACAATGGGCGCATTAGAATGGCTCAATAAGAACCAGAACTTGATCATTGCAACGGCTCACCAATATGGAGTGCCACCAGAGGTGCTGGCAGGTGTCTACTTTGGTGAAAATCAGGGACCTCTGGACATGAGAACAGCTAAGAACGCCATACGGCGATTCCAGTTACAGCATTTTGACGATTCGGGGAATTACAGTTTTGGAGTGACCGAGGTCAGTTTCGCCGTGTATATAATGATGAACGATCCCTCGCGCATACCAGGGAACTATTGCGCTATGACCTACCAACAGAGGTTGGTCTATCATGACGAATTGGCCCGGTCTCTCACCAAAGAGGAGCGGTTACGAATCGCGAATACGTTGGAATGCGATCCGGCGATAGCGCTGGACTACTCGGCCCGGTATCTGGCCTTTCTCAACAACTGCGGTCGTTATCAGGACACAATAGCCTCTAATAAACTGTACGCCTTCTGGCTAACTGAATACAACCGTGGCTTTGGAAACAGAGGGGATGACGTGGATCCGAGTTGGATGGAACCAAGCCAAAGATATGGATGGCGCGTGAACGCCTGGCGTTCGGAGATTGAGAGAGCGCTCAATACATCACCAGGTACATATAGACCCCCTATGGTGCCTCTGGGGGCGAGTATGGCGCTGGGGCTCTGGTACAATCCACCGTGGCGATGACTTCCAGGCGAACAGGTGGTCCTTGCATGCTGATCGGGAATCAAGGGAGAGAGAAATGAGTCGCAAAGTCACTTTTGCTCTAGTATTGGGTTCGCTGGCATGTCTCTGTCTATGCGGTTTGCTTGTATTCCCGGTACTAAACCGACTTCAACCTGTGGATTATGACGCCTGCGAGGCGGATATCGCCAGGTTGGAACAGCAAGGGGCAGACGGCATTAACGGCTTAGAGAAATATATCAGCGGCAGTCCTGATTGGCGGGTCCGGATTGCTGCTGCTGAGGCCCTGGGGCGGATCGGTCGGCAATCCTCAGACAAACAAACCCGGTTGCGCGTGATCAAGATCCTGGTGGCTCGGCTCGAAGACCGAAGTGATGCGCTGGATCTCTGGTTGGACACGGATGGGATCTTCAGTGGGTACCAATCCGTCTTGCACGTCGTGATCGTCGAGATGGGACCAGAGGCTATCCCAGACCTGATCGTCGTTGCGGAGCAGGGAAACTGCGAGGCAAGGGTACTCGCCATCGCTATTCTGACAAATATTCTCGCGGATCAGTCCGTGGAGCCTGCTGTAAAAGCGAGGGTCATCAGCGTATTTGAGCAGGCGACCAGCGATCCTAGCCCCTATGTCCGGCGAGTGGCGAAGGAGGCGTTAGAAGCATTCGAAGCCGAGGAAGTACGGCTCAGGAAGTTAGGCCCCTTTGCTCGGCGAGCCGACATCGAACCCACATACCGTGCTCTGGGAAAGTATATCGTACGAACCTTCACCAGTGGTATGCCCCGTCGCGAAGTTCTGAGCAAACTGGATCAACTGGCTCCGTACAAGATCGAGAAAATAGCTGAACGTCGAGATATGTATCAAGAACTGGTTTTCTTCTGCGAACAGAAGGACTGCGTAGGACCATACCTGGAGGTGGTTTTGGAGTTCACCTATTCTTCTGAGGACATTCTTCTACACGTTTTGCGATATAGGCCATAAGTGAGAGCGGGCTATAATTGCACTCGTGAGCCAGGGTGTGCGTTGCTTGTGACGGGCAACGCACGCCTTTATTCTACAACTTGCTATACCTACGCCTATGATGTCCTGTACCATCTGGTGTGCGAGGTTGCACCCCCACAGGGGGATCGTTAGTAGAGCTGGCCTACACCTGCACAGATGTAATCTGGATTTCGCATGTTAACCTTGCTTTTCGCCGGGGTTGCTCGCGTTCGTCTTGCTGACCATTCTGCTGGGGAGCGCGGTCATCCGCTCCGTTCGCGCCATCCGCTGACAACCGTTCTTTGGTCAGAGTGGCACCCCAACCCCGCCCGGTCGTTGCAGCCGTGCGGGGTTGTTCGTTGGGCTTGACAGCGGTCAACGGCGTGGTGTATACTGGGGAGCAGGGCCAGCCAATTGCCAGTCGCTAATAGCCAGCCGCCAGCCGGCCTGGGCAGCGTGCGCCAGATGACGGACGAGCGCGGGCGGGAGGTGGGCCGCTACAGCTACTACGCCTTTGGGGTGCTGCGCGCGGCCAGCGGCTTTGCCGCCGGCGGCAACGAGAGGCGGTTCACGGGGGAGGGAGGGAGCCAGAGGTTATGGTCCGGCGCAGCCGGGGCAAGAGAAGGCAATTCGGAGGTGTGATGTGAAAGCGGCTGTTTTCCGAGGGATTGGCGAAGTCGAGGTGGCGGACGTGCCCCGGCCGGTGCCCGGCCCCGGCGAGGTACTCATCCGCGTGGGCTACTGCGGCATTTGCGGATCGGATTTAGAGGCGTTCCACACCGGCATGTACGAGCCGGGCCTGATCATGGGCCACGAGTTCGCCGGGGTCATCGCGGAGGTGGGGCCGGAGGTGGCCGGCTGGCAGGTGGGGGACCGGGTCGTCGTCGGCGACGCCATCCCCTGCGGCGCGTGTGCGCCCTGCCGCGAGGGCCGCCTGAACGCCTGTGAGAGCCTGACCATGATCGGCGTCACCCACGACGGTGCGCTGGCCGAATACGCCCGGATCGCGGCCGTGGGCCTCTACCGCCTGCCCGACGCGGTGAGCCTGCGCCGGGGCGCGTTGGTGGAGCCGCTGACTGTGGCGCTGCACGGCGTGCGCCAGTCGCGTCTTCGGGCCGGCGATCACGCCCTGGTCATGGGGGCCGGCCCCATCGGCCTGCTGACCTTGCAGTGCGCCCTGCTGGCCGGCGCCCGGACGGTGGCCGTGACCGAGGTGGACCCCACGCGGGCGGCGTTGGCGGCCCGGCTCGGCGCGACCGCCGTCCTGAACCCCATGCGCGACAACGTCGGCGTGGCGTTGGCGGGCCTCACCGGGGGACGCGGGCCAGACGTGATCTACATCTGCACCGGCGCGCCGGCCCCGTTCCGCGATGCCATCTCCCTGGTCCGCAAGGGCGGGCAGATCTATCTCCTGGGCCTGTGCGTGGAGCCGGTGGAGGCCGATTTCATGAGCGTCGTCTTGAACGACCTGTGCATCGAGGGGAGCCTGGCCGGGCAGCTCGTGTTTCCGGCGGCCATTGACCTGGTCGCCCAGGGGCGGGTGGACGTGGAATCGCTGGTGTCCCACGAGATCGCCCTGGACGAGGTCGTGACCGGCGGGTTCGAGCGGCTGAACACGCCCGGCTCTGGAGCCGTCAAGATACTGGTCCGAATAGGAGGAGAACTATGAAACTCGCGTCGCTGGAATACCTGGAAGAGGTCAAGAAGAGGTCCAACGCCGACCCGGAGTACCTGGAGTTGGCCAAGGGGAACAACGAGTCGTACACGCTGGTGCTGGAACCCGATCCGGCGCACGGCGTGACCGGGCAGACCGTCATCGGCTTTGACAACGTGGACGGCCAGATGAACGAGGTCTGGATCGGGCAACGGCCCACAGAGTTCACCCTGTCGGCCCCCTATGGGGTGTGGGTGGACATCCTGCGTGGCAAGATGGGGGCGACCAAGGCCATCGCCTCGCGCAAGCTCAAAACCCAGGGGCCGTTCCTGCAACTGCTCAAGGGCGGCAACCGCATCATTCGCTGGGTGGAGATCCTGCGCACCATCCCCACCGAGTTCGAGGGGGATTACGCGCAATACGATCTGCCCGGCGCGTGAGAGGGCCTTACTTGGTGCTCTCGATGCGCTGCCAGATGTCCTGGTGCGACCGGCGGCGCAGCCGCACGTCCAGAAAGATGCGCGCCCACACGTAGAGCCGGGCGGCGAAGAGGGCCAGCGTCCAGAGGAACTCGCGGGGGGAACGGGGATAGGTCAAGGCGGCCCAGAATCCGCCCAGCGCTTCGCGGCGGAAGCTGCGCATCTGGGCCGCTGCGCGCGCGTAGGGCTGGACGTAGCCGCCGGCGCTGCGCACCTTCTGCGCCACCCAGTCCCGGTAGGTGGTCGGATACTTGACATAAACGATAGCCTCCGGGACGTAGCGGGTGAGGTAGCCCTGCGCCCACACGTCGCCGGAGACCACGGCATCCTCGGCCAGGGCATCCTCCGGGAGGGGCCGCCAGAGGGCACGGCGCAGGGCATAGAGATAGCCGGAGCAGACCAGGAACTCGTCGCGAGCGTCACGACGCAGGCGTTCCCGATGCGCCCCGGCCTCGGTGAGCAGGTGTGACCAGTAGCCCAGCATCGTCTGGCGGGGGCTGGTGGAGACCGGCCGGCCCGTGGCGATGCCCACGCGCGGGTCATCGAAGGCGGCCAGGAGCCGGGCTACGGCATCTGGCGCGACCCAGACGTCGCCGTCGGTGAGTACTACGATCTCGCCCCGGGCCTCTCGCAACGCCAGGTTGAGCGCGGCCGGCTTGCCTCGGCCCTCGTCGCGGAGCAGCCGGACCCGGGGATAGCGGCTGGCGACCGCGGCCGTCTCGTCGTCGCCCACGGGGCAGACCACCAGCAACTCCACCAGGCCGGGACTGGATTGCGCCAGAAGCGCGTCTAACGCCCGGCCCAGACTGGCCGCCTCGCGGTATGCGGTGACGACGCTGGTGATGGCGTAATGTGTGGCCTGTAGGGATGATGCGTCAAACGTCATGCGTCATCCGTCATCCGTCATGCGTCATGCGTCATCCGTCAAACGTCATTCGTCCATTCGTCTATTCGCGGATTCGCGGATTCGCTTCTCGTACCACAGCACCTCCTCGCGCACCTGGAACCCCTCGCTTTCATACAGCCGCCGGGCCTGGTCGTTCGTGCCATCCACGTCCAGGTCGGCCCAGATCATGCCGCGCGCGCGCAGGTCGGCCATGCTGCGCCGGAGCAGCCAGCGGCCCAGACCCCGGCCGCGATAGGCATCCCGCACGCCCAGGTCGCCGATGAACCCGGCGCGCTCGTCGTCGTCTGGGTCGGCCCAGCCCCAGACGTAGCCAGCCAGCCCCAAGGCCGCAGGCCAGTCACCGTCCTCGGCCACGACGATATGGAGCAAATCCGGGTCAAAGCCATCGTCCGAGGTCCAGTGCTGGACGTCGGCCACGGTATACGTGCGGTCCAGGTAATGGGTGGAGAAGATGTCGTTGATCAGGGCGACCAGGGGGGCATCGTCCGGGCAGCCCTGGTAGGGGCGGACGTGGAAGCCGGCCGGCAGCGTCGGCACGTCTATCGGCCCGGCCAGGCTGGCCCGCAGCCGCCACCAACTGCGCGCGTAGGTGAAGCCACGGGCCAGCAAGAGGTCACGCTTGTAGGATTCCGCGGGCCAGACGCCGCCCTGGATCGTCGCGGCGCCCAGCCGGTGTGCCTGGGCCAGGGCCATATCCAGCAGCCGCGCGCCAGCGTCCGAGTCCCGATAGTCAGGATGGACACGGAACAGCAGGGGCGCGACCGGGTGCGGCTCATGCTCCCGGCCCTCCATCCAGACCATCGCCACGCCGATGAGCCGGCCGCCGGATTCGGCCAGCAGGATGTCGCGCTCTGGCCGGGCCAGCGGCCCCCCGAACTCCCGGCGGAACTCTTCCAGCGATGGCGTCCACCCCATGCCATCGGCGTTCGTCACGTCGTGGAGCAATTCCACCAGGGCCGGCGCATCATCCCAGGCAAAGTGCCGGATCGCGATTCGTGATTCACGTGGGGTGTTGCGTGTCCCGTCCATCTGCCACCTGCCATTTGCAATTTGCTCCATTTGCAATTTGCAATTTGCAACTTGCAATTTGCAATTTGCAATTTGCAACTTGCTACCCGTCCCGGGCCAGCCGGCCGGTCCGCCTGGCAAAGCGTTCGCCCCAGCGAAAGACCACCAGGCCGATGGGGATGGTGATGATGCCGCTGAGAAGCAGGAGCGCGATGGTGCCGGCCAACGCGTCCAGGCCGGCCCCATCCAGCAGGGCGGCGCGCATGGCTTCCAGCACATAAGTGGCTGGCGAGAGCCGGGCTGTGACTTGCATCCAGTCCGGCAGCACCTCGATGGGATAGTAGACGCCGCTGATCAGCAGCAGCACGGCCTGGACCACGTGGGTCATCTGCGCGCCCCGTTCCGTGAACAGCAACGGCAGCACGGCGGCCATGATCCCCAGCCCGATGAACGACAGGCTCCCGCTCAGGATCACGACCAGCCCACCCAGCAGGTTGGCCTGCGTCAGGTCAATGCGGAAGAAAAAGGCCACCGCCGCCAGGATGATCCCGGTGTGCAGCAGGGCATAGGTGGTGGAAAAGATACACGTCCCGGCCATCTGCGTGATCCGGTGCACCGGAGCCATAAAGGTATACTCGATGGTCCCCTCCCACCGTTCCCAGGCGATCATCTCGCTCACCTGGTCAAAGACCACGGCCAGGTAGTGCCAGACCAGGGTGCCGATGAGCAGATAGAACACCATGCGGGTGGTATCCACCGTGACGCCGCTGATCCGCTCCATGCCGGCCCCGATGAAGGTGATAGCCAGGGAATTGGCGATGGAATAGGTCAGCCAGACGATCTCCCAGCCCCAGTAGCGTTTGACCAGGTTAAAGTTCCGTTCGACGAATGCAAAGGTGGCTCGCGCCTCCTGTGTGATGGTAGACATAGTTGGCCTCCTCGATGATATATGGATGTGGCCCACGTGGTCTCGCCGCACCCCGATGGGAGGCGCAAAAAAACCGTGGGCCGATCTTCGCACTGGCCCACGGTTGGGTACGCGGTCTGGTTAACCTGCTTACCACCGGTAAAAGGGCGCAGTACGACCCCGAACAGTATCGCGACCGAACGAGCGAACCTGGCGAATACGGGTCATAATTCGCATGTGTACCGGCCCTTTTCCTTTCATCATGGTGGGCGAATTATACTCGATGATGGCGAGCGTGTCAAGCTCGCAGGCGGCCATCCCAGGGGCGCCGGGCTTTGGGCAAAAATTTCTCCACGAAGAGCACAAAGGTCACGAAGGAATTCTCAAAAAATATTGATGTCATTAGTGTCCTTCGTGGATGAAAAACTTGTTTCGGCTTGTCCGAGTTAGGGTTTTGCGGGTGGACCAGCGAGCGGCGGCGCCGCTGGTCGTCTGCCCGCTGCGCGGCAGGCGGTCTTCGCGGCCGCGTAGGCGGTCGCCCGGCGCGGCAGCGTCCCATAACCCCTCAGCCTCCCCTTGCGAAGGTTACAGACGCGCCTGTGATCGGGCATGATCTCGTCGAAACAGACTCAGTAGATGGAAATTTGCTCCTCGGCGGTTTGCAGCCGCCGACGCGAAGCGCGCGGGAAAAATTTCTCCACGAAGAGCACAAAGGTCACGAAGGAATCCTTCGCTCCGCTCAAGACAGGCCCTGCCTCCTGCATCCTGCATCAGGTCAGCTTGAACGGCCCTCCCTCGCCATATTCGTAGGCAAGCGACGCCAGAGAAGCGGGAGCAAATCTGCGGGCGCGATAGCCGTCACTTCGGTCACACTCGCAAAATGCTCGTCGTAGGTCATCAAGTAATCGCAATTCTGCTTCAGAGCCAAGATGACGTGGGGAAGGTCTGAACGGTCCAGCAGAGAAGATACCCTTTGTTGATACCTGAGCATATCTACTCGGTCGAGCAGGGGCAGCAAGGTCAGCCGATTCTGGAACAGGGTCAGCATGGCAAGCCGTAGAACAGTAGGGGCATCCGCCGGCGGATAGTTGTCATAGATAAAGATGACCAGCTCCTGCAAAGCATAGAGGGAGATGAAAAGGGTCACGTCAGCAACGGCGTTAGCGGTCTGGAACCACTCTCTGACCACCGGTTGGCGTGCTTGGTCCTCCGCGCTCAACTCGCCGAAGAGTAGCGCGACCAAGACCGTGGTATCCAGATAAACTCTCATCAGAGAGCCACTTCCAGGACGCGGTCCGGCTGTTCGATCAAGTCAGCGAACAGATGGGCAAAGACGAGGGAAAGCGAAGCCAGGCCTTGATCTTCCAACAGACGATGGTTACGCTCACGCGCTTCCCGGGCCGCCGCATAGATATCTCGGCGTTTGATTGACTGTTTGGCGGTGGCAAACTCGGTCGCCCATCGCTCTGCAGCAGGCTCTTGAGCGTCCACACGGTAGCTGATGACCCCTTTATCCAGCAATCTATCGATCACTTGCTGCACCTGGACAGAAGATAAACCCAGCTCCTCAGCAGTTTCGCGGATTGCGTTCTCTAGCATGGGGACCTTCCTTCTCAACGTTCCTTACTCAACGGTTCATTTCTGTACGTATTATAAGCAGGTTCTCGCTTCCTGTCAAACACTGGCGCAGAGCCAGGCTCTTTTCCACAACTTCTACCTCTCCTCTTCATCCTTCCGCCTTCATCCTTCATCCTTCATCCTTCATCCTTCCGCCTTCATCCTTCCAGTGGCGTACCTTCGCCGCAGCTTGAGGACGCTCGTGAACGATTCCGCGATCTCCTGGCGCGTGACGTTGGAGACGCCGCGCCGCCGGTTCACGAACGTGGTGGGCACCTCGCCGATGCGAAAGCCGGCCCGGTGCACCTGCATCAGCACCTCGCTGAGCACGATGTAGCCGGTGGCCTGGATGGCGGCAAAGTCCAGCGCCTCCAGCACCCGGCGGTGGTAGAGCCGGTAGCCGTTGGTGTAATCCCGCACCGGGATGCCCAGCACCAGCCGGGCGTAGATATTGGCGAGAAAGTGAAAGACGGTGCGCCGCCAGGGCCAGTTCACGATGCGGCTCGCCGGCAGGTCCCGGGAGCCGATGACCATGTCGTATTCGGCGGCGGCGTCCAGCAGGCGGTGTAGCTCCGCCGGGTCATGGCTGAAATCCGCGTCCATCTCCACGAACAGGTCGGCGTCGGTGGATAACATCGCGCGGAACCCGGCCAGCACCGCCGCGCCGCGCCCACCCTTGCCGGGCCGGTGGATGACGCGCACCTCCGGGTGTTGCGCGGCCAGCGCATCGGCCACGGCGCCGGTGCCGTCCGGCGAGTTGTCGTCCACGATGACGATCCGCAGGTCGCGGCCCAGGGCCAGCAGTGCGTCCACCAACCGGCCGATGTTATCACGCTCATTGTAGGTGGGAACGACTACCACGATGGACACGGCATCTTCCTGTCACCCTGCCCTGGAAGAGATGACCGCCTGACCTTGTCGCGCTCATTGTACGTCGGCACCACGATAGCGATGGTCATGGCTTGCTCCGAGAATGCACCACGAAGGACTCAGAGGGCACAACCCCTTTCGTGTACTTTCCGCGCGAATCTGCGTTCATCCGCGTCCCACAAGGGCCTGGTGGACGAACTCGCTGATGCGGGCCACGAGCGTATCCAGGTCGGCGTGGGTCAGGTCCTGATGCACGCCCACGTAAAAGCCCCGCTCGCCCACCGCCTCCGCGTGGGGGAACTCGCCGGGCCGGTGGCCCAGGAAGGCGTAGGCCGGCTGCTGCGTGGGGATGGAGCCGAACATGGGCCGGGTATCCACATCGTGGTGCTCCAGGTATTGGGTGATCTCGCGTCGGATGAACGGCGCATCCGGTCGGATAACCAGCGGGTAAACCAGGGGGCTGAGACGCTCGTGGGGCGCCTCGGTCATGAACTGGAAGAACTCGCCCCATCCGGCCAGTTGCTCATTCAGGTAAAACAGGTTCGCCCGGCGCGCCTCCACGATCTCGTCCAGCCGGGCCACCTGCTCGATGCCCAGGGCGGCTTCCAACTCGTTCATCTTTTCCGAATAGCCCAGCCGCTCGAAGAAAAAGCGCGTGTCCACGTCTTCCCCGTATTGGAAGCGCAGCGGGCAATAGGCGGAGGAGACGTTGAGGCGGCAGACCTCGCATTTGCAGGCCCGGCCGTGGGCGCGCAGGCTGCGCAAGAGGCCGGCCAACTCCTCATCGGCGGTGATGACCGCGCCGCCCTCGCCGGTGGTGATGATGTGCGCCGAGTAGAAGCTGAACGCGCCCATAAGCCCTAAAGTGCCCACCGGCCGGCCCTTGTAGCGTGCCCCGTGCGCCTCGGCGGCGTCCTCCACCACGGCCAGGCCATGCCGTTGGGCCACGGCCAGCAGTTCATCCATAGGGGCTGGCTTGCCAAAGAGGTGGACCGGCATGATGGCGCAGGTGCGGTCGGTGATGGCCGCGGCCACCTGCGCCACATCAATCTGCCACGTCACGGGGTCCACGTCCACAAAGCGGGGAATAAAGCCGGCGTGGACGATGGCGTTGGCCGTGGCGATGAAGGTGAGGGCGGGGACGATGACCTCTTCACCGCGCCGGGCGCCCCGGTCCAGCAACGCCGCCAGGGCCAGGGTATCGGCGGCGGTGCCGGTGCTCAAGGCCACACAATGCATCGCCGGGCCGTGGTAGGCGGCAAAGAGCCGCTCGAACTGCCGCACCAGCCGCCCCTGGGAGACACGATTGCTATCCAGAGCCTCGTTGATGAGCCGTTTGGCCTCTGGTCCCACGTTCACCGTGCCGACGCCGATCTTGCCCAATGCGGTCCCTCGTACTCGTAGAATCCGCTGTATTGTAGCATAGGGTGGGGCATTTGGCAATCAGTCACCCCCCTTGTCCCTCTTGACAGGATGTGATAAACTATGCACGCCTACATCGAACGGAGGATACCGGTTTGAGCATCAATCCCCTTCAGGTGCTCGGCGGCCTGTTGCTGAGCGCGCTCGTTGTCTGGCTCGGCTATCGCCGGGCATCGCTGTCTGGCTCTGGTGCAGTCGGCGCGTTGGTGATGGGCACCCTGGTCTTTGGCCTGGGCGGTTGGACCTGGGGTGCATTGCTCATCGGCTTTTTCGTCAGCTCCAGCGCCCTATCGCATTACCGGGATCGGGAGAAGGAGCACCTGGCCGAAAAGTTCGCCAAGGGGGGGCGGCGGGACCTGGGCCAGGTCCTGGCGAATGGCGGTTGGGGCATGGTGTTGGCCCTGCTGCACCCGTTCCTGCCCGCCTACGGGGCCTTTCTGTTCGCCGCTTATGCCGGGGCGATGGCGGCCGTGAACGCGGATACCTGGGCCACAGAGCTGGGAGTGCTCAGCCGCGCCGCTCCGCGTCTGATCACCACGGGACGGCCGGTGCCCGTGGGCACATCTGGCGGGGTCTCGGAGCTGGGGAGCCTGGCGGCGTTGGCGGGCGCGCTGGTCATCGCCGTGCTGGCGGTCATCGGCCAGGGCATCCACGATGGGTTTGCGGGGTCTGGCAGCCTGTTGACTCTCGTGTGGCTGTGGCTGGCCGCGGTGATGGGGGGCCTGGCCGGGGCCTTCCTGGACAGCTTGCTGGGCGCGACGGTGCAAGGCATCTATTACTGCGATGCCTGCCAGAAGGAGACGGAACGCCGGGGCCATCGCTGCGGCCAGGAGACGCGCCGGGTTCGTGGTTGGTCCTGGCTGGACAACGACGGCGTGAATTTCATCTGTTCTGTGGCCGGCAGCGTGACCGCCGCACTCCTCTGGGGCATACTGACTTGAAAATCGTGGCGCAGCCTTTCCAGGCTGCGGCAGGCTCGAAAGCCTGCCCTCCCTCTCCGAAGCGGAGAGGGAGAGGGGAACACCTCCGCGCGCGTTTTGGCCGCGCCCACTGCCCGGAAATGGTCTTGGAGTCACCCTGACTCCCCCTTCCCGGGCAGGGAAGGGGGCCGGGGGGTCAGGTCGGTCCCAAAACACAACAGCCGAGAAAGTCACATCAACTGTGGAGAGGGTTCCATATGCACGATATGTCTCCGGGCGGCAAGGGCAAACTGCATCGGGAATGGACGCAGAATGCCATCGAACTTGCCTTGAAAGGCCATTGGCGGGAGGCCATTCGGGTCAACGAGTCCATCCTCAATCTCTTCCCCACCGACGTCGAGGCCCAGAATCGGCTGGGCAAGGCCTATTTTGAGTTGGGCCAGTATCCGGCCGCTATGGCGGCCTATCGCGCCGCGCTGGCGTTGGACCCGAACAACGCCATTGCGCGCAAGAACATCCGCCGCTTAGAGAGCCTGATGACCAATGCCACGCCCCCGACGAAGCGCAGCACGGAGCGGATCGAGCCGCACCTGTTTCTCGGTGAGATGGGCAAGACGGTGGTCACCACGCTCCAACACATCGCGCCGGCAGCGGTTCTGGCGGGCTTTGCTGCCGGGGACCCGGTGATCTTGAACGTGGACAAGGGCCGGCTGCAGGTGCTGGCGGAGAACGGGCAGGTGTTGGGCCTGATCGAGCCGGGCCTGAGCCGTCGGCTCATCAACCTGCAAAAGGCCGGCAACCGCTACGTGGCCGCCCTCACCTCCGTGAACGAGCGCGAGGTGCGCGTATTCATTCGGGAAGTCTATCGTCACCCCAGCCAGGCGGGCCGGCCTTCCTTCCCTGTGGAGGAGGAAAAGGCGCCCCGGCCGTATGCCAAGCGCTTCGTGCGCTACCTGGAGGAGGACGAAGACCTGTTAGAGCTGGCCCTGGAGGAGGAGGAAGAAGAAGGAGATCTGGACCTGGAGATCATCGCCGAGGAGGAAATAGACCTCTTTGAGGACGCTGAGGACCTGGTGACAGATGATGAGGACCTGGAAGACATGGGCGATGAAGAAGAGTGACTTTTGGCCGGTTTTGTAGTATAATAGAATCACCTTGCAGGCCCGGCGTAGCCCGAAACTTGCCCGTGGGCCGGGTTGCCCGGCCAGACACACGGCACGTCCAAGATGAACAAACATGATTAGATGAGGAGGTGCAACGACCATGGGACGCAAGTCTCCGCCCCCCAGAGAGAAAAAAAAGCCCAAGAAGAAAGACAAGAAGAAAAAAGGCTTACCGGAGCCGCTCTCCGCCCCCGGTCGTCCCACTGAGACCAAGTGATCCCCATGGGCACGGTCATCGCTGTCGCGAACCAAAAGGGCGGGGTCGGCAAGACGACCACCGTCATCAACCTGGGGATGGCCCTGGCCGAACTGGGTTACTCGGTCCTGGTGATTGACCTGGACCCGCAGAGTGCGTTGTCCATCAGCGTCGGGATCAATGTCGCGGCGTTGCCTCACAACGTCTACGACGTGCTCATGAACCCGGACGTGCCGATCCGCGACGTGATCCAGCCATTACGACCGTGTCTGGACATCTTGCCAGCGAGCATTGACCTGGCCGGGGCCGAAATGGAGCTGATGGCCGAGATCGGCCGCGAGGCGATCTTGCGCGATCGCCTGGAAAAGATCCGCGAGGAGTATGACTATATCCTCGTGGACTGCCCTCCCAGCCTGGGGTTATTGACGATCAATGCCCTCACCGCGGCCAATGGCGTCATCATTCCCTTGCAGAGCGAATACCTGGCGATGCGGGGCATGCAACATCTTCTCCAAACGATTGACAAAGTCCGCAAAAAGGTCAATCCCACCCTGAAGATCATGGGGGTGCTGGGCACGATGTATGACAGTCGCACAGCCCATGCCCGCGAGGTGATGGATGAGGTGCGGGCCGTATTCGGCGACCTGGTCTTTACGCCGGTGATCAAAAAGAGCATCCGCTTTGCGGAGGCGCCGGTCGCCAATCTCAGCCTCATCGAGTATGCCCCCAGCCACGAAGGGGCCCAGGCGTATAGACAACTGGCAAAGGAGATCGCCCATGGCTAAACGAGCATCCCTCCGAGGAAAAGGCGTGGAGATCTTTTATACCAATGGGGAGCAGGATGAGGCTGCGACTGCGCCGGAAACGCCGCCGGCCGAAGCCGCCCCGCGCCAGCCGCGGACCAAAAAGCCCAAGCTGCTGCCCGCTGTCGCGCCGGAATCCGCGCCGGCCCTCGCCGACACGGTTGCCCCGCCCCCCGACGCGCTGGTGGTGAAAACGCCGGCCACGGTGCTCGCGGCTCCCGCACCGCCCCCATCCGCGCCCCTGCCGGAGGTCGGACGCACACCCCCGCCCGCCGCGCCCATCATTCCCCCGGTGTCACTCCCCACCCCTGCACCCGCAGCCCCACCCCCCACGGGGGGAACCATCCCCGAGCGCTATGAACGCCTCGCCCGCGAGATTGACGACCTGTACGAGGTCGCCACCCGCAAGATGGCCGCCGGCCGGGGCGTAGGTCAGACCATGCAATGGCTCAGCGAGGCGCGCAAGCTGGTGGTGGCGGGCAAGGCCGCCGATTTCGCCCAGGCCGAATGGCTGGTCCGGCAAGTCAGCGGGCTGTTGAAACACGGCGACGAGATCGATCACCTGTACGCAGAGGTACTGGAGCAGGTGGGCGATAACCCCGGTCTGGTCAAGCAGTGCATGGACTCGCTGCACCTGGCCCGCCCCAAGATCATGACCGGCCGCCTGGAAGACCTGATCGAAGCCGAGTTCTTGCTGGAAGAGGTCAAGGGCCTCCTGACCCGCGTGCAGAAGAGCCGCGCAGCCTCTCACAGTTGGGGCACGCGCCTGCTCTGGGTCTGGCTGGTGGCCTGGCTCGCCTTCTTGTTAGGGCTTTTTATCCTGGACAGGCCCCTGGCAGAAACCCTCCACGCGCGTGGGTGGCCCTCCTCCGGCAGCCTGCCGCCCTCCTCGCTGGCCCAGTTCATGTTGCCCTGGCTCTGCCTGCTCTGGGGCGCCGTGGGGAGCGTGTTCGACACGCTGATCGCCATCAACGAGCACATGGCTAAGCGCACCTACGACGGTCACTATGTCGCCCAGGGCTTTGCCAGCCCCATCTATGGGGCGATCCTGGGCATCCTGATCTATTTCCTGTTCACCGGCGGCGTGGTCGCGATCAGCACCGGCGTGGCTTTTTCCAGCCTGGGCGGCACGACGGCCATGGCGGACGTGCAGGCCACGGCGAACACGGCCTCCCGTTCTCTGGCCCTGTGGGTCGTGGCTTTCCTGGCCGGGTTCTTCCACAACCGGACCTTTGATCTGCTGAGCAAGGTCTTTGACCAGTTCCTGATCACCCTCAAGATCCTGCCGGAAGCGCCCAAAGAGGAGGCGGCGGCGGCCCCGGCGGCAGCCGGCAAGCCCGTAGTCACCGTCACCGCGCCCGCTGCCGGCAGCCAGGTCCGCGTGGGAGACAAGGTCCCCGTCCAGGTCACGGCCGTGGACGCCAGCGGCGTGAGCCGGGTGGAGCTATGGGCGGACGGCGCCCTGATGGACGCGCAAAAGTTTCCCTCCCCCCAGCCCACGGTGGCAGTCACCCTCTATTGGACGGCGGCGTCGGCGGGGGGACACGCGCTCATGGTCAAGGCTTATAACGTCGCCGAGTCCGCCAGTGACCCGGTGACGATCAGCATCCTGGCGACTGACGAGGGGGCCGGGCCGCCGGAACCGCCCGAAGGCCCGCCCGAACCGCCGGAAGGCCCGCCGCCCGGCGATGTGATCACCTAGACGGCCAGGAACCGGCGTCGCGCCGCCCTCGATCGCGCCGATCGGGGGCGGTTTTGCGTGTTGGTCAGCAGTTGTCCCACTGATCTCCTGGTGGTATAATTGCCTCGCTGCAATCCGCAACCTGCCGCTCTACCGGAGGTATCCGTGAAATCGCTCGCCCGCGCCCTGGGTTACCTGAAACGCTACTGGCTCACCGCCCTGGGGGCCTACTTCAGCCTCATCCTGTCCACGGCGATGATGCTCGCCATCCCCCTGCTCCTCCAGGTCATCATTGACCAGGGGATCACGACCGGGAATATGACCGTCATCGTCGCGCTGGCCCTGGCGATGGTGGGCGTGGCCCTGGTGCAGGCCATCTTTTCCTTCTTGCAGGGCTATCTCTCGGAAAAGACCTCCCAGGGCGTGGCCTATGACCTGCGCAATGACCTGTACGCCCGCATCCAGTCCCTCTCCTTCAGCTACCACGACCGCGCCCAGACCGGCCAGCTGATGACCCGGGCCACCAACGACGTGGAACTGGTGCGCATGTTCACCGGCATGGGCTTTATGATGATGGTGAACGCCGTCATCATGCTCATCGGCAGCCTGACCATCCTGTTCGTGATGAGCTGGCAACTGGCCCTGACCATCACGCTCCTGCTGCCGTTGACGTTGGGGCTATTCCTGTGGTTCGGGTCCCGGGTCCGGCCCATATTCAGCCGCATCCAGCAAAAGGTCTCTGCGCTGAACACTGTGCTGCAAGAGAACCTGGCCGGCATCCAGGTGGTCAAGGCCTTCGCCCGCGAGCCATATGAGGCGGACCGCTTCCGTCAGACCAACCGGGAACTGCTGGTCGAGAACCTGCGGGTGGGCAAGATGTTCGCCGGGATGTTTCCCACGGTGTTCCTCACCTTGAATCTGGGGACCTTGCTCATCATCTGGTACGGCGGCTTGCAGGTCATCCATGATCAACTGACCCTGGGCGAGCTGGTGGCCTTTAACTCGTACCTGATGCTGGTGATGTTTCCCCTGGGGATGCTGGGCATGATCATCACCATGATCAGCCGGGCCGCCGCCTCGGCCGAGCGCGTGTTCGAGATATTGGACGCCCAGAGCGAGGTGGTGGAACGGCCGGATGCCTTGCCGCTGCCGCCGATCCAGGGCCGGGTAGAGTTCGACCACGTGAGCTTTCGCTACTTTGGCGTGGGCGAATGGGTGCTGCGCGACGTGAGCTTTACGGCGCAGCCGGGCCAGACCGTGGCCCTGCTGGGGGCCACCGGCTCCGGCAAGTCCACCATCATCAACCTCATCCCCCGCTTCTACGACGCCACCGAGGGGGCTGTGCGCATTGACGGCTACGACGTGCGCGATGTGACCATTGACAGCCTGCGCTCGCAGATCGGCATTGTGCTGCAAGAGAGCACCCTGTTCGCCGGCACGATCCGCGAGAACATCGCCTTTGGCAAGCCCGAGGCGACGCTGGACGAGATCATCGCCGCCGCGCAGGCCGCCGAGGCGCACGAATTCATCAGCGAGTTCCCGCAGGGCTATGACACGCCGGTGGGCGAGCGCGGTGTGACCCTATCCGGCGGCCAGAAACAGCGCATCGCCATTGCCCGGGCCTTGCTGCTGGACCCGCGCATCCTCATCCTGGACGACAGCACCTCAGCCGTGGACCTGGAAACCGAGTATCGCATCCAGCAAGCGTTAGACAGGCTCATGCAGGGTCGCACCAGCTTTGTCATCGCCCAACGCATCGCCACGGTGCTCAACGCCGACGAGATATTGGTGCTGGAGCGGGGCCAGGTGGTGGCCCGGGGCACCCACGAGGAACTGTTACACGACAGCCCCCTCTACGCCGAGATCTATCACTCGCAGCTCCACGGCGGCCCGCATGCGTGAAGCGGAGGGTATACCGGCTGACGTTTGACGCCCGGCGTGTCAAGTTGTATAATCTTGACGTGATCCAGAGTTTCAAATGCAAAGAGACCGAGAAGATCTTTTCTCGCCGGGTGTCGCGCAAGCTACCCCGTGATATCCAGCAAGTGGCCCTGCGCAAGCTGCGCATGTTGAACCGCGCAGTGACATTGCAGGACTTGCGCGTGCCCCCGGCGAATCGTCTGGAAAAGTTGCGTGGAGACCGGGCCGGGCAGTACAGCATCCGCATCAATGATCAGTGGCGCATCTGCTTCGAGTGGCGAGAGGGAGATGCCTACAATGTCGAGATCACGGACTACCATTAGGAAAGAGACCCTCACGCGCCCCGGCGCACCCCGTAGCACGAAAATACCAACCCGGCGCGGCAAGCCCCCTCTCCCTATCAGGGAGAGGGCCGGGGTGAGGGTGGGAACCGCCGCGCGCTCCCCCAGAATTGGGGGCCGGGGGGCTATTTACGGAGTAGCGATGATGGAGGAAAAACTCAAGACCGTCCACCCTGGCGAAGTGCTGGTGGAAGAGTTCCTGAAGCCACTGGGGATCAGCCAGGAACAGTTGGCGACAGATGTGGGCATGTCTCCACGGCGTGTCCGCGAGATCGCGCAGGGCCAGCGTCGGCTTACAGCTGATGTGGCGCTTCGGCTGGCGCGCTACTTTGGCACGTCCCCTCAATTCTGGCTGGGATTGCAGATGGACCATGATCTCGATGTGGCAGAGGAGGCCATGGCGGAACGATTGAAGCGGGAGATCAGGCCCTATGCGGCAGCAGCCAGTTGATCGAATCCAGAAAGCAGTGTTGGCTTCCCAGGAACCCGTTTCTTCAACCAGGTCTGTCGCCCAGGCATATAGACAGGTGACAGGCTCGAAGGAAACGGGTTTTTTAGGCGCAGTTCGCCGTCGCGCTCTGTTTGGCGATGTAGAAATCTTGGGGTGAGCTGCGCCCATCAATCCCCAACGGTGGGCGTAGCACACCTATAATGCCCCCCCATGACCACTGGCCTGGAACCCGTCACCATTGATGCCATCGTCGCTGCCGTGGCCCGCTCGCGCAAGTACCGCGCCGTCTGCCCGGACACGGTCCGGCGCATCGCCTGGCGCGAGCTGGCCGCCCACGGCAATGCCCAAACCGCCCTCAAGGCCACCAAACGCCGGCTGCACCAGGTCTATGCCGCCTACGAGGAGCCTTTTGACTATGAGGCCGCCTACGACCGGCTGGCCGCCGCCTGCGAGTGTAGCGCAGGCTTTCCAACCTGCGTTGCCCACATCCGCGCCGTCTGCCGCGATCTCCTGGCCCGCCACGCCTCCACCCGCGAGCGGCTGCCTATCCTGGACGAGTTCTACCCGTCCATCTGGGCTGTGACCGGCCGGCCCGCCAGCCTGCTTGATTTGGGCTGTGGCCTCAACCCGCTGACCCTCCCCTGGATGGACCTGCCGCCCGGGGCG
>FWPV01005962.1_pt1 | contig 23839 bp, 19 predicted proteins | sample 2228371 | NCBI WGS metagenome assembly FWPV01 (sample SAMEA103939776, study PRJEB20133) | metagenome | reverse complement strand
AGGCGCGGCTGTCCGAAGCGCAGATCAACGACCGCGCCGCCCGGTCGCTCAGCGAGGGCGGCTTCGCCAGCGAAATCCGCGTCGCCGCGGCGGCAGCGGCGGTCGAGTCGGCGCGCGCGGCGGTCGAATCCGCCCGCGTGGGACTCCGCGCGGCAGAAGCCGGTGTGGCGGCGGCTCGGCTGGAACTGGACCGCCTTACCGTGACGGCCCCCTTTGCCGGGCTGCTGGAAACCGACAGCGCCGAGCTTGGCGCGCTGCTCCAGCCGGGGTCGCCCTGCGCCGAGATCATCCGGCTGGACCCGATCCGGCTGGTCGCCTTCGCGCCGGAAGCGGACGTGGCGCGCCTCGCCATCGGCGCTCGGGCCGGCGGGCGGCTGTCCTCGGGGCGCGAGGTGCTGGGAACGGTCACCTTCGTGTCGCGGTCGGCCGACGAGGAAACCCGCACCTTTCGCGTCGAAATCGAGGTGCCGAACCCCGACGCCGCGATCCGCGCGGGCGAGACGGTCGAGGTCGGCATCGAAAGCGACGGCCTGATGGCGCACCTGTTGCCCGCCTCCGCCCTGACGCTGGACGACGATGGCGCCCTGGGGGTGCGGGTGGTCGAGGACGGTGCGGCGCGCTTCCACGCGGTCGAGCTGATCCGCGACACACCGCAGGGCGTCTGGCTGACCGGACTGCCGGATCAGGCCCAGGTCATCGTCGTCGGGCAGGAATACGTCACCGACGGAACGCCCGTCGCCGTGACCCTGCGCGAGGCCGCCCCATGACCGGGCTGGTGGACTGGGCCGCATCCCGTGCGCGGATGGTGCTGGCCTTCATCGCGCTGTCGATCCTGGCGGGCGCTGTGGCCTATGTCGGCTTGCCCAAGGAAGGCGAGCCCGACATCGAGATCCCCGCCCTTTTCGTCTCGGTCCCCTTCCCCGGCATCTCGGCCGAGGACAGCGAGAAGCTGCTGGTCAAGCCGATGGAGACCGAGCTCGCCGACATCGACGGTCTCAAGCGGATGTCGGGCATCGCGGCCGAGAATTACGCGGGCGTCGCGCTGGAGTTCGAATTCGGCTGGGACAAGTCGCGCACCATCGCGGACGTGCGCGACGCAATGAACAGCGCCGAGGCGCAGTTTCCGACCGGCGCGGACCAGTATTCGATCGAAGAGTTCAACTTCTCGGAATTCCCGATCGTCATCGTGAACCTGTCGGGCGACGAGCCGGAACGCACTCTGCTCAGGCTGGCGAAGTCGATGCAGGACCGTCTCGAGGCGCTGGAGCCCGTGCTGGAAGCAGCACTCGCCGGCCACCGCGACGAGATGCTGGAGGTCGTGATCGACCCTTTGCGGCTGGAGGCCTACAACGTCACCGCGGGCGAGCTGATCAGCGTGGTCGTCAACAACAACCAGCTGATCGCCGCAGGCGAGATCGACAGCGCGCAGGGCGCATTTTCGGTCAAGATCCCGTCGTCCTTCGACGAGCCGCAGGATGTCTACAGGCTGCCGGTGAAGGTCAACGGCGACCGCGTCGTGACGTTGGGCGACCTGGCCGACATTAGGCTGACCTTCGAAGACCGTGAGGGCACCGCGCGCTACAACGGCGAGACGACGGTCGCGCTCCAGGTCGTCAAGCGCAAGGGCTTCAACCTGATCGACACGGTCGCGCTGGTCCGCGGAACCGTCGCCGACGAGGTCGCGACCTGGCCGCCCGAACTGCGCCACGCGGTTGACGTGGGCTTTTCCAACGACCAGTCGATCAACGTCGAGTCGATGGTGGGTCAGCTTGAAGGGTCGGTGCTGACGGCGATTGCGCTTGTGATGATCGTGGTCCTGGCCTCGCTGGGCGCGCGGTCGGCGCTGCTGGTGGGCTTTGCCATCCCGACATCGTTCCTTCTGTGCTTCGCCTTCCTCGCGGTCATGGGGGTCAGCGTGTCGAACATCGTCATGTTCGGCCTGATCCTGGCGGTGGGCATGCTGGTCGACGGGGCGATCGTGGTGGTCGAATATGCCGACAAGCGCATCAGCGAAGGTTCGGGGCCGATGGCCGCCTATACCGAGGCCGCCAAACGGATGTTCTGGCCGGTCGTGTCGTCCACCGCAACGACGCTTTGCGCCTTCCTGCCCATGCTGTTCTGGCCCGGCGTCGCGGGCGAGTTCATGGGGATGCTTCCCGTGACGCTGATCTTCGTCCTCTCGGCCAGCCTGGTCGTCGCGCTGATCTACCTGCCGGTGATGGGCGGAGTTGCAGGGCGGATGACCCGGCGCTTCGACCGCGCCTCGGCCGCGCTGAAGCCGCTGCCCTGGTGGGTCAGGGCGTGCCTTGTCCCGCCCTCGGCCTGGCTGGTGTTTGCAGGCGCGATGCAGCTTCTGAATCCCGGCTACCTGTTCGGCGGGGCAAGCCCCCTGCCCGGCGGGATCGCCTGGCTGCCGGGGGCAGCGCTGTTCCTTCTTGGCGCGGCGCTGACCTCGATCACGCTGGGCGCGGCGCGGATCGAGCGCAAGCCGCGGCCGGTCCGGGCCGGCTATCGCCGCACGCCGTTCGGCCATTTCACCGCGCTGATCGCGGGAAACCCGGTCATGCCGCTGGTGGTGATCGGGCTGGTCGGCTTCTTCGTGGTGTCGGTGTTCGGCATCTACGGCCAGAACAACCGTGGGGTGGAGTTCTTCGTCGAGACCGAGCCCGAGCAGATCATCGTCTATGTCCGCGCCCGAGGGAACATGGGGCTGGCGGAAAAGGACGACCTGGTGGCACAGGCCGAGGCGGTGGCGCTGGGGCTCGACGGGATCGAGAGCGTCTTTGCCTTCGCCGGCGCGGGCGGGCTGAACCAGAACACCGGCGGCGGCAGTTCGCCGCGCGACACGGTAGGGCAGCTCCAGGTCGAGCTGTCGCCCTGGGCCGATCGCACGGGCGACCCAGAACTTGACGGCGACCTGATCGTCGCCCGGCTGGAACAGGCTCTTGCGCGCATTCCGGGCATCCAGATCGAGATCCTGAACCTGTCGCGCGGGCCAGCCTCAGGCAAGCCGGTGCACCTGCGGCTCAAGGGTGACAGCATGGAAGACCTGCGCGCGGCCGTCCAGATCGCGCGCGCCAGGTTTGCCGCGACCGAGGGACTGACCGATATCGAGGACACGCTGCCCCTGCCCGGGATCGACTGGCAGATCGACGTCGACGTGGAGAAGGCGGGGCGTTTCGGCGCGGATGTCGCGACAGTGGGCGGAATGATCCAGATGGTCACGCGGGGCATCCTGCTGGACACGATGCGTGTCGACACCTCTGACGAGGAGATCGAGATCCGTGTGCGCCTGCCCGAGGACGACCGTCTGCTCTCGACGCTGGACACGCTGAAGGTGCGTACCTCGGCCGGGCTGGTGCCGCTGGCCAACTTCATCACGCGCGAGCCCGTGCCGAAGCTGGGCCGGATCGACCGTGACGGACAGGAGCGGTATTTCGACGTCAAGGCCGATGTGGCGGCGGGGCTGACCGGACCGGACGGCCAGCCGATCACGCCGACCGAGCGGATCGAGGCGCTGACCGACTGGATGGAGAGCGAATCTCCCTTCCCGCCGGGCATCAGCTGGGAATGGACCGGCGACCAGGAGGACCAGGCGGAAAGCCAGGCCTTCCTGACGCAGGCCTTCGCCGGCGCGCTGGGGCTGATGTTCATCATCCTGCTGGCGCAGTTCAATTCCTTCTACCATTCGGCGCTGGTGCTGGTCGCCGTGGTCCTGTCCACGACGGGCGTGCTGATCGGGATGCTGGCGATGGACCAGCCCTTCTCGATCATCATGACGGGGACGGGGATCGTCGCGCTGGCCGGGATCGTGGTGAACAACAACATCGTCCTGATCGACACCTACCAGGACTTCAACCGCTACATGCCGCGGATCGAGGCGATCATCCGGACGGCGGAACAGCGGCTGCGGCCTGTGCTTCTGACCACGATCACCACGATGGCGGGCCTTGCGCCGATGATGTTCGGGCTGAGTCTCGACTTCATCAATGGCGGATACACGATCGACAGCCCCACGGCGCTGTGGTGGAAGCAGCTCGCCACCGCCGTGGTCTTCGGACTGGGGATCGCCACGGTGCTGACGCTGGTGCTGACGCCCGCACTGCTGGCTCTGCCGGTCTGGATCTCAGCGGGGGCATACCGGTCGGCCGCGATGCTGAAGGCGTTGTCGATGGGCCGCGACAGCCCGGCCGCGCGCGACGCAGCGCTGAACCGCACGGCACGGCGCATCGAGAACCCGGAGATCATCTGGGTCGAGGCCGAGCCGGTTGTCGAGGCCGCGCCGCTGGCACCTGTGAAGGCCGCGGAATAGCCCCCCTCGCGCGGCGTGCCGGATTGCGCTAGGGACTGTTCCGCACGGAACGGAAGGCGGAACGGCATGGCGAAGCAGCCCACAGGCGGCGGAAGCGGGCGCGGACAGCGCGACCTGAGGGTGCGGGTGAAGACCGCCAAGGGACGCAAGCTGTCCTCGACCCGCTGGCTGGAGCGGCAGCTGAACGACCCTTACGTTCAGCGCGCACGGCGCGAGGGCTATCGCGGACGCGCGGCCTTCAAGATCCTGGAACTGGACGACCGCTATCACTTCCTCAAGCCCGGCGTCCGGGTCGTCGATCTGGGCTGCGCGCCGGGCGGCTGGTGCCAGGTCGCGGTCGAGCGCGTCAATGCGCTTGGCCAGAAGGCCGGCAAGCCCGTTGGCCGCGTGCTGGGCATCGACCTGCAGGAGGTCGAGCCGATCCCGGGGGCCGAGATCCACCAGCTGGACTTCCTGTCCGACGGGGCCGACGACAAGGTGAAGGCCTGGCTGGGCGGACGAGCCGACGTGGTGATGAGCGACATGGCGGCCGCGTCGTCGGGCCACAGGCAGACCGACCACCTGCGCATCGTCGCGCTGTGCGAGGCAGCGGCCGAGCTTGCCTTCGACGTGCTGGAACAGGGCGGGACCTTCGTCGCCAAGGTGCTGGCGGGCGGTGCGGAGGGCGGGCTTCAGACGCTGCTCAAGCAGCGGTTCGAGAAGGTGGCGAACGTGAAGCCGCCGGCCAGCCGCGCCGACAGCTCGGAAAAGTTCGTGGTCGCGACGGGCTTCCGCGGAGCACCGCAGGCGGACGACGGCGCGACGGACGACGGGGCGTGACAGCAGCGCTGCGACTGGTCCGGACAACCCTGCGGCTGTCCGCCATCGCGGCGGTCGCTTACGGCGCCATGAGCCTCCTGCACTGGGTCGAGGTCGCGTCCGACGCGATGCCCGGCCCCGGAGGGCGGGTGGTGTACCTGGTTGTGCTTGGCGGCGCGCTTCTTTCCTATGCGGTGCTGCTCGCTCTGCCTTACGTCCCCGGTGTCGAGATCGGGATCATGATCCTGGCGATGCAGGGGCCGGTCGCCGCTCTGCCGGTCTACCTCGCGACGCTGGCGGGGCTTGCGCTGGCCTTCGTCATGGGGCGGGTGATGCCCGCCCGCTGGATCGCCGCAACCTTGGGCGACCTGGGCCTGACACGCGCCGCGGGATTGGTGGTCAGGACCGCCGAAATGGACCCGGAGGAAAAGCTTGCGCAGATCCGTGCGCGCCTGCCCGAACGGTTGGGACGGGCGCTGATCGGGTGGCGCTACATCCTGCTGGCGGTCGCGCTGAACGCACCCGGCAACTGGGTGCTGGGCGGCGGTGGAGGGATCATGCTGGTCGCGGGCCTGTCGGGCCTGTTCCGGACGGGAACCACGCTGACGACCATCGCGCTGGCCGTGGCGCCCGTGCCGCTGGCGGTGTGGTTCTTCGGGATCGACTTGACCTGAAGCAAGGGAAAGCGGCTGCACCTGCGTCAGGGTGTCCGCGCACATGACCTGTCGGAAGGAGACTACCCATGGCCGCGCCGCTTGACGGGATCACCGTTCTGGACCTGACACACGTGCTGGCCGGGCCCTTCGCATCGTCGATCCTGGGCGACCTGGGCGCGCGCATCCTCAAGGTCGAACGTCCCGGCACCGGAGATGACACACGCGCCTTCCCGCCGTTCGTACAAGGGGAAAGCGCCTATTTCGCGACGCTGAACCACGGCAAACTGTCGATCGCGCTGGACCTCAAGGCCGAGGGCGACCGGGCGATCTTCGATCGGCTGCTGGCGCAGGCCGACGTGGTTCTGGAGAACTTCCGCCCCGGCACGATGGAGAAGCTGGGCTATGGCTGGGAGGTCCTGCACGCCCAGCACCCCCGGCTGATCTATGGCGCGGTGTCGGGATTCGGCCATACAGGCCCCGAGGCGATGAAACCCGCCTACGACATGGTCGTGCAGGCCCGCGGCGGGGTGATGAGCATCACGGGCGAGGAAGGCGGCCCCCCGGTGCGGGTCGGCGCCTCGATCGGGGACATCATCGCGGGGATGTATCTCGCGCAGGGCGTGCTGGCCGCGCTGTATCAGCGTGACCGCACGGGCGAAGGCGCCAAGGTCGACATCTCCATGCTGGACGGACAGATCGCGATTCTGGAACACGCAGTCGCCATCGTCTCGGCCACCGGCAAGGCGCCGGGGCCGACGGGCGCACGGCATCCGACGATCACGCCCTTTTCCACCTTCCGCGCGTCTGACGGTTTCTTCGTAATCGCCGCGGGGAACGATGCGCTGTTCGGCAAGCTCTGCACGGCTCTCGGGCTGGAGGGGCTGGCGCACGACGACCGTTTCGCGACGAACGCGGCACGCTGCGAGAATGTCCACCTGCTGAAACGGCGGATCGAGGCAGTGACACTGGAGCGCCCCCGCGACCACTGGATTGCGGTGCTGGAGGCAGCGGGCGTGCCGACAGGCCGCGTGCAGAACGTGGCCGAGGCGCTGCACGACCCCCAGCTTCTGGCGCGCAACATGGTTCAGCGGGTCGCGCCCCGTCCGGGGGGGCCGGCATTCGTGGCCGCCGGCAACCCGATCAAGCTGAGCACGCTTGAGGAAAGCGCCGAACGGCCGCCCGCGCCGCTCTTGGACGGAGACAGGGAGGCGGTGTTGGCCTGGCTTGCCACGGTCGAGAGCCGCGACGGGTCGCAGGGTCAGGCCTCCACAGGTGCGTTGCACCCCGGGCGAAAGGGCACAAGCAGCACCGCGAGGTAGATGGCGTTGCCGATCAGGTTGAGCGGCGCGCCGGCGGCGACCGAGCCGGCGCCGTCCACCAGGAACCGGACGAGCGCCGACTGGATGACGATGCGGCGCACGAGGTCCGGCGCAGTCTCGAACGGGCGGCCCGCGAGGCCCCAGAGCATGACGCCCCAGCCTTCCAGAACGCCGCCGGAGATCGCCGAAAGAAGCCTCGCCTCGACGGACATGGTCCGGGATCCGTCGGGCGGACAAAGGATCAGATCGGCAAGGAAACGGACGCTTTCGCCCGTCCCGTGATGGGCCCCGAGCGCCGGCATGATACCGGTCGCGATGACGAGGCCTGACCCCTGCCGTGAGCCGACGTTGTCTCGCCTTCGTGTCCATGTCCGATGATTTCCTTGTGTGATTGGCGACCTACCCTGACCCGTCGGATGCAGGCCGCCAATTACCGGCAAGGTAAGTGCAAGAACGAGAACCTCGGGCCAGTCTCGCCGCAGGAGGTGCGGAATGCAGTTCTCACGGGCCTTGAAGAGCTGGCGGCAGGTGCGGCGCGTCAGCCAGTTGGGCCTCGCCGTCGAAGCCGAAGTGTCCGCCCGCCATTTCGCGTTCCTGGAAACCCGCAGGGCGCCGCCGTCGCGCGGCATGGTGCTGCGACTTGCCGAGGCGCTCGATATTCCCTGTCCGGAGCGCAATGCGCTGCTGACCGCGGGTGGGTTCGCGGCGCACTATCCGGACCTGTCACCCTGGGCATCCGATCTGGCGGCGGTGCGGGACGCAATTGACTGGACCGTTTCGCGACACGCACCATGGCCCGCGCTGGTCATGGACAGGCTTTGGACGATCATTCGTCTGAACCCGCCGGCCGCACAGCTTTTCGGCGCAGCGGGTATGGAAGAGGGCGCAAGCCTGCTGGATGCCATGTCGACCCCCGGGTTTGGCGCCTCAGTGATCGAGAACTGGGACGAGGTCGGCCACCACACCCTTCTGCTGCTGCGCGCACAGAGTGCGCGTGCCGGGGGTCAGCCTGCGCTGGACCGCGCGGCCGAGGCTCTGGCACGGGATCCGGCGGTCGCAGCCTGGACCCTGCCCGAGCGACCGGTGGTCGTGGTGCCGACGATCTGGCGCGCCGGATCTCGGCGGTTGTCCATGTTTTCGACCCATGCCCAGTTCAGCACGGCGGAGGAGACGAATGTCGCGGAAATGAAGATCGAGTTGATGTTTCCGGCCGACGCGGCGACGGAAACCGCGCTGCGGGCGATGGAGGCTGCCGCGCCCGGCGCGTGAGGTGCCGCAACGAGGCATTGCGCCCGCCCGGCAACAGCCTACAACCGCCCTGCGGACAGGACGGAGGACGCCATGTCGGGCGATGCGCTGGTCATCTTCACCCCCTCAGGCAAGCGGGGACGGTTCCCCGTGGGGACACCCGTCCTGACCGCGGCGCGCCAGCTTGGGGTGGACCTCGATTCGGTCTGCGGCGGGCGGGGCATCTGTTCGAAGTGCCAGGTCACGCCGTCCTTCGGCGAGTTTCCCAAGCACGGGGTGACGGTGTCGGCGGATGCGCTGTCCGACTGGAACGCGGTCGAGGAGCGCTACAAGTCCAAGCGAGGGCTGATCGACGGGCGGCGACTGGGCTGCCAGGCGAAGGTGATGGGCGATGTCGTGATCGACGTTCCGCCCGAAAGCCAGGTCCACCGTCAGGTCGTGCGCAAGCGGGCCGAAGCGCGGGCGATCACGATGGACCCGGCGACGCGGCTCTACTACGTCGAGGTGGCCGAACCGGACATGCACGAGCCCTCGGGCGACTTCGAGCGGCTGGGCCGCGCACTTGAGGAACAGTGGCAGATCAAGGGGATCACGGCGGACCTTGATGTTCTGCGCAAGCTTCAGCCGGTGCTGCGCAAGGGCGAGTGGAAGGTGACCGTCGCAGTGCATCGCGGGAACCATGACACCACGCACCGCGTGCTGGACCTCTGGCCGGGGTTTTACGAGGGGCGGCTGATGGGGCTGGCGGTCGACGTGGGCTCGACCACGATTGCGGCACATCTGTGCGACCTGACGGATGGCGCGGTGCTGGCATCCTCGGGCGTGATGAACCCGCAGATCCGCTTCGGCGAGGACCTGATGAGCCGGGTCAGCTATGCGATGATGAACCCCGGCGGCGATGTCGAGATGACTACCGCGGTGCGCACGGCGATCAACGGGCTGGCGCAGGCCATCGCGGCCGAGGCGTCAGTGGACCCCAGCCTGATCGTCGAGACGGTCTTCGTCTGCAACCCGGTGATGCACCACCTGCTTCTGGGCATCGACCCTGTCGAGCTGGGCCAGGCGCCCTTCGCATTGGCGACCTCCGCCAGCCTGTCGCTGTCCGCAGCCGAGCTTGGGCTGACGGCGATCCACCCGCGGGCGCGGACCTACCTTCTGCCCTGCATCGCGGGCCATGTGGGCGCCGACGCGGCGGCGGTGGCCCTGTCGGAGGCGCCGGACAAGTCGAAGGACCTCGTGCTGGTCGTCGATGTCGGCACGAATGCCGAGATCCTGCTGGGCAACGAGACGAAGGTGCTGGCCTGTTCCTCGCCCACCGGACCCGCGTTCGAGGGCGCGCAGATCAGCGCGGGACAGCGCGCCGCGCCCGGTGCGATCGAGCGGGTCGAGATCGACCCCGCGACGAAGGAACCGCGCTTCCGCGTGATCGGCAGCGACCTGTGGTCGGACGACCCGGGCTTCGCCGAGGCGACGGCCGCAACCGGCATCACCGGAATCTGCGGGTCGGGCATCATCGAGGCGGTGGCCGAGATGCGCATGGCCGGGATCGTCGATGCCTCGGGCCTCGTCGGGTCGGCCGAACAGACCGGGACGCCGAGGTGCATCCCCGAGGGGCGCACGCATTCCTATGTGCTGCACGACGGGCGCGCCGAGGGCGGGCCGCTCATCAGCGTGACGCAAGGCGACATCCGAGCGATCCAGCTGGCGAAATCGGCACTCTACGCCGGCGCGCGGCTGCTGATGGACGAGTTGGGCGTGGACCGGGTCGACCGCGTCGTTCTGGCCGGAGCGTTCGGCGCGCATATCAGCCCTAAGCACGCGATGGTGCTGGGCATGATCCCTGACGCGCCGCTGGAGAAAGTGACAAGCGCCGGCAATGCCGCCGGGACCGGCGCGCGGATCGCGCTGTGCAATGTCGCGGCACGGAACGAGATCGAGGCCACGGTGGGCCGCATCCACAAGGTGGAGACCGCGATCGAGCCGCGATTCCAGGAGCATTTCGTGAACGCGAACGCGATGCCGCATGCGACCGACCCGTTTCCCGAACTTGGCCGCGTCGTCACCCTGCCTGACGTGTCGTTCAACACCGGCGGGTCGGGGGAAGGCGGGCGACGCCGGCGGCGCGGCTGAAGCGGCCCTTGACGGTCGCCCGGTGCGGAAGTATCCGAAGGGTCACGCGGGTGTAGCTCAATGGTAGAGCCGCAGCTTCCCAAGCTGAAGACGAGGGTTCGATTCCCTTCACCCGCTCCAGACCTGCCGGACGGGCGCGCCTTCGAGAAGAGGGCGCGCCCGTCGGCTTTGGCGCGCGGGGTCAGGCCATGCGCATGACGGCCGCGATGGCCGGATTGTAGCAGACCCTGTCGAGCGGCGTGGTCGTCGCGCTCAGGGGCTGGGCGAACGGGGTCGGCAGGCGGGTCGTGCGTTCCCTCGACTGCATTTGCGTTCCTTTCGTGGTTCGCGGCGCCGGGCGGCCGCCGGTGAAAATGGCGCCGCCCCCCGGAGAAAGACGGTCAAGGCTTGAAAACGGCAGCGTTCGGTGGCTGTTGCGGCGAAAGGGACAGCACAAGGAGACAGCGATGCCCGAGATCAAGAGGCTGGAAGTCGGCGCCCGGATGAGCCAGGCGGTGATCCACGGCGGGATGGTCTATCTGGCGGGTCAGGTGGGCGCACCGGGCGCGTCGGTAGCCGACCAGACCCGCGCCGTCCTGGGCGAGATCGACCGGCTGCTGGCGGCAGCGGGGACGGACAAGACGCGGATCCTGACGGCGCAGATCTGGCTCGCCGACATGGCGACCTTCGCCGAGATGAACGCGGTCTGGGATCAGTGGGTCCCGGCGGGCCATACCCCGGCGCGGGCCACCGGCTCGGCGAACCTCGCGACGCCCGACTACAAGGTCGAGATCATCGTGACGGCGGCCCTGCCCTGAGCGAGGGCCTTCGGGGCCGGGAGGCTTCGCCTACTTGGCCCTGAGATATTCGACCAGCATCCGGGTTGAGCCGTCCTTGGCCTCCAGCCCCTCGCCTGTTTCGAGGACGGGCAGGATGGCGGTGGCCAGTTCCTTGCCCAGTTCGACGCCCCACTGGTCGAAACTGTTGATCCCGAGGATCACGCCTTCGACGAACACACGGTGTTCGTAGAGCGCGATAATCTGGCCCAGAGTGAACGGGGTGAGCTTCGGGATCAGGAGGGTGGTCGAGGGGCGGTTGCCCGGGAAGACGCGGTGGCGGGCCTGCCGGTCGAGCTCGGCCCCCTTCAGACCCTTGGCCGCCATCATCTCGCGCGCGGTATCGAGCGAGCGGCCGCGCAGAAGCGCCTCGGACTGCGCAAGGCAGTTGGCAAGAAGCAGGCGGTGCTGGTGGGAGAGCTCGGGTTCGTGCCCATCGCGCGCCGCAATGAACTCGCACGGGACCGTTTCGGTCCCCTGGTGGATGAGCTGGTAGAAGGCGTGCTGCCCGTTGGTCCCCGGCTCGCCCCAGACGACGGGGCCGGAGGGCAGCGTCAGGTCGTGGCCATCCATCGCGACGCGCTTGCCGTTCGACTCCATCTCGAGCTGCTGAAGATACGCGGGCAGCCTCGCGAGGCGTTGTTCGTATGGCAGCACGGCCCGTGTCGGGTAGCCGCAGACCTGGCGGTGCCAGATCCCGACCAGAGCCAGCATCACCGGCATGTTCTGTCCGAAGGGCGCGGTGCGGAAATGCCTGTCCATCGCAGCGCCGCCAGCCAGGAAGTCGTCAAACCGGTCGGGCCCGATGGCGAGCATCAGCGACAGGCCGATCGGCCCCCAGATGGAATAGCGGCCGCCCACCCAGTCTTCGAACCCGAAGACGCGGGCCTCGGGGATGCCCCAGTCGCTGGTCCGGTCGATGGCAGAGGAGAGGGCTACCATCTGGCTGGCCGGGTCCGTGACGGACCGCGCCATCCAGTCGCGCGCGGTCCGTGCGTTGGTCATCGTCTCGATCGTCGTGAAGGTCTTCGAGGCGACGATGATCAGCGTCGTGGCGGGGTCGAGACCAGCGAGCGTGTCCGCGATATGGGCACCATCGACGTTCGACACGAAATGGCAGCGCGGCCCGTCGTGATAGGGCGACAGCGCCAGTGTGGCCATCGCCGGCCCGAGGTCGGACCCACCGATTCCGATGTTGACGACATCGGTGATCGCGCCCCCCTGCCCCGTGAAGCGCCCACTGCGGACATGGTTGGCGAATGCCTTCATGCGTGCGTGGGTTTCCCGCACCCCCGGCATGACATCGTGGCCCGCGACCTTTACCGCGCCATCAAGGTTGCGCAGCGCGGTGTGAAGGACAGCGCGGTGCTCGGTCTCGTTGATGCGGTGGCCCTGGAACATCGCCTCGCGCCGCGCTCCGACCGACCGGCCTTCGGCGAGGGCGAGGAGGAGAGCGCGGGTCTCGTCGTCGATATTCGTCTTGGCGTAGTCGAACAGAAGGCCGTCTGTCCGGACCGAATAGGCCGAGGCACGACCCTCGCCGAAGAGGTCCATGATCGGGCGATCCTTCACCCGCTGGTGGCGCTCCGCAAGCTTCTGCCAAAGGTCCATCTTTCACTCCGCCCAATGCACGGTTGCGTTGCCCAGAACTACCCGGATGGGCGCCTGTTCCGCTGGAAGGGTCGCGGCGCGCTCGATCGCCTTGCGCTTTTCGGCTCCGGTGATCAGGACGTGCGTCTGCATCGCATCCTGAAGGACGGGCGCCGTCAGCGTCACCCTTGGCTCTCCCGCAGCATCGGCCCGCATCACCATGAGAGGCGGGGCGTCGGGCGACAGGGCTTCGGCCAGTCGGTCGGCACCGGGAAAGAGCGACGCCGTATGCATGTCGGCACCCATTCCCAAGAGTAGGACAGAAATCGGAAGGTGGGGCAAAAGCCCCTGGGTCAGGGACTCGAGGGCATCTTCCGGGGTTGGTGCGTCGGCGTAGAGAGGAATCAGTTGGGCCTGCGCCGCCTCGCCGACCAGAAGACGTTCGCGCAGCAGTCGGGTGTTGGACCTCGGGCTGGTTTCGGGAACCCACCGTTCGTCGTTCAGCACGACGGCCACCCGGTCCCAGTCCAGCCGGACGCCCGACAGCGTATCGAAGATCGGGCCCGGGGTCGTTCCGCCCGGCACGCAGAAGCACGCGCGGTCATGGGTCAGAAGGAAGGACTTGAGTTCGCCGGCCAAGAGGTCGGCGAGATCCATCATCAGCATTTCCCGATCCGGGTATTCGACCAGATGCATGCCGCTATTCCCTGATCTCACGCCAGCGCCGACCGTCACGATGCATAAGGATCTGCGCTTCCTCCGGGCCCGATGATCCCGGTTCGTATGGCGCCGGGCGGTCGCCGCGTTCCTCCCATCCGGCGATGATCGGGTCTGTCCAGGCCCAGGCTGCCTCGACCTCGTCACCTCGCATGAAGAGGGTCTGGTTGCCCCGGATCACATCCATGATCAGTCGTTCATAGGCGTCAGGGATATCTGCGCCGTTCTGGCCGAGGGCTTCGGCGAACGACATGTCGAGCGGCACTTCGACCAACCGCATGCCGCCCGGGCCCGGCTCCTTTATGGTCACGCGCAGGGTCATGCCTTCGTTCGGCTGAAGCTTGATTGCAAGGACGTTGCCGCGACGATTCTCCTGTGGTCCGAAGATCGAGTGAGGCGGATCCTTGAAGACCACCGCAATCTCGGAGGCGCGCGCCTTCAGCTTCTTTCCGGTCCTGACGTAGAATGGCGTCCCCTTCCATCGCCAGTTCGAGATGTGAAGCCGGAGGGCAATGAAGCTCTCGGTCAGGCTGGACGGATTCTCGACATCGGTGCGATAGTCGGGATCCTTGCCGCTGGCCGCGTATTGACCGCGGACGATTTCCTCGGGTTGCAGCGGGTCGAGCGCGCGAATGACCTTGAGCTTCTCGTCACGGACTGCGTCCGGCTCGAACTTGCTCGGCGGCTCCATCGCGATGAGGCAGAGAAGCTGCATAAGGTGGTTCTGCACCATGTCCCGCATGGCGCCTGACTTGTCGTAGTAGCTTCCCCGCCCGCCGACGCCGACGGTTTCGGCGACGGTGATCTGGATGTGATCAACGTACTGTGCGTTCCACAACGGCTCGAACAGTATGTTGCCGAATCGAACGGCCATGAGGTTCTGGACCGTTTCTTTCCCGAGGTAGTGGTCGATCCGGTAGATCTGGCTTTCGTGGAAATGCGCGGCGAGCGTTTCGTTCAGTGTTCTTGCCGAGGCGAGATCGCGGCCGAAGGGTTTTTCCACGACAATCCTGCAGGTCTCGCAAGCGATGCCGCGTTCGTGCAGGCGTTCGGCCAGGGCGCCGAACAGCGACGGCGCGACCGAGAAATAGAAGGCCTGAACGACGTCCTTCCGCGTGATTTCCTTGAGCTCGTTCCATCCGGCGTCGCCGGTGGCGTCGATCGCGACATAGGAGACCTGCCCCAGGAAGCGGTCGATGGTCGCCAGATCGTGTTTGGATTTCGCGACGTATTCGAGGATCGCCGCGCGAATCATCTCTCGGTAGTCGTCGTCGCTCAGGTCGGTTCGCGCTGCACCGATGATCCGAGCATCCTCAGGCATCTGGCCGGCAAGAAAGCGACGATAGAGACCCGGAAGGATCTTCCGACGGGCTAGGTCGCCCGTGCCGCCGAAGATCACGAGGTCGAACGGGTCGACCGGAATGATTCGAGAAACCATGACAAGCCCTGGATGCCGCGACTGCGAGGTTAGCGCTAACGTCCGCCGTCTTAGACGAGTTGGCGTCCGCAGTCTAGCAGCGGGGGCATGCCGCTCAAGTAGGGGGAAGTGATCAGGACGTCCGGCCCAGCTGCGGCCAGGGGTCATCACTGACCAGGGTTGGCCATCCGGCGCCGCCGACAGATGACCCATGGCACGATCGATGCCGCGTGCAAGACGGACCTATTCGTCCAGCTCGGCATCCCAGTAGAGGTAATCGAGCCAACTGTCGTGAAGGTAATTCGGAGGAAACTTTCGGCCGACGTTTCGAAGGTCTTCCGGCCTCGGCTGTCGCGGAGTCTTTCGGAGGGAGAGACCCGAGGAACGCAAGGTTCGGGACCCTTTGCGCAGATTGCAGGGAGAGCAGGCCGCAACCACGTTTTCCCAACTTGTCACGCCACCGCGGGACCGCGGCACGACGTGATCGAACGTCAGATCACCCTTCGCCCCGCAATACTGGCAACAGAATTAAAGCCTCAGAAAAAGATTGAAGCGCGTGAAGGCCACGCGCTTCTGAGGCTTTACGTATTCCTTGAGCACCACCACCGAGGGGATTCGGATCTCGGTCGTGGGACTTCGGACGACCTTGTCGTATTCGGCGATGATGGTGACCCTGTCGAGGAACACGGCCTTTACGGCTTCCTGCCAAGGCCAGAGCGACAGCGGGTAATAGCTCAGAGGCCGGTAGTCCGCGTTCAGGACAAGGGCCGGGTTCTGACGCATTCCAGCAGGTTCTCGAACGAAACCAGTCCTGAAATCACCGTCCATGCGAGACTCCGCTCCTGCCCTGTCTACCGCGAGCGGCACCAGGGCGGGAGCCCCGCCCCTGCCGACGCCAACTATATATGGCGTAGGAAGGTAAGCAAGCCCCGCAATATGCGCCCGAATGTCACTTTTGCGAGGGCGCCCGATGGGGATCGAGTGATGGCGCTTCAGAAGGCCGTGTCACTCCCTCTCGAAATCCGGCAAGGCCTGGTCCATCGTAACCGACGGCTGGTCGCAACCCGCTTCGCCGACGATCCGAGCCGGAACGCCTGCAACGGTCTTGCATGCGGGTACATCGGACAGCACCACAGAACCGGCGGCGATCCTGCTGCAATTTCCGATCGTGATGTTGCCCAGCACCTTTGCCCCGGCACCGATCATCACGCCGTTGCCGATCTTCGGATGCCGGTCCCCGTCCTCCTTGCCGGTGCCCCCGAGTGTCACGGAGTGCAGCATCGAGACGTTGTCACCGACGACCGCCGTTTCACCGATGACGATGGAATGCGCATGGTCAATCATGATGCCGCGGCCAAGCCGCGCTGCGGGGTGGATGTCCACACCGAATTGTTCGGAGATCCTCATTTGAAGGAAGTAGGACAGATCCTTGCGGCCCTCGGTCCAGAGCCAGTGCGCGATACGGTAGGCTTGCAGCGCCAGGTATCCCTTGAAATACAGCAGCGGCTGCATGAACCGGTGGCACGCCGGGTCGCGCTCGTAGACAGCGACCAGGTCGGCGCGTGCAGCCTGTCCCAGCGTAGGATCCGCTTCATGGGCGGCCTCGGCGATCTCCCGGATGAGCTGCTCGCCCATTTCGCCCGACGACAGCTTCATCGCGATCCGATACGCCAGAGCACGTTCCATGCTGGCATGGTGGAGGATGGACGAATGCACCAGCCCGCCCAGAAGCGGCTCATCCCGCAAGGACTGTTCCGCTTCGCTCTTGATGCGCGTCCACACGGGATCGACACTGGCCAGACTAACGCGCGAACGTGCCATGAGAGCCTCCTGATCAGAGCAACGGTGTAGCTCAACCGGGCCAGTCGTCCAAGGAAAACCTTGGCCACTCCCCGTCGTTGCCACCTCAGGCAACGGCCTCAAGTGCCATGAGGAATGCCTGTCGAAAGGTTCGGTCCCGGAAGGTAGCCTGCGGCGCCATCTGATGGCGCCGGGCAACAGCTTCGAGCGAACCGTTGCCCCACACCGGGTGAGGTTCGCCGTGAACACCTCGGTGCCGAGAAGCCATTTCTGCAAGGTCCAGAAGCCGCCGCATCGCCACCTCCCACTCGTCCCGTGGAAGCGCCATGAGGACTCGCGCCGCAGCCGCAAGGTCGCTGTAGGCAATCGGGATCAAGAGCCGATCCGGGGAAAATCCAACATCAATCCGTGGACAGCCAGGCGCACGAGCCCGGACGCGAAGTCCCCGCCCTCGGCCGTCAGCAAGAGTTCCGTTGCCGAATAGTAGGTTAGCGGCGTTCCCGTAACGCCCCTCACCCAAGACCCCTCAAGAAGGCCCAGGCCGCTGCCGTAGCGGTCGCTCGAATCCGCCACCCCGAGACGCCACGCGCCGAGACTCCCGGTGACGCCCTGAACGACGCGTCCGGTGACACCAAACACCACCATGTCCGGCGGAATGACCGGCGCGGTCGTCGAAACCGGACCACTGCCGATCACGTGGTCCAGTTCAACGACCACGAAACGGGTCGCTGCACCGCCGGGCGACAGCGCGATGATCCCGTCACGCCAGACTTCGCCGTCGTGCAAGACGAACACGGCTTCGGACTCCACGAAGGCGCGCCAACCCGGCTGCGGCCGAAGAAAGATCCACCCCCCGTTCTGACGAACGGCAACCTCGCCGGACCGGCCCGCCCATGCGTTGACCGCCCCTTCGGGCACCAGAAATGTGTCCCCGTCATTCGCCGCAGCGGGAGGAACGGCCAGGGTCCGCGACCGGACCGTCATTTGGACCGCCGCGTCCAGACGGGCGAGGGCCTCGTTGACCGTCACATGCTTCTGCGCTTGCGACGGTGCGAGGAAGGGCATGGAAAGTCTTGCTGTCTCAGTCATGTATCGTAATCCCGTTGAACGGTCCCGGCCCGAAGGCGTCGGAAACCTGAGCCACTTCGATCCTGTATCCCGGGGCGGGCTGGTCTGCCGCTTCGTCGGCAACAGCGTAGGTCCAGGACGGCGTGCCGACCTCCTCCTCGCGCAAGAGCGTCCCACCTGAAATCACGCGCACGCGGTAGCGTTCGCGCGCTTCGCCCAGCGGGACCTCTTCACCGGCCCAGCTGTCGCCGTCGATGCGCGTCCTGCGAACCCACGAGACCTCGAGTTCGCCGTCGTTCGCCCGCCGCGCGCGAAGGTGCACGACCGAATAGGGCCTGAGGCCGATACCGGCGAAAGCCTCCACGAGATGCTGGTAAGAAGGGTCCTCGTAGCCTCTCAGCGCAGGCCCTACTCGATAGTGGCGGGCCAGACCCCGCGCCGAAAGCGGCACGTCGGGCTGGATCGGCGCGCCATCCAGCAGCACGAAACGGCTGCCGACCGGCCATAGGCTCGGCATGACGGCGTCTGTCCCGAGTTGGCCTCGCAGACGCACGGATAGGTCGTAGACCCCCGGTTCGACCAGTTCGGCCCTCTGAAACTGAAGTACTTCCCACCGGTCGGGCGACCCGTCGCCAACTGCGGCAAGGTTGGCCCCTGACAAGAGCGCCTCCGGGCTCACTGACGTCAGCACTCCGCCCGAGATCCGCACGCGCACCGGCTCTCCAAGGTCGAAGCGGCCCGGCGCGCCGTGAAGCAGTCCGCTTTCGAGTGTGCCAACCACCGCAGAACGTTCGACAAGCCGGTTAAGTTCGTATCCGGCATCCTCGGTCGCCGAAGAATAGAGCGCGACGCTGCCCGGCCAGGGCTCTGCAGAAACCGCAAGATGGGGCGCGTGTGGCACCTCGTCTCCTGCCATCAGGGGCAGATCGAGAAAGACGGGGAAGACCGGAAGTGGCGGGACGAACCGTGCGAGCACAGGCGCCGTTTCAGCGGCATCGCTCGGCTGTTGCACCGAACTCTCTACGCGCACCGCCTCCAGCAGTGTCGCACCCGCCCGCTCTACCCGGTCGACCCGGAAATCCAGCTTCCGCCCGTTCAGGTCGAGCTCGACGATATCGCCTGCGCCGACATCGAGGCGCGAGGGGGGAAGCGCGAAACGAACACTGTCACGCGCGACTCTCGCCTCGGCAATCCAGCGTTCAACGATGGCCCGGCCTTCCGCGACCGTCAGAACGACGGGCAATTCGGTCTGCGATACCGTCGGCGTTCGGTCGTCCGGAAAGACCGCTTCGGCCGCGCGCGCCTCGTAGCTGCCATCGGCCTCGAAATGCAACAACCTGACCCGGCCAGCGACCTCGGCAGCCGGCGCCCTCACCGACTCCACTGCCGAGGCCTGTTCAGCCGTCAGCGCCAGATCGCTCTCGCCCAGACTGACGCGCTTCAGACCGGTTCGGTTGCGGAACACCAGCAGACCGTCTCGCTCTATCGCTTCGAACCCGTGCACCAGCATCAGCGGCTGAAGCGTCGACCGCGCCGTCTCGATATCGTAGACCGAATATCCTCGGACCAGGCCATACAGCCCTTCGACGTCGATCTCGCTCACACCCGACCGCTCGCAGATCTCGGCGACGACCGACGCAAGCGCCTGCGCCGACGCCCTGCCGTTCAGCCAGTGCCCGCGCGCGTAGTTGCCTGCGTCGCTCCACACGTCATCGAGAGCAGGAAAGAAAGGATACGGCCTCGAATCCCAGGCCCACAGGCACGCTGCATCGAGGTCCAGCATCGGACCGCCGTAAACCGACGAGACGGGATTTCTTCCCGGCTCGGACCAATAGGATGCTATGGCCCGGATGTATTGCGACTGGATCAGGTCGTCGCGTTTGCCGTTCGAAAACCGCGGCAACGCGGACTCCGAAGACTTCGGATCCACGAACCTGTTGGGTTCGTTCGTTCCCTTGTCGACCGCCGGGCACCCGTATTCCGTGAACCAGATCGGCTTGCCCTGTGGCTGCCACGGTGTCGGCACGGACTCCCTGATTCCGCCCACGCGATTGTGGTGCGTGTTCGCCCACCAGGACCGGATATCCTTGTAGCGAAAGACCCAGGGCTCTCCGTCGCTTCCATCCGTGATCGGCGTCCGGATCTGGGCGCGCCGCTCCTCTTCCGAGGCATAGTACCAATCATAACCCTCACCGCCCTCGATGTTGGCCTTGAGATAATCGAGGGAATGGATCGAGCCCCACGCCGCATCCGCGTGGTCGTCGCCCTCGCGCCAATCCGACAGCGGCATGTAGTTGTCGATGCCGACGAAATCGATGTTCGGGTCGGCCCAAAGGGGATCGAGGTGGAAATACACGTCCCCCGATCCGTCCTGCGGGTGGTAGCCGAAGTATTCGCTCCAGTCGGCGGCATAGCCGATTCTGGTCTCTGGCCCCAGAATGCTGCGGACATCCGCGGCGAGTGACCGCAATGCCTCGACGGCAGGAAAGCTTCCCCCCGCCCCGCGGATCTGTGTGACGCCGCGCAGCTCCGATCCGATGCAGAACGCATCGACCCCGCCTGCCGCCGCGCAGAGGTGCGCATAGTGCAGGATCATCCGCCGGTATCCGGTATCCTGCTTGCCCACATATCGGACACTCGATCCCTGCACGAGGAAATCTTCGACCCGAGCGCTCCCGAAGAACGCCTCGACCTCGTCGGCGGCCTGCTGCGTGCCATCCGGCGAACCGACCACGCCCGGCGCGAAGGACAGCGTGATCCGCCCTCGCCAAGGCAGGACCGGCTGATCGCCGGCACCCGTGTAGGGGTCGGTGCGACCGTTCCCCTCCAACTGGTCCATCAGAAGGAACGGGTAGAAGACCGCGCGCTGTCCGCCCATACGAACCGCCCGGATCGCCTCGACCACCGACTGGTCGGCCGGCGTTCCGCCATAGACGGATCGACCCTCCTTGCGCGGCACCTCCTCGGCAGTGGCCCGTGTCATCCCCGACACCTGCCAGGGCATCCCTACCCCGTCGGATGTGCGCTGTTCGACCTTGGGCATGATGCGGCATTGCGCGGCGCGCAGATCGTCGCCGAACCACGAAACCACGATCAGAACCTGCCGACAGTTGGGCAGTTCCTCGCGCAGGTCCTCCAGCAACACCGCGAAATCGGTCCCGCCGCCCGGGCTGTGCACGTTCGCCGTGCGGTTCACTCCCGGCCCGTCGGAATAATGCACCGGCGTCGTCGCAAGAGCGTATTCGCCCGTTCCCGGGACCAGCGCGACACCGCGCACCGCGTCGGCAACCCCGTGGACCGCGGAAGCGCCGGGTTGCGCCGGACGCACGACTTCGAAGCTGAACTGCGGAACACGGTTTCCGAACGGCGTCAGGTCGAGGTTCTCCAGAACCACATAGGCGATCCCCCGGTATGCCGGCGCCCCCTCCGCGCCCTCGATCGCCGCGATGGCAGGATCGGGAAGCTGATCTTCGGTCCCCTTGTAGACGCGCAGGTCCAGTGTCTTGCGATCCAGTTCGACACCATCCGCCCAGATGCGACCGACCCGGGCGATCTCGCCCTCGCAAAGCGCCACGGCGAGGCTCACGCTGTAGGAATAGCTGCGCGTCTGAGGTTGCTTGGGCGCCCCCTTCCCCGACCCGCCCGAGGACCGCACCGTCTCCTTGAACTGGCTGGCCCAGATGACCTGCCCCGAAACCCGCGTACGTCCCCAGAGCCGCAGCACCGGAGCGCCCTCGCTCGCACCCATCAGGCGGAAGCGGTCGACACGACCCGTCTCGACGACGCCGGATCCCGCCCCCATCAGCTTCTGGTCGATAACCCTGCCCAGCGTCGCGCCGACCGCCCGGCCGATGACGGCCGTCGACAGCCCCAGCACGCTGCCGCCGATCGCCCCGCCCAGCACAGCGCCGGCTGCGGATAGAAGTATTGTCGCCATCAGCGTATCTCCTCGGGAAAGGCAAAGACGGCCGCGATGCGGCGCGCCCAGGGCTCGGATAGTGGGCTTTCGACCACCCCGTGGCCGCTGTAGGCGTGGACGAACAGCGCAGGATCGACGGATGTCGCGATGCCAAGATGCTTGGCGACCGACCCGTCCCGCATACGAAAGAGTATGACGTCGCCGACATCGGGCCGCCTGGCGACCCTGGGCCGCAGATGCCGAAGGGCCGCAGACAGCAGGACTTCCTCGCAACTCGGCTCCGCCCAGTCGGCGGTGTAGGCGGGCGGCACTTCGGGCTCGCGCCCGTAAACGGCCCGCCAGACGCCACGCACCAACCCCAGGCAATCCGCCCCGGCTCCCTTGCAGGACGCCTGATGCCGGTAGGGCGTCCCGATCCAGGTGCGCGCCTCGGCCACGACAAGCTCCGGAAGGCTGCGCATCATGATCGCCCTCCGCCGCGCCGCCCGCCATCGTTGCGACCCGACCGCACCGGATAGCTCATCAGCCAGTCTTCCCCAGGGATGTGCGGAAACCCCCTGAAGTTCCGGAAATTCTGGAACTTAAGGCGACAGGTCTCGGCCCGCTTGTCGCAGCCGGCCTCGATCCGCACGCGGTCGCCGGGGGCGACCTGAAGCTTCAGCGCCTCCCAAAGCTCGATGCGGCGACCACCCGCCTGCGCGCGATCGTTCTTGATCACGCCAACCAGCGCGACGGCATGTCCGGATAGCACCCGCAGGACACCACGCTCGAACCAGCGGTCCTCGAACCCAGCGACGGCATCGAAGTCGAAGACGCAGCCATCCGAGACGGTCCGGACCTCGAGCTCTGCCGCGTATCCCGGACGGGCGAGGTCGAACCGGCACTGACCGTCCCCGAGGATGGCGCTGCACGTCCGCTGATAGATGCGCCCCGTGGGCTGGTTCAAGGACTCCGTAAGGCCGCGCAACTCCGCCTGGAAGGCGCCTCCGGACCGGACCACCTCGCCCACCGTTCCGCGGAACAGGATCACGCGCTGCGACGGATCGGCCCAGTTCACCAGCCAGGCGCGGACCTCGGCGCCGTCGAAGCGCCCGGCCAGGATGTCCTCCTCGGTCACGCTGCCGTCCGACAGGGCACCAAGGGCCTCCGTATTGTCGACCGCCAGTCCCGTCGTCTGCTGCAGCGCCGTCGCGGTCAGGCCAGTATTGGCGCGGAACAGGATCCCCTCGAACACAAGGTCCTCATCGTGATCGGTGAAGCCCATGACGACGCCATCGTTGCGGGTCAGGGCCCAGGCCTGGCAGGTCGTCGTCGTGCCGGTGGCCAGATGTTCCAGAAGCGCGCCCGGAACCGACATCACACCCGCACCTCAACGACCGGCACCGACGGCACATCGCCGGCCTGGAAGCTCGCGACCGAGGTCTGGATCCGATCCGTGTCGAACCGTACCGGCACGTCGAATTCGAACCCGGCCGTGACCGGTGCACCGATGTCCGGAGCCTCGACGAAGGTCACGATGCCCGTCGCGTAGTCGACCTCGAAATGCACCGTTTCCGTCAGTTCGTCGCCCTGAATGCCCACCCGGACCGTTCCCGGAACGGGCTTCGTGATGGGGCGCACATAGTCCTGCACGCCGGATCGGTAGGTCTTGACCAGCCGGAAGGCGCGCGTCATGCCATCGCCCACGCCGATCGCCTGGTCCTCGAATCCGACGGTCCGGGACGGCAGACAGGACTTGTAGTCCGACCAGTCCTTCCAGCGAAACCCGAACAGCATGCCCCGGCGCGCCTCGAAGAACGCGATCAGCGCCTCGACATCGTCCAGGCTGCGCAGGCCGACGCCTGCATCATAGCGCCGGCGCGAATGCGCCCACGGGCTGTTGCGCTCCTCGTAGCCATTGGCCAGCGTCACCACTTCGGTGCGCCGCTCCGGCCCGCCGACCGAACCGAAGCTCAGGTTCGCGGGAAAGCGTATCTCGTGAAAACCCATCGTCTTTCTCCGGACGCGCGGAAAGACGGCGCTCGGGTGCGCCCGGTCCTTCCCGTTTGGA
>FWPV01005961.1_pt1 | contig 23844 bp, 17 predicted proteins | sample 2228371 | NCBI WGS metagenome assembly FWPV01 (sample SAMEA103939776, study PRJEB20133) | metagenome | reverse complement strand
ATTTCGGACATTATTTCACTACCATTTGAAGGCGAGACAGCCTTATTGTCAACTAGCACTCTCAGCACTGCGTTAATCCTATAGCACTCACAAAGGGACAGTCCCAGCCGCGCAGGAGCGCGGCGCCAAGCGGTGTAGTCTTGCTCTTTCGCGGTCATTTCGTGCGTGGCTGACCGACTAGCTGGCCGGTCGCTTGCCCGATAGGCATGGCTGGGCGAAGATTCGAGCCTCTTGCGAGCTTGGCCGGCCAAAGCCGGGGCAAGAATCCTAAGTTGCGTATTTACGTATGTTAGACTTGTGCTTGAGGTTGGGCAACTGGCCTCTGCAGTGCTCTCGGAAGTGAGTGGGGGAACCGTTCCCCCTTGCGACCCTAAGGCCGAACTATGCGCTGGTTTGACGGGCACTTAGCAACGCAAGGGCGAGGGCAGAAGCGGCTGCTGGTCGGCTTGCGGCTGAGCCTTCGGGCTCGTCTGCGAATGCGTCGCCAGTTTGGCTTGCGGTTTGAGGGGCTGTTGTCCGGCCGGCTCTGTTGCCGGGCGTGCGGCCGGACGCGAAGCCAGGCCTCACAGCGGGCGTGAGCGGGCAGGCCAGCAGGGTCGGTCTGTTCTGGTGCGCGCTAGAGCTTGACTAGCGCGGCGCGGCGTGAGGCTGCACCGCTGCCCATAGGGCGCACAATATAGGTGCCGGCGGGCAGGCTGCTGATGTCGAGCTTGAGGCTCAGGCCCGGCCCGGGCATGTTCATCTCCATGAGGAGCTTGCCGGTGACGTCAAAGAGGCCGAAGTGCCGGGGTTCTCTTTCTGTTGTTTGCAGGTGCACGTGCGAACCAGCGACCGGATTCGGCGCAAGGGCGAACCGTGCCGGCCGGCGTACGACTGACGGCGTCTCGACACCCGGCACCGGCCCGGCGATGGCCAGCTTGCCGTAGGCCGAAGGCGCAAGCAGGGAATCCTCGCTCATCTCGACCCGCCACCAGCCCGGCCTGGTGCCGTCGCTGAGCATACCGAAGAAGGCGAGTCCGATGGTGTCGCCGGTCGGGTCAATGTTGAGCTTGTAAGGCAATGTGCCGACGGGGATGCTTGCTTCGAACACGAGGTCACCGCCGGCCACACTTATTGCGACCTGCGCGCCCGCGACCGGCGAAGGCGGGCCCATAGTGCCGGAGCGGACATAGCGATAAAGGAGTTGGCTCACACCCTGTTCGTTTACCACTGCGAAGTAGCCCCCCTCGCTGAAATCGTCCGGCCACTGCCCGTCGTTGTCTTCGTCGCAGAAGAGCCCTACTTGGTCCAATGTGTCGCGCCGGTGTATTGTTGGCATCCGCGCGGCGAAGTAGAGAGACGCCGGGGTGTGCGTCAACCAGCAGCAGACGCTGCCAGCCGGGAACGAGCTGCCATAGACACCAGCGACATTGGAAGCGTCAAAGAACGCAGCCTGGTCCCACTCGCCGGGGAGGAGTACGCCGTCAATGACCGGCGCAGTTCCGGTAAGATAGGTGGAGCTGATTGTGTCGGTCGAGACCATAATGTGGCATCTCAACGTGTCGTTGCCCGGCGCCTCGTCTCCGGGCAGGCTGGTAAACCACTCGACCGTGTAGCCCGACCACAATTCGGCATTGGGAGTCCATGTGCCGGTGCACGTGACCACGGCCGAGTCGGGGGGCGCAATTGAGCCGAGTACCAGATTTTCGCTGAACACCCGGGTGCCGGCCGAGTCAATCCGCAGCGTTACCGGCACGTTGGTCTGGGCCGCAGTGCCGAGGTTAGCGACCAGACAGCTCGGCGTAACCGGAATCCCGCTTTGCAGCCGGCCGCCTGCAGGCGCGATGATGCGGCTGACTGCTACGTCGTTGGCCGGACGGGTAAGCACGATGTCGTCGGCGAAGACCTTCGCCCAAGGCGACCCTCAGCCGCCGCTGGTCCAGGCGTAGAGCGCGACGCCGATTTTGCGCACCCGCGCCTGGTTGACTCCGGGCAAGTGCTGGGCTAGCTCTTCAGCCAGATTCATTTGGTACTGCTGCCAGCCCGGGTCGTTCACCTCGACCAGATGCAGAGTATCGGAGGGAGTCCAAGTGCAGTACTGGTTGTGATAGTAGAAGTGCGTCTCCCCGAGGACCGCGCCGGTTCCGTCCAGAAAGCTGATGAGTATGCTCGCGACCGGCCAGCAGGTTGACGAACCGCCACCAAGCTCGAACGAGGCCCAGAACGACAGATCCATCGACAGGGTGGTAACGTCGGCGACCTGACGCAGTGCCAGCCAGCCTGGCCCGGCGTACAGGTAGCCCATCGCTTCGTAGTCTGGGTCAGGATGGTATGATACGTCCCGGCCAAAGGTGACCGTGACGCCGCCGCTTTGTTCCTGATTCCAGCCCACGGTCAGTTCCTGTTCAAAGTCGCCGTTGACGATAGCGTTCTGAGCCGCGGCCAGGCTCAGCGCAAACACAGAATACAGAAGCAGTCTCAGGGTCATGGTGTCTCCATTCTTGCCTGTATGAATCTACGTTTGATTAGGCCGTTGTCAAGCTGTCGGCCGGACACAGTCTACTTCTTGCTGCTGCGGCCCGGTGCTTCGAGTGGAACCCCGGCTCGGCACAACGGGCACTGGGTCGGCTCGAAGGTCGCCACCTCCTGCCGATAGGCGGCGAAGAACGGCACACCCAAATCTGCGCCCGGGCTTCGGTCAACGAAGACGCCGACGCCCACGACCTTGGCGTTCAGGGGAGCGAGCGCACCCAGAGTCTCTTTGATCGAACCGCCGGTGGTCATCACGTCATCCACCACCAGCACGCGGTCCTCGGGCCCGACCTGAAAGCCGCGGCCAATCTTGCGGCCGGTTTCGGTTTTCTCGGCAATGATGCTGCGGCAGCCAAGTTGGCGCGCGACCTCGTAGGCAATGATGATGCCGCCGGTGGTCGGCCCACATACAACCGTGATTCCCTGGGGCCGGAAGTGGTCAGCGACGGCGCGGGCAAACCGCTCGCAGACTTCCGGGTGCTCGAGTATCCGGAACTTCTCGAAGTACTTTCCCGAGTGCCGACCTGAAGTCAGAAGAAAATGTCCCTCGCGCAACACGCCGTACTGCCTCATCGCCGCCAGCAGGACATCACTCATGAGCACCTCCGAGTTGCGCCCGAATCTCGGCCACTGCCCTGAGCGGGTCGGGCGCGTCGTATATCGGCCGGCCGACGACGATGTAGTCGGCCCCGGCACGCGCTGCCTCAGCCGGGGTGAAAGTCCGGGCTTGGTCGTCTTTGGGCCCCCGGCCCATCCTTATCCCCGGCGTCACGATGAGGGACTCGGGGCCGCAGGTCCGGCGCACCGCTCGGATTTCATGCGGCGAGCAGACCACGCCATCACAGCCTGACTCCTTTGCCAGCAGGGCAAGGTCAAGTACCCGCTCTTCAACCGACTGGCGGCAGCCGGTCACTCGTTCCAGTTCAGCCGCGTCCAGGCTGGTCAAGACAGTCACGCCCAAGACTAATGGCCGCCGGTCGCCGAATGCGGCTGAGGCTTTGGCTGCCTCGGCCATCATCTTTGTACCGCCCGCGGCATGTACGGTCACGAACCGGACACCCAGCTCACCGGCAGCCTTGACCGCACTCCCGACCACGGACGGGATGTCGTGGAACTTCAGGTCAAGGAACACGTCGGTGCCGGCGGCGACGAACTGTCTGATGAGCTCAGGCCCGCCCCGGCCGAACAAATCCATCTGCAGTTTGTAGCAGTCCACACTTCGGCCGAGCCGGCTCAGCCACTTTAGGGCATTTGCCGGGTCGGCGACGTTCAATGCCAGCGCAATCCTGGTCACTTGCGTCTCCTTTCGCAGGCGAAAACCCCGGGACAGCCCCGGGGTTTCACTTTTTGCCTGCCAGGTCTTGAACAATCTCCAGTGCGGCGCGCGGATTCACAAGACTAGCGGTTCCGACCTGAACCATTTGGGCCCCGGCCGCGAAGAAGTCCCGCGCATCTTGGGCCGACATGATGCCGCCGCAGCCGATAACCGGGATTTTCACCGCGCGACTGACCCGGTCAACGCAGTAGAGGGCAAACGGTTTCAGCGCCGGGCCGGAGATTCCGCCGGTCCGCGCCCCGAGGAATGGTCTGCCTGTTTCGTCCATTGCCATGCCGAACAGAGTGTTGATAACGGTAACCGCGTCGGCACCGCCGGCCTCGGCTGCCCGCGCAGTCTCGGCCGGGTCAACAAAGTTGGCGGTGAGCTTGACGATGAGCGTCTTCGCTGTTGCTTTGCGTGCGAGGCGTGTTATCTGCTCGACCAGCTTCGGATTCTGCCCAAAGGCCACGCCACCTTCGTCTACGTTCGGACACGACACATTCAGCTCAATCGCGTCAACCCGGTCGTGGTCCAGCCCGAGCACGAGTTCTTGATACTCACCGACCGCAAACCCGGCTACGTTGACAACCACCCGACACTTAAGTCGGCTAAGTGCCGGCAGGATTTCGGCCCGGAAACGGTCAAGGCCCGGGTTCTCAAGTCCGACCGAGTTGATGATGCCGCCGGGGAACTCGCTGATTCTGGGTGGCGGGTTGCCGGCCCGGGGCGCGAGCGTGATTCCCTTTGTGACGACGCCGCCCAGCCGGTTCGAAACACCCGTGAACTGCAAACCGAAGCCGAACGTGCCCGATGCTGCCAGCACCGGATTGGCAAAGGTTGTCTGGCCGATAACGGTGGACTGGTTGCCGGACAGAACAGTTTCGGTGCGTCGGACGCCCCGGACTGAGGGACAGTCCCTGCGCCCGTTGTTCATAGTTTTACCTCGTTCAGCAGCACGACCGGGCCTTCGGTGCAGAACCGGACATAGCCGCCGTTCTTGAGCGGCAGGGCACAGCAGTAACAGATTCCCGTACCGCAGCCCAGCCGTTCTTCGACGTAACCCCACACCGGAATCGGGTCGAGCCGCCGCACCAAATCGGCCAGCATCGGCTTGGGCCCGCAAGCGAATACAACCGGCCGCGCTGAGTTCCTGATGTCGGGTTCGGCAAGCTCGGTCACCGGGCCGGCCCAGCCAAGACTGCCGTCATCGGTCGCTGCCTTGACCGGCACGCGCATTGTCCGGAAGTCACGCACGAGGACGAGTTGTTTGCCCGTGCGCGCGCCGAGGAACACCCGCACCCGATTGGCGCGCGCGAGATGCCGACCTAAAAACAGCAGCGGCGCCGCTCCTACGCCGCCACCGACCAGGAAGACGTCTCGCCCCTTGGTCATTCGGGCTGGCTTGCCCAAGGGCCCAAGCACGTCAAGCAAATCCCCGCGCCGGTGGCGCGCAAGCAGGGCAGTACCGCGACCCTTGACCTGAAAGATAAGCCGCAGCCAATCCCGGTCTACGTCGGCTACTGAAAGCGGCCGCCTCAGTAGTGGGTCCGGCCCGGCTGACGTTCGGACATTCACAAACTGCCCGGGCCGAACCACCCGAGCAATCTGTGGCTGTTCGACCCAGAGCGAGAAAATGCCCGCCGCAATCGGGCGGGCCTCAATCACCGTGGCCGAAAGCGGCGTCAGTGTAGCCGCGATTCGACCCTCCGGTCCAGCCAGTACTCATCTGGCCCAGTCGAGCGCAGGCCCCTCTTGCCCATGCTCGTTACCTTGATGCGCGTTCCGGCAATCCCGGCATCGGTCAAGAAGTGTTTGACCGCCAACGCCCGCCGCATACCCAGCGCATCGTTGTATTCGTCGGTGCCGCGTGGGTCGCAGAAACCGACCAGCTCGATTTGGGTGTTAGGGTTCGCCTTCAGGTAATTCACAAAGCTCCGGAGACTGTCGAGCTCGGTTTCCCGGATGTTCGCGCTGTCGGTCTCGAAGTAAGCCAGGATTCGAGGACCTAAAGGACCAGCACCTGACCCCTCGACTCTCTGACTCCTTGAATCTCCTACTCGAGTTCCTTTGTGCTCCGGCTCGGATTCCGGCATCCGGGAGGCTGGCGGTTCTGCCGCTGGTGCTGCGGTCGCGGGCTCTGGTTTCGGGCCGGAGACCGTAGGCTCGGGCACGGGCGGCTTTGGTGCGGGCGGTTCATCAATCGGCTCAGGCGAGAGTTGAGTAGTACCGGTGGCTTGGTCCACCCGCTCGCGCATCTGGTCTCTGCCCGGAAAGCCGGGCCGACGTGGAAAAGGCCCAGGCTCGCCCGACAGGGGGCCGACCATCGTGTCAACCTCGGCCCGCGATTCTTCCGGCGGCGTCGGGCTGCCAGTTGGCCGTGCGGTGTCAGCCCGAACCGTGTCTGCTGCCGGCCTCTTCTCGCGCTTCGGTACCGGTAGTCCCAGCCACGCCCGCGCGGCATCGGCATAGTCGGTTTCCGGAAACTCGGCAATCACCTTGCGCAGCAGGGGCTCGGTAGCAGCGGTGTCGTGCTTGACGTTGCGGAGTATCCACGCTTTGGCAAACAGTCCTTTGGCCGCCCACTCGGTACCCGGAAAAGAGTCGTAGACCATCTGATACAACTCTATCGCCCGGTCGTAGTCACCGAGGTTGAGGTTGTGGACCTCGGCGAGCAGGAATGCTGCCTCAGCCGGCTTGCGCTTGCCGGCCTGCTGCTGGGTGAACGCATCGAGGAGCGAGAGTCGTTTCACTGCCAGCACACCGTAGTCTGAGTCAACACGCCGCAGCCGTGAGGTGTCGTAGTATGCTCGGGCTTTGTCAAATTCGCCCAGCTCCTCGTAGTGCTTGCCGATGCGGAAGGTTGCCTCAGCGCCTAAGTCGGAGAGACCCGTGACATTGGCCCAGGCGGCAATCGCCTCATTCGGCCGGCCCGACCGGTCATGCGCCTTGCCCAGAACCAGGTACGCTTCGTCGTCCAGCTCGCGGTACCGGCCGAGCAGGTCCTGCACCTGCTGAATCGCCTCGTCGTACCGGCCCAGTTCGTAGCGGCAGGCCGCAATCCTGAGTCGGGCCAGGGCCCGCTCTTTCGGGTCCTGGGCTAGGCGTGCGTACCGTCCGTACCACTCCTCAGCTTCGGCAAAGCGCCCGAGGTTCAGGCACGCATCGGCGAGCAGCTTGACGGCCTCGCGTCGGTGCGGCGACTTCGGGTACCGCTCGTAGAATCGGGCGAGCGAGTCAATTGCCAGCTCGGGCTCATCGCGCTCCAGAAACGACCGGGCCAGCGCAAACGCCGCCGCATCGGCCAGCCGACGGTGTGTGGTCTTGACTTCGTACAGGCGAACCCGGGCCGCGCCGTACTGCTTATCGGCGAGCAAGGCGAGTCCGTGGTAGAGCTGAGCGTCCGGCACCAGCCCGGAACCGGGGAAAGCCAGGCTCAATTGGTCAAAGTGGCGGACTGCCTTACTGTAGGCACCCTGCTGGTAATAGCTCATCCCGATAAGGAAAAGCGCGTCGTCGGCCCAGCGTGAACGGGGCCAGCGCTTCAATACCAGAGCCGATTTTTCGATTGCCTTCTCGAACTTGGCCTTGGCCTGCGTGTTCTGATTTGCCGCCTTCAGCTTCAATCCATCGCGGTAGTAGCTCTGAGCATTGTAGAAAGTATTGAAGTAGGCGCAGGAGGCGACCAGTGCAAACGACAGTGCCAGCAGTCGCGGGAGAATGGTTCTGGGAATACGGGTCAAACTGCTCTCGTGGTAAAGTTATACCGGAACTGACCGGTGAGTCAAGCAGCACGGATTCGCCGTCTTCACCCTTTTCTCTTCCTTCTCCCTTTGGGGGAGCGGGTCAGGGTGAGGAAGCGCCACCTTTCCTCAGTGAAAGAGGATTTGGTCTGTGTTTGACTCCGTTCCCCAGCCATCTTAAAATAATCTCTGCGTCGCCGGCCGCGAATGCGACGCTAGAGGAGCCTGTATGAAAAAAACGTCGGCAATTCTCTTCGTTCTCTTCGCATTGTGTGTGCCGCTCGGCGCACAGCAGTGGGTGAGCATCGGCCCAAACGGCGGCCCAATCTACTGCGGCACGGTCGCGCCGAGTACGCCACCGACAGTCTACGTTGCCTCGACCAACACCAATTACCCCCTGCTTAAGTCCACCGACCGGGGGCAGAGCTGGACCACCACTACGGCAAGTCTGGTCAACTATCCCAGGATGCTTGCTGCACACCCGACCGACCCGGACCGACTCTACGGCGTCGTCAGCAGCATCTTCTACCGTACGACAAATGCGGGCGCGACTTGGCTTCAGTCCTCGCTGGGCTCGAACACTAACGGCAACGACATTGCCGTCAACCCGTTGAACCCGCAGGTCATTTACGTACCCTGCTACAAGTACGACGGCGCGGCATGGAAGCCGACCGCGGCCAAGAGTACGGACGGGGGCGCAAGCTGGACCACGACCCAGCTCGATACTCTAACAAGCAGCACTATCTACTCGGTCGCGATTGACCCGGTTGACACGTCAGTCGTCTACATCGGCGGCTACGTCAACAGTATGACCGCGGTGTATAAGACGACGGACTGCGGCGCGACCTGGACCCGGTGCGACTTCCCGGCAAACTACAACTACGTCTATTCGCTGTTTGTCAGCCCAATTGACCACAACATCGTCTTTGCCGGTGCGCTTTCCGGCATCTGCCGCTCGACCGACGCCGGTGCGACCTGGACCCGGGTCAGCACCAGTAGCTATAACTACCGCATCGTCGCCGCGCCGGATAACCCGGACATTATGTACTCGGCCGCATATTCCAACGTCTACCGTTCAACCAACGGCGGGCTCACCTGGGCCGTCGCCGGTAGCGGCATCCGCGGGACGACCATCCGCACCGTTCTTGCACCGCCCGGTCTTGACGGCACGGTCCTTGTTGGTTCAACCGCCGGCATGTCTAAGTCCACCGACTACGGTATGACATGGACTCCGGCCAATGCCGGGATTGTCATCGGCAAGATACCGGCAATCTCGGTCAACCCGCACGAACCCCATACCGTCGTTGCCGAGTTTATCGACAACGACCTCTTCAAGACGACCGACGACGGTCTGACCTGGGAACCGCAGAATACGCCTCTTTCCTGCGGCAACATTTGCAACATCGCCTTCGACCGGAGCGACCCGCAACGAATCTGGATGCTCGAAGGGTCGGGTTGAGGGACCGCCGAGCTCTTCCGGAGCACCAACGGCGGCGCCGCTTGGACAACAATCGAAAGCTGGATGAATGATGGCGGCAACGTGGCCGTCTCTCCCCATAGTTCAGACATCCTCTTCTGTGTCGGCAACGTTTACAATGCGGCCTATTTTTTGGCTGTGTCGCACACGTCTGACGGCTCGACATTTGAGCGTGACACGCTGGCGCTCGGCTCGCGCGGCTGGGCAGTTGCCTTTGACCCGGTTGATCCGAACCGGGTCTATGTCGGCGGTGACTCGGCCTACAGCTATCCGTGCCTGCTAATCACGACCGACTGCGGCTCAACTTGGACGATGAGCCGTTCCGGACTTGTCGGCGCGGTCTGGGCAATTGCGGTTGACCCGACCGACCCACAACTGGTCTATACGGGGACGAACAACGGCGTATTCCGCTCCACCAATGCCGGGGCAACTTGGACCGCAACCAATCTGACCCAACAAACCCGGGCTCTGGCAATTGACCCGAACCATCCCAACAACCTCTTCGCCGGAACCTATACTCAAGGGGTCTTCTCCTCGACCGATGCCGGCGCGACCTGGACGGCGATGAATGACGGGCTCACCAACTTGAGAATCCTCTCGATGTCGTTGCGCCCGGGTCTTGAAAACACAATCTTCGTCGGCACGGAAGGCGGCTCCGTCTTCCGCACATCACTCCCGACCGCGCTGTCCGGGCCTTTGTCCGACGAGCTTCGTACTTCGGAATTCACGGTTTCGCCCAATCCGTGCCGCGGCACCGCAGTCGCGAGTGCGCCCTTCGCCGCTCGTTCTTTGCCTTTCGCCCTGAGCATCTGGGACGCCTCAGGCCGACTCTTAGCCACTCACGCGGTGAGGACTACGACCTTCGAGCTGCACACCTCGGACTTGCCGACCGGTACCTACTTTGTCCGGCTGACCTCAGGCCGCAACACCATCACTCGACGACTCGTGGTTCAGCACTAGCCGGGCTTTTCTGACTCTGACGGGGCGGCCTTCGGGTCGCCCCGAAGTCAGCGGTAGACGATGAACTTGTCGCGGAAGCTGGCTGAGCCAGTGGCATTGCCGCCCGAAAGGGGGCGCGCGTCGAGACGGTAGAGGTAGATGCCGTTGGCGAGAGGATGGCCGTCTTTATCGAGTCCGTCCCAGTGGATTTGGTTGTAGCCGTAGTCGCAGAGCTGGGGTTGAATCGTGCGAACGAGCCGGCCCGAGATTGTGAATATCCGGACCGAGACCAATGCCGGAAGCGTGAGCCTGAAGGTGAACGCGGCCCGGCCTGCGGCTGGGTTTGGATATACTAGGCAGTCGGTCAGCCTTAGTGCGTCGGTCGGGCTGGTCCGCAGGAGAACCGTGACGGTGGTCCGGTTGGACCCGGGCCGGGCTGGGTCGGCAAGGTTGTCCGCTGCTCGGACTGTGAAGACAGTTATCGTTTCTGACAATTGGACCGGATAGCTGAAGCGGCCGGTGGTAGTCGAGTTTTGGTCGTAGGCGAAGAACTCAGCAAGGCTGATGCGTTGGCTGGTGCCGATTGACAGGCTGAGCGATAGTTCAGGAATCGGCAGGAGCATGATTCCGGATGAGTCGCTGACTAGACCGGTCAGGTTGAAGGTCTTCGGGACAAGCGTTGTGTCGCCGGGCCGGAGGAGGATGTCGCCGGCATAGAGGGTGACTCGGGGCGGCTGGGTGTCGGCGACCGCGGCCGCGGTGCCGAGAGGAATTGAGTTGCGTAGGCTTGAATACGCGCCCGCATCAGTGGTAGTTAGGAGGCTGACCCGGCCGGAACCAGGCTCGCGGACATAGCTGCCGTTGGGCACAACGGTTGTCTCAGGATAGGGAATCCTCGGCACAACAAAGGAGGTGTGAACGACCCCAGAGTCGAAGGTCCCAGCGCCCGAGTGAATCAGGTAGCCGGGCAGGACGTAGCCAATCGTGCCTCGGTCCGACTGGTATGTTCTCAGCCAGTCTGATTCGTGCGCGGTTACGTAGTAGCTGCCGCGTGGGAGGGGTGTGTTGCCGCGGAGGTTGACCCGGCCGCCGGGGTAGAATGTGTCGGGCCGCGTTTGCGGGGACGGGCCGGGAAGCGGTATCCGGAGCACGGTTGCCGGGTCGCCGAAGAGGTGGTAGAGGGTGTTGGTGCGCCAGGCTTGGAAGAAGGCCATGCCCGCGGTGCATCCAGGGTAGTTGAGCAGGCTGCGGAGCCAGATCTGCGCCAGCATTTCGTTGCCGCCGGGTGAAGTCGCCTTGGTCGCGCCCGAGGTGACAATGCAGCCGTCTTTTTTGCGGACCAGTTCTTCGGCGATGCTTGAGTATCTGGTATCGTCGAATCGGCCCACCCCGCAGGAGCCGAAGAGGGCGAGGGGGGTGCGTGAGCCGTTGCTGATGTTCGGCACCGAGTTGGTGATGTGCAGGGTCATTTCGTGGTTGAGCTGGAACCCGGCGCCGTGGCCGAAGAAGAACCAGAGCAATGCTCCGCGGTTGAGTTCCGCGCGTAGGGCTGTTTCTGAGCCGCTGCCGCGCTGGCCGACCGGGTACTCGGTCAGGTAAACTTTGGCCGGGTCGAGCAGGCTGTAGCCGATGTTGGCAATCTGTTCGCAGCCGTTGATATGGGCGAACCCGATGCCGTCGGGCTTGGACGGGTCGCCCAGATACTCGTCGTCGGCAAGCAGGATAAGCCGCTTGGCCCAGGAGCCGAGCGGCTGGCTTTCGTAGCGTCGGACTTTGTCTAGAAACGCTCGGAATTCAACGGCATTTCGTACCGTTACCCGGCCGAGCACCAAATCCGGGCTTGTTCCAGTCCCGTCTAGGTCGGCGTACCAGGCGTCGAGCGCCTTGGCGGTCTGGCCGTAAACCTCGGGGTCAACGTCGTAGCCGACCTCGTATGCCGGCACCATCGGCCCGGCCGCTTGACCGAGGACGTTCTTGTAGTCGTACGTCCCGTCGCCGGCCAAGAGAACGTAGGCGGGCAGCTTGGCCTGAAGGAACCGTTTGATTGCACCGGGCTCGGCCTGACCAAACGCGTAGTCGTCGTAGATTTCCGAGAGCCGGGCTGCGCGCACCGTCGCGCCGGGAAGCCCGGCGACATTGCCTTGGCGATAGCGGGCGTAGAGTTGGGCAACCGCAACGAACTCATCCGGGCAGACGATATAGTAATCGGCCTGCTCCGAGGGCCGGCGCAGATTACCCGGCGTGCGCCGCTCAACCCGCACCGGCGCACGCAGCCGGGACTTGAGCGCGCAGCAGAACCGGGCCGGACCAGAAAGAGTCAGCCGGTAGTCGAGCCTACTGCCTGAGCTCGAGGCGTTGGCGAGCTCCCGAGGCTCAAGCGGGTCGGTGACATCAAGCACCAGGCCGTCATTGGCCGCGCCATCAATGCTGAACTCAACCAAACCGGCAGAATCGTAGGAGAACTCAAGATACGGGTCGGAGGACGACAGCTTCAACTGCTGGGCGTAGCGCAGTTCGAGATAGTCGAGGTAGACGTCGGCTTCCTGAGTTGAAATCAGTCGGACCATGAGCGTGTCGCTCGCACTGCCGCGCGCGGCCACGCCGGCCGGGAAGTTGCGGAACGAGAAGTCGGTCCAGGGCGGGGTTGACGCCTTGGCACCAACCTGGATGGTATCGAGCGTGAGCCCGTTCAGACTCAGGACGACCGGGCGATAGACGAGCGAGCTGGTCGGTGCCACGCCGAGCATCCGTCCGGAAAGGGCGTAGATGGTGTCGCGCTGAGGCAGCGCGAGCACGACCGGGCCGCCGCCCGATTCGACATCGGCCGGCTTGTAGAACCGCCGCCACAACCAGAGCAGCCCGGACCGAGCCGGGCACAGGCTGTCGGGTTCGAGCCGGAGTCGCCGGGGCGCGGTGCGACGGGGATTCGCCGCGCCGGCCGCCGAGACCGCAACCATACGCCGGCCCGTTGCGCCGCCCCAGGTCAGCCAGTAGCAGGAGTACTGGGTGAACGGGTTGAATCGCCAACTGGTATCGCCCGGGGTATACCGCGACTGAGCTTCAGCGTAGAATGCGAGAAAGTCACTGCCGTTGAACTTACCGTCGCCGTCTTCCTGAAGGTACACCGGCAGCTCGACCATCGTGTCCGGATACGGCCCGTTGACCGGATAGCTGCCGATTGAGTAAAGCTTCATCGTTGACGGCAGGATATTGTCCGGGTCAAACCCTGCGGCTTTGAGTTCGGCCGGGGTAACACGATAGATGCCGGTCGTCTCGGTCACGACTTTGCACCAGACCGGCGATCGGGAGAAGAAGTTGATTGTGTCCGGCACGCGCGCCGGCATTGACCAACGCACCGCGTCTGCACCGTTGACGAGCATCTCCGCAAGGATATCGTCGAGCGGGTCATGCCGGGCGACTTCCCGGGCCGGCCGCTCGAACTGGACATCAAGTCTGACCTCACGGTGCAGGCGCAAGGTCCTTGTGGACCGGTCGTACTGGGCTGGGCTAACCCTGATGCTTGCCACGCGGATGCCGCGAATCGTCTCGATGCTCGCCAGCTCGGCCGGTTGCGCAGGATACAGACCAGCTCCGTCAGCAGGGTCGGGATGGCGCTCCGAGCCGTCTTCACTGAAGCCGGGCGCCGACCTGACTACAACTCCGGTTCTGGTTTCGGTGCCGGCCACCGATACCGCCAGACGCACGCCCCCTTGCTGGGGCAGGCCGACCAGTAGGACCCTGCTGGGTAGGTCCGGCTCGCCGGGCCGGGCAGCATTGAACCAGCCTTCAGCTTGTACCCGAGCACCGTCGGCCAAGGCCGGTACTTCGAACTCACTGACAACTGTCCGGCAGGTGAGCCCGGTGGGACCGGACTGCACAAGCTGAACCACAACCGGCTCGGGTCGGGCTTGCTGCGGGCCGAATTGAGGCGGGGAATTGGTGGCGATGCCCGGGGTAGTCGGCCGGCTATCATCGGCACTGACACCGTCGGTTGTCAAGAGAAAAAGGACCGAAGCGACGCAAACCAGTCGGGCGGGGTAAGTCATACAACAGAGATGTTAGGCCATGCTCCTCCTAAGTCAAATCCTATACGGTCAACCTGCGAACAGACCGACGAGGCCGCCGGCCAGAACCAGCCAGACCGGGTCGAGCCTGAACCGCAAGAGCAGCGTTAGCGCGAGCGGCGCAACTACGGCCTGAACCGGGCCTCTGATGGCACTGCGGCCGAGCGCCACGGTTGTCACGAGCAGCATTCCGGTTACTGCGGGCATTATGCCGGAGACAAATTTCTGCGCGAGACTGTTTGATTCTACCCGACGGTAGGCGTGAATCAAGCCCCAGAGCATGAGGCCCGAAGGCAGGAAAGTACCGGCAGCAGCAATCAACGCACCCGGAACGCCTAGTACTTTGTAGCCGATGAACGCCGCAGTAATCGCAACCGGGCCGGGCGTAACTTGTCCCAGTGCCACGCCGTCAATGAACTCGCGCATCGAGAGCCACTGGCGCACGTCCACGACTTCATGCTGCAGGAAGGGGATGGCGGCAAACCCGCCGCCGAAGATGACCGTTCCGACCTTGAAAAACACCAAGGCAAGCTCACCCGCCCGGACCAGAACGTTGGGCGCGCCGCCGGTAGCCGCCAGCAGGACGGGCAGCAGCATACAGAAGCCTGATGAGGTCGGTGTCCTCTCGGTTGACAGGATGACACCGAGCAGGCCGCAGCCGAGAACGACAAGCAGCACGTCGCCCCGAAAGAAGAGTGCCAGAGCGGCAAGCGCAGCAATCAGTAGATTCTGTCGGGTCCTCAGGTTGGCGCGGCCGATAGTGTACGTGGCCCATGCCAGGATTCCGACCACGACCGGCTGAACTCCGGAGAAAACACGCATCACGATCGGAACACTGCCAAACCGGAAATAGAGAAAACTGAGCACGACCATCAGGACAAAGCTCGGCGCAAGCAGGGCAAGCACCGCTACGACCATCCCCTGCCAGCCGCGCAGCCGGTAGCCGACGTACTCGGCGTAGTTCGACACAAACGGCCCGGGCAGCATTTGGCCCATCGTCACTGCCACGCTGAGCTGCCGATCGTCGAGCCACCGCTTGCGTTCGACCACCTCATTCCGGATCAAGGCAAGCATGCCAACCCCGCCGCCAAAACCGACCGCACCAAGCTTCAGGAACGAACCAGCGATTTCCGCCAGCGAAACGCGGCTGGGGCTGTGTTCTTCAGCGTTGGGCACGCCAGATTGTAGTTGACCGAATCGGTCATGCAAGCCCGGTCCGGCAGTGAAAACCCGGGACGGTACCGGCGCGTAAGACCGTGGCGCAACCCGGTGGCGCCCCTTATCCTTACCCTCTTCCCGAGGAGAAAGAGAAGAGGATGCGGTTCGGGAGACAGTCGCGGGTTTGACAGGTCAGGACTTTGTGCCTATGGTTTGAGTAGAATCTGAAATATGACGCCCGAGTTCCTACCCGACCGCCCGAAGCCCGGCCCGGAAAACCAGCCTAACGTGACATCGGGCCCGGCCTTGCCGCCGATGCCGGTTCCGGACCGCTCCGGGACTGAACGGGTCGCCCGCTTTCGAACCACAGTCCTAACCGTCACTGCCGCACTTCTGTTCGCAACGATTGTTCTGGTTCTGCTCTATCGTCCGTCACTGCCGCAGTACGTGCCCGTGCGCAGCGTGGCACCGGAGACGCTGGCGACGGCTGAATCCGAGCCCCCAGAACCCCGCGAGCCAAGACCCGACCTGCCTCGGCTAAAACCTGACAGCCCGGTCGAGCAGGCGCTCTCAGCATTGGCCATGATTGACACTGCTTACCGATATGCACTTTCGCGCTGGGCCGGCGCGCACGATTTGCTGCCGACCGGCACACTCGACTCAACCAACGCGGCCGACGCCGTGATGCGCTTCAGAAAGGCGGCGGTGCTGGCCGACAGCGTCCGAACCTTGATGACTCAAGCGCGGGCCCGGGCCCAAGAGATTCGACTCGCATCAAGGCGGGCCGAAGCCGGGCTCGGTTATCGCCTGAGCATTGCCTACGCCGCGGCAGACCGGTGGCTTGCGATGCTGACCGGCGAGGCTGATGACCAATACCAGTATCTACGCACGATGGAAGAGGCGGCAACGGCACTGACTCAGGCCAACCCCGCGGGCTTCGAGGTGAAACAGAATGTTGCAAACAGCTACCGCAGACGCTCGGAGTCTCGCCGTCGCAGCCTAGCCCGGCTCTGGTCCGAGGTTCAGGAAGCAACTCAGGCGTTGAGCCCGGCCTCAAGGTAATTCCCGAGCCCTGAGCCCGAGATTGAATCACCCCCACCATTTCAATCTCACTGCGCCTGCGGCGGGGACTGTCCCGGATTGCGCCTACCTTTCGCCGTTCGCTCTTCGCCTTCCGCCCTCCGCCACTGGGTCACTGGACCACCAGCCCACCAGCCCACTTCCTCTTTCCGCCACTCGACCCCTCTCCCTTGACGGGAGAGGGCAAGGGCGAAGGTGAGAGATAGCGGCGGTCAATCTCAAGACCGGGGTTTGGAGCACGACTGGACTTCACCGGTTTTCGAGGCTAGAATTATTGTAGCAGTGAATCAGCAGGAGGGAGTCTGGGTCCCGGAATACGCGCGTGCCGCAGCCCGGGATTCAGCGTTGCCGCACGAATACCGATATTCAACCTGGCTTGGCATCTGCCTTTTTGGTGGTGTGGCCGTGCTTATTGCGCTGGCCGCCTGGGGCAGCGGCGGTTTGGCGCTGTGCTTGGCTCTGCTCGCCTTGTTGAGCACCGCGCTCGGCGCAGCGGGGCCCCTAGCCGACCCGGCCGGCTTTCTCCACGCGCTAGGCAAGCGAGTAGTCATCACCGGCAACTCAATCCAAGAGGTTGACGAAAAGGGTCAGGTTCGGTGGTTTGTCCAGCCGTTCGAGGTAGTCAGGGTCGAGTTAGTCCGGGGCCGGCCGGTCTTTCCTTGGGCCGGGCCAAATGGCTGGCAGGTTGAGCACCTAGTCCTGCACGTGCGCGGTGGGCAGCACGTCCGGGTCCACTTGTGGCTGTTGCCGGAACGAGGATTGCCTTTCCGGAAACGCCTCGCCGAGTTGCTTCAGAGCGACCTCGCGGACGCGTCGGACGAGTTGGACGAAAGGACTCAAGAAAACCCTGGGACAGTCCCCGCCGCGTAGGAACGCGGCGCAATCAGGGACAGTCCCGGGTTTTCGTTGGAACAGTCCAGTCGGGTGCATCGGACAGGTCGGATCAGTCCGATGGTGGAGAGCTAACAACCAGCCTGGTGCATGACCGTTCTGAATGCACGGATGTGGTCAGGTGTTGTGCCGCAGCAGCCGCCGACAATCGCGAGACCCTGCTTGAGCAGCTCGGGCAGGCGCGCGGCCATGAACTCAGGTGTCTCCGGATAGATGACCGTTGGGCTCGGGACACGATCCGAAATTCCTGGGGACATGACCGAAACTCGGCTGCGAGTTTCGGACCGTGTCCCCCTTCGGGGAATTTCGGTCATGTCCCTCGTGACTTCGGGCAGGCCTGCATTCGGCCGAATCACCAATGGCAGGCGGGTGGCGGCGCGGAACTCGCCGGCGATTGCAACCATGTTTTCGATGCCGTTGCCGCAGTTGGCGCCGATCATGTCTGCACCAGCATCGGCCAGCGCCCCTGCCGCATCGGCAATCGTGTTGCCCATGATGGTGAAGAAGCCCTTACGGCGTCGTTCAAACACGAGGGTGGCAGCCAGCGGCACCTGCGGCATGCATGCGCGAACGGCCCTGACCGCAAGGACCGCCTCGGCCAGGTCGGTCATAGTTTCGACTGCGACGATATCAGGCCCGGCCTGCGCCAAAGCCTGTGCCTGTTTAAGGAAGCTCTCGTAGACGTGCTCAGGCTCAGTGTCGCCGTAAGGCTTGAGCAGGCAGCCACTCGGCCCGACCGACGCCCAGACGTAGCCGTCGCCAGCGACTTCACGCGCGATGCGTACCGCGGCCAAGTTGATTTCCTTTGTCTTGTGCGCCAAGCCGTAGCGAGCGAGCTTCAACGGGGAAGCGCCGAACGTGTTCGCTTGGAACACCTCGGCGCCGGCAGCAGCGTACTGGCGCACGATGTCGGCAAGCACGTCAGGCCGGGAAAGGCAGAAGCTCTCAGGCGGTTCGCCGGCTCCAAGCCCACGCTCCATCAGAAGCGAGCCGAGTGCGCCGTCCGCAAGCAGCGTGCGGCCTGCTCTGACGTGCTCCGCAAGAGGTATTCTGGTCATGTCCCGCGCACAAGCGCCTTGACCCGTTCGACCGCAGCCGCAGCGTCAAAGCCATAAGCATCAGCACCCACCTGCCGAGCATACTCCTCTGTCACCGGTGCGCCGCCGATGATGGTCTTCACGCGGCCCCGCAGATTCCGTTCGGCCACAAGGTCGCAGACCCGCCTCATCGCGGGCATCGTCGTCGTCAGCAGGGCCGACATGCCGATGACCCGAGCACCCGAGGCGACCGCAGTATCAACAAACCGCTCAGGTGCAACGTCATTGCCCAAATCGATCACCTCAAACCCGGCTCCGCGCAGCATGATGCCGACGAGGTTCTTGCCGATGTCGTGCAGGTCGCCCTGAACCGTGCCAATCACGACCTTGCCCATCGGCTCGACCTGCTGTTCAACCAGCAGCGGCTTGAGCACGTCCAGTCCGGCGTACATCGCGCGGGCCGCGAGCAGCACGTCAGGCAGGAATACCTCGCCGTCGCGGAACAGCTCACCGACTCGGTTCATGCCGGCAACAAGCCCCTGCTCGAGGACTGCGCGGGCCGGGTGCCGGGCTGCGACCGCCTGACGGGTAAGCTCAGCAGTTCGCTCCTCGTCGCCCTGTTCGAGTGCGCGGCTCAGTTCGTTCAATAGCTCCATGTTTCTCCTTTGTTGATTGCCGCCAGTCGGGCGCGGCAGTTTCTAGTTCGGCATTCGGAGCAGAAGCCGAAAACGGGGTTGAATTGGTGGATGGCTCGGGGGCCAAGTACAAACACGCCGGAGACGGACTTGAGCGGTTCCATCAGGCAGCTCTCGCGCAGGGTGATGCCGATTTCCTCCGGTTTTAAGTACTGAAACAACCGGCGTTGGCCTGACACGTGCCAGCCGCAATAGCCCGGGCTATAGGGAAGGACCGCCGTACGCTCGACGCTTGACGCCTGACGCTGGCCAGTCGCGGCGGATTCCCAAGCGGTCTGCAGCAGGTCGGCGAGCCGCTCGGTGCCGCAGGAAGCAACCGCGTCCAGCACATACCCGAGTGCGTATTCGTGCCGGTGGAACAGGTCTGCTATCTGGCGGGCGAGCTCCGGGCCGACTGTGCCCGCGAACAGGGCCAGCTTGTCGGCCTTGGGAAAGATGTTGCCCAGTGGCGCCTCAGGATCATTCTGACTCTCACCGGCAAACACCGCGCTGAACTCCGGAATGCTTATGTCCGCGCAGACTCCAATTGGGGCCGCGTGGTTGCTGAATATGTCAATCGCCCGGGTAAGCAACTCTTCGGTTGCGGCCGAGACCGGCCCTGAACCGGCCATCCCTTCGGCGGTGAGCACGTCGCTGCGGGTCGGCCGGCAATCGGTGGGCAAGAAGCGGAAGATGGTTCTCAAGAAGGCAGTCGCTCCATCCCGTAACGCCGGGCCTCGGCGGCCATCAGCCGCGCCAGCTCGTCCGTCACATCATCAGGCAGTCGCGAAGGCTGCCAGCGGCTAACGATACGTTCCTTTTCGCGCCGGGCACGCTCGACCAGTGTCAGCGCACCCTCAGCCAGCCAACGTCCGCGGTTGGCGCGGTCAATGACTGGCCCGGGGAAGAAATGCTCTTCCTTGAGCCAGCGCCGGGTATGTCGGCTGATGAGCAAGTGACCTGCCTTGAGCATCTCCTCGAAGCGCGGCAGTGCCGGGAAGTCGTCGTGCGGTTCAATGCCGCGCACTAGGCGCAGCGCCATGCCGCAGATTTCGTTATCGAGCACGAGCTTCTCGAGGCTCTGGCAACTTTCAAAGTCGAGCATGCCCGGGCCGGAAATGCTGTTGATGCCGGCCAGCGCCGCCAAAACCGCGCCGACGCCGGTCTCAAGCCCGGCCTGAGCGTCAAGCAGCTTGGCGTCGCTCAAAGAGATGTAGGCTTGGGTCGGCAGACCCAGGTACCGGCCGATTTCGGAGTAGGCGCAGTCAATCATCATCGTCTCGATTGCGCCCATCGGCGTGGTCTCGCGCCGGACGTCGAAGATGGCGGGCGAGCCGCCGTAGAGCACCGGCGTCCCCGGCTGAACAAGCTGGCTGATGACTACGCCACTTAAGGTCTCAGCGGTGTGTTGGACCAGGGTGCCGACCAGCGTGACCGGCGCCATGAACCCGGAGAGCGGCATCGAGATAAACTCAACCGGGATGCTGTTCGTTGCGCAGTCCACGAGGTTCTGCGAAGTCACGTCACTCCACTTGAGCGGCGCGGTCGGGCAGCAGGAGAAGATAGTCAGCGGCTTGTTCGCAAGCTCTTGGGCGGTTCCGCGCACCGCGACCTGCATGTCGCGCATCACCGTGAACGATTCAACGGTGAAGCAGCCGGTCACAACCGGCTTCTCGCCGTGAATCAGGCTCAGGTACAGCCGGTAGCTGTCGGAGACTCTTTCCGGCACATCGTCGGGAATCAGCGCGGTGCTCTGGCTCGCGATGTGCTCAAGCCCGCTCACCAGTTTCACGTACTCAATGTAGTCTGCGGTCTTGGGCCGGCGCATCTGTCCGGTGGCGGAGTCGAGGATGTTCAGGGCGGCTGAGCCGGGCGTGAAATAGACGTTGGCGCCGGAGAAATCGTGTGTCTGTTGTCCGAGTACGTTGTAGAGCTTGAACGAGCGCGGCGCGGTTGCCAGGCCCTGGTCAATCAATTTGTCGGTGAACCGCACATGGTGGGCGGCCAAATCAACCTCGGCCCCGTAGTCGCCGAGCAGACGCAGGACCCGCTCGTTGTGTACGGTCATGCCCAGGCGGCAAAGCACGTTCCGGGCTTCAGCGAGCACCTGCTCAATCAATGACTCGGACAGGAGTCGCAGCACAGGGCGCATTGATGTTCCTTTCGGGTAGATTTGTCGAATAGCCGAGCGATTCTACCGAGGCTCGGCGGCGCGTGCAAATCCGGCTTCGAGCCGACCGGTTTTGACACTGCCCAGCCAGCCGAGTAACATTACTGTGCTCGGTCAAGACAAATCAGGAGGCACTGTGAAAGACCTGCTCGTCTGCCTTTCCGTTCTGGCCGTGCTGGCATTGCCCGGTCTTGCCCGGCCGTCGTCGCACTACAGCATGGGCCCGGTCCACTACTTCACCCCAACCCCGGGGAGCGAAGTGAACGAACTCAGCTTCGCAAACGGCTTTGTGGTTGACACCCGAACCGGTAAGTCGTCCATCCCCGACGACCTGAGACTCCCCGAGCCTCAGCCCGGCCCGGCCTACCACATCATTCAGTTCAACGGCCCGATCCGGCAGGAATGGTACCGGGAGCTTGCGCGGCTCGGCGTTAGGCCTTTCGGCTACCTGCCGAGCTATGCGGTGCTGGCCAAGCTCGACCCAGCACAAAGGCTTGCAGTCCAGGCACTGCCGACGGTCCACTGGGTCGGCCTGTTCCAACCAGCATACAAGGTACAAGACGTGCTGCTTGATGTCACGGGCATGGTCAAGCTGGTGATTGTCGTGACGCCGGGCGAGCGGCATGGCCCGATTCTGGATGTCCTGGCGGACTACGGTGCCCCTTATGCCGACGTAACCGAGTCGGACTTCTGCACTTCGATAACCGTTACGGTTCCAGCCTCAGCGATTCCGGCTATCGTCCAACTGCAGGAAGTAATCTGGGTCCAGCTCTGGACCGAACCCGAGCTCTGCAACAGTAACTGCCAGTGGGTGGTGCAGACCGGCTGGCGTTCAACCGCGCCGGCCCCGACCGACACTGCAGCGCGTCGGGTCTGGACCCGCGGCGTGCGCGGCCAGCGGGTAATCCTCTCAATCACCGACACCGGGCTGAATATGGGCCACGACCTGTTCCGAGACCCGGCGCTCTCGGTGACCGCACCCGGCATCTGGCCGACCCACCGCAAGGTCGTCGCGTTCAAACTCTATCAGGGCGCGCACCAGGGCGAAGTGTCCTACCACGGCAGCCACGTCAATGGCACGGTTGCGGGTGACGACTCGGTCACAGGCGGCACAAGCTACTACGACGGCATGTCAATCAAAGGACGCCTCTACTTTGTTGACTTGACTGACAACTCAGGCAACTTCGTCATCGGCACCGACCTGACGCCGCTCTGGGACTCGGTCTACCTGGGCCGAGGCCTGCCTGACTCTCTTCGGCCCATCAAGCAGCACTCAGGCAGTTGGGGCTGGTTCAACTCGAGCGGGACCTATCTCCTGATGGATGCGACGACCGACAACTACTCCTGGGTGCACAAGGATTTTTTGAACATCATGGCTGCGGGCAACGAGTCGAGCACTCGCCGACTCCGCAATCCCGGGATTGCCAAGAACGTCATCACGGTCGGCGCGACCCAGAACGGCACATCGTCGAACGCTATTGCCAGCTTTTCCAGTCGAGGACCGACTGCGGACAACCGGATAAAACCGACCATCTGCGCGCCCGGAGTGAGTCTGTACTCGGCTACTGCAACCGGCAGCAACACATACCAATCCATGTCCGGCACTTCGATGGCCACGCCTGCGGCCAGCGGAACCATCGGACTGATGCGCTGCTATCTGCGCGAGGGCTACTACCCGACTGGCACGGCCAACCCGGCCGACTCTATCTCCTACATCAGCGCGGCCTTGCTGCGCTCGATGGCAATCGCCTCAGCTGACCCGAACATCGGTTCCTACACCGTACCTGACTTCAACATTGGCTGGGGCCGGATTGATGCCGACTCGGTGCTTTTCTTTGCCGGGGACACCCGCAAGCTGATAATCAAGGACGACACTTCAGGCGTTGCCACCGGCCAGTACAAAGAAGAACAGTTCGTCGTCAATTCCTCAATTCCTTTGCGAGTTGCCTTGGCCTGGACCGACACCGCAGCCGCGCCCAGCGCCGCACGCACGCTGGTCAACAATCTGAATCTTGAGGTGATTGCTCCGGGTGGCACGGTCTACCGCGGTAACCAGTACTCCGGCGGCCAGTCAGTACCCAACCCGACAGTCTGGGACACGCTTAATGTCGAGGAGTGCGTCCGGGTCAACTCGCCGGCCACCGGTATCTGGACGATTCGCGTTTACGGGTTCAACGTTGCGACCGCGGCCCGGCAGCCGTTCGCCTGGACGGTTACCGGTGATGTCAGCCGACAGACGGGCGATGTCGGCGTGCGCCGCATTGTTGCACCGATTGGGACAATCGACTCGACCCAGTCGGTGACGCCGGCCTGCACGGTCTACAACTACGGCTCGAGCACAGCCAACTATAGTGTACGGATGTGGGTTGGTTCGAGCTACAATCAGACCGCAACCGTAACCGCGCACGAACCGGGCACGGCGCGCTACGTCACGTTTCCCGCCGCGGCCAATTGGCCGCGCGGGCTACAGGCAGTACGCTGCTCAACTGAGCTGCCCGGTGACCTGACACCGGCCAACGACCGCGACACGACCTCGGTATTTGTTCGGGTGCTCGACGTCGAGGCGCTCGGCATTCAGGCGCCGACCGGCACGGTTGACTCTGGCGCTGTCATCACGCCCCGGGCCACTGTGCGCAACAACGGCACTCAGGCCGCGACCTTCGATGTCCGGTTCGACATCGGCACCGGGTATTCCAACACTCAGCGCGTGACCAATCTGGCTCCGGGCGACTCTCAGCAGGTCAACTTCGCCAACTGGACTGCGTTCCAGCGCGGCACGCTCTCT
>FWPV01005960.1_pt1 | contig 23849 bp, 17 predicted proteins | sample 2228371 | NCBI WGS metagenome assembly FWPV01 (sample SAMEA103939776, study PRJEB20133) | metagenome | reverse complement strand
TTTCTTTAAACCCCGCTGCGATCAGCAGAGCCTTGCATTGTAGCACAGGTTTTTCGCGTCTTGCAAACTTTTTTTGTTTGCTTGCTACTCGTCTGAGCTGCTTAACTGACTTCGTTGCATGTTGCGCCGTCATCAGCTGAGCCTCGCAGTATACGTCGGTTTTTGAGGCTTCGTCAACGCCGCACGAAAAAATTTTGCAGATTGCCTGACACGTGCGCTCGCAGCCCATGACCTTGCCAAAGGGTGCTGCTCGGGGCGGACTCGATAATCGCCAGCGGATCCAGGGCTGCTGGCCCTTGCCGTGCGCACCTTTCCTCTCACTCTATATATATGGCTCTGCTGACTTTGCTCGACGCTCAACTGGCTTACGGACACGTGGCCCTCCTCGACCACGCCGATTTTTCGCTGGAGGCACAGGAGCGCGTGGGGTTGATTGGACGCAATGGCACCGGCAAATCGTCGTTGTTGCGCATCCTGGCTGGCCAGGAGCGGCCAGATGACGGCACATTGCAAGTTCAAGCCGGGGTCCGCGTGGCGTATGTGCCGCAGGAGCCGACGCTGGATTTAGAGGCGACGGTGTTTGAGGCCGCCAGCGAGGGGCTTGGCTCAGCGCGTGAGGCGCGCGATGCCTACATGCGAGGCGGAGACGGCGCCGATCTCGACGCGCTGCAAAGCCAGATCGAGGCTCTGGACGCTTGGAACTGGGAGCAACGGGTGGAGGAGACGCTGCAGCGCCTGCACCTGGATGCTGCGCAACGGGTGGGCGACTTGTCGGGCGGAAATCGCAAGCGGGTGGCCTTGGCACAGGCATTGGTGAGTCGCCCCGATGTGCTGCTGCTGGATGAACCGACCAACCACCTGGACCTGGACAGCATCACATGGCTGGAGGAACTGCTGCTGGCCTACAACGGCAGTGTGGTGACGATCAGCCACGACCGGGCTTTTCTGGACCGGGTGGCGACCCGGATGGTGGAACTGGACCGCGGGAAGCTGCAGAGCTACCCCGGTAACTTTGCTCGCTACCAGACCCTGAAGGAAGAACAACTGGCGCAAGAGGCGGTGATTCAGGCGAAGGCAGACAAGCTGTTGGCGCAAGAGGAGGTGTGGATTCGCAAGGGTGTGGAGGCGCGCCGCACCCGTGCACAAGGCCGCATCAACCGCCTGATGGCGCTTCGAGAGCAGCGCGCGCAGCGTCGCGACGCCGTGGGCCGGGTGAAGATGGAGGTGGCCACTGGCGCGAACAGCGGAAAGATCGTGGCGGAACTGGATCGCGTGAGCCACTCGTTCCCGACGAACTCGGGGCAGCGGCGCACGGTGATCCGCGATTTCTCGACCACGATTCTGCGTGGCGACAAGGTGGGGCTGATTGGCCCCAACGGGGCGGGCAAGACCACTTTGCTGAAGATCATCCTGGGCGAGTTGGTGCCGGAGCAGGGCACGGTCAAACTGGGCACCAACCTGAGCGTGGCCTACTTCGACCAGATGCGAGACCAGGTAGACCTCGACGCCACCCTGGAGGACTTCATCAGCCCGGGCAGCGAATGGATCGAGATCGGCAACAAGCGCACCCATGTTCGCAGCTACTTGGGCGACTTCTTGTTTTCGCCCGCGCGCGCTGGCTCGCCAGTGCGCACGCTGTCCGGTGGCGAGCGCAACCGGTTGCTGCTGGCGCGGCTGTTTGCGAGACCGGCCAACGTGCTGGTGCTGGACGAGCCCACCAATGACCTGGACATTGACACCCTGGAGCTGCTGGAGGATCTGCTGCAGCAATACGAAGGGACGGTCTTCTTGGTCAGCCATGACCGGCGCTTTCTGGACAACGTGGTCACCAGCACGATCGTGGCCGAGGGCGATGGGCAATGGCGCGAGTACGTGGGTGACGTGCAAGACTGGTTGACACAATCGGCTCGCGCGAAATCCATTTCGGCTCCGGCACCGGCACCGGTTGCGCAGACGCCGACGCCAACAAAAGCCCCGGTGGTCGCCGAACCCGCGGGCGCAACTCCAGCGCCGGCCGCACCGCGCCGAAAATTGAGCTACAAGGAACAGAGAGAGCTGGATGCACTTCCTCAACGCATTGCAGCACTGGAGGCCGAGCAGGCACTCGTGAACAAAGAATTGGATGGCGGGCAGTTGTACGCAACCGATCCTGCGCGCGCCGCTCAACTTGCCGCCCGGCATGCCGAGATTGAGGATGAATGGATGACCGCCCTTGAAAGATGGGAAGCCTTGGGCGGCACTTGATCGCAGCCATAACAGGAACTTTTGTGCGCACTTCGCCGGCAGTACCGCCCCAATCGCCCGAGCGCCTGGCGCTGGATCTGCAGCGCGCGCTCGACGAGTTGAAGCAGGAGCGACAACGCAGCCGCCACCTGCTGCACGAACTGCAGAACCAAAGTCACGAACTGGAAAAGCTGCGCCACTCGGTGCACCGCGAATCGAACAGCCGCTTCCTGGCCGAAGAGGCCCTGGACGAGACGCGCGATCGCCTGCAGTTGGCCGTTGACGCGGCCGGATTGGCCCTGTGGGACTGGCCCGTGGGCAGCGATCAGGTGTTTTTGTCTGCCCGTTGGGGGGAATTCCTGGGCCAGGCCAACATGGACGCGAAGTGGCCCATCAGCGAGCTGTTTGAGCACGTGCACCCTGATGACGTGGCGGGCCTGAAACTGGCCGCGGCGCCTCTGATCAAGGGCATGGCACAACGGGCGGTGGCCGAATTTCGCGTGAAAGGGCCGGGCGGGTGGCACTGGCTGGAAGCGCATGGCATGGTGGCCGAGCGGGACACCAAGGGTGGATCGCTGCGCCTGATGGGCACGGTGGCCAACATTGACGCCCACAAGCGAATCGAGGCGGACAGCACCAAGGCCCGTGAGTTGGCCGAGCAGGCGAGTCGCGCCAAGAGCGAGTTTCTGGCCAACATCAGCCATGAGGTTCGCACGCCGCTGAACGCGCTCATGGGGCTGACGCGGATGCTGATGGACTCGCCGTTGACACCCGAGCAAGCCAACTGGCTGCAGTTGATGGACAACTCGGCGCAGTCACTGCTGACCTTGCTCAACGACATCCTGGACCTGTCCCGCATTGAGTCGGGCAAGCTCCAGATGGAGCACACGCGATTTGAACTGGCGCCTGAGCTGGAGGAAATCGTCGGCCCTTATGCCGAACAGGCCCGGGGCAAACTGCTGGGCTTTGATCTGCAGGTCTCGCCCAACCTGCCCCGTTGGGTGATGGGAGACCCTGGGCGCTTGCGGCAGGTGCTCGGCAACCTGCTGTCCAACGCGATCAAGTTCACGCCCAAGGGTGGACGGGTCACGGTGCGGGCCGCCACCAGCGAAGAGAAGCGCCTGCAGATTGAGGTGCAGGACACCGGCGTGGGCATTGCCAAGCGCCACCAGGCCACGATCTTTGACCCGTTTACCCAGGCCGATGCCTCCGTGGCGCGTTTCCATGGCGGCAGCGGGTTGGGGCTGGCGATCTGCTCCAAGCTGGTCCGCTTGATGGGTGGCGACATCGCCCTTGAGAGCGAACTGGGCCAGGGCAGCCTGTTCACGGTCAACCTGCCCCTGCACGTGTGCACGGCCGCCGAGCCGGGCCCCATGAGTGGGCCGGCGGAGCTAATTGAACTGGCGGAGGCTGGCCCGCGTTACGCGGGCATGGTGGTCTTGCTGGCCGAAGACCACCCTGTGAACGAGTTGATGATGCGTCAGCTCTTGATTCGCCTGGGCTGCACGGTGCGCATTGCGCGTGGTGGCGCACAGGCGGTGGCGCAATGGGAGCAAGGTGGCGTCGACCTGATCTTGATGGACGTGCAGATGCCCGGCGTCAGTGGGCTGGAGGCCACCCGTCAGATTCGTGAGGCCGAGACCCGGCGCAAGCTGGCGCGCACGCCCATCGTGGCCGTCACCGCCAACGCCATGGCGGGCGACCGCGAGACTTGTCTGAAGGCGGGCATGGATGGTTACGTGCCAAAGCCCGTGAGCCCCCAAGCCTTGATGCTGGAAATCGATCGCGTGTGGGCGCAATCGAACAATGGCCCGGCCGTGGCACCGGAACCCGTGCTCGCAGCGCCCGCCACGTCGCCTGCCACACCGACGGTCACCGCAGAGTCGGTGAAGCCTGTCGCACCCAAGGCCCCTGTGCCCCAAACCGTGTTGCCCGAGCCGCTGGACGTGGCCAAGCTGCGCCGTCGCCTGGACGGCGACGAAGCCACGCTTCGTCAACTCGCTGCCGCCATGCGCAATGACTTGGCCAATCGCCAAAAGGCACTGCGGGCGGCATTGGGCACGCACGACACCGGCTCAGCGGTGGCTCACGCCCATGGGCTCAAGGGCTCGCTGGGCAGCATGACGGCCGAGCGCGGTGCGCGGCTGGCCAAGGGCCTTGAGCTGGCTGCGAGGGCCGAAGATTGGCAATTGTTCGAGCGCGCCCTGCCGCTGATGGACGCCGAGGCCAAGCGAATCGATGTGGCGCTGGCGGCGTTGCTCCAGCCCGCCCATGACCTGTTCGAGGGCGAGCAGTCCTCTCACGGCGCACTCACCAAGCGCTGAAACACCTGCCAGAACGCCGCCTCTTGGGTGGTGGCGAAGTTGATGCGCATCAGCGTGCTGGGGCGCCGATCGGCATGAAACAAAGCCCCTGGGGCGATGAGGTAACCCTCGTCCAACAGACGCTGGGCCAGGGCGTCGGTGTCCACACCGGTGTCCACCCAGCCAAACAGACCCGCCGGCTCGGCCGCGAATCGGCAACCGGCCGCCAGGGCCAGTTGCACGCTGCGGCTGCGGGCAGCGTCCAGGCGGGTGCGAATGCGCTCGGCGTGCCGGCGCAACTGGCCTTGCTCAATGCACAGCGCCAGGGCTTTTTCCAGCAAGGCGGGCGTGGTCAGGGTGCTGAGCAGCTTGGTGTCCAGCAAGGGCTCGACCAGGGCCGGCGGCGCGGCCAGGTAGCCAATGCGCCAGTTGGGCGCCAGGATCTTGGCAAAGCCGCTCACGTAAATGGTGCGCTGCAGGCCGTCCAGCGCGGTCAGGCGGGTGGCGTGTTCGGGTGCCAGGTGGCTGTAGGTGTCGTCTTCCACGATGTAGAAGCCCTCGCGATGGGCCAACTGCACCAGGCGGTGGGCGGCACCAGGTGAGACGCAAGCCCCCGTGGGGTTGTGCAGCACGCTCACGCTCACGTACAGCTTGGGCCGGTGCTCGGCGCAGTAGCGTTCCATCACCGCCAGATCGGGGCCGTCAGGGCCGCGCGGCACGGGCAAGATGCGCGCCCCCAGCGCGGCCAGGCGGGCGAATTCAACGGCCCAGCCGGGCTCTTCCACCATCACCGGGTCGCCAGGGCGCAGCAGGGTGCGGCTGACCATGTCCAGCGCATGGGTGGCGCCCACGGTGGTGATGATGTGGTCGGCGTCGGTGGGAATGGACAGCCGCCCCAGGCGCTGGGCCAGCAGGCGACGCAGCCCGGCGTCGCCATGGGGTTCGCCATAGTGAAGCGACACGTCATTGAGCGCGCGGCTTGAGGCCACCTTGCGCACCGCGGCCGGCAAAAAGCTCGACTCCAGCCAATCGGGTGGAAAGGTGCCGGTGCCGGGCTGCGGCCGGTCGCTGACGTGGTGGAACATGCCCCGGATCAGCGCCGTGGCGTTGATGGGCGCGGCCCCGGCAGGGCGGCGCACTTCGGCGCCCAAGGCACCCTCGCTTCGCGCCAGCGTGGTCTCGCGCACGAAGAATCCCCGGTTCTTGCGCGCTTGCACCAGCCCTTGGGCCAGCAGGTGGTCATACGCCGCCACCACGGTGGACGGGCTCACGCTGTGCAGGCGCGCGCACTCGCGCACAGACGGCAGGCGAGCCCCCGGCGCAAGCAGGCGATCGCGGATGCGTTGGGCGTAGCGGTCAGCGAGTTGCTCGGTGAGCGACTGCGCGGCAGATTTCATGAGCATGGGCACACCTCGGGCAGGCCGGCGCGGGCTGCACTGTATCGGTGCAATGGACCATACAGTTCTTGCGCTGCGCCGAAAAACTGTATGGATTGTGTATTGGTTGCGCCGGCTACAGTGAATCCCCCTGTCGCCTCGCGCTCAACCCACATGACCCTGGCCGAATTCACCGCCCTGCTGCTGTTCTGCACCGCCATGACGTTCTCGCCAGGCCCGAACACCACGCTATCCACCGCGCTGGCGGCCAACCTGGGCCTGCGCCGCGCCATGCGCTTCTGCATTGCCGTGCCCACTGGCTGGACGCTGCTGATGGTGGCCACCGGCCTGGGGCTGGGCGCACTGATCACCGGTGTGCCAGCCTTGCGCTGGGGCGTGAAGGCGGTGGGCGTGGGCTACCTGTTGTGGCTGGCGTGGAAGCTGGCACTGGCTAACCGGCTGGCGCAGGTGGACGCCGACAAACTGCAGGTGACGTTCTGGCAAGGCGTGGGCCTGCAGTTCGTGAACATCAAGGCCTGGATGCTGGCGCTGACCATCAGCGCCGGCTGGGTGGTGAACGCCGGGGCACTGCCCGCCAGCAACCCGGGCGAGCGCTTGCTGCAGGTGTGCGTGGTGATGGCCTTCTTCGCCTTCACCAGCAACTTCACCTACGCGCTGGTGGGCTCGATGCTGCGGCACTGGCTCTCGCAAGGTCGCCGCCTGATGGTGTTCAACCGTTGCCTGGCCGTGGTGCTGGTGGTGACGGCCGGCTGGATGCTCACCGTATGAGCCCGGCCACGCGCGGCCTGTGGCTGGGCTTGCTGGGGGTCACCGCCTTCGCGCTGACCCTGCCCGCCACCCGGCTGGCCACTGGCACGGTGGACGCACCACAGTTCACCCCGTGGTTCGTCACGTGGGCGCGCTGCGCCCTGGCGGGCCTGCTGTCGCTGGCGTATTTGCTGGCCACGCGTTCACCCGTGCCCACACCGGCCCAGCGCAAGCCACTGCTGCTTTCCTTGCTGGGCAACGCCATCGGTTACCCGCTGCTGCTGGCCTGGGCGCTGCGCCATGTGACGGCGGCGCACGCAGCGGTGATCACAGCCCTGCTGCCACTGGCCACCGCCGCCGCCGCGGCCTGGCTGATGCACCAGCGCGCGCGCCTGGGTTTCTGGGCTTTTTCTTTGTTGGGCAGCGCACTGGTGGTGGCCTACAGCCTGTTGCGCGCCGGCCCTCAGGGCTTGTCGTTGGCCTGGGCCGATGTGCTGCTGGTGGGCGCGGTGGCCTGCGCCGCCGTGGGCTACGTGGGTGGCGCGCAAGTGACCCCCGCCATGGGCGCCGAGCGCGTGATCAGCTGGGTGTGCGTGCTGGCCCTGCCGCTCACCCTGCCCGCCACCTGGGTCACCTGGCCGAGCCACAGCGTGGCGCCCTCGGCCTGGCTGGCGCTGGCCTACGTGGGCACGGTGTCGATGTGGGCCGGCTTCTTTGCCTGGTTTCGTGGCTTGGCGCTGGGTGGCGCCCTGCGCGTGAGCCAGTTGCAGCTGCTGCAGCCGTTCATCAGCATCGTGGCGGCGGTGCCGCTGCTGGGCGAATCGATCGATGCCTTCACCCTGTTGTTCGCCGTGGCGGTGGCCGCTACCGTAATGGCTGGCCGCCGACAAGCCATTCCCCCCACTCCTCTTTCGAAGGAACCCGCATGAGCTTCCCCTGGCCCCTGGCGCAGCGCGCCGAACGCATGAACCCCTCGGTGATCCGCGAGATCCTGAAGGTCACCGAAAAGCCGGGGATCATCAGCTTCGCCGGCGGCCTGCCCTCGCCCAAGACCTTTCCGGTGCAGGCCTTTGCCGACGCCTGCGCACACGTGCTCGGACAAGACGGCACCGCCGCCTTGCAATACGCGGCCAGCGAGGGCTACGGCCCGCTGCGCGAGTGGGTGGCCGCCCACCTGCCCTGGGAGGTGGACCCGGCGCAGGTGCTCATCACCACCGGCAGCCAGCAGGCGCTGGACCTGGTGGGAAAGGTGCTGATCGACAGCGGCAGCAAAGTGCTGGTGGAAACGCCCACCTACCTCGGTGCGCTGCAGGCCTTCACGCCCATGGAACCGAAAGTCGAAGGCGTGCCCTGTGACGACAACGGGCCGGTGCTGGACGAGCTGCGCCGCCGCGCACCGGGGGCGCGCTTCATGTACCTGTTGCCCAACTTCCAGAACCCCACCGGCCGCACCTTGAACGAAGCCGCCCGCGAGGGCTTGGTGCGCACGCTGAACGACGCTGGTGTGCCTTTTGTGGAAGACAACCCTTATGGCGAGCTGTGGTTCGATGAGCCCCCCGCCGCCCCCTTGACCGCGCGCAACCCCGACGGTGGCCTCTACCTGGGTTCTTTCTCCAAGGTGCTGGCCCCAGGCCTTCGCCTGGGCTATGTGGTGGCGCCGCGCGACGTGTACCCCAAGCTGCTGCAGGCCAAGCAGGCGGCCGACCTGCACACCCCCGGCTTCAACCAGCGCCTGGTGGCCGAGGTGCTGAAGGACGGTTTCCTCGACCGCCACGTGCCGGGCATCCGCGCGCTCTACAAGGCGCAATGCGGCTTCATGGTCGACGCCCTGGCGCGCGAGATGGCCGGGCTCGACGTGAAGTGGAACGCCCCGGCCGGCGGCATGTTCCTATGGCTGCGCCTGCCCGAGGGCATGGACGCGGTGCAGCTGCTGCCTCACGCGGTGGCGCGCAACGTGGCCTTCGTGCCAGGTGCCGCCTTCTATGCCCAGAACGGTGACCCGCGCACGCTGCGCCTGAGCTTCGTGACCGCGAGCGAGGAACAGATCCGCACGGGCATCGCCGCGCTGGCGACCACCATTCGCGAGCACCTGCCCGTGGGCGCCCCAGCATGACGGAGCGCCCCTTTCAGCAGGTGGACGTGTTCACCTCCACGCCCTATCTGGGCAACCCGCTGGCGGTGGTGCTCGACGGCCAAGGCCTTAGCACCGAGCAAATGCAGGCCTTCACCGACTGGACCAACTTGTCGGAGTGCACCTTCGTGCTGCCGCCCAGCGGCGAAGGCCGCGCCGCTGGCGCCGACTACCGCGTGCGCATCTTCTGCCCCGGCCGCGAGTTGCCCTTTGCCGGCCACCCCACCCTGGGCACCGCGCATGCCTGGCTGCGCGCGGGGGGACAGCCACGCGGCGAGCAGGTGGTGCAGGAATGCGGCGTGGGGCTGGTGGCGATTCGCCGCGATGGCCCGCGCCTGGGCTTCGCCGCGCCGGCGCTTCGCCGCAGCGGCCCGCTGGACGACGCCGATGTGGCGCTCATTGCGCGCGGCCTGGGCGTGGCGCGCGATGACATCGTGGCCCACCAGTGGTGCGACAACGGCCCGGGCTGGCGGGGCGTGATGCTGCGCAGCGCCGAGCAGGTGCTGGCGCTCAAGCCGGATGCCGCCGTGCTGGCCGGCCTTGACATTGGCGTGGTGGGCCCGCGCGGCAAGGTGGGTGTGGTGGGGGCCAGCGACGAAGATGGCATTGCCTTCGAGGTGCGCGCCTTCTTCCCCGGCCATGGCGGCCTGGCCGAAGACCCGGTGACGGGCAGCCTGAACGCCGCACTGGCGCAATGGCTCATCGGCGCTGGCCTGGCGCCCGAGCGTTACGTGGCCTCTCAGGGCACTGCCCTGCGCAGGGCTGGGCGCGTGCACATCGAGCGCGTGGCCGACGGCACGGTGTGGGTGGGCGGCGAGTCTGTCACCTGCGTCCATGGCACGGTGCGCCTGTGAACGCCGCGCTTGATCACCTGGTGGTGGCGGCCGCCACGCTCGATGAGGGCGTGGCGTGGTGCACGGCCACGCTGGGCGTTGCGCCTGGGCCAGGTGGCGAGCACCCGCTGTTCGGCACCCACAACCGCCTGCTGCGCCTGCAGGGCGCCGAGGCCGCTTACCTGGAAATCATCGCCATCAACCCGGCGACATGCCCCTCGCGCCCGGCCCCGCTCAAGCGCTGGTTTGACCTGGACGACCCGGCGCTGCAAGCGCGCTTGTCAGGCCATGGCCCCCAACTCATCCATTGGGTGGCCAGGGTGAGCGACATCGACGGTGCCCGCCGCGCCTGGCTCGCACAGGGCATCGACCCGGGGCCCGTGCTGGCCGCCTCGCGCGAGACGCCGCAGGGCCTGCTGCAGTGGCGCATCACCGTGCCCGACGACGGTGGCCGTGGCTTCGATGGCGTGTTGCCCACCCTGATTCAGTGGGGGGCCCAACACCCCACGGACACCATGGCGCCAGGTGGCCCGCACCTGACCGGGCTGACCCTGTCGCACCCTCAAGCGGATCGGCTGCGGCAAGCGCTCGGCGCCATTGGTCTGGGCCACATCGCCGTGCACGAGGATGCCCCCGCACTGAATGCCGAGCTGTCGCTTGGCCACCGCACCGTCCATTGCCAGTCACCCGCATGAACTCTTCGCTCCCCAACCTGGCCGACATCGAAACCAGCGCCGACGTGGTGTACCGCTCCATGCACGCCACCCCGCAGTACCGGTGGGGCACGCTCAGCGAGCGATTGGGCACCGACTGCTGGCTCAAACACGAGAACCACACCCCGGTGGGGGCGTTCAAGATTCGCGGGGGCTTGAGCTACTTCCATCACCTCTCGCGGCGCCGCGCTCTGCCGCGAGAGGTGGTCTGCGCCACCCGGGGCAACCACGGCCAGAGCGTGGCCTGGGCGGCGCGTGAGCACGGCGTGGCCTGCACCATCGTCGTGCCACATGGCAATTCGGTGGAAAAAAACGCCGCCATGCGAAGCCTGGGCGCCCACCTGGTAGAGCACGGCGACGATTTCCAGGCCAGTCGCGAGCACGCGCAGGCATTGGCCGCCGAGCGCGGGGCGCACATGGTGCCCAGCTTCCACGCCGATCTGCTCAGCGGCGTGGCCACGGCGTGGTGGGAGTTCTTTCGCGCCGTGACCCACCTGGACGTGGTGTACGTGCCCATCGGCCTGGGCTCCAGCGCGTGTTCGGCCATCGCGGCCAAACTGGCCTTGGGCCACCGCGTTCGGGTGGTGGGCGTGGTGAGCGCGCACGCCACCACCTACGCCGATTCGTTGGCCGCCGGCCACGTGGTGAGCGCCCCGGTGAGCACCAGGCTGGCCGACGGCATGGCCTGCCGCGTGGCCGAGGCCGACGCGCTGGCCATCCTGGCCCGGCACTTGGACCACGTGGTGCAGGTGAGCGACGCCGAGGTCGCCCAGGCCATGCGCGCCCTGTTTGCCGACACGCACAACGTCGCTGAAGGCGCAGGGGCGGCGGCCTTTGCCGCGGCGTGGCAGGAACGGACGTCGTTGCGGGGACTGGCTGTGGGCGCCGCGCTCAGCGGCGGCAACGTGGACAGCGCCGTGTTCTCAGACGTGCTGGCCCAGGCCTGATCAGGCCACGGGGGCGATCAGGCGGCCCACCACGTCGCAGAAGTCTTCGACCGCATCGGTCTTGAAGATCACCTCGCGCACGCCAATGGCCTGCGCCTCGGCCTGCAGCTCTTCGGTGATGTAGCCCGAGGCCACGGCCACGTTCAGGCGCGGCGATATGGCCAGGGCTTCACGCGCCACGTCAAGCCCCGACATGCCGGGCATGTTGAAGTCGGTCAACAGCAGGGCGTAAGCCTCAGGGTCGGTGCGAACGGCGGCGATCGCCTGCTCTTGCTGCACAAAGGCGGCCACCCGGTAACCACGTCGCTCCAATAGGCGGGAGACAAGGAACACAAGCGTTTCGTCGTCGTCCAGGTACAGGATGTGTGGAGCGGGCATGTTGGGCTCGGCAAAAGCTGGCATTGGAAGGGGCGGAGAAGCACAGGGTGCCGGCGCAGCATCCGGCGGGGCTGACAGCGCTTGCCAGGCGGCAATTGTGCCCCCGTGCGAGGGAAGCGCCTCGGCCGTCTCGGCCGTCCCAGTCGCCTGAGAGGCAATCGGCATGCCATGAACGGCACGCAAGAAGAGCGTCATGGTGGTGCCGACGCCCTCCTGGCTGTGAACCTGAATGGCGCCACCGTGGGTCTGCATGATGCCCAGGACCACAGGCAGTCCCAAGCCCGTGCCCTGTCCCACGGGCTTGGTGGTGAAAAAGGGTTCAAACAGGCGCTGGCGAACGGCCTCGTCCATGCCGCAACCGTTGTCGATCACGCGCAAGCGCACCACGCACGCACCGGGCTGGGCGTCGCGCAGCTCCGACGGCACGGCCTGGCCGTCGGCCGGCAAACAATCCAGGCTGAACTCCACCTGCCCCGTGCGCCCGTGCATGGCGTGCAAGGCATTGGTGCCCAGGTTGACCAACACCTGGCCGAGCTGGGTGGCATCGGCCAGCACCTTGGGCACGTTGGCGGCGATGCGCTGAACCAGGCGGACGGATGGCGGCAACGCGGCGCGCAGCAGGGCACACGCCTCCTTGACGATATCGGCCATGTCGACCTCGACGCGCGCCGCCGGCTGTTGCCGGCTGAAGGCCAGGATCTGGCGCACCAGTTCGCGCCCGCGACGTGCCGCCACCCCGATTTCGCTCAGGCTCACCTGGGCCGGCGCATCGGGCGGCAGGTCTTGCCGGGCGAGGCTGGCATTGCCCAGAATGGCCGCAAGGATGTTGTTGAAGTCGTGGGCCACGCCGCCGGCCAGGGTGCCCAGGGCTTCCATCTTCTGAGACTGAGCCAACTGGGCCTGCAAGGTCTTCTGTTCGGCTTGAGCGTGGCGCAGTGTGGTGATGTCAATGAAGGTGAGCACAACATGGCGCAGCCCCCCGCTGGCGTCGTTCTCGGGGTGCGCATTGCACAAGGCCCAGCGCACCGCGCCCTGCTCGACCATGGGCATGCCGACGATCACGTTTTGCACGGGCTGCCCGGTGGCGAGCACCCGCTCAAAGGGCAGGTCATGCCGGCGCAAGGGCTCACCGGCTTCGTTCAGCATGAACCAAACCGCCTCGGCGTTGGCCGGCGCGTTGGCCGCCTCTGCCGGCGCTTGCCAGCCCAGGAATCGCCTGGCCGCGTCGTTGATGCGCGCCAAGGTGCGATCGGGGCGGAACACCAGCACGCCAGCACTCAGGTTCTGAATGAGCGCTCGCGAATCCGCCTCACTGAGCAACAAACGCAAGCGCGCGCGCTCGCCGTCCTGCCACAGCCGATGCAGCGCCAGGGCATTGAAGGCCGCGGCCCGAACCAGTGCCATCACCAGGAAATAGAACATCAGCCACGGGGCGGCGGTGTTGAAGGTGACTCGGATGGTGAGCACGGCAATGCCGTAGGCGGCAATGGCCAGGGCCTCCAGCACCGTGACCCAGGCCACCGCCCGCAACTCAGGCACGTCACGCTGCCGCCGAGCCCGACGAACGTCTCGCCACTGAAGCACAAGGATGGTGAGAGTGGCCGTCACGTACAGCAACTGTCGCGCCACCATGCTGTTCCAGACGCCGACCAGCGCCGCGTACATCAACGCCAAGGCCACCATGGACACCGCTGCCCAGCGCAACGAGACGCTCTGGCCCTCGTGGTGCCTGAAGCCGATCCAGATGCAGAGAAAACTCGCCGTGAAAGCGGTATTGCCGATCGGGATGGTGATGAGGTCTGGCCACACCCCTCTTCCCAGCGTCGCCACCATCGCGACGATGGCCACCAGGGCGGCGGCGGACCACCACCTCGAGCCCCCGACGCTGGGGTGGCGGCGGCTCTGTGCCCAAAAGGCAAGGGCGATCAAGGCGTCCACGCAGACGCGCACGGCCATGAGGGTGGCCAGATCAAACGTCATGGGCGCCGGACGAAGAAGGACATCCGCGAATTGAAGCACAAGGCTTGCGCGACACCCGCCGAAAAAGCACCGGGTTCTCCTCGGAGTTCAAGTGTCCAAGGACAAAGAAGCCGCCGGTCCCGGGGGTGACAGTCGCTGCCGGGACAAAGCGCTCCCAGCCCTGTGCCGAGAATCCGCGCCATGGGAACGATCTACCTTGTGCGACACGGCCAGGCCTCTTTTGGCGCTGATGACTACGACCAACTCAGCGACCTGGGGCGACAACAATCCGTGCAACTGGGCCGCTACTGGGCCCAGCGCGGCTTCAAGCCCGACGCCGTCATCACCGGCTCGCTCAAGCGCCACGCCCAGACCTGGGCCGGCATCGCCGAAGGCGCCGGGGTGGCAGACCTATCACCCCTGGTCTGGCCCGGCCTGAACGAATACGACAGCCACGCGGTGATCCAGGCCGTGCACCCCAACCCCCTGCCGCGCCCCGACACGCCCGAGCTGTACAAGCAGCACTTTCGCCTGCTGCGCGACGGGCTGGCGCTGTGGATGGCGGGCACCGTCACGCCACACGGCATGCCCAGCTACGAAGACTTCGTGCAAGGCATCACCCAGGCGCTGGACCACGTGCGCACCCACCACCAAGGGCAAAAAGTGGTGATCGTCAGCAGCGGCGGGCCGATCTCCACCATCGTGGGCCAGATTCTGGGCACCAGCCCGGAGACAACGATTGAGCTGAACATGCGCATCCGCAACAGCGCGGTGTGCGAGCTGCAGTTCAACCCGAAGCGCCACACGCTGCTGACCTACAACACCCTGCCCCACCTGGACGACCCGTCCTTCAAGGACTGGATCACCTACGCCTGACCCTGCCAGGCCACGCGCTCAGCCCTTGAGCACGTCGGCCGGCAACTGGTCCATCTCACCCAGCAGGCGGGCCAGCGCCACGCCTGCCGCCTGCACCAGCGCATGGCCGTCTTCTGCCGTGGCCGCCGCCGCGTTGCCCACGGCGCCGGCCGGGTTAAGGTCTTGCGTGGCCCAGGCGAAGCGGGCACTGCGGCCATTGCCCAGGATGGGCAACTCGCGCGCCCGGTCTTCCGAGGTGGACGCGAACGCCGCCAGCCGATCGGTGTGCACACTGCCCGGGCGCAGGGCCAGCATCATGGCGGTCTCGATCTGCCCGGCGTGGCTGCCGAAGCGCCGCTCGTGCGCGCTGAAGCGCTCGTTCACGTCACGCCCCTGCTCGTCCAGCAATGGCAACTGAAACCAACTGGTGCTCACCACCAGCATGCCCAGGCGGGCACGCAGCTCGCGCGCCACCGTGTCCAGCAGGCCCACCTGGCCGCCATGGGTGTTGAAGATCAGCAGCTTGTTCACGCCGCTGGCGGCCACGCCCTCGGCGATCTCGGTCCACAGGCGAATCACCGTCTCGGCCTTGAGGCTGAGGGTGCCGGCAAAGGCCTTGTGCTCGGGGCTGAAACCCACCGCCTGCGTGGGCAGCACCAGCACCGGCAGGTCGGGCGCCAGGTGCGGCAGGGCCGCGCGCACGATGCCATCGGCCAGGTCGGTGTCCACGCTCAGCGGCAGGTGCGGGCCGTGTTGCTCGGTGGCCCCCACCGGCAGCACCGCGATGGCGCGGCGCTTGTCCAGCGCGGCAAAAGCCTCGGTGCTCAGGTCAGACCAGTAACGAACGGGGCGGTCGGCGTGCTTCATGGCGCCCGATCTTACGGGCCGACCACGCCAGCAGGGCAGGCCGGCCCCGATATAGTCCGCCACGGTCCTCGCGGCGCCGCCGGCCGGCCGGAACTCCCCGGTGTCGGTGCGCTCTCACTGGCTGCCGCTTTTCCGGAAATGTCCATGCTCTCCCTGCGTTCGTCCCTCGCCTGCCTCGCCCTGGCCCTGCCCGTGTTCGCCAGCGCCCAGAACCCGCTGCTGGCGCCCGCCGCCACCGTGGTGCAAACCGAGCAGACGCGCACCGAGCTGCTGGCGCACGCACCGCAAGGCGCGCGCCCCGGCCAGACGGTGTGGGTGGGCCTGCAAATCACCCACGCCCCGCACTGGCACACCTATTGGAAAAACCCCGGCGATTCTGGCCTGCCCACCGAACTGCGCTGGACCCTGCCCGAGGGCGTGAGCGCGGGCGACATCGCCTGGCCCACGCCACGCAAATTCCCCCTGGGCACGCTGGCCAACTATGGCTTTGATGGCACGGTGCTGTTGCCGGTGCCGCTGACCATCGGCCCGGGCTTCAATGCCAGCCAACTCAAGGTGCAACTCGAGGCCTCGTGGCTGGTGTGCCGCCAGGAATGCATCCCCGAAGAAGGCCGCTACACCCTGAGCCTGCCGGTGGACGGCTCCACGGCACTGAACGGCGCAGCCTTCGAGGCCAGCGCCCGCGCCGTGCCCACCGGGCAGGCGGCTGGCGACAGCACCTTGTCGCCCGATGGTGACGCGCTGAAGGTCTCGCTGGCGGGCCTGCCCGCCGCGCTGCGCGGCCAGAAGCTGGAGTTTTTCCCCGAGCTCCCTGGCGTCATCGAACCCGGCGCCCCCTGGACCCAGGCCTGGGAGGGCGACCGCTGGACGGCCCGCATCCCCCTGTCGGCCCAGCGCAGCGAAAGCCCCGAGCGCCTGGCCCTGGTGGTGGCCCGGGCCCAGCCCACGGGCAGCGGCCCCGGCGAGCCCGGCGTGCGGCTGGACGTACCGGTGCAAGGCACTTGGCCGCCAGTGGCGGCGTTGCCGGCGGCCGAAGTACCGGCCGAGCTGCAAGCCGCGCTGGACGCCAACGCCGCCCGCGCCGCTGCACCCCAGCCGGGTGGCGCCAGCGCCCTCACCCTGGGCGCGGCCTTGCTGGGGGCGCTGCTCGGCGGCCTGATCCTCAACCTCATGCCCTGCGTGTTCCCGGTGCTGGCCATCAAGGTGATGGCCTTTGCCCGCCACGGCGACAACCCGCGCGCCCACCGCGTGCAGGGCCTGGCCTACACGGCAGGCGTGGTGGTGTCTTTCCTGGCACTGGGTGGGCTGCTGCTGGCGCTGCGAGCGGCCGGCGAGCAGCTCGGCTGGGGCTTTCAGCTGCAAAGCCCGGCGGTGGTGGCCACCCTGGCCGCGCTGTTCACCGTGATCGGCCTGAACCTGGCCGGCCTGTTCGAGTTCGGCCACTTCCTGCCCAGCCGGGTGGCCACGCTGCAGGCCCGCCACCCCGTGGTGGACTCGGCCCTCACCGGCGTGCTGGCGGTGGCCGTGGCCTCGCCCTGCACCGCGCCCTTCATGGGCGCCTCGCTCGGCTTGGCCGTGGCCTTGCCGGCGTGGCAGGCCCTGGCGGTGTTCGCCGCCCTGGGCCTGGGCATGGCCCTGCCCTACCTGGCGGCCAGCTGGGTGCCCGCCGTGGCCCGCGCCCTGCCGCGCCCCGGCGAGTGGATGAACACCTTCCGCCACCTCATGGCCTTCCCCATGTTCGCCACCGTGGTGTGGCTGCTGTGGGTGCTGGGGCAACAAAGCGGCATTGACGGCGTGGCCGCCTTGCTGGCCGTGCTGGTGGCCCTGGCGGCCCTGCTCTGGGCCTGGGGCCTGCGCGGGCGCAGCCGCTGGGTGATGGGCGGCATGAGCACCGCCGCCCTGGCCGCGCTGCTGGTGGCCCTGGGCCCACACATCACGCGCCTGCAAGGCAGCACCGACAACACCACCGTGGCCACCAGCGTGGCCGGTGTGAGCTGGGAGCCCTGGTCGCCCCAACGCCAGGCCGCCCTGTTGGCCGAAGGCCGCCCGGTGTTTGTCGACTTCACCGCCGCCTGGTGCGTGACCTGCCAGTACAACAAGCGCACCACCCTGGCCGATGCGCGCGTGCTGGCCGACGTGGCCCAGCGCAACGTGGCCCTGCTGCGCGCCGACTGGACCCGCCGCGACCCGCAAGTGACCGCCGCGCTGGCCTCGCTGGGCCGCAACGGCGTGCCGGTGTATGCCCTCTACCAAAACGGTCGCCCGCCCCAGGTGCTGACCGAAGTGCTCGGTGTGGAGGAGGTTCGCGCGGCGCTGTCGGCCTTGTGAGCCCGCCGCTGTTTCCCTGCGTTGAGGAGATGACCGCCATGAAAAGACGCCCCTTGCTCGCCCTCGCCGCCGGCCTGCCCCTGGCCGGCTGGCTGCCCGCCATGGCCCAGACCGCCACCGTGGGCCAGGCCGCTCCCGACTTCAGCCTGGAAGACACCAGCGGCAAGCCCGTGAAACTCTCCGCCTTCCGGGGCAAGACCGTGGTGCTGGAGTGGAACAACCCCGGCTGCCCCTTCGTGCGCAAGCACTACCAGGGCAACCTGCAGGCCCTGCAAAAAGAGGCCACGGCCCAGGGCGTGGTGTGGCTGGCCATCAACTCCACCCGCGAAGACAGCGCCGATTACCTCACCCCGCCCCAACTGGCGCGCTGGATGGCCGAGAAGCAGGCCGCGCCCACCGCCACCTTGATGGACGAGGACGGCGCCGTGGGCCACGCCTATGGCGCGCGGGTCACGCCGCACATGTACATCGTCAACGCGCAAGGCGTGCTGGCCTACACCGGTGGCATCGACAGCATCCCCTCGGCCCGGGTGGAAGACATCGCCCGCGCCACCAACCACGTGCGCGTGGCCCTGGCCGAGCTGGCGGCCGGCAAGCCCGTGAGCCGCCCCACCAGCCTGCCCTACGGCTGCAGCATCAAGTACCGCAACGCCGCTGGCTGAGCCCTGGCCCGCGCGCGCCGGGGCGCCGCAAGGCCATGGGGATAATCGGGGCATACCCCCCAGACTTCTAACGGACCGACGCCCATGCCATTCGCCCCTTTGCAGAACGACACCTTCCTGCGCGCCTGTCTGCGCCAGGCCACCGACCACACCCCCGTGTGGCTGATGCGCCAGGCCGGGCGTTACCTGCCGGAGTACTGCGCCACCCGCGCCAAGGCGGGCAGCTTCATGAGCCTGGCCACCAACGTCGACTACGCCACCGAGGTCACGCTGCAGCCGCTGGAGCGCTACCCGCTGGACGCCGCCATCCTGTTCTCCGACATCCTCACCGTGCCCGACGCCATGGGCCTGGGCCTGTCGTTCGCGGCCGGTGAAGGCCCCAAGTTCGCCAAGGTGGTGCGCGACGAAGCCGCCGTGGCCGAGCTGGCCGTGCCCGACATGGACAAGCTGCGCTACGTGTTCGACGCGGTCACCTCCATCCGCCGCGCCCTCAACGGCCGCGTGCCCCTGATCGGCTTCTCCGGCAGCCCCTGGACGCTGGCCTGCTACATGGTGGAAGGCGGCGGCTCGGACGACTACCGCCTCGTCAAGAGCCTGATGTACAGCCGCCCCGACCTGATGCACCGCATCCTGGCGGTCAACGCCGACGCCGTGGCCACCTACCTCAACGCCCAGATCGAGGCCGGCGCGCAAGCCGTGATGATTTTTGACAGCTGGGGCGGCGTGCTGGCCGACGGCAAGTTCCAGGACTTCAGCCTCGCCTACACCCGGCGCGTGCTGGCCCAGCTCAAGCGCGAGCACGAAGGCGTGGTGATCCCGCGCATCGTGTTCACCAAGGGCGGCGGCCTGTGGCTGCCCGAGATGAAAGACCTCGACTGCGAGGTGCTCGGCCTGGACTGGACCGTCAACCTCGGCCGCGCCCGCGCCCTGGTGGGCGATCGCAAGGCGCTGCAGGGCAACATCGACCCCAACGTGCTGTTCGCCCCGCCGGCCGCCATCGAAGCCGAAGTGGCCGCCGTGCTCGACAGTTTTGGTGCGCCGCACCAAGGCGAAGGCCTCGGGCCGACCCACATCTTCAACCTCGGCCACGGCATCAGCCAGTTCACGCCCCCCGAACATGTGACAGCGCTGGTGAATGCGGTGCACTCGCATTCGCGCCGTTTGCGCGCCGGACGCTGACCCGCTTCGGTTTTCGAAGCGGCTTGTGCACAAGGGTCGCTGGCCGGGCGCCAGTGCCCCCAATCGGGTGCCAGTGTCGCGCCCGGAAGGCGGCCCTAGCACAAAAATCGCCCCAAAAAGAACTTGACAGCCTTTACTTATGCACAAAATTTGTGCTGCGGTGCGCCAAGAAGCCTTCAGTGCATCAAACGCCCGTTGTTGTCAGAGGGCTTCGCTAAGTGGTTGATTTATATACCGTTTGTGGATTGCCCTTTTTGAAGGCATTTTAAGAAAGCCCTTGATTTTCAAGGCTTCTGAGGCCTCAACCACGAGCTATCAACAAAGTTATCCACAGAACCTTGGGATATCTGCACAGACGGTTGCAAATCAAGCACTTAGGCGAATTTCTGAAGTTTTGGCTGAACAGTCGCCCCTAAACCATGCCTTTCTGGCCCAGCGTGATCGTCGCCACCCCAGCCCACAGCGGCGTGGGCGACTGGCTCAGCTACCGCAGTGAGCACGCGCTCAGCCCGGGCGCGTTGGTGCGCGTGCCACTGGGCAAGCGCGAGGTGCTGGGCGTGGTGTGGGAATGCCCCGACCAGCCCCCGGAAGGCCTCGACCCCCAAGCCCTGCGCGACGTGGCCGGGGTGCTGGAAGGCCTGCCGCCCTTGGGCGAGGGCTGGCGCAAAGTGGTGCATTTCGCGGCCCGCTATTACCAGCGCAGCGTGGGCGAGGTGGCGCTGGCCGCCCTGCCCCCCTCGCTGCGCGAGCTGCAACCCGAGCAACTGGCGCGGCGGTTGAAGCGGGCCGACAAGGCCAAGGCCTCATCCACCAAGCCCGACACCCCCAAGGCACTGACCCCCGAGCAGGCTCAGGCGCTCGACGCCATCGGCGAAGCCACCCAGCCGGTGCTGCTCTTCGGCGCCACCGGCAGCGGCAAGACCGAGGTCTACCTGCAGGCCACCCAGCGCGCGCTGGCGGCCGACCCGGCCGCCCAGGTGCTGGTGATGGTGCCCGAGATCAACCTCACGCCCCAACTGGAAGAGCGCTTTCGCGCCCGCTTTGACCCGCTGTTCGGCCCGCAGTCGGTGGTGTGCCTGCACAGCGGCATGACCCCCGCCCAGCGCCTGGCCGGCTGGCTGGCCGCCCACACCGGGCGCGCACGCATCGTGCTGGGCACCCGGCTGGCGGTGTTCGCCAGTCTGCCCGGCCTGCGCCTGATCGTGGTCGACGAAGAACACGACCCCAGCTACAAAAGCCAGGACGGCGCGCGCTACTCGGCCCGCGACCTGGCCGTCTACCGCGCCAAGGTGGACCACTGCCCGGTGGTCCTGGGCTCGGCCACGCCCTCGCTGGAGAGCTGGCACGCGGCCGACCAGGGCCGCTACCTTCGCCTGGCCATGCCCGCGCGCATTGGCGGCGGCAGCCTGCCGCGCCTGCGCCTGGTGGACATGAACCACCAGCCCAAAGGTGCCTCGCTGGCCCCACCGCTGCTGGCGGCCATGGCCGAGCGCGTGGCGCGCGGTGAGCAATGCCTGGTGCTCATCAACCGGCGCGGCTACGCCCCGGTGCTGGCCTGCGACGCCTGTGGCTGGAAAAGCGGTTGCCCCCATTGCAGCGCCTACCGCGTGTTCCACAAGCTCGACCGCACCCTGCGCTGCCACCACTGCGGCTTCAGCCAACGGGTGCCGCGCGCCTGCCCCGACTGCGGCAACCTGGACATCGCCCCCATCGGGCGCGGCACCGAGCAAATCGAAGAACAGCTCACCGACCTGCTGGCCGATGTGCGCCGCCCCGACGGCACCCCCGCCCGCGTGGCCCGCATGGACGCCGACACCACCCGCCACAAGGGCGCACTGGAGGCCCAGCTCGATGCGCTGCATACCGGCGAAGTGGACGTGCTGGTGGGCACCCAGATGGTGGCCAAGGGCCACGACTTTCGCCGCATCACCCTGGTGGCGGCCCTCAACGCCGACAGTGCCTTGTTTGCCAGCGACCACCGCGCCCCCGAGCGGCTGTTCGCCCTGCTCATGCAAGCCGGCGGACGGGCCGGGCGCGACGCCCAACACAGCGCCGCCAGCGAGTTGTGGGTGCAGACCTGGCACCCCGCCCATGCCCTGTTCACCCACCTGCGCACGCACGACTTCGCCGCCTTCGCCGCCCAGGAACTGGCCGACCGCGAAGCCGCTGGCATGCCGCCCTTCGGCCACCAGGCATTGGTGCGCGCCGACGCCCGCACGCAGCAGGCGGCCCAAGCCTTCTTGAACGCAGCGGCCAAGGCCAGTGACGGCCTGCCGCTGCGCGACGAGGTCACGGTTTACCCAGCGGTGCCGCTGACGATTCAGCGCGTGGCCAATGTGGAGCGCGCCCAGATGCTGGTGGAAGCCGCCTCGCGCCAAGACCTGCAGCGCTTCCTGGCCGCCTGGGCGCCCCACCTGCTGGCCGCCCGCCAGGTGCCCGAGGCGCGCGGGCTGCTGCGCTTTGCGGTAGACGTGGACCCGCTGACGATCTGACAGGCCAGACCACCGCGCCTCAGGTCAACAGCGTGACCGCCCCCGAGAAGGTGAGGAACGCCGCCACCGTGGTGACCAGGATGATGCGGGCGATGCGGCCGTTGTCGGCGCCAAAACGCTCGGCCAGCAGCGACACGTTGCTGGCGCTGGGCAGGGCGGCGGTGAGCACCATCACCGTGAGGGCCGCGTCCGACAGGCCCAGCCCCAGGCGATTGGCCGCCAGCCCGGCCAGCAGCACCAGCACCGGGTGCACGAAGAGCTTGAGCAAGGCCACGGGCAGGTAGTCGCCCAGCGGCATGGGGTGGTTGGCCTTCATCTGGGCGCGCGCCAGCACCGCGCCAATGGTGAACAGCGCCACCGGGGACGCCGCATCGGCCAGCAGCCAGGCGGTTTTTTCCACCGGTCCTGGCAAGCGGTACGACCACGCCGACGCCAGCCCGCCCAGGATGATGGCCCAGGGCATGGGGTTGGTGAGCACGCCCTTGAGCGCCTTGCGCGCTGCGTCAAACACCGCCGATCGGCCATTGCCTTCGGCCTGGTCCAACCGGGAGAGCGCGATGCACAAGGAACTGGTGATGACCATGTCCACCACCATGGTGAGGATCACCGTGCCCGCTGCGGAAGCCCCCAGCAGCGCCACGATCAGCGGCACGCCCATGAAGCCCGAGTTGGGAAAGGCCGCCACCAAGGCGCCGAGCGAGGCGTCGTTCCAGCGGATGCGCGCGTTGAGCGACAGGGCAATGGCCACGGCCACCACCACCAGGCCACACAGCAGGTACAGCCCGGCGGCCCGCACGTCCAGCAACTGCACGATGGGCGTGGTGGAGCCGAAACGAAACAGCATGCACGGCAGGGCAAAGAACAGCACAAAGCCGTTCAGCCCCGGGATCGCCTCCAGCGGCAGCAGCCCTCGGCGCGCCGCGACGTAGCCGGCGAGCACCAGGGCAAAGAAAGGGAAGGTGACCAGCAGAACGTTGAGCACGGCAGCCATTCTCGCAGCCCGCCGCTGGGGCTCGTCGGGCGGCGAGACCGGCGCGCGACACCCCCCGGTATGATCCCGGGCTTTGCCCGAACGCCCATGTCAGCCGGTCTGAACCTTGCCCAGCTCGATGCCGTGAACCACCTCGGCGGCCCCTGCCTGGTGCTGGCAGGCGCCGGTTCGGGCAAGACGCGGGTGATCACCCACAAAATCGCCCGCCTCATTCAGGCCGGTTTGGCAGCCGAGCGCATCGCCGCCATCACCTTCACCAACAAGGCCGCCGCCGAAATGCGCGAGCGCGCCGGCCACCTGGTGGGACGTGACGCCAAAAAAGTGGTGATCTGCACCTTCCACGCCCTGGGCGTGCGCCTGCTGCGCGAAGACGGCCAGGTGCTGGGCCTGAAGCAGCAGTTTTCCATTCTGGACACCGACGACATCACCAGCATGCTCAAGGACTGCGGCGGCACCACCGACGCGGCCACCGCGCGGCAATGGCAATGGACCATCAGTGGCTGGAAAAGCGCCGGCCTCACCGCCGAGCAGGCCATGAAGGAAGCCCGCAACGAAGACGAGCGCGTGGCCGCCGCCATCATGGAGCGCTACCAGGAACGGCTCACCGCCTACCAAAGTGTGGACTTCGACGACCTCATCAGCCTGCCGCTGAAGCTGCTGCGCGACTACCCCGAGGTGCGCGAGAAGTGGCAGCAGAAGATGGGCCACGTGCTGGTGGACGAGTACCAGGACACCAACGCCACCCAGTACGAACTGCTCAAGCTGCTGGTGGGCGAGCGCGCGCGCTTCACCGCCGTGGGCGACGACGACCAGTCCATCTACGGCTGGCGCGGCGCCACGCTGG